>ERZ795053.1568-NODE-1568-length-28951-cov-5.459683_pt1 | contig 28951 bp, 25 predicted proteins | sample MGYA00375137_ERZ795053 | MGnify/ENA primary metagenome ERZ795053 (study PRJEB30182, sample SAMN05720284) | activated sludge metagenome | isolation source: Anaerobic digester | place: Hong Kong | collected 2014-12-17 ...
CCCCTGCGGACATTGCTTGAACAGACATAGTTTTCTCCTGATTGCTAGCAGGTAAGAATGAAAAACAACTTCGGCATAATTGTGGCTGCTTCTATCAATTGCCTCTGCAAGCGCCATGAATGAGAACCCTTCTTCCAGTGGTAAATTGGCGTTCATTGATGGCCTCACAACCGGCAATGGGTATTACTTTGCTGCTACCTCTGTACCCGCGGCATCTTCGACAATAATTTGCGCGTACATGGTGTGGTGGCCAATTGTCGGACCACCGGCGCCACAGTATTCATGGCAGATCAGATTGTAGGTACCAGGCTCTTCAAAGATCGCTTTTAAGGTTGAAATTTGACCAGGCAAAATCATCATATTGACATTGGTTTCCATAATTTTGAAACCATGTTGCACATCCCGTGCTGTCACATAGAAGGTCACTTCAGAGCCGGCGGGGATGCGCAGCTCAGCAGGAGAAAAGCTCCAAACCTGCGCCGTCATGTAGGCTTCGTATTTGCCCGGCGCCAGTTCGCGTAGCCCAGGATTGGCAAAAGGGCTAGTTGGGTCGGACAGGGTTGCCGGGTCGATCCGTTGATAGTAGCCCGGCAGTTGAATACCCCAGGCAAAACTTGAGAGAACGACGGCGATTGTAAAGATGACCAGCATGATGAGCGTCATCCGGATCCAAATTCCCTCGTAACGGTCGACATGGAGATTGGGCAGGTTGTTATCAACGGCATCGGCGTGCTCACCTGCAGCATGCGCATGTGGTTGATGGTCGCTCATTGGGTCACCCCTCTAGACAGAATTACGGCGAATGCATTGAACCAGAGACCGACTGTTAGCAAAATAAAGAGCAAAAGTAACGCAATGGTGCCTTGTGGCGCAACGGGTTCTTTCACAAACTACTCCTCTCAAGAAATAACGATGCAGCAAGAAATAACTACTATTTGGGTATGTCAATTGATGTTTGTGTGGATTACAATTTTGCGCAATCTGTATTGGTCAACAGGATGTGAACTCACGCAAAGCTCACCAAGCACTTGTCAACCTTTGCGCCTTGGCGTGAACTGATTGATGCCACCATCTCGTTGACCAGTACACAATTTTGCGCTATCGCATTAGATAGCGTAAGTCCTCAGCCATCTCTTTCCCCGTGACACCATAAGGAAAGACAAGGCGAGCATATCCTTCGGGATCGATCACGACGACCGTGCTTGTGTGGTCAACAGTATAGTAGCCACCGTTGGTCGCTTCGCCAATATCGTAGAAAATACCAAATTGGGTTGCCGCCTGTAATATCCCTTCTTCTGTACCTGTCATACCGATAAACGACGAGTTGAAATGGGGGAGGTAGCTTGCCAACTGTTCAACCGTATCGCGGGCCGGATCAACCGAAATAAAGATCACTTGCTGGTCATCCGCCCTCTGGCCCAATTCCGTCACCGTGGTCTGCAACTCACTCAAGGTGAGTGGGCAAACGTCGGGACAGAAGGTGTAGCCGAAATAGAGCAAAACATACTTGCCGCGAAAGTCACTGAGTTGCATTGGTTTTCCCAGCGTTGTGTCGAGCCTAAAATCCTGTACAGTGGCTGTTGGCTGCAGCACGGTGCCGTGGAAGATATGGGGCTGTAGCAGGGGCAACCCCCAATTCAAACCCAGCGCGATACATAAAAAGAGTGCAAACCCCAGCAAAATTTTGCGTGCTGTTAACCCGTTTAGCCATTCCTGAATCGTACGTCGTTTGATCGTTCTGCCTTCGCTGCTCCCCTGCACGGAAGAATCACTTGGGGTAGCAGAGAAAGAGATGTGCTGCTTCATAAGCCAGGCGTGTCGCCCCCGTACTTTCTACTGCCTCTTTGGCAACTAACTCGATATCCCGTTGCATCGTGGCGATGTCGGGTGTGGCTGTCCGATACTTGGCCCGAATAATACCGGCCCCATCAACCAGAACAAAGGTTGGATCAAAGGTGAATGTGCCGTCGTCGTTGGCTTGGTAGTAGGTCCCAAAACCCCCGCCAATTACATACTTCAGGGGGAGTGGATCACCGGTCACAAAGTACCAAGGCGCTGCGGCTCGGTCGGCGCTGTCGATAAAGCGTTGGGCATACGCACTGAGCACCGTCGGCCCATCCCGTTCAGGATCAAACGAAATGGTGACCAATGCAACCGGAATAGTTTGCAGGTTCATCTCGTCGAGCAGATTGTGAATCTCAGCCATCACCGGTGTTGTTTGGGGGCAGGGGGTGGCGCAACTGGTGTAGGTGAAGTTGTAGAGCACAATGGTGCCCCGCAAATCTTCATTCGTCAGCCGCTGCCCGCTGCCTTCGGTCAAACCGAAACCTGGACCCAAACCCATGCGGGGAAGCACAACGATAGGTTGAAAAATAGCAAATGCCAGAATTGCCAACACTGGAATCCCCAACAAAAACATCCAGTACCAGGAGCGTGTGTGTTCTTTTGATACTTCTGCCTTGGACGCTTGGGTTGCCAATCCTTCTGTAGGTGATAAAGATGCGGCACTACCCTGCTGTGTGCACTCGCTCTGCTGCACTGCGCGCTGGATTGGCGTTGGCTGGCCGAACTCACGCTGGCTTACTGTCGTCATGATAATTGTTGGGAATACTCATCTGTAATATGGATTACGTTATCTTCTATCATACCTCATGTTCCCCAGTAAGTGAAAATTGTCACGAACCCAGTAATACAAAGTTTTGTTATGGCAACATGGCTAACAATACGGTTGACAGGTGTACTCGTGGAGAACCACCAGGGTAGGGTCGTACCTGGTCAGGTGGCTAGTTTTTGTATGGAACGGGGGAAGGAAAAAGGAAATTTTCTGAGTCGGCTCTGAGATCGATCCGGGGGGCCGTTGCAGCTTGCATAGCTAGTTTCTGTTGCGAAACGGCGCTTTCTCACGCCACGGCGCGAAGCTCGCCAAAAAACACCAGTGAGACCTTTGCGCTCTTTGCGCTCTTTGCGGCTTTGCGTGAAACATTTCCGCGGAACTAGCGAACTTATGGAAGCAACTTATCAAAGTCAGCGTAACCAAAATGCCATGAATGACATGAGTCGCTTCCATTTGTGCCGCTTGAAAAACAGCTCTGGCCCCTCTACTCGTCGGTTAGTGACAAAAGGTAGGCAATAACTGTATCGATCTCTTCTGGTGTTAACACGTCACCGAGATTCTGTACCATGAGGCCAGGCAAACAAGGGCCCGTGGGGCACTCCGGCACAATGAACGCATTGGGCTCAAGGATGGATTGGTGGAGATACTCTTCTGCACTCAGTCCCTCTACACGGGTGGCGGCTGTTGTGCCAATTCCAGTCAGATTCGGGCCAACTGCGCCAAGCGCGCCGGGAATCTCCGGAATTACATGGCAGCCAATACAGCCGGCTTTGGTAAAGATCGGGCTGACCTCATCGGGAGTGGGTACAACCAGTGCTACTTCTTCCGTAGCCGTCTCCTCAGCGGCGGAAGAAGCAGCCGCTGTTTCGTCTGCCGCGGCTACACTCTCGGTTACCGTTTCCGTGGAGGTTACATTTTCTGTGCTAGTTGCCGCGACCGAAGTGGTGACAGGTGCCGCAGTTGTCACCACTTCTGATGTTGTGACGGGGGGCGTTGCTGTTATACTCGCTGTGGTTGTTACGCTCTCGGTTGTTGTCACCGATTCTGTTGCCGCCGCTGTGGTGTCGGTCATCGCTGCGCCTGCCGCTACAGCCGTTTCCTCTGTGGGGGAGATCGCTGCGCCTGCTGTGAGTGCTTCTGTGGTCGTGAGTTCACCTGTTGCGGTCAGTGGTGCTGTCGCCGTGAGTTCTGTGGTCGACTCGACTGCGGCGCCTTCTGCTGCCGGCGCCTCTTCTGCGTCAGCGGCACTTTCGTGCAATGTCTCTGACAAAAGAACGGGTGCCCCTGCCTGGCGCTGCATCTCCTCAAATTCGGCTGCACCTTCGCGGAAGTAACTAACGGCTTGTAAAATCACAAAGATGAAGAGTACTAACCCTAAAATAGCGCCAAGCGCGGTCAGTAATGAACGATTTTCACCCATGATCAACTTTCCTATCTGTCGGCTGGCAAATTGCTGTTGTTTGTATGGTTGGTTATTGATTTGTTCGCTTATTTACGCAACCTGGGTAGGCTGCCAATAAAATGACAGCCTTACAGCGGCGGTATGCCGAACCTTGTGTAAAGCGCCAATCCGCTCTCTGAGCCGATCACGATTTACACAATTCGTGCGATACCGCGCCCATAATGTAGTCGCGCAATTCTATCTGATGAGCGTATGGCGGTTGAGTTCTCTGTGCTCTGTGGCTAAAATGCTGCGTATCTGTCGACTCGGCACTCAAACTTGTGAGCGGCACAGTCATCCCCACACTGCGCAAAATTTCACAAAGTACTATAAACCAAAAATAACAAAGACGCAAGGAAACCAGCCTTTTACAACTATCTTTCCGCCTCTTGCCCGTCTACATCGGCCTTTTCTCAAAATGCTAGCATTCCCCTTAGAGAAACTTTCCTTGAGAATGAGGAGGCAGTAGCGGAAGAGAGACGGCGGTGCAGCACAAAGAGCGTTAAGGCAGACTCTTGTCATGCTTGGTTAATACTTCAGCCCCATCTGCGGTGACCAACACGGCATCTTCCAAGCGGGCACCATATTCGCCGGGGAAATAGGCGCCCGGCTCCAGCAGGATCACCATATTGGGCGCCAAGACCCACTCATTGTAGGGCACAATACGTGGTTCCTCATGGCCGGTGACGCCAACACCGTGGCCCGTGTGGTGCGGGTAGACGGCATAGCCGGCATCGCGCATAAACTGACGAACGTTTTGGTCGATTTCTTTTGCCACTGCCCCCGGCTTGATCAGCGAGATTGCATAGTCAAGTGCCTGTTCACAGGTTTTGTGGAGCTTGCGTTGCTCGGCAGTTGGCTCGCCGGCATAGTAGGTGGCGCAACTGTCGCTCCAATATCCATGGCGCACTGTGCTCAGGTCGACAATCACATTGTCCTGTTCGCGGATCACCAGGTCGCCGGGCCAGCCGCCAATGTTGTTGGGGGAACGATAGCCCACCACGCAGTCATTGCCCAAGGGCACGCGTTGCCCCGCCGCCTGTTGGATGGCGCTGTGGATCTCTGTCCACACATCGATCTCCCGTTTCCCAGCCCCTCCTTGGATCGCACGGCGCGCCGCAGCATGACCAATATCGGTCAACGCAAAATTGTCGCGCAGTTTCTGGATCTCTTCGGCACTTTTGACTGCGCGCAACGGGACAAGCCAACGGTCGATTGGAGTGAGGGGTGCCCGATGGATCAACGTGTGGTCGAGCAACTGTGAGAGTAGAAGGGTGGTGTCTTGTTCTTCGACACCGATGGCTCCTGGGCCATCACTCTTGCGCAAGAGCGGCACGAGTGCTTCGCGTAGCCGGTCAGCGCCATGAATCGGTTGCTCGATCGTGTAGCCGGCATAGGTGAGCAGATCACAGTCATCGAGTGTTGCCAGATGTGAAATGGAGCCGGCCTGGCCTTCTTGGACGACGACCGTAAAGTGACCACTTTCATACCACACGAGCGGTGGTGCACCGGCAAAGTAATTCGGCCCCAACTGCACTGCCGGCGCAAAGCCCGTGAGCCATTTGACACTGCAGATGTTGGTAAAGAGGGCGCGGTGAATGCCCTTTTGCTGCAGTAGCTCGTGCGTGCGTTGTCGCTGTTCACTGTGGTTCATCGCATTCTCCTGTTGTTTTGCATTATCTTTATACAACTCGTGGCTTAGAACACGTGGCTTAGAACACGTGGCTTAGAACACGTGGCTTAGAACACGTGGCGCTCGCGCAGAAAATCTTCAATCAACAGCCAAAACTCCTCCCAATCTTCGACACAGTCGTGATGGCCGCAAGGGAGGAGCAGCAATTTACTGCTGGGCGCCGCCTGCTTCAGTGCAATGCTATTGGTGTGAGGAATGATGGTATCTTTGGTACCATGAATGAGTAAGATGGGATTGGCGTAGTGTTGCACGACGGCGGTTGTGTCAAAGGGATCGCGGGCCAAAAAGCCGGGAAGATAGAGCGCTTGTGCCATTGCACGTACACTGGAAAAGGTGGACATGAGCACCAACGCCGCCGAGGGGCGTTGTGCCGCCAGGGTTCCAATTGCACCGCCGCCTACCGAATAGCCGAAGAGGATTACCCGCTGTGGGTCTACACCGGGCTGAGCCACCGCCCAATCGTAGGCTGCGCTTAATGTTGCCCGAATCTCGGCTTCGTTCGGTTCACCAGTTGAGCGTCCATATCCTGGATACTCAACCAGCAACACGCCATAGCCTTGGCGCTGAAGTTGCACCACTCGCGGTGGCCAAATGTCGATTAGCTCGCCGTTGCCGTGGGTAATAATGAAGAGCGGCGCCACACCAGGGTTGGATGACACCACCGGGGGCGCGAACCATCCCTCGACCCGCGTCGCCGGTGTTTCAAACCACTGCTGTTTCCAGCCGGGAAAATCGGCGACCGACGAATATGCCGGTGGTAGCAGGTGGCGGGGAAAGAGTACCCAACGTTGGATATAGTAGATATAGCCCACATAGATGAGGTAGGCCAGGATCAAAATGCCAACAAAAATCAAACCGACCTTCACCACAGCCAATCCCCTACCCACATACCACCTGCTCACTTGTGATACTTCTCTTCGTGCTACCCCTGCTCCACCAGGCGGTATGCCGAAAAATGTGCAAATCTCAGTCTGTCCTCCAGACCAATCCGAGATTTACACAATTCGTGCTATCCCGCCTCCACCGATTGTCGCGCCGCCACTAGATTGCAAGTCGGCGCGACAATCGATGTAACACAGCCCGTGCCCAGAATAAAGCGCCGGCGGTCGGTTGCTGCCATCGCAGCGACCGCTTCACGTCGTACGGCCTCCGGCTTACCGCGTACCATCGTCTCCCATTGGCGCAACCCGCCACAGAGCGCCATTGGGGTACGGCTCAGCGCATCTTGTAGCGTTGGCGGTGTCTCTGTGTCGTGCCAATTGATCACCTGCGCCGGATAGTCGGCCACCACATCAAACATGACATTGCTACCATGCAGATGGAGCAGGTTGAACCACAGTTCCGCCGTCGCTGCCAGGATCTGCAGATCAAAGGGGCGCCCAAAGGTACGATACTCTTCCGCTGTTAATAGATCATAGCTGGCATGTTGTAGCGCCAGAAAGATGCCGGCTGCGCCAGTCGTTTTCAGCTCCGCAATAAAGCGCAGAATGGATTCCGTCAGCGTGCGCAACCCTGTCAAGACCGCATCGGGATGCTGGCGAATGTCCGCATACAAACGTTCACCGGCCAGATTCTTCGCTTGGGCCAACGGATTGAAAATCGTCTGGATAAAAGGAACTTGCTCGCCCCGCTGCTCGGCGATCATGCGGTTGGCCGTCAGTACCTCGCCCTGTAAGCCCCGATTCGGGTCGAGAGGTCGCAGCGCAAGCCAATCCTCCGGCTGTTGAATCACCCGTTTCCCCCAGCTGTAGGTGCCCTCTTCGTTGCCGATCCAACGCGTCTCCGCGCCATAGCCTTCGACGCAATAGTTGCTGTTGGGTGTCACCTTAATAAAATCAAAATCGTAGGCTGCTTGAAAGGCCAATGTTGCCCGCGCCAATTCCGGGCCATGCAGATCGTCGATTGGCCAGTGCCGCCAGAGGGCCACTGCTGGGCGATCCACGGTGTCACCGGCAAAGGTCGCCTCCAGCCGTTCGCGTTTGGTCACTGTCTTCATTGCGCTCTCCTTGGAAATCCATGTCTGGGCGAAAAATCGGTGGCGCGAACAGCGGGCAACGAGCAGAGGGCAGATGCTGTTATCACTCTCTAATCGGACCGCACCGAGTTAAAGGCCGCGGCCCGCGCCACATACGTTGCGGCGCCCTGGCGAATCCGCTCAATTTCTTCATCCGTCAACGTCCGCACCACCTTGGCTGGGCTGCCCAAAATCAGCGAGCCCGGTGGAAAAACTTTCCCCTCTGTCACCAACGCATTGGCGCCAACAATCGAATTTGCGCCAATCACCGCGCCGTTGAGCACTGTCGCACCCATGCCGATAATGACATGGTCCTGCACCGTGGCACCGTGGACAATGGCGCGGTGGCCAATCGTGACGTCGGTGCCGACAGTCACCGGGTAGCCGGGATCAACATGGAGCACCGCCCCTTCTTGAATGTTGGTGCGTTCGTCGATGCGAATCGGTTCAACATCGCCGCGCAAGGTGGCGTGAAACCAGACGCTACACTGCTCTGCCAGCGTCACATCGCCGACAATGACAGCATGGGGCGCAACAAAAACGGTTGGGTGGATCTGATCGGAGCGGTGGGTGGTGTGGAAGGTTGGATTGGGCATACCGGGCTTTCTATTTGGGAAATTTGTTGATATGGATTGTTGGCAACACGGATTGTTGGCAACATGGCGCGATTTCTGCCATAGCCGTGTTGCTCACAATCTGTCTTCAGCAATCTATTTACACAAGCGAGTCTGTGACAATAAACCGGCTGCGCATCAGGAATGTGCGCTACTCGGTGACCGCCCAACTGTCCGACCGTCCAACTAATCCGTGTGAAATACTTCATCCATCGTGGCCCACCATTCCCCCTCGGCGCGGGTTGGGAGCGGATCCTGGAGCGGCGTGCAAACCTGCCACCATTCCTGTGTGGTGGGATCAGCGGCCATTTTGGCCATGTCGGCCGCAAAGTCATCGCCGATGTACTCAAAGTAGGCGAAGAGCAGATTGTCCTTCTGAAAGATCGAATAGTTGCGGATGTTGCATTCGTGAATCATCTTGAGCACACCGGGCCACACCGCAGCGTGTAGCCGCGTATACTCTGCAATGTTTTCCGTTTTGATGCCAAGCACCTGACCATAACGCTGCATGGTTGCTCCTTTGTGTCTATCCTGTAATGTTCTGTGGCAATCTCATCGGTAACTCTTGTCGGTAGACGTATCCCATGAGTCACAACCGATTGACGGGATGGATTCTGAATCTGGATAATGGGTATGGCATAAAAGTGTAGTCGGAAAGGCGAGGGGTTGTCAAGGAGCGAGGAAGGGGAGAGGGGAGAGGCAAGGAACGACTACGACCCAATACGGTCTCATGTCTCGTCTCTCCCTGCCTCGTATCTCGTGTTATACAGACTCAACCGGGCAGTGGCTCAGCCAATAGTGCCTGAATGACTGATTCGGTATACTCATACTGCCCTTCACCAATCTTGAGCAGGCGGATGTTGCCCGCCTTGTCGATGAGATAGGCCGCGGGCCAGTAGTGATTGTTGTAGGCGCGCCAGGTTGCCCAGTCGTTATCGATGGCCACGGGCCAGGTAACACCGAGATCGGCAATCGCGGCCTGTACGTTGGTGAGATCTTTTTCGTAGGCAAATTCGGGGGTGTGCACGCCGATGAGGACCAGGCCATCATCCTGATATTGTTGATACCATTCCCTCACCGAGGGAATCACGTTGCGGCAGTTAATTCAGCCATAAGTCCAAAACTCGACGATGACTACTTTCCCCCGCAGATCGGCCAACCGAAGTGGCTCCGAATTGAACCAGGTCTCATTCAACAGTTCGGGGGCTGCCCCGCGACTTGGCAACCGAGCCAGCAGCGCGTTCTGCTCTGCTGTCAGTGGCGAGCTGGACACCGCCATGTCGACGGGCGCGTTGGTGATGGCCGTGGACTCAACAGTGTGGGTTGGCGCCGGACGTGACTCCGGTGTGGGAATTAACACCCGTTGGCCGATCGGCGCGGCGGGTGCCCGTGGCACTGTGCAGGCTGCAAGTAGGCTGCTAATAGATAAACCCCATAAAAGTCGCACAGCCACTCTCGTGTAAAAGTACCCTGCATACGTGCGACTTTTAAATGGGTTATCCATAAGGACGAGTGGCATAAACCATTTGTGGTGTTGCATCAACATGTACCTCCTTGGGTAGCGTTGCCGCCATTGCGAACAACGGTTGAGAATCTATCCGTAAATGCGGTTATAACCTGGTGGGAACAGAGAACTTGCGGACAGATACGAAGTGCATCGGCTGCCGTGCACTGCTACGTGTTCGATTTCACGGTGCCACGATAACTTGCTTCGGCACCTAGTATAGTCGAAAAGCGAAGCGAAGGTATTACATGTTTCTTAACGCAAAACGGGGGCTGCACATAATGCAGCCCCGGTTGTTGTCACTTTCTGCGTCCAGAAGCTAGTATTGCAGAATCCAGCGTCCGGAACCATCGGGATCGGGGACAAAGACCAACCACAAGGTGCGTGACTCTTTGTTGTCGATAAAGAACTCGGAGTTGCCGCTGAGGCCGCGCCACGGGCTGCTCACGCTAAAGGCTACCTGTCCTGGGTAAACGAGCAGGCTGATGGATTCACCTGGTTTCAAATCGTATTCACTGACCCCTTGCTCAATGCGGAATCGTTGATCAAGGGTAAAGCGCACCTCTTGATCAAAGCCATTGTTGACAATGAGTAATGCTTGACCCTCGGCGAGCGTAAGCGGTGCGGCCGCTTCCGGTTCTGGTGTCGCTTCCTCAGCAGGCGCCTCGGCCGCACCTTCTTCGGCTGGTGCGGTGTTGACATCCGGCGCTGTCACAACGGGCTCGGGTGTTGGTGCCAGCCGTCCATCGGTTATTTCGGCAATGGGTAGACTGTTAATATCACCGTTGCACTGAATAAAGCTGGAACTCGCGACGATCCATCCTCCCGGTGCAATCCGGGCATCAACGGCCAACCAGTCCCCAAGGCTGTCACGACCAACGGCAGTTACACGACCCGGTTCTTGTTCCGTGCCCCGGATCTTGGCAATGATCTGATATTCCAGACCGGGACCACTGCGCACATTGAGGGTGGGCACCTGCAACTGGCAGTTCACCTGCGCAGGTAGTTCCACGGGATCACCATCTTTGGAGAGGATGGGGCGCAACTCCAGCGCCACGATTTCACTGTTCGGCAAACTGCCGGCAATGGTCGTCTCTTCCAATGCGTAGTAAAAGCCGGGCTCCGCATCGGCGGGAACCCACTCACAAACTGTACGGTCGGACAACACGAGACAACTGCGCAGATAAATGATCGCCGGAACATCGGCCGCAGACGAAAACTCATGAACTGCTGCCGGCGGTAGCTCAATCTCTTCGCCTTCGTAAAAGATTGTCTCCCGTTTCCCAGAACGGTTTTGCAACCAGATCTGATTGACCGGCGGTGAGCCGGCGGGCTGCAGCGTGAGATTGCTGGCAGAGGCAACATCGGCGCCCGGCACAACTTCATAAAATCCGTCACGGTCGAGCAGATAGGGATCCCAGAAACAGCCTTCGGTGGTTTCTGGTGTGGCGGCATCACAGTTATAGAGATTGAGAACCGCTGTGACTCGAGGCAGATCGAGGCCGATGGAGCGCAATGGATCGAGTTCGTAGGTTGCGCCTTCTACAAAGAAGCGCACATTCGCTTCCGTGCGATTGGCGATAATCGTGCCTTCAATGGGCAACGCATAAGCAGCATCTAGTTCTGCTTGCGCGGCCGTGGTGTCGGTGCTGTCAACGGAGCTTTCTTGTGTGTCGGTGAGCACCTGAACTGTCGTGAGGGTGGGCGTGATGGTTGCCTCCTCTGTCGGCACGAGTGCCGGCGTGGTTGATTCGGTGACGGTATCTGTACTCTCAATATCCGGCGTCACCGTCGTGGTGGTGGTGGTGCTGCTTGGGCCAAGGGCCGGTGGGACCAATGCCGGTGCCGGTGCGGTTGTGGTAATTTGTAGCGCTGGAAGCAAAAAGGGGGGGGCCGTACGTTCGTCGACTCGACTGGCGGGGAAGGAAGCTGCTGGCTTAGTGGTCTCTGCGATTTGGTCTGCTTTGTCTACAGCCATTGCTCTACCGGCCTGTACCATCGCCAAAAAGAGGACAATGGGGCTAACCGTTAGTACCATAAGATTACGTCGCATGTTCCCTTCACATTCTCTCCACATACAAACCTCAGGATATACAAACCTCGTACAACAAGTTTCAGTACAACAATAGCATAGCTCAAAATCAGAAAACTACGAAAACAGGAAAATCTTACAACAAAAGGCCAACAAATACCAGATAGCTAAACGACGTTCAGCGCGTCATTGAACTACGATCGATCTGGGCGCAGCCGCAAAGCTAGCGATCAGAGCATTCCTGCCACTTGTCAGAGATCCCTGTGCCCATGTATAAGGCTGCTCCAAGATTTTGAATCCCCCATGGATGGGCATCCGCTTGCCGGTGCCCCAGGGCGACCACAAGGGCACGCCCCTACGGAGGGATTTGATTCCTTGGAACGGCCTAAGACGACAACTGCTTACAAAGCTGTAAATCTTTGACACAAAAACAGCGCAGGAGGTAAACCCCTGCGCTGCTCGCTATCAGTTGTCATCTTCACGAATGAAAAATGCACAGATAAAACGGATAAAGATGTGGAATCGCTAGCGCGTCTCACGGTAGACAACGTGACGACGCACTACCGGATCATATTTGCGTAATTCCATACGACCGGTATCATTGCGGCGATTCTTTTCGGTTAGATAAAAGTGCGCACTTTCTGTGCTGCGCATCTTTACTAAGACACGAGGACCCTTCTTTGCCATGATTCTTGCTCCCTGTTCAGCTTCTGTCGTAAACAATTATACAGAACGAGCTCAATCGCGCCCGTAGATTCCATACATGAAAAATCTATCCTGAAAATTCGGTTGTAGCCCAAGTTGTAACCCAATGGAAATAGAAAATTTTCGGACAGTCGTGTAGTGTATCAAAGTTGGGTAAGTTGGGCAAATTTTTATGATGAAGGTTCATCAAAAGTAGTGCCCCACAATGTGGCGAAGCTGTTCAATCGCACGGTCCGGGATAGCTGCCCGGTCGGTGATAAAGGCATATTGCAGGGCATTGGCGTAGGGGGAGGGGCCGATATTGCGCAGGCGACGCAGCGCATTTGCCACCGATGTCTTGGCGACTTCGGCGTTGTGCTGCAAGGTGCGGATCACCATTTCCACGGTGACTGCCTCTTCGCTCTCGTACCAGACATCATAATCGGTGACATGGGCCATGACCGCGTAGCTCATCTCCGCTTCACGGGCCAATTGTGCTTCCGGTGTTGTTGTCATGCCGATGATGTCCATTCCCCAGTTGCGAAAGACACGACTTTCGGCTTTTGTGCTGAATCGTGGCCCTTCGATAGTGACAAAATTGCCACCAAAGTGAGCTGTGGCGCCGCTCTCTTGAACAGCTTGATAGCAGATTTCACTCAACAGCTCGCAAAATGGATCGGCGACGCTGACGTGAGCAACAAAGCCGTCGGTCCCGACAGTGGGATCATCAAAGAAGCTCAATGCCCGCGCATTGGTCCGATCAAAGAGTTGATCGGGAATCACAATGTGGCCGGGTGCATAGCGCTCTTGCAAGCTACCGCATGCACTGACGCCGATCAGATACTCAACCCCAAGCATCTTGAAGCCATAAATGTTGGCCCGTTGATTGAGGCGTGTCGGGTTGATCCGATGCCCCCGGCCATGACGGGCCAAAAAGGCAACCCGCTCTCCGTGCAAGGTGCCAACCATGTAACTGTCAGAAGGTGATCCAAATGGGGTCTCCAGGGCCACCTCTTCTACATTTTGCAGTGCTTCCATCTGATAGACACCGCTGCCACCGATAACCCCAAAGCGGATCGGTTCGGTCATGGCTACTTCTCCTTAACCTTTGAGGCTCATATAGGTCTGCGGGTGAAATTGATAAATTCTCAGAGAGAACCGCGCCAACTTCACCTCTTCGCCCATATGAGCGATGTTTGAAACGTTTGACATTTTTTTAATGCAGATCGGCACAGTGAATTCCCGCGCGTTTCAGCGCGCGTTCTGCTTCTGACCCCCCGATGGTACAGAGCGCATGGGCCGCTGCCCGTCGAACATCGCCAATGCTATCATTGCGCATCAGGAAGATCAATGTGCGCACTGTATTGATCGCATCCAATTTCCCGAGCGCCAATGCCGCCGCAGCACGGACAAAACGATCGTGGTGCGAGAGCAACTCGTCCAATTGACTAATGGCATCGGGTAAACCCAACTCACCGAGGGCGGCTGCCGCGGCTGCCAGAACATCCGGGTCATCATCGGCAAGGGTGCGGATGAGTGGGCGCAGTGCAGATTCGCTGCGCAATTTGCCCAGTGCCTCAGCCGACGCAAAGCGCACATCTACATCGGGGTCGGTCAGTGTGCGGATCAACGCCTGTGTGGCAATCGGATCGCCCAACTCGCCCAACCGTTGGGCAGCATGTTCACGAATGAGATCATCGGGGCTGGCCAGCGCGCGCAAATGGCGCAAAACAGGTCGTGTTTCTTCCACCAGGCTGATCAAGGTGCTCATGCTTTGGCGATAGAGGTTTAGTTGCTCAATACCCTGCAACTCCCGCAAGCGTTGCAAATTGACCTGGGGCGCGTTCTCCAGTTCTGTCGGAAGGACACACTCTTCAATCTGCACAATGACAATGGGAACGTGGTGCTCATGGGCAAAGCGCATCTCATTTTGTACCCACTCAGATTGCAAGGCATCGAATGAGAGGAGGACCAAAATCGCATAGGCATCGTGTAGCGCAGCTTTGATGGCATCGCCCCAGTCTGCACCATTTTCAATTTGTGAGGTGTCACGCCACGTGGAGTGGCCTCGTTCGGTTAACTCTGCCTCAATAATGTCGGCATAATCTTTATCGCTATGCGCGTAGCTTAAATAGACATGTGACATAAAGTATCCTTACATTCGTTGCGTCATTGCGGTAGAAATGTCAGTAATTCGATAGGGAAGCGTAATCTATACCATGACGTTTACCGCAAGGATATGTTCAAGTTTATACTGTTGCACGCCATTGTCCGGCGACGTAATTTGCGCTTGATGGGCCCTTCGGCGAGGGGCAGAAATGGCAACATCTATAGGTGTGTATGGTGGTGTACATGGCGCCAAGGCGCCCAACGTTATGCTGTTCTCTCCGAAACTAGGCGTTGTTACCTATTGTACCATATCAAATGGTAAGGAATTCATCGCAATTTTTTTAGAAATTTTTAGGATTGGACAAATGATGTAACGTGCTGTAAACTTAGTGAATAGTCATACGTTTATAGTCTCTGGAACTGAGATAGTCCTCACCGTAATATTATTTCGGTTCCCAGGAAAGCACTCATGTCTCAAACAGCAATGCTAAATTTGTCATTCTGAGGCAACTGCTGAAGAAGCTCTACGCTGGAAGTTGGAGATTCTTCGCTCCGTTCCTTCGCCCAGAATGACAGGTTTCGGCCAAATTGGGAATTGCTGTATCTCAAAAGCATGGCTGTACAAGGTAAAAGCATGGCTGTACAAGGTAAATGTTTGCCTGTGAAAATGTTACAGGCTATGATATGAGCCGAACAACTACGGTGGATTCCCGTTCTGACGGAGCTACTTGGCGAAGAGGACCAATATGAGTACCTTTGTTTTTATCGTACTTATCATCATTGGCGCAAGTTTTCTTTCCGCTGGTTTGCTTGTTTTGGCTGCCATTATGGCGAGCCGATCATCGGCGCAGCTAGCCGATAAGTATCCGGAAATTTACAGCGAAGAAGCGTTAGCCGCGGCCCATCGTCGAGCAGAAGAGCTGCGCTACCAGCAGCAACACAAACCAACAACAACGCAGATTGTGGCACAGTAGTTCGTACAGATCTTGGCGCAGTAGCCCCGGCACGCGATCGTTGCTGGTCGCTGTGCTATACATCCGCCGCGGTCGCTTACCCTCCTCTTGACCTCCTACCTTGCATGTGTTTCCTCACTCCAATCCTGGCTCTCCACACCGGGTATTTCCTGAGCAAGCCCGCCGGCAATCGCCTGCCCAAGAATCTGGGCCTGCTTTCCCACGTCGATTGCCAAATTTGGAATTGCTGAACCGTATCTTAGATCACTAGCCAAAACGTCATCTTCTTTGGTATACTGTTCTGCTAGACCGCAGCGTAGTGGAATTCGCAATGGATCCATCCGAATTGCGCAACAATCACTTTGCTCTGTTTGGAAACCTGAGTTTGGGCAAGCGATACACTTGCGGTTCCATGGGAGTAATATCTCTACAATTTACAGATGACAATTTATATAGACCTTCAGAAAAAGATTCGTGCTGAGTGCACTTGGAACCACCGGTGGAAGCGGCCCGGAACTTTTTCTGAGAAACTATAGCTGAAAATGGAGCACCAGACAGACAGTGGTCAAAATGGCGCGCGTTCTCAGCTAGCCACGTAAATCCCATGCGATCCCTTACTCACTGCAGGAATAACAAACGTGGTTTTCTAAGAGATCAGAGCTCGTAGTGCCAAACTGCGGCCTATCGATTATGTTGAAGGAGGATTTTGTGAAGGCAAACTGGAGCCGCAACGCGTTTCTCTACTTATTGGTCTTGATTGCCGGTGTTGCAATTTTTTACAACACCCCTTGGGCGACACAGTCGCCCGAATCGATTACGTTGACGCAACTTGCCACGTCGATTGAACAAGGGCGCGTTGCCTCAATTGTCGTGCGCGACGAAGAAGTGCGTGTCTTCTTTGATGGGCGCGAACAACCGTTAATCTCTCGTCGTGAAGCTGGTGTACCACTGACGCAAACCCTGATTGGTCTTGGGGTGCCGGCGTCCGATCTGGCCAACGTCAAGCTGCAGTACGATGCCCCCGGCAACGGCAGCAACTGGCTGGCGCTCCTGATCAATCTCTTGCCACTCGTTTTCATTGCCGGGTTGTTCTTTATTCTCTTCCGCCAAACCCAAGGCAGCAACAACCAGGCCCTTTCGTTTGGCAAGAGCCGGGCGCGCCTCTTTACCGGCAATCGCCCCACCATCACCTTTGATGATATTGCCGGGGCCAATGAGGCAAAGCAAGAACTCCAAGAAGTGGTCGAGTTCTTAAAAGAACCGCAGAAGTTCGCTGCCCTCGGCGCACGAATTCCCAAAGGTGTGTTGTTGGTGGGCCCTCCTGGCACCGGTAAAACGTTGATGGCAAAAGCGGTCTCCGGCGAAGCGGGTGTGCCCTTCTTCAGCATTTCCGGCTCAGAATTTGTCGAAATGTTTGTCGGTGTCGGTGCCAGCCGCGTGCGCGACCTCTTTGAGCAGGCTAAGCGCAACAGCCCCTGTATTATCTTTATCGACGAGATCGATGCCGTTGGTCGCTACCGTGGCACCGGCTTGGGCGGTTCACACGATGAGCGCGAGCAGACGTTGAACCAGATCCTGGTGGAGATGGATGGCTTTGGCACCGATACCAATGTGATTTTGATTGCGGCCACGAACCGGCCGGATATTCTCGATCCCGCCTTGTTGCGCCCTGGTCGCTTTGATCGACGCGTGACGATGGATCGCCCCGATGTCAAGGGGCGTCGTGCCATTCTCAATGTGCATGTGAAGGGGAAGCCGATTGCACCCGATGTCGATCTCGATATGATTGCCCGTCAAACCCCTGGGTTTGTGGGTGCTGATTTGGAAAATGTGGTGAACGAAGCAGCCATTCTGGCGGCGCGCCGCAACAAGCGGGCCATCGGCACCACAGAACTGCAGGAAGCAGTGGAGCGCATTGGCCTCGGTGGCCCTGAGCGCCGCAGTCGGCTCATCTCGCCACACGACAAGAAGGTGCTTGCCTATCATGAAGCGGGCCATGCCGTCATTGCCCACCTCTGCGAGAATGCCGATCCGATCCAGAAGATCACGATTGTGCCACGTGGACAGGCCGGCGGCTATCTCTGGCAGGTCTCCGAATACGACCGGGTATTGGCCTCGAAATCCTATTTCCTTGACAACATTGCCGTGGCCTTGGGTGGGCGGATCGCCGAAGAACTGGTTTTTGACCACATGTCGACCGGTGCCAGCGCCGACATTCAGCAGCTAACCAAAACAGCTCGTGCCATGGTGACAAAGTATGGTATGAGCAAAAAGATGGGACCACTGCAATTTGGCCAGCAAGAGGAGTTGGTCTTCTTGGGACGTGAACTAGCCGAGCAACGGGATTACAGCGAAGAGATTGCCGAAGAGATAGATACCGAAGTTCACAAATTGGTCGATGCCGCCTATGCACGAGTACGTAAATTGATGAGTGATAATATCAACAAGCTGCATGCCGTGGCACAAGCGCTGATCGACCGCGAAACGTTGAACAAAGATGAGTTTGAACAGATCTTCGTGGGGGCATAAACACAGAACAACTGCCCGCTACTTGTTCTAGAAATTACCGACAGCAAAAGAGCGCAGCGTCCTCTCTAAGACGCTGCGCTCTTTTTGAGCCAGGACGCGACAAAGTGTATGGCAAAAAAGCGTGTGACAAAAGCGCCATAGGCATCGAGCAACGGGCGCGTACCATATTTTTGGAATTACATGGGACGATTTAGGTGGTCCTTTGCTGTAATTCCAAAAGAATGGGACGCATCTTAGACCAACCAGGGCTTTGACGTCCATTTGGCCCTGCGTTACAATCTACGAATGAGAGCAACATTTCAGAAGTACCCTCTTTAAGGTAGTCTCCCAGTACGGAGTTGTTATCATCGGATTACACTGGAATCGGGGAGCTGTTTACACCTGAACAACTCCGTCCCGGTAGACTACCCTCTATAAGGCTGCTCCAAGATTTTGAATCGCCCATGTAGGGGCATCCGCTTGCCGGTGCCCCAGGGGCGACCACAAGGGCACGCCCCTACGGAGGGATTTGATTCCTTGGAACGGCCTAAGGCGTGGCTGAAATTCTTTATTGATCCTGAAGTTTACTATAAAGTAGCCGGTGCAACGCCAACAGGAAGTCTGCACGGATTGGCGTTTGGGTCTATCCGCAACACAGAGGAGCGCGATCATGTTCAGAGCACAAGCAACGATCAAGAAAATTGCACTGAGCACTGGTGGGGGCGATGCACCGGGGCTCAATGCCGTGATTCGCGCTGCTGTGCTGGCCGCCCATAATCGTGGCTGGGAAGCTGTCGGTATTCGTGATGGGTACAATGGTCTCTTGATGCCGGGGGAGTACAATGGCTCTGGGGTAGTTACTCTCACCCCGCGGGATGTCCAGGGTATTACCCACCTCGGCGGCACCATCCTTGGCACAACCAATCGGGGGAATCCGCTGCGCTTCCCCGTGATTGATGAAGCGGGCAATGTCAAGGAGATCGACCGATCGGATGAATTGGTTGCTGCTTTGAAAGAAGAGGGAATCGATGCCGTGATCGCCATCGGGGGGGATGGCTCGCTGGGGATTGCCAACGCACTGGCACAAAAAGGCGTCCGCGTTGTCGGTGTGCCGAAGACGATTGACAACGATCTGGATAGAACCGTTGCCACGTTTGGCTTTGATACCGCGGTTGCGTTTGCCACGGAATGCCTGGATCGATTGCATACCACTGCCGAATCGCATAACCGGGTGATCGTTGTCGAGGTAATGGGGCGGTATGCCGGTTGGATCGCGCTACATGCCGGGATTGCCGGCACCGCCGATGTTATTTTGTTACCGGAAATTCCTTATAATATTCAAAGTATTGCCGAAAAAATCGAGCGTCGTGAAGCGGCCAACCGCCATTTTAGCATCGTGGTTGTCGCGGAAGGTGCCATTCCGCAGGGTGGTGCGCTCTCGGTTATTGAGAAGCTCGTTGGGCGTGAGCAGCGGCTGGGAGGTGTTGGAGAAAAGGTTGCCGCCGCGATCGAAGCGGTAACCGGCAAAGAGACCCGCACTGTTGTTCTTGGCCATCTCCTGCGTGGTGGTTCCCCCACTTCGACCGACCGTCTCCTGGCATTGCGTTTTGGCGCGGCAGCCGTACGCGCATTGGAGGCCGGAGAGTCGGGCATCATGGTGGCGCTCGACCCGCCAACGGTGAACTATGTTCCTCTCGTCGAAGCGACCAGCCGCATGAAAAGTGTTCCTCTCGACTGCGATACCATGCAGACTGGGCGCGATATAGGGATCTGTTTTGGAGATTGAACGGGACGCCCCGTCCGTTTCTGGAAAAAAGCCGAACTTTGTCACGGTCCAACCTTCCCCCTGTTCTACTGATGTCCCCGCCCCGTTCACCTCCTGTCACCTATCCACCTGGCCAGGGGGGAAACCCACCACACTACCAGCCTCGCTGCCAACCTACTGCCCGATGGCACCAACTCGCTTCTTTTCTACAATGAGTCCAGTTAATACAATCTGGACCTACAACTGCGGGGCATGCTAATGGAGAATCCATTGAAAAGTCGCACGAGAAGCAGGTGTTTTAACACGAGCGTGAGTGTGCGGCTTGTAAGGGGTTTATCTATGAGAGAGAGCTTTCAATCATTCCACGTAGCCCACATTTCACGTAGCCAAAGAAGCACGGTGTAGGTCTTAACGATACTGTTTATTCACCATGAGGTTGCGGTTGTTTCCTGGTTCGCTTTGGGCCAAACAAGCGCGGGCTTCCGTGAATAATTTTTAGTGCCAAGCGCACAGGCTTAGGAGGAATACTATGTCGACAATGGTTGCCGAGCGACCGACAGTTGGTCCAAGTGAAAGTGCATCGGCGAATGGGAATGGCACCCAAGCTGCAGGGAAACAGTGGGTTTATCTTTTTAACCAACTGGATAAGCTCGAAGCGACAGTTAAACCCAAAAGTTGGGATGATGTCCGCTCGTTGCTGGGGGGTAAGGGTGCAAATCTGGCCGAGATGACACGTATCGGAATTCCTGTTCCGCCAGGCTTTACGGTGACCACGGAGGCGTGTAACGCTTACTTGGAACACGACCATCAGTTCCCTCCCGAAATGTGGGAGCAAGAAGTGGCGGCAATGAAGGCGTTGGAAGAACAGACCGGCAAACTTTTTGGTGATGCCAACAATCCCCTCTTGGTCTCCTGTCGCTCCGGTGCAAAATTCTCCATGCCCGGCATGATGGATACAGTCCTCAACATCGGTCTCACCGATACCACGGCGAAGACCATGGCCGAGCTCACCGGCAATCCTCGCTTTGTCTATGATTCCTATCGGCGTCTCGTGCAGATGTTTGGTTCCGTCGTGATGGGTGTGCCCGATGAGCCCTTCGAACGGGTGATCGAAGAGGTCAAGAAAGAACGTGGCATTAAGCTCGATGTCGAATTGACGGCGGCAGAATGGCAGGGGATTACCGAGCGCTTTAAGGGCCTGATCATTGCCTACACCGGTGCTGAATTTCCGCAAGATCCCTACAAGCAATTGGAGATGGCCACCCGTGCCGTCTTTAACAGCTGGTTTGGCAAACGGGCTGTTGACTATCGCAACGCCACCGGTATTCGCCACGATCTGGGCACCGCTGTCAATATCCAAACCGTTGTCTTTGGCAACATGGGTGACAAGAGTGGTACGGGCGTTGCCTTTACCCGCAATCCGGTGGACGGTACCAAGGTGCTTTACGGTGATTACCTGATTAACGCGCAAGGCGAAGATGTCGTCGCTGGTATTCGCAACACCTCGCCGATTGCGCAGCTGCAAGTTGAAATGCCTGAAGTCTACGCGGAGTTTCTGAACATCTGCGATAAGCTCGAAGATCACTTCCGCGAAATGCAGGATGTTGAGTTTACGATTGAACAAGGCAAGCTCTGGATGTTGCAGACCCGTGACGGCAAACGGACGGCTCGTGCCCAAATTAAGATCGCCGTGGATATGGCCGATGAAGACTTGATCGACCGCAAGACAGCGCTCATGCGTGTCAAACCGGAGCAGGTTGATATGTTGCTGCATCCCCAGTTTGGCTCGGAAACCAAGGCTGCTGTTCGTGCAGAGGGCAATGTCCTCGTCGAAAAAGCGGTCAATGCCAGCCCCGGCGCCGCGGTCGGTGTGGCTGTCTTTGATGCTGATACCGCTGAGAAATGGGCAAAAGAGGGTAAGGCCGTCATCATGGTGCGCCCGGAGACAAAGCCCGACGATGTGCATGGCATGATTGCGGCCAAGGGGATTTTGACCAGCCGTGGTGGCGCCACCAGCCACGCCGCGGTAGTTGCCCGCCAATTTGGCACACCGGCCGTCTGTGGTGCCGAAGAGATGCACATTAGCGTTGAGCAGCGTCTCTTTACTGTCCAGTTGGAAGATCGTCTCATTGAAGTTCACGAGGGTGATTGGATCAGCATCGATGGTGGCACCGGTGAAGTCTTCCTGGGCCAATTGTCGACGCAAGAGCCGGACTTTGCCCGTGAAGTCGAGCTGAACACCTTGCTGACATGGGCCGATGAAGTCCGTCGCCTTGGGGTTTGGGCCAACGCCGACTACCCCAAGGATGCTGAGCGGGCGCGCCGTTATGGGGCTGAGGGCATTGGTCTCTGCCGTACAGAGCACATGTTCTTTGAAGAGGAACGCTTGCCCACCGTGCAAGAGATGATTATGGCGACCAGCAAGGCGCGGCGCATCAATGCTCTGGAAAAGCTGTTGCCCATGCAGCGTGGCGACTTTGAAGGCCTGTTCAAGGCAATGGATGGCCAGCCGGTGATCATTCGCCTGCTCGACCCGCCGTTGCACGAGTTCCTGCCTTCGCACGAAGATTTGATCCAAGAGTTAACCGATCTCAAGGTGCAGTTGCAACACTTCCACACCCTGAGCGAGATTGACACGGCGTTGGCACAAGTACGTCAGAAGGAAGATGTGCTGGACCGTGTGCAGGCGTTGCGAGAGTCGAACCCCATGCTTGGCCTGCGCGGCGATCGCCTTGGCGTCGTTATGCCTGAGATCACCGAGATGCAGATCCGCGCAATTCTGGAAGCGGCGGTCAATGTCAAGCGTACCGGCGTGGATGTTCACCCCGAAATCATGGTCCCGTTGGCTGGTCATGTCAATGAGTTGAAATTCATGAAGAAGTTGGTCAAAGAAGTGGCGAAGGAGGTCTTTAAAGAGGCCGGTATGGAAGTCGAATATAAATTCGGCACGATGATCGAAGTGCCTCGCGCGGCGCTCACCGCCGATGAACTGGCTACCGAAGCTGAATTCTTCAGCTACGGCACCAATGACCTGACCCAAACCACGTTTGGCATTAGCCGTGACGACGCCGAAGCCAAGTTCCTGATTCAATATGTTGAGCAGGGCATCTTGCCAAGCAACCCGTTCCAGCAGTTGGATCGCACTGGCGTCGGCAAACTGATTGACATGAGCGTCAACGCCGGTCGTAGCGCTCGCGCCGACCTCCATGTTGGGATTTGTGGCGAACACGGTGGCGACCCAAGCAGCATTGAGTTCTGCCACACGGTTGGCCTGAATTATGTCAGTTGCAGCCCCTTCCGCGTGCCAATTGCACGTTTAGCCGCAGCACAAGCTGCTATTAAGCATGATCAATAATGGTACTTCTGCAGGTCACGATTCTGCGGTAAAGATTCTAGTCTTTACGACTGATTCAAATCGTGATCTGCTGAACTTCTGAGTCAGTTGGAAGGAGGCTGCCCATAAGCACACACTCCAAATGCTCTGCAGATAGTTGAAAGTAGGATATAGGATAAAGCTATCCCGGCTATGTGGAGTGGCCGGGATAGCTTTATTTAGGATAAATCAACAATGCAAATGGTCTCTTCTCTACGCCGACGACTGCTGCGCGTACCACTCTTTCAAAAGATCCTGATTGCCAATTCGGCGATTGTCGTGTTGGGTGCAGTCGCCGGTACAATTATTACGATTTGGCATGTGCAGACCTACCCACAGAATATTCACTATGGATTGATTCTCTTGTTCCTGTTGGCCGGTGTTCTGATCAGCTTTGGCGTGAATAATTGGGTGCTGAAACAGGCGTTGGCGCCGCTGGATCGGTTACAATTTGCCGTGGATCAAGTGCGGGAAGGGCGAACCAACGTCCATGTTGACCCTGGCCCAGCCAGTGATGAACGGTTCGACCGCCTGGCCGACACATTCAATCAGATGCTCTGTCAACTGGAAGAACATGCCCATCACTTGCACCAGCTACCGCGCCAGATCCTGCAAGCCCAAGAGGCCGAACGCCATCGCCTTGCCCGTGATCTGCACGATGAAGCCGCACAGGCGTTGACCTCGTTGCTGGTTCATCTACGGCTTCTGGAGCGCGCCCATACACCAGAAGAAGCGCAGGCGCGTGTGCGCGAGTTGCGGGTGCTCACGGCACAGGCGCTGGAAGAGGTGCGGCGCGTTGCTCTCGATCTGCGCCCCACGATTCTGGATGATTTAGGATTGGGGCCGGCTCTTGCCTGGCGCGTCGATGAATTGAACAAAGAGGAGGGGATGCGGGCTACCATTACGATGGATGGTTTGGACGAGCGCTTGCCGCGCGATATTGAATTGGTTCTCTACCGCGTTGGGCAAGAGGCGTTGAGCAATGTTACCCGTCATGCGGCGGCGGAACGCGTCACCGTCACATTGCAGCGCCAACCCGACCAGGTGACGCTCGGTATTACGGATGACGGCCATGGTTTTGATCCGGCGGCACCAACCTGTGAAGAGGGGCATGGCTTGGGGTTACTGGGGATGCGTGAACGGTTGGGTATGATTGGCGGCGATCTGACGATCCATTCAAAAAAGGGCCAAGGCTCAAAGATTATCGCAACTGTGCCCCTTGCCGCATTGCGTTAGCGTTTTCACTGTGAGTTGGAGAGCTTCTATGTCAGAAATCCGTATTCTACTTGTCGACGATCATATGGTAGTCCGCTTAGGTCTGCGCGCCCTCATCGATGGTGAACCCGATATGATCGTTGTTGGTGAAGCGGCGAATGGCCTTGAAGCGTTAGAAAAGACGGCATCGCTATGCCCCGATGTAATCGTAATGGATATTTCCATGCCCGAGATGGATGGCCTTGAAGCAACCCGCCGTATCCGCGCCGATTTTCCCGACGCTCATATTCTCATTCTCACTGTTCATGCCCAAGAGCGCTACCTCTTCCCTGTACTCAAGGCAGGTGGCGCCGGCTATGTCCTCAAATCGACCGTCGATACCGAACTGCTGGACGCGATCCGTACGGTCGCCGCAGGCAGTGCTTTCCTCTACCCCTCCGCCACCAAAATGCTCCTCGAAGATTATTTGGGGCATCTGCAAAATGGCGATCAGGATGCCTACGAAAGCTTGAGTGAACGGGAGCGCGAGGTCCTTAAATTTCTCGCTCTTGGTCACACCGCCAAAGAAGTCGCTGATAAACTCGCCCTCAGTCCCAAAACCGTTGAAACCTATCGTACGCGCATTATGGAGAAACTCAACCTCCACAGCCGCGCCGACTTGGTGCAATATGCTTTGGCGCGCGGACTGTTGAGCGCATTTGGTTAGTGATACTTCGCACTGCATGAGAACCGGCGTTTCTATCTCTGGCCCAACCTCCGGTTCTCATGCAGTGCGAAGTATAGTAAGGCACCCTTTCGGTAACCTATATTGCTTAGCGAATTGGACTCCGTAGAGCGCCATCTGCAGGACGCGGAGCGTTGGTCATCGCCAACCAGAGAACCTGATCAAATCACTGCAATGGTCGTCGCCGACGAAGTGCAACTGCGTGCGCTGCCGGCCTCTATTGCCAACGCCCGTGCCTATCTCGCACAGGCGCGCAGCAATGCCGCCGACGCCATCAACTATGCGCGGCAAGCACTTGACCTCCCGCCCGAGGACAACTACTACGAGCGAGGAACTGCGGCGGCATTTCTAGGGCTGGCCTATTGGACGCACGGCAATTTGGAAGCCGCCTGCACGACCTTTGCCCATGGGTTGGCAACGTTGGAGCAGGGCGGTGGCATCCTGAGCGCCATCGGCGGGACCGCGATCCTTGCCCATATCCGGGTTGCGCAAGGTCGGCTGCGCGATGCTGTGGCACTTTATGAGCAGGCGATCGAGTTAGGGTTAATTTATACTGGCGGTCGTGATTAAGTAACATTTTTACCAGAGGCGAAAATGTTACTTAATGCGGCGCATGGGTATAACGAATACATCCATACTGTGCAGCCTGTTGCGGGTCTGTCCCATTCGTGCCGGCAAGCACTATATCGCGCTCAGCCTCCACCAATTGACCGCGTTCCAAGACCAACACCCGATCCACGTGGCGCACGGTGCTCAAGCGGTGGGCAATGATCAGTTGCGTCACCTGTAGCCCCTCCAATGCCTGCTGAATCAGCGCTTCTGTCGCCGTGTCGAGATGGCTGGTCGCTTCATCCAAAATGAGGATCGCCGGCTTGGTGGCCAAGGCGCGCGCGAGGGCAATCCGTTGGCGTTGCCCGCCGGAGAGCGTACTGCCCCCTTCACCAACCTGGGTTTCGTACCCCATCGGCATCCGCATAATCTCCTGATGGATCGCGGCTGTTTGCGCCGCGGCGATCACTTGTGCCAACGGCAGATCGGGCTGGTGTAGCGCAATATTTTCACGAATGGTGCCGCTGAGCAGAAAACAATCTTGTAACACGACCCCGATCGATTGGCGCAAGCTGGCTAGCCCAATTTCCTCTATGGTATAGCCGTCGTAGGTGATCTGCCCTTGTTCTGGGCGATAGAGGCCCACCAATAGGCGGACCAATGTGCTCTTGCCGACGCCGGTTGGCCCGATCATCGCAACCTTTTCCCCAGGCGCGATCCGAAAGGTGACATCACGCAACCCCACATTGCGATTCTGCCCGTAATCGAAAGCGAGATTTGTCACTTCGATGGTACCTTTGAGTGCAATCGCTTGCGTTGCCGAACCGGAAACAGCTTCTGGTTCGGTCTGCAGGATATCCTCCAACCGCTCCAAATGGGCGCCAATCTGCTGCGCACGCTGGAGCTGTTCCGCCAGATTGCCTAGCGGCGCCAGCGCAGCAGTCGCCAGAACGATGAGCGCCAACATTTGTCCCAGGCTCAGTTCGCCCTGCTGCACCGCGCTCACACCAATCCACAGCAAGATGAGCGGCGTTGCATTGCTTAGGAGTTGCAGCGTACTCTCAATGCGGGCCACCGTGTAGCGATGGCGCACGGCCGCGGCAAGTGTGGCGCCAAAACGGCGCTGCCACTCGGCCACAATCCACGCTTCGCGTCCGGCTGTCTTAATGGTCTCGATACCACGGACAATTTGCACCGCAAAGCCTTCCTCATCCCCTTGCAGCGCCAACTGGATGCGACTTTGCGCATGAATTCGTTCGCTCGCGTGCACTAACAACCAACATTGCCCCACCGCTGCCACGCTGACAAGTGCGCCAAAGAGCGGCATCTGGCTGTAGAGAATCACCAGATAGAGCAACGCCAACCCGCCATCCAACAACCCTGTCATGACGCCGGATAGAATCAATTCACGGATCGCGCTGTTCCCTTCCACGCGGGCAAGTAAGTCGCCGGTCGTACGCTGTTGAAAGAAGGCAAAGGGCAGACGCAACAGATGGGTGAAAAATGGAGGAATGAGCCCCCGATCGAGCTGTTCCTGCAGCCGAATCACCAAGACCGACCGCGCATAGCTGATCATGGTTTGGCTCGCCACGGCAACGATCATCCCACCGGCTAACAGCGCCAACTGTCGCTCGCTTGCGGCGGGGAGGAGCTGTTCTACCACCAGCCAGGTGACCACCGGCAAGGTTAGTCCGGCCAGTTGGTACAGGAACGAAGCAACCAAGAGTTGCAGCAGCAGGGCGCGACTGCCCGCCACCGCAAGCACGCGCCGCACATAAGCGCGCCAGATGGCCATTGTGGAATGCCCGCGATTGGCACGCACTCCGGCTGCAAAATCAGTGCTGGGCGTCAATGTCAGCGTGACACCGCTGTACGCTCGTGTAAACTCATCGGGCGTTAAAGTGCGTCGCCCCACGGCCGGATCGACGATCTGGACGGCGTCTTCACGCCACGCTTCCAATACAACAAAATGCACCCCCTGCCAGTGCACAATTGCGGGTAGTTGGGTTTGGGCTAGACCCTGGCAGGTGTGGCGAAAGGCTTGCACGTCAAAGCCAATGGCGCGCGCTGCCTGCGCGATCATGAGCGCGGTAACGCCGTGCGCATTGCCCCCCATCGCGGACTGGCAGGCGTGCAGGGGTATTGCTCCGCCCCAATAGCGCGTAATCATGGCAAGACAAGCCGCACCACAATCAGCAGCGCCCATTTGCAGAACAACCGGTACACGGTTCCGTGAAAAGATGCCCATTCGTAATTTCCGTTCACCCACTCGTTCCACGCTCCAGCGTGGAACGCCCATTGGGACGCTCTGCGTCCGTTCACCCACCCGCTACATCCACCGCCAACCGCAACACACAAGGCAACATCCCATCGATCTCCCCGGTTACAGCCGCCAGCCGCAACAAGGTATAGCCAATCCCGGCAAGCCCCCGAAAGAAGGTCGGATTGAGGAGTTGCGGGGGTAACTCATCGTAAAGCTGAAAGTATCTTGCTGCCGCGGCCTGCGTTCGCGCAGCGTTGGCCTGCGCGATGGCCTGTGCGACCCACCGTGGTTGGTTCATCACCAGGCCCATTTCCAACAGGCTCTCAAGCTGACCAAAGTGCCCACAACAGAGTGTGTCGAGCGTTGCCGTGGGTACGGCTGCACCGGTGTGCAATAGGCGAGCGGCCCGTTCCGCGATTGGCTTGATCAGAGGTTGCATCGCCGGCGATGCCGCCGCGGCTAACCCAATGCCGGCCGCACCATTGCACCAATTGTGCAAATAGACCGGCGTCGGCCCACGCCGGTCTTGCCAATTGCCTGGAGATTCCTCGTAGAGCTGCTGTTGAAAAGCCCAACCCTGTTGCGCGGCAAGTAGAAATCTGCGCTCGCCACAGGCGTCATAGAGCGCGGCCAATGCATACGCAATGCCCGCCGCGCCATGTGCAAAGCCGCCCCAACTTTTGATGGGATGTAGCCAGCCTCGCTGTTGGGTACACAGGGCGTCGCCACAGGCAACCGCCGCGCTCAGAACGCGCTGGTGGCTTGTTCCCTCCGCCCGATCCGCCCAGTGCCGACAAACAGCTAGCAGCCCCAATAGATGACCGGCCATGCCATCGAGCACACCCCATGACGCGGTCTTCCCCATCCTAGGCGTAGCCTCGTTATCGACCAGGATC
>ERZ795053.1569-NODE-1569-length-28947-cov-6.646719_pt1 | contig 28947 bp, 26 predicted proteins | sample MGYA00375137_ERZ795053 | MGnify/ENA primary metagenome ERZ795053 (study PRJEB30182, sample SAMN05720284) | activated sludge metagenome | isolation source: Anaerobic digester | place: Hong Kong | collected 2014-12-17 ...
CTTCGCCGAGAACATCTCCAAGGTGCTCTACCCCGAGGACTCCACGCCGCAGGGTCGCGAGCTGCGCCTGCAGCAGCAGTACTTCTTCGTCGCGTGCTCGCTCAAGGACTACCTCGACCACACGCTGCCGCCGGACTTCGACATGACCAAGCTCCCCGAGCAGGTCATCTTCCAGCTCAACGACACCCACCCGGTCATCGCGGTCCCCGAGCTCATGCGGCTGCTCGTCGACGAGCGAGGGATGGAGTGGGACGCGGCCTGGGAGATCACCCAGGGGGTCTTCGCCTACACCTGCCACACCCTGCTGCCCGAGGCCCTCGAGATCTGGCCGGTCGAGCTGCTCGGCAAGCTGCTGCCCCGCCACCTCGAGATCATCTACAAGATCAACGACGCCTTCCTCGCCGAGGTGCGCGCGGCATACCCGGGAGACGAGCTGCGGGTCCGGCGGATGTCGATCATCCAGGACCACCCGTTCCGCGCCGTCCGGATGGCCCACCTGGCCACCGTCGCCGGGCTCAAGGTCAACGGTGTCGCGGCGCTGCACTCGCAGCTGCTGCGCGACAAGCTGCTGCCCGACTTCAGCGAGCACTGGCCGGAGAAGTTCACCAACGTCACCAACGGGGTGACCCCGCGCCGCTTTCTGCGGCTGGCCAACCCCTACCTGTCCAAGCTCATCACCGACAGCATCGGCGTCGGCTGGGAGACCCACCTCGAGCGGCTCGAGCAGCTCGAGCCGTTCGCGGAGGAGCCGGAGTTCCGCGAGCAGTTCCGCGCCGCCAAGGAGGCCAACAAGGTCCGGCTGCGCGGCCTGCTCAAGGCTCGCGACGGCATCGAGCTGCCCAAGGGGCACCTGCTCGACGTCATGGTCAAGCGGCTGCACGAGTACAAGCGGCAGAGCCTCAAGCTGCTGCACATCGTCAGCCTCTACGAGGGCGTCATCTCGGGCCGGGTCCCCGCTGCCGACCTGCTGCCGCGCACGGTCGTCTTCGGAGCCAAGGCGGCTCCGGGCTACGTCATGGCCAAGGAGATCATCTTCCTCATCAACTCGGTCGCGGCGACGATCAACGCCGACGAGCGGCTCGAGGGGCGCCTCTTCATGGCCTTCCCGGCCAACTACAACGTCACCCTCGCCGGGCGCCTGGTGCCGGCAGCCGACCTGTCCGAGCAGATCTCGCTCGCCGGCAAGGAGGCCTCCGGCACCGGCAACATGAAGTTCGCGCTCAACGGCGCCCTCACCATCGGCACCGACGACGGCGCCAACGTCGAGATCCGCCAGCTCGTCGGCGACGACAACTTCTTCCTCTTCGGCATGGCCGAGCCCGAGGTCGCCGACCTGCAGGCGCGCGGCTACCGGCCGACCGAGTTCTACGAGTCCAACGAGACGCTGCGCCGGGCCATCGACCTGATCGCCTCCGGCCACTTCACCGGCGGCAACCGCGGGCTGGCCGCGACGGTCGTCGACGACCTGCTCTACAACGACCGGTTCATGACCCTGGCCGACTTCCAGTCCTACCTCGACGCGCAGGAGCGGGTCGAGGCGGCATACCGGGACGTCGACGGCTGGACCAAGTCGGCGATCCTCAACGTCGCGCGGACCGGCTTCTTCTCCTCCGACCGCGCGATGCGCGACTACATCGAGCGGATCTGGCACGCCCCGAAGGGCAGCTGAGCCTCACGGGAACTGGATGTCGCCCTCGAGGGTGAGGATGACCCAGTAGTTCCAGATCCACCAGCCCTGCAGAGCCAGCCCGCCGACCCCGAGCAGCACGAGCAAGGGGCTGCGCCAGCGGCGCCACCTGGGCCGGTTCAGCAGCCAGCCGACGAGGATGGCGACGGGGAAGGCGAGCAGGAAGTAGCGGATCCGCGACGGGCCGATCCCGGTGACGAGCACCTGGTAGGCCGGGTAGGCGCCGGCCCAGCCCCACAGCTCGGGCCCCCAGCGCTGGGTGCGGTGGGTGAGCATGAACCAGGCGTATGCCGCGACGAGTAGGGCCGCGACCACCCACCCCTTGTAGCCGTAGTCGTAGTAGAGGTAGTCGATCCAGGTGTGCAGCTTGATCTCGCGGGCATCGACCCGCCAGGCGGCCATCGTCTTGGCGTAGGCGTCCGGGTCGCCGGTGACCACGCCGGCGATCGCCGACCACAGCCAGGTGAGCGTGACGGAGGCGGCGGTGAGCCCGACCAGCTGCAACCGGGGCCACCAGCCGAAGGGCTCGACGTCGCGGCGCAGCCAGCGCACCGCGATGTGTGCCAGGATCGCCGGCGCCATCGCGAGGACGATGTTGCGGGTGAGGGCGAGCACGACGAGGCCGGCCAGCGCCCACCAGTAGCGACGGGCCCGCAGCGCCATGAGCACGAGGACGACCATGAGCAGGGCGTAGGACTCGGTGTAGCAGGTCTGCAGCACGGGGGCGGCGACGTAGGTGCTGACCAGCACCGTGGTGACGATCGCCGACCAGCGGCCGACGGCCTCGTCGACGAGCCGGAACATGAGCACGACCGCGAGCGCGCCGACGAGCAGCGACAGGGTCGAGCCGGCGACGTAGAAGTCCAGCCCGGTGACCCGCATGACGGCGCGGGTGAGCATCGGGAAGACCGGGTAGAAGGCCCACGGGTTCTGCACGACGGTGCCGTGCTCGTCGACCGGCAGGGGGTTGGGATAGCCGAGGTCGGCGATCTCGTGGTACCACTGCCCGTCCCAGTTGGCCAGGACGACGAAGTAGCCGGGCGCCTCGGGGGTCGGGTAGAGCACCCGGGCGACGGCATTCTGCGCGCCCATCGCGATCTGGTGGCGCTGCATGAGCTCGAAGTAGACGGCGTCGACGAGCCGCGACGCGGCATACACGGCGAGCGGGAACCACAGCGCGAAGCTGTGCCACCAGCGCGGGTGGTCCGGATGCTCGACGTGCTCGTGCGGGTGGCGCGGCAGGTGGAAGGCCCGCGCGATCCGGCTGCCCAGGCTCTCTCCCACGAGCGGCAATGCTATGCCGCGCGCCCCGACCCCCGGACTAACCGCCTCCCTGGGCACTTTTCCAGCAACACCGGCGTGTCGCGCACCGGCGTGTCGCGTGTTGGCCGGCACCGCGGACGGTCAGGCGGCACCCCAGTTGAGAAAATGCGCCCGCCAACGCTCCTGTGGGGTCGGCAGTCGCAGGCCGCGCTGGGTCAGCATCGCCCGGGCGTCCGTCACCAGCGCCCCCGGGGTGCGCCACAGGTCCGGCGAGGTGACGACCCGCAGCTCCCATCCGGCGTCCCGGATCTCCGCGCGCCGATCGGCGTCGTGCTCCTGCTGCAGGGCATGGTGCTCGCCGTCGTACTCCGAGGCGGCCAGGACCTCCTCCCAGCCGAGATCCAGCCAGAAGACGCCACCGTTGGACCGCGCGACCCGCACCTGGGTCGACGGCTCGGGCAGCCCGGCGAGGACATAGAGCAGGCGCAGCCGGGTCTCCGGACCGGACTGCGCCCCGGCGCGGACGTATGCCGCGGCCTCGCGGGCCAGCCGGGAGGTGCGTCCGGTCGCCGCGTCGACCAGCTCCTCGGGAGTCGTGTGCCCGAGGTGCACGAGCGAGTCGCCCAGCACGACGAGGTCGACCAGGTCGAGACGGTCGGCCAGGTCGAGGAAGGTCTGGACCGCACCGGTCACCAGCTGGCCGTCGACCTCGACGAGGTCCGGCAGGGCGGCATACCGATGCAGGCGTATGCCGCGCGTCCGGGTCCGCGCGCCGGTCACCGCGCCGACGTGGGTCACCGAGGTGAACGGCACGATCGCGCCCAATGCGCGGGCCGCGGTGTGGTGGGTTGCGAAGGCTCCGGCCGGCGTGATGAGCCGGGCCGCCTCGGACCACAGCGCTGCCGTGACCGGGATGCCGGAGTGGATGTAGACGCCGGTGAAGAGTCGGCGGAAGGCGCGACCCTGCATGGCGGTGTCGCTGAGCCCGGCGTGCAGCCCCGCGGCACGGGTGAAGGGGCGGTCGATGTCGATGGGGAGGGAGTCACCCACTCGAGGACGGTTGCGAGACATGCGCCGAGAGTGCCACGCGGCATACCGGGGCGTCCGCGGCTATCCACAGGCGAGGCCTGACCTGTGGACGACACGCCGAAGCGCATTCTCGGACGACACGCCGTGCATGTCATACCGAGGCCCGGGGAGGCGGTTAGTCCGGGATCTAGACGGGGGGGACGGAGCGGCGGCGGTCGGAGAAGTGCCGATCGCGGCGGGAGGCGTAGCGCAGGCGCAGCAGCAGCTCCTCGCGCAGGTCCTCGGCCTCGATGACCGCGTCGACGACGAGGTCGGCAGCCAGCCGCTCGAGGTCGACGTCCTCCTCGTACTCCGCGCGCCGCTCGGCGACATAGGCATCGCGCGCCTCGGCGCCGGACTCGCGCTCGACCTGGGCGATCTTGTTGGCGTAGACCGCGTTGACCGCCGCCTCCGGACCCATCACCGCGATCTTCGCCGTCGGCAGCGCGATCGTCGCGTCCGGCCCGAAGCCGGGCCCGGCCATCGCATAGAGCCCGGCGCCGTAGGCCTTGCGCACGACGACGCAGATCTGCGGCACGGTCGCCTCGCTCACCGCCGAGACCATCTTCGCCCCGTGCCGGATGATGCCGCCCCGCTCGACCTCGGAGCCGATCATGAAGCCGGGCACGTCGGCGAGATAGACGAGCGGGATCGAGAAGGCGTCGCACAGCCAGATGAACCGGGCCGCCTTGTCGGCCGAGTCGGTGAACAGCACGCCGCCCTTGACCGCCGAGTTGTTCGCGACGATGCCGACCGTCTCGCCGGCCAACCGTCCGAAGCCGACGACGAGCTCACCGGCCCACAGCGGCTTGAGCTCGAAGAAGGACTCCTCGTCGAGCAGCCCGTCGATGACGTCGTGGACGTCGAAGGGCACGCTCTCCCGCTCCGGCACGGTATGCCGCGTGAGCGGCTCCGAAGGCGGCTCGCCGTGGTAGACCGGCGGGTGGTCGCGCCACGAGCCGGGCACGTAGGAGAAGTAGAGCTTGGCCAGCTCGATCGCCTCGAGGTCGTCGTGGGCGAGCAGGTCGCCGACGCCGGAGACGGTGCAGTGCATCCGGGCGCCGCCCATCTCCTCGAGGGAGACCCGCTCCCCCACCACCATCTCGGCCATCCGCGGGCTGCCGAGATACATCGAGGCATTGCCCTCGACCATGATGATGAGGTCGCAGAAGCTCGGGATGTAGGCGCCGCCGGCCGCGCTCGGGCCGAAGAGGCAGCAGATCTGCGGCACCCGTCCGGACAGCGCGACCTGGTTGTGGAAGATCCGCCCGGCGCCGCGCCGCCCGGGGAACATCTCGACCTGGTCGGTGATCCGCGCCCCCGCAGAGTCGACGAACCAGAAGACCGGCAGCTCCTCGCGCAGCGCCATCTCGGTGGCCCGGACGATCTTCTCGACGGTGCGCGAGCCCCACGAGCCGGCCTTGACGGTGGGGTCGTTGGCGATGACGATGGCCGGCCGGCCGTCGACGGTGCCGCGCCCGGTGACCACGCCGTCGGCCGGCAGGTCAGCAGCGAGCGCATTGGCGTAGCGGCCGTCCTCGACGAAGGAGCCCTCGTCGAAGAGCAGCGAGATCCGCTCGCGCACATAGAGCTTGCCCTGCTCGGCGAGCTTGCGGCCGGCGGCGTCGGTCAGCGGTGCCGCCGACGCCTGGTATGCCGCGTGCAGCCGCTCGCGCAGGCTGGTCACGCGCGGGTCGGAGTCGTACGGCATCCGGATCTCCTTGGATCTGCCTGCGGCGGACGGGGATTCGTGATGGGACGGGCGAATCCTATTGCGGCAGGCCGAGCCCGCGCGCGATGAGCATGCGCTGCACCTCGGAGGTGCCCTCGCCGATCTCGAGGATCTTCGCGTCGCGATAGAAGCGGGCGACGGGGTACTCCTCCATGAAGCCGTTGCCGCCGAAGACCTGGGTGGCGATCCGGGTCGCGGTGACCGCCGCCTCGCTCGTGTAGAGCTTGGCGATCGCCGCGGCCTGCTTGACCTCGGCCATGCTGCGTCGCCCGGCGTCCTGCTCGTCCTTGAGCCACGCCGCCTTGTAGGTGAGCGTCCGGCACGCCTCGGCCATCACGGCGAGGTCGGCGACCTGGAAGGCGACGCCCTGGTTGACCGCGATCGGCTTGCCGAAGGCGAGCCGGTTCTTCGAGTATGCCGTGGCCTCCTCGAGCATGCGCTGCACCAGACCGGTGGCGAGGGCCGCGATGGCGATCCGGCCGTCGTCGAGGGTGGCGAGGAACTGGGCATAGCCCTTGCCGCGGGTGCCGAGCAGGTTGGCCTCGGGCACCCGGCAGTCCTCGAAGGTGAGGCCGTGGGTGTCGGAGATGTGCCAGCCGAGCTTGTGGTAGGCCGGCTCGACGGTGAATCCCGGTGTGCCGGAAGGGATCATGATCGCGCTGATCTCGGGCTTGCCGTCGTCGCGGGTGCCGGTGCGGGCGGTCACGGTGACCACCGAGGTGATCGACGTGCCCGAGTTCGTGATGAAGGCCTTGGCCCCGTTGACGACCCATTGGCCGTCCTCGACGACCGCCTTGGTCCGGGTGCCCCCGGCGTCCGAGCCGGCCTCCGGCTCGGTGAGCCCGAAGCCCGCGAGCGTGCGCCCGGCGGCGAGGTCGGGCAGCCAGCGCGCCTTCTGCTCGTCGGTGCCGTAGTTCATGATCGGGTTGATGCCCAGGCCGACCCCGGCCTCGAGGGTGATGCCGATCGACTGGTCGATCCGGCCGAGCTCCTCGATCGCGACGCACAGCATGGTGAAGTCACCGCCGTGCTCGTCGCCCTCGGTCTTGCGCGACCCGCCGAACTCCTGCGGGACGACGAGGCCGAAGACCCCGAGCTCGCCGAGCTTGGGGATGAGGTCGGCGGGAAAGAACGAGTCGCGGTCCCACTGCGCGACGTGCGGGGCGATCTCGCCCTCGGCGAACTCCCGCACCAGAGCGCGGAACTCCTCGTGGTCCTGGCTCAGCTCGAACATCGGTGTCCGCTCCTCGTCGTCGATCGCTGCCGGTTGGGCCCTACTTGACGTTAACGTAAACGTAAAGCATGCTGACCGGCATGGCAACCCGGACGTCCGCCCCGAGTGCGCCCACGTGGACCATCGCCCAGATCGCCGACGAGTTCGGGGTGACCCACCGGGCCGTCCGCCACTACGAGGAGCTCGGCCTGATCTCCCCCGAGCGGCGCGGCACCCAGCGGATCTACCACCGGCGCGACCGCACCCGGCTCGGCCTCATCCTGCGCGGCAAGCGCCTGGGCTTCCCGCTCGAGCAGATCCGGACGATCATCGACCTCTACGACGCCCCGCTCGGCAAGGCCAGCCAGCTCGACTACGTGCTCGGCCAGATCGACGACCGCCGTGCCGATCTCGAGCAGCGCCGCCGCGACATCGAGGACGCCCTCGCCGAGCTCGACGGCTTCGAGCGGCGCTGCCGCGAGGAGCGGGCCCGACTCGGGTGACGCGGCATACCGAATCGCGGACGACGATTTGCGAGAAAGTGCTGCGAAGGCGAGGCGAACCTCCCTACACTCCCGAAGCACAGGCACGCTCGGGGGAGCGTGCGCGGGGAGACGGGGGAGTCTCATGCGGTTCAACGCGTTCATGCATCTTCGTCAAGTGCGCTTCGTCGGCCCGGTGGGCGTCGGCAAGTCCAGCGCGATCAGGGCCGTGTCGGACGTCGTCCGACACCAGACCGGCGCCGTCGCCGTCGTCGGCGGGGTGCCGCGCGAGGTCACCGAGGTCGGCGAGTGGGAGGCGCCCGGTGGGGCGGTCATCTCGGTCGTCGCCGCCTCGGAGCGCGAGGTGCCTAGCACCGCCCGGCAGGGCGCCCTGCCGCGGGCCAGCTCGACCGTGCTCTGGCTCTACGGCGACAGCCGCTCGGGCTTCACCGAGGCCAAGCGCTGGCTCGACCAGCTCGCCGGCCAGCCGAGCACCGGTCGGCTCACCGTGGCGGTGACCCGGATGGGCCCGCTCCACCACCCTGGCTACGGCGCTGCGGGCAGCAAGCTCAGCCTCGAGGACGTCGAGGCCCTCGTGTGGTGCTATGACCGCAACGTCCCTGTCCTGCAAGCCGATCCGCGTGAGCGCGCCGATGTCGTGCGCGTGCTCGCAGCGGCGATGCGCGGCTCGATCGGGCTGGCCGAGACGGCCTGACTCCCCCGTCGTCAGTCCGGCGCGTCCATCGAGAAGCGGTCCGGGTCTGGACCGGTGCGCATGCCCCGGTCCAGACCCGCGATCGCCTGCAGGTCCTCGGCGTCGAGCGTGACCTGCGCCGCCGCGAGGTTCTCGCGGATCCGCGACGGGGTCACCGACTTCGGGATGACGACACAGCCGAGCGCGAGATGCCAGGCGATGATCGCCTGAGCCGGCGTCACGCCATGCTTGGCCGCCACCGCGCTGACAACCGGGTCGTCGAGCACCTGCTTGCCCGAGGCGAGCGGGCTCCACGACTCGGTGACCACCCCGTGCTCGGCGTGGAACCCGCGCAGCTCACGCTGCTGCAGATAGGGGTGCAGCTCGACCTGGTTGATCGCCGGCAGCTCCCCGGTCTCGTCGAGCAGTCGCTGCAGGTGCGGGACGTGGAAGTTGCACACCCCGACAGCCCGGACCCGACCCTCGTCGCGCAAGGCCAGCAGCTCACGCCAGGCCCCGACATAGGCGTCCGCCTTCGGCACCGGCCAGTGGATGAGGAACAGGTCGAGCTGGTCCAGCCCCAGCCGCTCCATCGACGCGTCGAAGGCCGCCCGCACCCGGCGCTGGTCGTCGTTCCAGACTTTCGTCGTGACGAAGACGTCGCCACGCGGCATACCCGATGCGCGCAGCGCGCGACCGACACCGGCCTCGTTGCCGTAGATCCGTGCGGTGTCGATGTGCCGATAGCCCGCGTCGAGGGCCACCGCCACCGCCTCGTCGACCGACTCGTCGGGCACCTGCCACACCCCGAAGCCCAGCTGGGGCACGGTGATCGAGCCGCCCGCGCCGGCGCGCAGGGGGACATCGGGGACGGGTGTCACGCGGGAGTCGGTCATCCCCACACCCTAGGCGCCAGCCTCCCGGATCACGGCTGGTCACCCCCATAGACTGACGCCGCCAGCTCTCCACGCACCGACCTGGCAGCGACGCCACACTCCGAGGGGACCTCATGCGCACCGTGATCGGCCACGCCGTCCGCCACCAGGTGGCCTTCGTCGGCCCGTTCGGGGTGGGCAAGACCACCGCCGTCCACGCGGTCTCCGACACCGATGTCGTCAACACCGACGTCTCCACCCGGGCGCTGCCGCGCCCCGGCAGCCCGCGCAAGGCCACGACGACGGTCGGCATCGACTACGGCGAGTGGACCACGCCCGCGGGCGTCACCATCGGCGTCTACGGCACGCCTGGCCAGGAGCGCTTCTCCCCCGCCCGCCGGGGCGCCGCCACCAAGGCCCACTGCGTGCTCTGGCTCTTCGGCAACCAGCCCTACGGCGTCGACGAGGGCGAGGAGTGGCTCGGCTACCTCGGCGCCGACAGCTGGCGCCGCCTCACCGTCGCGGTGAGCCGGCTCGGCGAGCGCAAGGGCTGTCCCGACCTCGCGGCATACGGGCGGATGGCGCACCGCTTCGACAAGTCAATCCCGGTGGTGGCGGCGGACCCGCGGGAGCGAGACGATGTCGAGCGGGTGGTTCTCACCGCCCTGCGGGGGGCAGACCGCCGCACGGCTCGAAAGGCAGCAAGCGCATGACCGACCACGTCAACGTCGGGATCGACCCAGCCGACTCGGCGGCCGACCGTTTCGAGAGCGAGAGCCACGACCAGCAGTGGCTCGACTGGTGCGCAGAGGCCGGTCAGGTCGCGCTCCCGCACCTGCTCAAGCTGCACGAGGACATCCCGCGCACCACCGCGGCGATGCTGTGCACCGCCGACGGGTTCAACCTGTGCGCCCTCGGCATCGACGCCGCCGCGGTCGGCCAGCTCGCGGCACTCACGAGCAGCCTGTATGCCGTGTCCAGCGCCGCCGTGCGGCCCGGCCGGGGCGCGCCGGCCGATCTCGACTACGTCACGCTGGCCACCGGCGACACCCTGCGGGTCGTCTCGGCCCTCGACCACGCCCGGCTCGGCCGGCTCATCCTGTGGGCCAACGCCACCCAGGTCCCGCTCGGCATGCTGCTCATCGGCGTGCGGGGCGCCGCAGCCCGGATCGCGGCCGAGTTCGACGGCCTCGAGGGGCCACCCGCAGCCCCCGCAGCCCCAGCAGTCGCGGCGGCGGACGAGGCGGACCAGTCCGAGGCGCCGGCTGATGACGAGGCGGTGGTCGAGACCGAGCAGGAGCCTGCGGCCGAGGCCGACTCGCAGGCCGAGGCCTGGACTGACCCCGAGGCGGGTGCCGAGCCCGAGGGCGAGGTCGACGCCGAGCACGCCGACGAGCCGACGGGCGAGGACGACGACCTCGAGCCAACCGACGACCAGAACGACGAGCCGGCCGTGGACGAGCCGGTCGACGACGAGGCCACGCTCGACGAGCCGATGCACGACGAGGCCACCGACGACGAGCAAGCCGAGGCAACGCACGACGAGCCAACGTACGACGAGCCGAGCGAGGACCTCGTCGACGAGCAGCCGGGCCCGCGCCTGGAGCCCGAGGACGTCGACGGCTACGAGCCCGGCAGCGGACGCGACGACGATGACGACGACTCCCCTTATCGTCGTCTCGAGCCGCCGACCCGTCCCGGCTCCGGCGAGGAGGACTGACATGCAGGTCGACTTCGCTGCGCTCGAGGAGGCCGTCGCCGGCGTCCGCACCGAGCTCCCGATCGCGCTCATCGGCGTCGACATCTGGGACCGCGAGACCGGGCTGAGCCTCGCCTCGCACAACTCCCAACCGGATGCGTCCGCGATCGTCGGCGCCACCGTCGCCGAGCTCAACCGGGCGCTCGCCGTCACCGGCTTCTCCCAGCTCGGCCGGTTCGTGCTGCTCGACCTGCAGGACGGGCGCACCATGCTCATCGTCATCCACGACGAGCCGGTGCTCACCGGCCTGCTGCTGCAGACCTCGAGCATGACGCTCTCAGTGGTCCTCAACATCGCGCTGCCCCGGCTGCTCGCCGACGTCAGCGCCGCAGTCACCGACTGAGCCGTCCCCACTGAGCCGCCCCGCGGCATACCGGTTGGTCCTTGCCCGTCCGGCCGATCAGGTATGCCGCTCGCCGCACCGTCTGTGAGGCTCGCCCGGGCACCCCTGGCGTGACGGGTGGCTGGCGATAGAGTCCGGATATGCCGATCTCCAAGGTCCTCATCGCCAACCGCGGCGAGATCGCCGTCCGCATCGCGCGCGCCTGCAAGGACGCCGGCATCGGCTCGGTGGCCGTCTATGCCGAGCCCGACCGCGACGCCCTGCACGTCAAGGTCGCCGACGAGGCCTATGCGCTGGGCGGGTCGACCCCCGGTGACTCCTACCTCGTGCAGCAGAAGCTGCTCGACATCGCCGCGCAGGCGGGCGCCGACGCCGTGCACCCCGGCTACGGCTTCCTCGCCGAGAACGCGAGCTTCGCCCAGGCGGTCATCGACGCCGGGCTGACCTGGATCGGACCCGGCCCCGAGGCGATCGACTCCCTCGGTGACAAGGTCAAGGCGCGGCACATCGCGCTCAAGGCCAAGGCGCCGCTCGTGCCCGGCACGTCCGACCCGGTGAGCGGGCCCGACGAGGTCGTCGCCTTCGCGAAGGAGCACGGGCTCCCGGTCGCCATCAAGGCGGCATACGGTGGCGGTGGCCGTGGCCTCAAGGTGGCTCGCACGCTCGAGGAGATCCCCGAGCTCTACGACTCGGCGGTGCGCGAGGCGGTCACCGCCTTCGGTCGTGGCGAGTGCTTCGTCGAGCGCTTCCTCGACCACCCGCGGCACGTCGAGACCCAGTGCCTGGCCGACCAGCACGGCAACGTCGTCGTCGTGTCGACCCGCGACTGCTCGCTGCAGCGGCGCAACCAGAAGCTCGTCGAGGAGGCGCCCGCGCCGTTCATCACCGACGAGCAGCACACCGAGCTGGTCCGGGCGAGCAAGGCGATCCTCAAGGAGGCCGGCTACGTCGGGGCCGGCACCTGCGAGTTCCTCGTCGGCCCGGCCGGCGACATCTCCTTCCTCGAGGTCAACACCCGGCTGCAGGTCGAGCACCCGGTGACCGAGGAGGTCACCGGCATCGACCTGGTCCGCGAGATGTTCAAGATCGCCAACGGCGAGGCGCTGAGCTTCACCGACCCCGAGCCGCACGCGCACTCGATCGAGTTCCGGATCAACGGCGAGGACGCCGGTCGCGGCTTCCTGCCCGCGCCGGGCACGGTGACGACGATGGTCGTGCCGCACGGCCCCGGCGTGCGCTGGGACTCCGGCATCGAGCAGGGCGACACGGTCGCCGGCGCCTTCGACTCGATGATCGCCAAGCTCGTGGTCACCGGTCGGGATCGGCAGCAGGCGCTCGAGCGGGCCCGACGGGCGCTCGACGAGCTGGTCATCGAGGGCATGCCCACGGTGACGCCGTTCCACCGGGTGGTCGTGCGTGACCCGGCCTTCGCGCCGGCGGACCCGGAGCAGAAGTTCACCGTGCACACCCGGTGGATCGAGACCGAGTTCGACAACCAGATCGCCGCGTATGCCGGTCCCGCCGGCGACGCGCCCGAGGCCCAGGAGCGGCAGACCGTCGTCGTCGAGGTCGGCGGCAAGCGGGTCGAGGTGTCGCTGCCCGGTGGCCTGTCCCTCGGTGGAGGAGGTGGCGCCGGAGGCAGGGCGAAGAAGGCGGCGCCGAAGCGGTCCGGAGCGAGCAAGGCGGGCGCGGCAGCCTCCGGTGACGCGGTCACCGCCCCGATGCAGGGCACCATCGTCAAGGTCGCCGTCGAGGAGGGCCAGACCGTGGCCCAGGGCGACACGGTCGTCGTGCTCGAGGCGATGAAGATGGAGCAGCCGATCACCGCCCACAAGGCGGGGGTCGTGACCGGACTGTCGGCCACCGTCGGCGAGACGGTGACCAGCGGCACGGTGCTCGCCGAGATCAAGGACGCAGCCGAGGGCTGACCGGCTGCCGGTGTCGGAGGCCTAGCGGGCGGCGGCCGGCGGGCGGCGACCGGCGGGCGGCGACCGGCGGACGCGAGGCCGGCCGCGCACGCGGCGGGCGGCACGAGGCGGGCGCCACGAGGCGGACGGCACGAGGCGGGCGGCACGAGGCCGGCGGCCGCGCCGCGGCATACACTCCTGCGATGACCGTCATGCTCCCGGCGACCGCCGGCGTGCCCCTGGAGGCGGCCGAGCAGGGCGGCTTCTCCTTCGTCAACCTGTTCATCCTGCTGGCCGTCGCCGCGATCGTCGTGCCGGCCTATCTGCGGCTGCGCGCCAAGCTGAGCCGGGACCGCCGCGCTCGCTGGGCGCGGGAGGACGAGGAGTATCGCGCCGCGGTCGAGGCGCGGGACCGACAGCAGCGCGACGAGCGCTGAGTCCGCGGCATCGCGACCGAAAGTCCACACTGGAGCGGCTTTCGGACGGGGAGCGCGCTGCATACCGACTGAAAGTCGACGGTCGAGGCAGTTCCTGTCGCACTCGACCCGAGCTGCCCTGTGGATAACGTCCGAGCCCCTCGCTCGCGCTGTGCCAGAGTGCGCGCATGTCGTCAGCACCCGCCCCGTCGCCGGGTCATCGCCGCCTCGACCCGCGGCAGCCCTTCACCGTGGCCGAGTGGCTCGCTGCCGGCCGGCCGATCCGGCCCCTGCGCAACGGCAGCCATCGCCGAGTGCTCCGCGGCGTCTATGTCGCCGCCACGAGCCACCTGACACCGGGGCTGTGGGCCAGAGCCGCCCTCAAGGCCACGCCCGCCGCCTCCTTCGTCACCCATCACACGGCGGCCAGACTGTTCGGCGCAGTCGTGCCGGACTCCGTCTCGGTGCATGTCGGCACGACCTCAGCGCGCACCGGATCGGTCGCCGGGGTCGTCGTCCATCGGTATGCCGCCCCGCCTCCGACCACGCTCCAGGGCGGCGTGCGGGTCACCACCGCCGTCCAGACCTTCCTGGACCTGGCCGCGGGGCTCGATCTCGTCGACCTCGTCGCACTGGGTGACAGCCTCGTCTTCCTCGGGCAGGTCTCCCTCGACGACCTGAGAACGGCGGCTGCCGGTCACCGGGTCGGGGTGCTCGGTCCGCCCGGCGAGCGGCAAGCTTCGTGCGCGCTCGCGTGGAGTCGGGCATGGAGAGCCGGGTGCGCATGCTGTTCGTCCTCGCCGGGCTGCCTGAGCCGACGGTCAACGTGTCGGTGTCCGCGCGCGGCGGGCGACTCCGCTACCGCATCGATCTGGCCTGGGAGCAGGTGCGGGCGGCCGTCGAGTACGACGGCCGGCACCACATCGCCCGACAGGACCAATGGCAGCACGACATCGACCGGCGGGAGGCGCTGGAGGCCGAGGGGTGGCGCTTCGTGGTGCTGACGAGTCGGGACGTCTACCAGACGCCCGGACGGACCATCGAGCGGACCGTCGCGGCCCTCACCGCCGCCGGCCTGCCCGGCCTCGGACCGGTCAAGAACGAGTGGCGCCGGCACTTCCCCGACCGATCCGCTGTGGCCTGACGGCGGGCCCGAGGACGGGGCCGAAAGTCGCTCGAGTGTGGACCTTCTGCCGCCGGACCTGGTGATCCACGACCGAAGGTCGCTCGAGTGTCGACTTTCTGCCGCCGTACCTCATGATCCACGACCGAAAGTGCGTCGAGTGTCGACTTTCTGCCGGGGGGCGGCGGGGCGGGGACCGGATCTAGCGGGTCAGGCCCTGCCCGGCCGAGTGCAGCCGACGGGCGGCCTCGGCGAGCGAGCCGCTCATCGACGGGTAGACGGTGAAGGCATTGGAGAGCTGGTCGGCGGTGAGGCTGTTCTCGACCGCGACGGTGATCGGGAAGATCAGCTCCGAGGCGCGCGGCGCGACGACGACGCCACCGAGGATCGTCCCCTGGCCGGGCCGGGCGAAGATCTTCACGAAGCCGTCGTGGAAGGCGTCCATCTTGGCCCGGGCATTGGTGGCCAGCGGCATGCTCAGCACCTGCGCGTCGACCTCGCCGGCGTCGACCTGCTGCTGGGACACGCCGACGGTGGCGATCTCGGGGTCGGTGAAGACGTTGGCCGACACGACGCTCAGGTCCAGCGGCCGCACCGCGTCGCCGAGCGAGTGCCACATCGCGATCCGGCCCTGCATGGCGGCGACCGACGCGAGCGGGAAGACGCCGGTGCAGTCGCCCGCGGCATACACGCCACGGACCGACGTGCGCGAGACGCCGTCGACGGCGACGTAGCCGCCGCGGACCGTCTCGACGCCCACCTCCTCGAGCCCGAGCCCGGCCGTCTGCGGGACCGACCCGACCGCGAGCAGGGCATGCGAGCCCTCGACCGCACGGCCGTCCTCGAGCCGCACGACGACACCGTCGGCGGTGCGCTCGACCGCCGCCATCCGCGAGCGCGACAGCACGGTCATCCCCTCGCGGCGGAAGACGTCCTCGACGACCTTGGCCGCGTCGGAGTCCTCGCCCGGCAGCACCTGGTCGCGGGAGGAGACGAGGGTGACCTCGCTGCCGAGGCCGAGATAGGCCTGGGCGAGCTCGGCCCCGGTGACGCCGGAGCCGACGACGACGAGCCGCTCAGGCAGGTCGTCGAGATCGTAGATCTGGGTCCAGGTGAGGATCCGCTCGCCGTCGGGGCGGGCGGTGTCCATGACGCGAGGCGTCGCCCCGGTGGCGATGAGCACGACGTCAGCGGGGAGCTCCTCGCTCGAGCCGTCGGCGTGCGCGACGGCGACCCGGTCGGGCGCGACGAGCCGGCCGGTGCCGGCGATGACCCGCACGCCGTCGCCGGTGAGCCGCTCGCGGATGTCGCCGCTCTGCGCGGCGGCGAGGTCGAGGATGCGCGCGTTGACCGCGCGCAGGTCGGTGGCCTGCACCGCCCGGTCGGCCATCGCGACGCCGAGCTCGTGCACGGACTTGGTGCGGCGCAGCACGTGGGCGGTCGAGATGAGGCTCTTGCTCGGCACACAGTCGGTGAGGACGCACGACCCGCCGAGGCCGTCGCGGTCGACGACGGTGACGGCGGCGCCGAGCCGGGCGGCGACGAGGGCGGCCTCGTAGCCCCCCGGTCCGCCGCCGATGATGACGACCTGGTCATGGCGAGCGATCACCCGCCTATCCAACCACCCGGTATGCCGCGTGGCTCACCAACCGCGGGCCCCCGGACTCCGCGCCTACGGGCCCCCTGCCTCCCGGACGGGCAGGTCAGCGGGAGCGGTCGGGGACGACGCCGAGGTCGATGAGCGACTCGGCGGTGGCGACGACCGCGTCGGCGGCCGGGCGGGGCGACCAGCCGAGCCGCTCGATCGCCAGGGCCGAGCTGCCGCGCCGCACCTGGCCGAGCTCGGGCACGACCTGGCGCAGCGACCGGTCGACCAGCGCGAGCGCGCGCACGACCGCGCCCGGCACCCGGCGGCTGGGCACCCGCACCCGAGCCCCCAGCCGATCCCGCAGCAGCTGGCCCATCTCCCACATGCTCAGCTCGCCCGACGTCGCGAGCAGCCGCAGCCCGGCCGCAGCCGGGTCGGTCATCGCCCGGACGTGCAGGTCGACGACGTCGCGGACGTCGACGACTCCGAAGGTCAGCGGCGCCACCCCGGGCACCGAGCCGTCGATGAGCCGCTTGACGATCTCGAGCGAGGCCGAGGAGGCCGGCTCCAGCGCCGGCCCGAAGATCGCCACCGGGTTGACGGTCACCAGCTCCAGCCCGGCCCCGTCACCCTGCACGAACGCCCAGGCCGCCCGCTCGGCGATCGTCTTGCTCTTGACGTAGGCCGTGATCCCCGGCGCCGTCGGATCGGTCCAGCGCTGCTCGTCGGCGACGTCGTAGTCCGGCGGCCCGTAGCCGATCGCCGCGAACGACGAGGTCAGGACGACCCGCGGGATGCCGGCCGCGCGCGCCGCCCGCAGCACCCGCAGCGCACCGTCCCGGGCCGGCACGACGAGGTCGTCCTCGTGCTCGGGCAGCCCGACCGGGAGGGGCGAGGCGAGATGCAGCACCTGCCCGCAGCCCTCGACGGCATCCGCCCAGCCGGCGTCGGCGGTGAGGTCGGCCTCGACGAGCTCGAGCCGGGCCAGGTGCGCACTCAGGTCGCCGTCGCCAGCCGACCCACCGGCATACAGCGGTATGCCGCGCGCCACGAGCGCACGGACCTCGCCCTCCCGGCGCAGCGAGCGCACCGTGGCGCGCACCTGATGGCCGTCGGCGAGCAGCCGGGCAACCTGGTGCGAGCCGAGGAAGCCCGACCCGCCGGTGACGAGGACCGGCGCTGGTGACGATGACATCGAGTCCTCCGGGGTCGGGTGCGCCAAGCGGGCGACGGGCAAAGGCTACGCTCACGCCGTGACCACCGACTCGCCCTCCCCCGCCGACCCCTTCGCGCTCGCCGAGGAGGCCGCCGCGGTCATCGCCGAGCGCACCGGCGCGGCCCGGCACGACGTCGCCCTCGTGCTCGGCTCGGGCTGGGGCCAGACCGGTGATCTCGTCGGCGAGACCCTCGCGAGCGTCGACAACGCCGACGTCCCGGGCTTCCACCGGGCGGCGGTGGCCGGCCACTCGGGCTCGATGCGCTCGGTCGCCATCGGCGACACCGGCCGGCGGGCGCTCGTCTACGGCACGCGCACCCACTTCTACGAGGGGCGCGGCGTCGCCGCCGTGGTGCACGCCGTGCGCACGGCCAAGGCCGCCGGCTGCCACACCATCGTGCTCACCAACGGCTGCGGTGGCCTGCGCCCCGAATGGCGGCCCGGCACCCCGGTGCTCATCAGCGACCACCTCAACCTCACCGGGGCGACCCCGCTCGAGGGCGCGACCTTCGTCGACCTCACCGACCTCTACTCCGCGCGCCTGCGCGGCATCGCCCGCGAGGTCGACCCGACCCTCGACGAGGGCGTCTACGTGCAGTTCCGCGGGCCGCAGTACGAGACCCCCGCCGAGGTCCGGATGGCCAAGACGCTCGGCGGCGACCTCGTCGGCATGTCGACCACGCTCGAGGCGATCGCGGCCAGACACGTCGGGCTCGAGGTGCTCGGCATCTCGCTGGTCACCAACCTCGCGGCCGGCAGCTCCGAGCAGCCGCTCTCGCACGCCGAGGTGCTCGAGGCAGGCCAGGCCGCAGCCGCCCGCTGCGGCCGGCTGCTCGCCGAGGTGGTCACTCGCATCGCGCCAGGAGCCTGACATGACGGATCTGTATGCCGCGCAACCGGATTCGCGTGACGCACTGCTCACCCGCGCCCGGGCCTGGGCCGACGACGACCCCGACCAGACCACCCGCGGCGAGCTGCTCGACGTGCTCGAGCGAGCCGAGACCGGCGACGCCGAGGCGTCCAGCGCAGCCCTGGCCGACCTCGCCGATCGCTTCGCCGGGCTGCTCGAGTTCGGCACAGCCGGCCTGCGCGGCGCCCTCGGGGCCGGCCCGAACCGGATGAACCGCGCCGTCGTCATCCGCGCGGCGGCCGGGCTCACGGCATACCTGCAGCACGACGCCGACGCCCCGCAGCGCGAGCCCTTCGTCGTCGTCGGCTACGACGCGCGGCACAACTCCGACGTCTTCGCCCGCGACACCGCCGCCGTCGTCACCGGGCTCGGCGGCCGGGCCGCGGTGCTCCCCCACGTGCTGCCGACCCCCGTGCTCGCCTTCGCGATCCGCCACCTCGGCGCCGACGCCGGCGTGATGGTCACCGCGAGCCACAACCCGCCGCAGGACAACGGCTACAAGGTCTACCTCGGCGACGGCAGCCAGATCGTGCCGCCGGCCGACCGGCTCATCGCCGCGCGAATCTCGGTGGTGGACAAGGTCGCCGACGTGCCGATGGCCACCGACGGGTGGGAGACCCTCGGCAACGAGGTGCTCGAGGCCTACCTCGACGCGGTCGCCGGCATCGTCGACCCGGACAGCCCCCGAGAGCTCTCGATCGTGCACACCGCCCTGCACGGGGTGGGCGACGAGACCGTGCGGCTGGCCTTCGAGCGGGCCGGCTTCCCCACCCCGTATGCCGTTGCCAGCCAACGCGATCCGGACCCCGACTTCCCGACGGTGAGCTTCCCCAACCCCGAGGAGGCAGGCGCGATCGACGCCGCACTCGCCGACGCGGCCGCCCGGCGCCCCGACCTCGTCATCGCCAACGACCCCGACGCCGACCGGTGCGCCGTCGCGGTGCCGGATCCCGCTCTGGGAGAGCCTGACTCGCCGGCCGGCTGGCGGATGCTGCGCGGCGACGAGGTCGGCGTGCTGCTCGGCGCCCACCTGCTCGATCGCGGAGTGACCGACGGTGCCGTCTTCGCCAACTCGATCGTGTCGTCCCGCCTCCTCGCGGCGATGTGCGCGGCCGCAGGCGTGCGGCATACCGAGACGCTCACCGGATTCAAGTGGATCGCCCGGGCGCCCGGCATCGCCTACGGCTACGAGGAGGCGCTGGGCTACTGCGTCGCGCCCGAGGTCGTGCGCGACAAGGACGGCGTCTCGGCCGCCCTGCTCGTCGCCGAGCTCGCAGCCCGGCTGAAGCGCGAGGGACGCACCCTGCTCGACCTGCTCGACGACCTCGCCGTGCGGCACGGCGTCTATGCCACCGACGCCTTCTCGGTGCGGGTCACCGACCTCTCGCTGATGCCCGAGCTCATGCAGCGGCTGCGCTCGGCCCCGCCGAGCGAGGTCGCCGGCGTCGGCGTCGAGCGGCTCGACGACCTGTCCCGCGGCGACGGCGGGCTGCCGCCCACCGACGGGCTGCGCTACCTGCTCGCCGACGGCTCGCGCGCCATTGTGCGGCCCTCGGGCACCGAGCCGAAGGTCAAGGTCTACCTCGAGGCGATCGAGCCGGTCGCCGGCCCGCCCGACCTGACCCGGGCCCGCGCCGAGGCGAGCCGGCGGCTGGCTGCGCTGCGCGCGGCATACCAGGCGATGACCCGGATCTGAGCACGGCTTCAGGTGCGGCCCTGAGCCGACCCCGACCCGGCCCCTGACCCCACCCTGGAACCCGTCGCCCCCGCCTGGGCGTCGTGATGTGGTGGTCGCATGACCCCGACCCAGGAGCGTCCGATGAACGACCAGCCCTTCGGCCCCACCTCGACCCCCCACCCGGCCCCGTCCTCGGTGCCGCAGCCGTATGCCGTCGCGCAGCCGCCGCTCACCGCGCAGGAGGAGCGCACCTGGGGCGTCCTCTCGCACGTCATCCCGCTCGCCGCGATGATCCTGTCGGCCGGCACCCTCGGCTTCGTCGGCTCGCTCGTCGTCTACCTGCTCTACAAGGACCGCGGGCCGTTCGTCCGCGCGCACGCCGCGAACTCGCTCAACGTGCAGATCACCATGGGCATCGTGCTGCTCGTGTCGGTGCCGCTGATGCTCGTCCTCGTCGGCTTCGTCACCTATGTGCTGGCCTTCGTCGTCGCGGCCGTGCTCCACGTGCTCGGCGCGGTCAACGCCAACAACGGCCAGTGGTGGGAGCCGCCGATCACCATCCGCTTCGTGCGCTGAGCGGCCTCACCGCACGAGCAGTCCGACCAGGACGCCGAGCAATGGCAGCCCCACGACGGCCACCTCGAGGGGCTGCCAGGCGGTCGTGATCCGCGGGTCAGCGGGCTCGCTGAGCTCGCCCTCCCGCACCGCCTCGAGCCACTCCTCCCGCACCGACTCGACGAGTTGCGCCGCCCGATAGGCCGTCATGGCCCCGGTGGGTCGGTCCGCCGCGTCGCGGTCCGGGCTCTTGGCCAGGCCGCCGAGGCCGAACATGCCGACCCCCTTGGGCCGCTCGATGTGGGCCGAGATCGCCCAGGCGCTGACCGTGCGGCCCGCGGCATAGATCTCGAGGTTCCAGCGGTGGTAGGTGTCCTCGATCAGCCGCCACGGCAGCTGGACCTGCCGGAACGGGTTGCCGACGGTCACGCCGGTCACGTCGATCCGGACGAACGGCCGGACGAGCAGCACCCAGGAGAGCGCGGCCACCAGCAGCAGCACCGAGCGCAGCAGCACCGAGCTGTCCCAGGAGAACAGCACGAGCAGCACCAGGGGCACTGCGCCGGCCCAGCCGAGCAGCACCGACCCGCGGCTGCGCAGGGTGTGGACGATCGTCTCGGGCTGGCTCATCGCCGGTCATCATGACACGCGCCCGGCGCGGGCCGGACGCTCTAGACTCCCTCGGTGACCACCGCCGCTGCCGTCGATGCCACCGCCCGGGCCCGCGAGCACCTCGGCGTCACCCGGCTCACCAACGCGGCACTCACCGGCTGGCTGCACGGACTGCCCGGCGTCGACCAGGTGGGCGCCGAGGCGCGAACCGCCGGCCTGTCCACCCGGTCGATCAAGACGACCGCCAAGGCGTGGGCCATCGACATGGCCATCTCGATGATCGACCTCACCACCCTCGAGGGCGCCGACACCCCGGGCAAGGTCCGCTCGCTGTGCGCCAAGGCGCTCGTGCCGGACCCGAGCGACCCGACCACCCCCCGGCCGGCCGCGATCTGCGTCTACGGCGACCTCGTCCGGGTCGCTCGGGAAGCCTTGGGAGACAGCGGCATCCATGTCGCCGCCGTCGCCACCGCATTCCCGTCCGGCCGAGCGAGTATGCCGGTCAAGCTCGCCGACACGCGCGACGCGGTCGCCGCGGGCGCCGACGAGATCGACATGGTCATCGACCGAGGCGCCTTCCTCTCCGGTCGCTACCTGCAGGTCTTCGACGAGATCGCCGCGGTCAAGGCGGCGTGCGCGCGGACCGACGCGAGCGGCGTACCGGATGCGCACCTCAAGGTCATCCTCGAGACCGGCGAGCTGGTCACCTACGACAACGTCCGGCGGGCCTCGTGGCTGGCCATGCTCGCCGGGGCGGACTTCATCAAGACGAGCACCGGCAAGATCCAACCGGCGGCGACCCTGCCGGTGACCATGCTCATGCTCGAGGCGGTGCGCGACTGGCGCGAGCTCACCGGCGAGCAGATCGGCGTCAAGCCGGCCGGCGGCATCCGCACCACCAAGGACGCGATGAAGTACCTCGTCACGGTGAGCGAGGTGGCCGGCGACGACTGGCTGGACCCCGACTGGTTCCGCTTCGGCGCCTCGGGGCTGCTCGGCGACCTGCTGCTGCAGCGCCAGAAGCTCGCCACCGGCGCCTACTCCGGTCCCGACTACGTCACCATCGACTGACCCACGGGGGCTCCGCCCCCGTGCCCCCGAACTACCCATCACTCAGGTACCCAGCGAATAGGCTTGTCAGATGCCGAAGTTCGACTACGCACCGGCCCCGGAGTCCCGCGCGGTCGTCGACATCCAGCCCTCCTACGGGCTCTTCGTCGGAGGCGAGTTCGTCGAGGCCGCCGGGGCCGCCTTCGCGACCGTCAACCCGGCCACCGAGGAGGTCCTCGCCGAGATCGGCGAGGCGAGCGCCGCGGACGTCGACCGCGCGGTGAAGGCCGCGCGGTCGGCATACACGCGAGTGTGGAGCCGGCTCAGCGGCACTGAGCGCGGCAAGTACCTCTACCGGATCGCCCGGATCATCCAGGAGCGGGCCCGCGAGCTCGCCGTCCTCGAGACCCTCGACAACGGCAAGCCGATCAAGGAGAGCCGCGACGTCGACATCCCGCTCGCGGCGGCGCACTTCTTCTACCACGCGGGATGGGCCGACAAGCTCTCGTATGCGGGCCTGGGTCCGGACCCGCAGCCGGTCGGCGTCGTCGGGCAGGTCATCCCGTGGAACTTCCCCTTCCTCATGCTCGCGTGGAAGATCGCGCCGGCTCTCGCGTGCGGCAACACGGTCGTGCTCAAGCCGGCCGAGACGACCCCGCTCACCGCGCTGCTGTTCGCCGAGATCTGCCAGCAGGCCGACCTGCCGGCCGGCGTCGTCAACATCGTCACCGGCGCCGGGGCCACCGGCCAGGCGATCGTCGAGCACCCGGGCATCGACAAGATCGCCTTCACCGGCTCGACCGAGGTCGGCAAGCTCATCGCGCGCGCGGTCGCCGGCACCCGCAAGCGGGCCACCCTCGAGCTCGGCGGCAAGGCCGCCAACATCGTCTTCGACGATGCGCCGATCGACCAGGCGGTCGAGGGCATCGTCAACGGCATCTTCTTCAACCAGGGCCAAGTCTGTTGCGCCGGAAGCCGATTGCTCGTGCAGGAGCCGATCGCCGAAGAGGTCGAGCGGCGCCTCAAGCGGCGGCTGGCCACCCTGCGGGTCGGTGACCCGATGGACAAGAACACCGACGTCGGCGCGATCAACAGCCGCCACCAGCTCGACCGGATCACCGAGCTCAGCGCGGCCGGCGAGGCCGAGGGCGCGACCCGGTGGGACAGCGGCTGCCCGCTGCCGAAGAACGGCTTCTGGTTCCGCCCGACGGTCTTCACCGGGGTGAGCCAGGCGCACCGAATCGCCCAGGAGGAGATCTTCGGCCCGGTGCTGTCGGTGCTCACCTTCCGCACTCCCGCCGAGGCGGTCGCCAAGGCGAACAACACCCCCTACGGACTGTCGGCCGGAGTGTGGACCGAGAAGGGCAGCCGGATCCTCTGGATGGCCGACCAGCTGCGGGCCGGCGTCGTCTGGGCCAACACCTTCAACCAGTTCGACCCGACCAGCCCGTTCGGCGGCTACCAGGAGTCCGGCTACGGCCGGGAGGGCGGCCGGCACGGGCTGGAGGCCTATCTGCAGGCAGCGACCGAGTCGACCCGGAAGGGGAGCGCCCGATGAGCCCGACGCGTCCGACCAGCCCGGCCGGTCGGCTGGAGGTCCGCAAGACCTACAAGCTCTACGTCGGCGGCAAGTTCCCGCGCTCGGAGTCCGGGCGCTCGTATGCCGTGCACGCCGCGCCTGGTCGCAACGGCCGGCCCGGGGCCTTCCTCGCCAATGCGGCGCTGGGCTCGCGCAAGGACGCCCGCGACGCGGTGGTGGCGGCGCGGGCCGCGGTCGGCGGGTGGAGCGGCGCGACGGCATACAACCGCGGTCAGGTGCTCTATCGGGTCGCCGAGGTGATGCAGGGTCGGGCCGGGCAGTTCACCGACGAGGTGGCGGCCGGCGAGGGGCTGACGCCGGCCCGGGCGCGCGCGGTCGTCGAGGCCGCGATCGACCGGTGGGTCTGGTATGCCGGGTGGCCGGACAAGCTCGCCCAGGTGCTCGGCGGGCTCAACCCGGTGGCCGGACCGTACTTCGACATCTCGGCGCCCGAGCCGACCGGCGTGGTGGCTATCGTTGCGCCGCAACGCTCCTCGCTGCTGGGGCTGGTCTCGGTGATCGCGCCGGCGATCGTGTCGGGCAACACCTGCGTCGTGCTCGCGAGCGAGCAGCGGCCGCTGCCGGCGGTGACGCTCGGCGAGGTGCTCGCGACCTCGGACCTGCCGGGCGGGGTGGTCAACCTCATCACCGGTCGGACCGCCGAGGTCGCGCCGTGGCTCGCCTCGCACCGGGACGTCAACGCCATCGACCTCACCGGCTGCGCCGATGCCGATGGGGTCTCCTGGGGCGAGCTCGAGGCGGCCGCCGCCGACAATCTCAAGCGGGTCGTGCGGCCGGCGGGGGACGGCGCCGCCGGCGACGGGCTGACCGCGGTCGAGCCGGACTGGCTCGCCACCCCGGGACTGGAGCGGATGGCGGCATACCTGGAGACCAAGACGGTCTGGCACCCCAAGGGCCGCTGACCCACCCGTGAGCGGCGAGAGCGAGCGGGACGACCGGGACGACCGGGCTGACCGTACCGACCGGGCCGTCGGTGGCGGTCGGGTCGTGCTCGTCACCGGGCCGTCGGGGGCCGGCAAGAGCCGGGTCTGCGCGCGCCTGCAGGCGGCCCATGGCTGGCCGGTCGTGCGGCTCGACGACTTCTACAAGGACGGCGACGACCCGACCCTGCCGATGGTCGACCTCGGCGGCGGCACCCGGCTGCCGGACTGGGACGACGCGGGCAGCTGGGACGCCGGTGCTGCGGTGGCCGCGCTGGAGCAGCTCGTGCAGACCGGCAGCGTCCAGGTGCCGACCTACGACATCTCGACCTCCCGGGCCGTCGGCTCGAGCACGGTGACCGTGCGGCCCGGCCAGCTCGTGCTCGCCGAGGGGATCTTCGCCGCCGAGATCGCCCCCGTCCTCGCCGAGCGCGGGCTGCTGCGCGGGGCCTGGTGCGTGAGCCACTCCCGTGCCGAGAACTTCGCCCGCCGACTGCTGCGCGACCTGGCCGAGCGACGCAAGCCGCCGCTCGTGCTGGTCCGCCGCGGCATCGAGCTGGCCCGCCGGGAGCCGGCCATCCTCGCCCGGGCCGAGGCGCTCGGCGCGGCGACGATCCGGCCGCAGGATCTCGAGGCGCTGCTGCGCTGACGACCCGGCTCGCCCCGCGCGGTCCCGAGTCGGCCCGGCACGCCGGGCGACCGAGCAGCGCATTGGGTAGGCTCGAGGCTCCAACCGGTCAGACCAGCCAGCCACAGGGGGCCGCCGTGCCGACAGGTGCGCCATGAGCGGCTTCGGGCCGCCCCCGGGCGCCACGGAGGCCGAGACCCGGGCCCGTCCGGCGAGCTACCTCCCGCCCGGCGGGCTGACCCGCGGGCTCGAGCCCGCGGCATACCAGCGCTATGCGCTGCCCACCCTCGCCAAGCCCGGCATCGTCCCGCTGCGGCCGCTGAGCCTCGGCGAGCTCATCGACGGCGCCACCCGGCACGTCCGACGCAATCCCGGACCGGTCCTCGGTGCCGCCGCGATCGCCAACGCGGTGGCCGCCATCCCCCTGCTCATCGCTGTCGGCGTTGCCGTCGCCGGACCACTGTTCTCGGCCCTCGGGGTCAACCGGGTCTTCGACAGCGGGCTGCTCACCGTGAGCCTGAGCTTCGGCGGCTCGGGACTCGCCGTCCTGCTGCTCGGCGCCAGCCTCTCCGAGTCGCTCGGCCAGGCCGTCCTCGGCCGCCGCCTCGACCTCTCCGCGATCTGGCGGTCGGTGCGCCCGCGGATCTGGGCGATCCTCGGGGTCTGCGCGGTGCTCAGCCTGGTGGCCATCGGCCCGAGCACGCTGCTCGTCCTCGCGATGGCGCTGCTCAGCACCGCGCCGGTGCCGGTCATCCTCATCCTCGGGATGCTGCTCAGCGTCGGCGCCGCGGTGGGCACCCTGTGGCTGCTCCCCCGGCTGCTCTTCGCCCTGCCGGCGGTGGTCCTCGAAGGGCTCGGCGTCCGCGCCGCGCTGCGCCGCGGCTGGCAGCTGTCGCGCACCCGCTACTGGACGATCATCGGCGTCGCGCTGCTCGGCCTGGGCATCGTGCTGCCGGTCTACTGGTTCCTCCAGCTGCCGATCTGGGGGCTGCTCGCCCTGCTCACCGACCTGCTCGAGCTCTCCCGCCCGCTGCGCACGAGCCTGAGCCCGTTCCTCTTCACCCTGGCCAACCTCGCGGCCGCCACCCTCGTCACGCCCTTCCTCGCCGGGCTGCTGCTGCTGCTCTACCTCGACGCGCGGATCCGGCTCGAGGGCTTCGACCTCGCGCTGATCCGGGCCGCCGCCGCCCGCGGAGCGAGCCGATGACCCCGTTGCTGTGGGCCTCGACGACCCTGCCTGCCGACGTCAACCCGAGCGTCCCCGAGGGGCAGCGCTGGCTCGCCGACGAGCTGGCCAAGCCCGATTACCAGGACGCGCAGACGCTCGGGCAGCGCATCCTCAGCTGGTTCGGCGAGGTGCTCTCGCGGCTGTTCAACCAGGTGCCCAGCGGCCCCAACGTCACACCCGCGTCAGACATCTGGGTCGGCATCGCGATCGCGCTCGTCATCGGTGTCGTCGTGCTCGTCCTCAGCCGGATCCGGTCGGAGCGACGGGTCGTCGAGGAGGTCGAGGACCGCAGCGTCCTCGGCAGGCTGGACCTGTCCGCGGAGCAGTTCCGTGACCGCGGGACGGCCGCGCTGCGCGACGGGCGGTGGAACGACGCCGTCGTCGAGCTCACCCGGGCGATCGCCCGCGAGTCCGCCGACCGCACCCTGCTCTCGGACGCGCCGTCGCTCACCGCGCACGAGATCGGCACCCAGCTCGCCGTCGTCTTCCCCGCCCACGCCCCCGCCACCGGGCACGCGATGGACCTCTTCGACCTCGTGCGCTACGGCCGGTATGCCGCGCAGGAGCCGGACGCCCGCCACGTCGCCACGGTGGAGCGCACCTTGCGCTCGGCCCGGCCGGACCTGTCGGCGACCGCCGCCGAGCCGGTCGGCTGGTCGGCTCCGGGCACCGAGCGGAGCGCGCCGTGAGCCAGAGCGTCTTCACCGACTCCACGCTGCCGGCGCTGCCCGACGAGGGCGCCACCCAGCGCAGCCCCGGCGCGACCGACGCGACCGGGGCCCCGGCGCGGCGCGGCATACCGACGTGGGCTGTCGCGCTCGTCGTGCTGCTCGTCCTCGTCCTCGCCGCCGTCGCGCTCACCGCACTGCGCCCCGGCGGCCCGACCACCGCGCCGCTGCACCCCGACAACCCGCGCGCCAACGGCGCACAGGCGGTGGCTCGGGTGCTGGCCGGCCAGGGGGTGCGGGTCGAGGTCGTCGCCGGACAGGACGCCCTGCGCCGGGCCCGGATCGACAGCGACACGACAGTCGTCGTGAGCTACGGCGTCGACCTGCAGGAGCCGACCATCCTCGAGCTGCGCCGCCTCGTGGCCGGTGCCGAGCGGCTCGTGCTCGTCGAGCCCGAGCGCCGGGTGCTGCGCGGTGTCGCGCCGGGCATCTCGATGGTCGACCGGCAGCGCGACGCCGCTGCCCTGGTGAGCACGTGCGACACCCCCGACGTCCGACCCGGCGAGCAGCTCGGCCGGTCGCAGTCGGAGTACTCCGTGACGGGCGCGAGGGAATCCTGCTTCGTCACCAGCGGGTATGCCGTCTACCTGCGCACCACGACGCCCTACGTCAAGGACCTCGTCGTCATCGGCAGCGTCGACGTGCTGCGCAACGACCGGGTGCTGGAGCATGCCAACGGCACGGTCGCGCTGCGCGCCCTCGGTCACAGCTCGCGACTCGTCTGGTACGTGCCCGACCTCAAGGACGTCCCGGTGGGCACGACGACCCGGCCCGACGAGGTGACCCCGGTGTGGTGGACCCCGGCCCTGCTGTTGCTGCTCTTCGCGACCTTCGGGCTCTTCTGGTGGCGCGGACGACGGTTCGGGCGGCTCGTCGTCGAGCCGCTGCCGGTGATCGTCCGCACGGTCGAGACGACCGAGAGCCGAGGACGGATGTATCGCAAGGCCGGCGACACCGGCCGAGCCGCCGCCGTGCTGCGCGACGCGACCCGGCGCCGGGTCGCGGCCTACCTCGGTGCCGGGCTCGGCGCGAGCAGCGAGCCGCGGGCGCTGGTCGACGCGGTCACCGAGGCGACCCGACGCCGACCCGAGGACATCGGCGAGCTGCTCTACGGGCGCACGCCGCAGACCGAAGCCGAATTGCTCAGCCTGGCAGCCGCGCTCACGGCCCTGGAGAAGGAGATCCGACGCTGATGACCGACTACCCGCCCACCGGCGCACCACCCCCGGCGCCGCCGACCCCCCTCGGGCAGCCGGGCCAGCCGGCCACCACCGCGCCGTCGACCCCACCCAACAGCAACGAGGTCTTCGAGAGCGAGCGGGCCCGCGCCGCCCTGCTCGCGGTGCGCTCCGAGGTCGCCAAGGCGGTCGTCGGGCAGGATGCCGCGGTCTCGGGCATCATCATCTGTCTGCTCTCCCGCGGACACATCCTGCTCGAAGGCGTGCCCGGCGTCGCCAAGACGCTGCTCGTCCGCTCGGTCGCGCAGGCCCTGGCGATCGACACCAAGCGGGTGCAGTTCACCCCCGACCTCATGCCGGGTGACATCACCGGCTCGCTCATCTACGACCAGGCGACGAGCGACTTCACCTTCCGCGAGGGGCCCGTCTTCACCAACCTGCTGCTCGCCGACGAGATCAACCGGACACCACCGAAGACCCAGGCGTCGCTGCTG
>ERZ795053.1572-NODE-1572-length-28923-cov-15.867396_pt1 | contig 28923 bp, 27 predicted proteins | sample MGYA00375137_ERZ795053 | MGnify/ENA primary metagenome ERZ795053 (study PRJEB30182, sample SAMN05720284) | activated sludge metagenome | isolation source: Anaerobic digester | place: Hong Kong | collected 2014-12-17 ...
CGCAACAAATCTATTATAGTAAATAATAATATATTTTTAATTAAGAGTAAATTTGCTGATTTAAAAACAATCATTTTTTTTTGAATATTTTCAGGCAAATACTCTGTTTTAATTATCGGTGAGAAATACAGAACAGGGCTCTTAAAAATTAAATCCGGGATATTATTTTTCAGTGAATACAAGGATAGAAAATTCATCTATTTCACTTCAAAAACACTTTTAAGGTATTCAAGAAATCCGGGATCATCACACATTACCTTTTCAGCGTCATCGCTTATCTTCGCCACAGGGTAGCCGTTGCACCTGTTCATTTTAATTACTATACTTAAAGGGGTCACGCCCGGAAAATCATTTGTAAGATTTGTCCCTATTCCGAATGAGACATTGATTTTACCCCTGAATTCATTAAGGAGCATCTCCGCTTTCCTGAAATCCAGGCTGTTGCTGAAAACTATTGTTTTTGTGATGGGATTTATCCCTAATTTTCTGTAATGATTGATTATCTTGTAACCGAACTCAACGGGATCGCCGCTGTCATGCCGGACTCCATCGTAGAGTTTGGCAAAGTAGAGGTCAAAGTCCCGGAGAAAAGCATCCACTGTGATTGTGTCTGAGAGCGCAATTCCCAGGTCGCCCCTGTATTCATCGGTCCACTTCTGAAGCATATGTTTCTGGCTCAGGTGAAGTTTTACTCCCACAGCCTGGCCTGCCATGATCCATTCGTGTGCCATTGTGCCTATAGGTTTAATGCCGTACTTTTTCGCGAAGAAGACATTGGATGTACCGAAAAAGTTTGCCGCGTCAAGATTATCCCTGAGCCTGTGGATCACCTCGTCGTGCCACCTGAATGAATGCCTCCTCCTTGTGCCGAAGTCGGCAAATTTGAATTCGTCACTGTTCTGCCGTATTATTTCAATCTTGCTGTCCAGAAATTTCCTTGCCCCTTCGTAATCCGGTTCAGGGACCATCTTTCTGAAATAGATTTCATTAACAATAGAAAGGAGAGGGACTTCAAATAGAATTGTAAGGAGCCAGCTCCCCTTAACTCTGATGCTCAGTGTCCCTTCCGGCGTGATCTCCGGCTTAACATGCTCCCTGTTCAGTTTCATCAGGCTCAGGAAATCTATAAAGTCCTTTTTGAAAAAGGGTATCTGCCGCAGGTAATCCAGTTCATCTTTCGAAAAGCGCAGGGTGCAGAGTGAGTCCAGCTCTTTCTCGATTTCATCTAACATCCCGGAGAAGTTTATACCCGCAGTGCGGCAGTTAAAAGAGTACTCAGCGTCAACGTCAGGATACTGGTGCAGGACACCCTGCATCATTGTGAATTTATAAAAATCATTATCAAGAAGGCTTATTATAATCATCAGTTTAATTGTCCGCTGTTATTTTAACATTAAATCATCCGGATTGTCAATAATATGGATCCCGGTTTTTTTCATCTCATCTATTGCTGCTGTTATGGTGGGTGCTGAAATACCCCTGCATGCCGCAAGGTTCACTATCACGTTAAATCCCGCGTTTTTAAGCTGCAGAGCTGTCCTCTTAACACAGTAGTCTGTTGCAAGCCCCCCGACAATTACTGTATCTATCTCCCTGAGTTTAAGAAATTCAATAACCCCCGTAGAGCTTTTCCCTGCAAGGTCATGGAAGCATGCGCCGTATGGATGCATATCCGGCTCCATCCCTTTCCAGACAAAAAAATTGTATTTAGACGGGTGCGGGAGATCATCAAGAAGTTCAGCCCCCTTTGTTCCCCCTATGCAGTGGGCTTTCCATCGTATATCAACATTCTCCCCGTCTACAGGGGAAAACTGAGGTTTATCTTTGTCTGCAATCCAGACAGCCTTTGAGTTGTGCCAGTCCTTTGAGCCTACTCTCACACATGCAAGCTTTGCCTGCCTGTTAAGCGCCTGGGCAATTTTATCCCCTTCAGCAACAGGGAGCTCATCCGGGCAGAGCGGGGTGAATCCTTTCTGAGCGTCTACATCAAATGAGGCGGTTTTATTATAATCGATTACCATATTTTTCTCCAAAAATTTCAGATTTTGACATTTTTCACCGGCAATTTTTAAAAGATAACTATTAATCAATAAAACAATAAAAAATTTAAATTAATGTTGTCAAAATATACCAGGTATACTAATATTGTCTACATGGTATACTAAAATGAAAACAAAGAATAAAGCACTTGAAGAGAGAATTTTAAAAAATACCGAGGCCCTTATTTCCCGTAACGGGATTAAGGGGTGGAATATGAATGATCTCGCCTCTCATGCCGGTATAACAAAGCGCACTCTGTATAAAATTATAGAGTCTAAAGAGCAGCTTATCCGGGAAATTGTTTTTAAGAATATTTTTGAAATAAGAGACAAAATTTCAGAAATAATCAAGGGGAGTGATGATGTCCTGACCGGTATAGATAGCATTATAACAACGATAGCTGAACTGCTGCGGAACAACATCATCAACCGGTATGGTGAAATACTGAATGAATTCCCCGATCTTGAGGCTGAGATTGTTAAGGAGAATGCGATTTTTTTCAGCCAGCTTCGCGATTTTCTCAGCAAAGGAATTGAGGAGGGGTATCTTGTTAAGGACCTTACACCTGATTTCATGTACCGTACATTCCTGGCGAATTTATTTTATTTTATAAAGTACAGCAGAACACAGGAGGAGGCAGCAGACAACATGGCCCTGGCTCTGCGCTGTATGTTCAGGGGGAGCATCAATTATGAAAGAAAATAAAAAGTTTATATATTCAATAATTAAATCTTTATGAGAGGGGACTATGTATAAAAAACTTCTTCACTATCTTTCCATAACTTACAGGAGGCCGAAACTTGCAGCGCTGTGCGGATTGCTGGTTACAGCATTGTTCGCCTCCGCCATACCGTTTATCCAGTTTGATAATGACATTAAGAATTTCCTGGCGCTTGATCATCCGCACAGGGTATCAAATGACAGGCTTAATGAAGTTTTCGGATCGAGCGAGATGATTCTCATCGGGATTGAATCGGATAACGCCTATTCAAAAGAAACGGTTGAGTATATCAGGTGGCTCCAGGGTGAAATTGAAAAGCTGAACTGGGGTTACCCTGCTAAGAGTATTTCAGGTGAGCTGAATATTTCAACTGATGAAGCAAACATGCTTATCGATGCGGTAAACCGTTACGAGATTCAGGGGAAAGATGCTCTTAAAACGCTTCTTACTAACCCTGAGCAGATGACAAATGAACTATTCTGGGACGCGGAGTTTTCCGGAAAAATAGCGCGAAAGATGAAGAGGACACCAGTTGAAAGGCTGCTGCAGCTTTATAAGTTTCCTGTTGATGAAATCAAATCTGTGAATAACACAGATTTTATAAGGGGTGAGGGTGATAAATTCGTAGTAGAGAAACTCATTGAGCCTGAAAACGCTGATAATGCCTCACTGCAAAGGATGAAAGAGAGAGTGAAGAGCTGGTCTCTTTATGACAGGCTCCTCTATTCTGCAGACGACAGGCTCACTGTTCTCTCTGTGCAGATGAATCCGGTTGACATTAACCTCCGCAAGCAGTTTAACATAGAAATTGAGAAGATAATAAAAGCAAGCCCTAAGGGTAATCTCGATGTCTACATGGCAGGTGAACCCGTTGTTACAGACAGGGTCAGCAGCTCAATGGGTGATGACCTGAAAAGGCTGCTGCCGTTTGTAATGCTGGTTATGCTCATTATACTCTATATAATCTTCCGTCACTACGAGGGCGTTGTGTTCCCCATGATTGCCATGATCTTTTCTGTTATATGGACTCTCGGCACCATGTCAATTCTCGGGATCCCGATGAGCATGGTGAGCATCTCCATACCTACAGTTCTTACTGCCGTGGCGAGCGCTTATGGAATTCACTTCATGACCCATTATTTTATGAGTCCTGAGAGCGGCAGGTATGAATCCTGTGCTGACAGCATGAAGGTCAGCGGCCTTGCAATAGTAATGGCTGCACTTACAACTGCTGCGGGATTCGGTTCTCTCGCCACATCTGATATGACTCATATCAAAAATTACGGAATAATAACAGCCATAGGAGTTTTCTACTCTCTTGTTATTACAGTAACTCTCATACCGGTTTTTCTTTTATTGAGAAAAAACAGAAAGCCCGATCTGGCCTTTGTTAAAAAAGAGGGTGATTCACGGGATGTCAGTTCACGCTTCCTCTTTTTTATTGAATCAAAACTTGGAGGGCATCCGGGGAAAGTGCTTGTTGCCGGTGTAATTATTGTGGTCATCTCTCTTGCGGGAATGTTGTCTGTGAAGGTAAGCATGAACACAATGGATTTTTTCCAGGAGGGCTCTGAGATTAAGAATGCAGATGAAAAACTTAATGCGAAGCTTTCAGGTACCCAACTGCTGAATATTAATATCGAAAGCAGTGACGGCTCAGCTGTAATTACTCCTGAAGTTTTAAGCAAAGTTGAGAGCTTTCAGAAAGAGCTTGAGTCTAAGTATAACCTTGTGGGAAAGACTGTTTCTGTTAATGATTTTCTGAAGAAAATGAACCAGGAGATGCATGGCGGCGACGCTGTGTTCTATAAACTCCCGGAAACAACGCAGATGGCTAAGGAGTACCTCCTTCTTTATTCAGGAGACATAGATAATATGATCTCCAAGGAGATGGATAAAATCAGGATACACCTCAGTATAAGAAGAGGGAGCATGTCCGACCTTGCTGAAATAAGGGGATTTGCTCTTGAATACTTCGGAGATGATTTCAGAAAGAGTAACAATGTCACAGTTAATGCCGGAGGATTTCTCGACCTTATGATTGAGGCGAACATCCTTGTGTTCAAGGGGCAGATATCAAGTCTTGCCCTGTCTCTGGTTGTGGTGTCTATACTGATGTATATCATATTCAGGAATATTAAGCTGACCCTGATTTCACTGATTCCATTACTGATAGGTATTGCGATGAATTTCGGGCTCATGGGATTTCTGAATATTCCGCTTAACGCGGCAACTGCCCTTGTGGCGTCAATATCCATTGGTATGGGTATAGATTACTCGATCCACTTCATCACGCAGTACCGTAATTCTATGGAGGAATTGAATGATGTGGATAAAGCCGTACGCAAAACTTATGAAGGCACAGGGAGGGCCATTCTTTCAAATGCAGCATCAGTAATGGCAGGGTTCCTTGTTCTTCTCTTTTCGGAATTTCCTGTTATAGCGCAGTGCGGCGGACTTATAGCATTCACTGTAACTGTAACAGGTTTCGCTGCAATCATTGTAATACCCGCAGCGATGAGAGTGTTCAACCGGCCTGCTTCAGCCGGAAAACAGAAGGTGGCATGATGCTGCGAAACTGTTTTCCCGAAACGGGGTGTAAGGGGGAGAGTCCCTTCAGAGCCCATGCAGGTGATTCACTTCGGGCACGGGATGCAGTTTCGCCATATATTCTAATAATAAATATTATACAGAGGAGTCTGTTATGAGAACAAAACTTATTTCTATTTTAACCGGAGCCCTGCTTGTTGCAGCGGGCGCATTACACGCTCAGGACAACATGTCCGGAGAACAGATCGCACAGAAAGTGCATGACACAAACAAATCATCACAGGGGGTTGTCCTTAAAGGGAAGATGACACTCGCAGGGGTAGGTGGAGGTTCATCGGAATCGCGTTCAATGGTGCTTCTTGCTTACGATAAAAACGGGCTTTCAAACGGATTGTTCAGGTTTACTGATTCATCTTACAGGGGAACAACTATGCTGACAATTGAAAGAGCAGGAAAAGAGAACCTTCAGTATCTTTATCTCCCTTCAGTGGGGAGCCCGAGACAGATTGAAGGTTCTGACCGTGAAAAGAATTTTGTTGATACAGATTTCAGCAACGAGGACCTGGGAGGTTCAAGAATTTCAGATTATACATATAACAGGCTCCCTGACAGGAAAGCAGGGAACTACGACTGTTACATGATTGAAAGGTTCCCTAAAAACAGATCTTCAAAATACAGCAAACATGTTGTGACAATTGATAAAGCCACAATGATCCCAATTGATGTACAGTTCTACGCAAAATCAGGTAGAGTTGTTAAAACAATGCGTGCATCCAACATTAAACAGATAAGCGGTAATATCCGTGTACCAATGAATCTCCAGGTTGTTGATATTGAGAAAAAACATCAGACAATAATAAATGTTTCGCATGCGCAGGAAAAAAATATCAACAGGGGATACTTTAACAGAAACCGCCTGAACATGCAGTGGGCGGAGCAGTAAAAGGAGAAGTTTATGAAAAACAGGAAATTAATCTTAAGAAGTGTATACATATTTGCAGTTGCCGCGGCGCTTATAGTGCCGCAGGCACTCACTGCTGCAATAACTGTAAACGGAAATGTTGAAGCAAGAAACCAGTCAGGTGTACATGAAGGTGATGTGTACAGAAACTATCTCAAGGCTGACGTGGAACTTGGAGAAAGCCTCAATAACACAGTGGTGAAAGTGATCCTCCGCGCGGAAGATGACACAATCCGCCCCGAGAAAGAGGATAAAACAACACACCCTGTATCAGGGGCAAAAATTACAGACAGAAATTATCTCGATGACAGCTACGACGGCCCGCAGCGCGTCTATCTCCGCGAAGCATATATCAGTCATGATATATATTTTGAAAGCGTAATAGACAGTGTAAACCTGAAGATGGGGCGTATCATATACACATGGGGTAATGCAGATGAGCAGAAACCTGTGGATATAATAAATCCCCAGGATTACTCCAACCTTTACTTTACGCCGATTCAGGACCGGAAGATCGGTGTGTTCAGCGGTTCAATGTCTGTTTTTTTCACAGAGAATTTTTTCATCGAAGGTGTTGTTATCCCTGAGTTCCGGTCATCAGAGATAGCAACAACAGTATTCACTACAGATGAAGTAACAGGATTACAGGAAAACCCTATGTTCGATCTTCAGGACCCTGAAACTCCTGATAAAAAAAATCAGGAGAACAGCTACGCAGGGCGCATAGGTCTCATGATATTCGACATAGATATGCACGCGAATTACTATTACGGGTATGATCATCTTCCTGTGAACAGATTCGCAATAATATCTCTCCCGCCGGCGCCTGCACCTTATTTAAATGTAACTCCGGAATATGAAAAAATTCAGATGTTCGGCTTCGACTTTCAGAGGGCTCTCTTCTTCGGAATAACTCTCCGTGGAGAAGGTGCATACTATGATAAGGGGAAATATTTCTACTATGACACAGAAACTCCAACTGGCGTTATCCTGTATTCTCCTCTTGGGCAGGATTTGCAGACCGGCGGAAACGGCTCCATAGAAAAAGATTACGTTTACTACACAGCAGGTTTTGATGACCATGATTTTATCTTTGATGACCTTTACGTGAACCTTCAGTTCAGCCAGAAGATAATTATGGATCATGAAGATACCCTTGCACAGGATAAATATGTAAACCATATACTCTGGACAGTGAAATACTTCATGCTCAACAAGAAGTTCTGCATCTCAACAAAGGGGGCGTACAACCTTAAAGAGGAGAGCACTTATGCCAATGGCGAATTTCTTGTGAAATTTACCGACAACTTCGAGTTCATGTTGGGCGGCTGGGTTCTTGAAGGTGATGATGATACAGAGATAGGGCAGTTTGACCATAATGACATGGTTTACGTAGCAGGAAAACTTACGTTCTGATACCCGCAATCCTGGCGGCATCCGGTATACAATATGCCGTATGCCGCCAGATAGCAGAAAATAATTGATGGAATTACAATATGTAAGGTGAGTTTCAATAACGGCATAAGCCCCACAGGGCTCCCCGCAGTCATAAAAACGGAGTTTTTGTGACTCACTTAAAATGTACTTGACATATTTTTAATAATAAGAATGATTATTATTATGGAATCAATATGTTAACAGACACATTAAAATACAGGAAAAGCAGGCAGCGGGAGAAAATTCTTGAAATTCTCAGGAATACAAAGTGCCACCCCACTGCTGATACAATTTACCTCGAAATGAAGGATGAATTTCCGGACTTAAGCCTTGGTAATGTCTATAGAAATCTGAATATACTTGTTGAAACAAATATGATCAAGCGTCTCGATTTCGGCAGCACTTTCAACAGGTATGACGGCAACTGCGAGACTCACTCCCATTTTATCTGCGAGAAGTGCGGAGAAGTGAGCGACCTTGAGATTAATGAAAACTTCAATCCGGAAGATTTTATAAAAAACAGTAACGGGAAGAAAGTTAAAAATTTTACACTGGAATTTTCCGGTATCTGCGAAAACTGCAGATAACCTCCCGTCAGGAACCTTCCATGTCAATAATCAGGGAAGAGCGCAGAATTGAAAATCTTTACATCATTGATACCGGGCAGTTCAATCTCCCCTCTCTTACATCAGTGTTCTGCTGGTTCGACGGGGAGAGGGCTCTTCTCATGGATGCAGGGACTTCAGATAACACGGATGCGATACTGCAATCTCTTACAGGATTTGGAATTCCCCCTGAAAAATTAATCGGAGTACTTCCAAGCCATTATCACTTTGACCACGGCGGAGGCTCTTCAGCCCTGTGGCACAGGATGCGTGAAATCAATCCTGATTTCAGAATATACACAACAGCACTTACAAAAAGAAAGCTCATGGACGGAGCTTCCCATCTGCGCGGCGCAGCCACCACATTCGGCCAGTTTGTCGGAACGATGGAGCCCCCTCCTGATGATGCTTTTATTCTGCTTGAGCCGGATTCTTTTCTCCCCCTGGAGTTCAATGACGGCTCCCGTATTAAGCTTATCCATACACCGGGGCATACTCCTGACCACTGCTCACCCGCTGTGATGAGAGAGGGCAGGTGTGTATTCTGTTTTGCAGCTGAAGCCTGCGGAACCATGTACACAAGCAGGGTTATACTTACAACACCATCATCAATGCCTCCGAATTTCCGCTTCGCAGATTACATTAAGAGTTTTGAAAAAGTCCGGGCAATCCAGCCGGAAATGCTTGGGCTTTGTCATTTCGGTGTAATTACAGGTGATGACATTGAGACGCTCTTTGATGATCACCTGTCATTTATGATAAATCTCCGTGACGGTATTGCTGAGGCCTTCAAAAAAAATCCGTCAACCTCACAGGTGATGAATGCTACGGAACACCTGTGGGAGAACCGCATTGACAGCGGGTTCCACGATATAAAAGGGAGTGAGCTTTTTTTCGGCAGCCTCAGGCTCGCGCTGACTTACGGTATAATGGTTGACCTGGGGCTCCGTGAGCCGAAGTATGAAGAGCGGTTTTCTCCGAAGTAAAAGGCTGAATATTGTCTTAATCCCCTCTATTCTCTGTAATTAATTAATCCGTACATCCGGTAAATATTTTTTTATTATTTCTTGACAATATGATATACTGTTTCACTATGCAACAAGTTGAATATTATACGGATTTCATAGTATAAAAGTGCTCAAAAAAACAGCAGTAAACCGGTTTGATAAAGTGTTGTTTGGCTTAATCAGAAAACCGGGCCTTTTTAACAGATGGAGAGAATATAGAATATGGCTCTTTCTCATTCAATTCTTGCGACACTCATAGGGAGAGGAAAATCTCTCAGCGGGTATGATCTTGCCAAGGAGTTTAACAGTTCAGTGGGCTTCTACTGGAAAACAACTCATCAGCAGATCTACCGTGAACTTGCAAGGCTTGAAAAAGAGGGAATGGTTACATCTGAAGTTATCAAACAGAAGGACCGCCCTGACAAGAAGATCTACAATATAACAGATTCAGGTAAAGAACACCTTATCGGCTGGATTGCGGAACCTTCAATTCCTACCCCGATAAAAGAGGATATGCTTGTTAAAATGTATGTGGGCTTCCTTGTGCCTAAAGATATTCTTATTAAGGAACTTCAGCAGCTTAAGGATCTCCATGAGGAGAAACTGCGGCTGTTTCAGGAATATGAGAAGATCTATTTCTCCGATGTAAAAAATATGCCTGTTAAAGGTAAGTACCGTTATCTTAATCTCCGTACAGGTATTAACTTCGAACAGTTTCACATCAGGTGGTGTGAAGAGGCGATACAATTTCTCAACAATGAATTTGAATAAAAAAACAAAGAGGTAAATATATCATGAAAACCAGAATAACTGAACTCTTCAAGATCAAGTACCCCATTGTACTCCCCGGCATGAGCTGGATCAGTACTCCGGAACTTGTTGCGGCTGTATGTAACGCGGGCGGTATAGGCTGGCTTGCTACAGGTCCTCTTTCAACAAAAGAGACAGAAGCTGCTATTAAGAAGATCAGGTCACTGACAGATAAACCTTTCGGCGCGGGCGCGACTCTCCTTATGCCTGGCGCAAAAGAGAACGCGGAAGTTCTCATAGATATGCAGGTTCCTGTAATCAACGTATCTCTTGGTAAACCTGATGAGATCGTTAAGAGGGTTCACAACTACGGTGGAAAAGTTATTCAGACAGTTATAGGCGCAAAACATGCATTAACTGCTGTAAAGGGGGGAGTAGACGCTCTTCAGGTTACAGGTTATGAAGCTGCCGCTCATGGCGGAAAAGTTGCAAACCTCTGCCTTATCCCTTCAATAAAAGAGCTGGTTGATGTTCCTATCGTTGCATCAGGGGGATTCGGTACAGGCCAGGGACTTGCTGCCGCTCTTGCTCTGGGTGCTGACGGTGTTGCAATGGGTACAAGACTTGCAACAACAAAGGAGAGCCCTGTTCATGACAGAACAAAACAGGCTCACCTTGCTGCAACTGTTGAAGATACTCTCTATTCAAACAGGTTTGACGGACTATGGTGCCGTGTTCTTAAATCAAAGTCTGCCGAGAAGTCAATCAAAGGGGGGATGAACCTTTTTAAAGCAGCGCTTGTAGGTCCTCAGATCGCTAAATCAATGGATCTCCCGCTCCTCAAAGTTATGCTCGGCATGCTCGCACAGCCTGATAAAATGATGACTCTTGCACACATGGCTACAGCTTTCGGTAAAATCCAGGCTGCCACAGAGGAAGGTGACTGGGATAAAAAAGGTGTTCAGCTCTTCGGACAGGTTGGCGGTCTGATTCACGATATCCCCACTGTTAAAGAGTGCATAGATACAATAGTTAAAGAAGCAAAAGAAGCTTCATCTCACGCTGCAGAAATGCTCAAGTAAATAGATTTATTTTGAGAGGGCTGTCTTAAAAAGGCAGCCCTTTTTTTTATTCCCGCAAATTTATCCTTTAATCTTATTCAACTTCAAAGCAGCACCCATGGCAAGGAGTGTCTGGTTACGGTCCTCCATGTTAAGAGCCTGCTCCATCCCCCCTGCGTCGAGGTTCATATTGATCGCCTCCTTGGTAAGACGGAGCCCCATATGATTTTTTGTTATCATGATCTTCGCGAACTCCATGGCTGTTTCCTGGAGTTTATCTCTTTCAGCAATTCTTGAGACAAGCCCGAGGTTCCATGCCTCCTCTGATGTCATGAACTTGCCGGTATACATGAATTCATAAGCTCTGCCCGCACCGATCATCCTCGGCAGGAGGTAGCTGCACGCCATGTCCGCTCCGCCAAGGCCTATGTTGATATATGCAGCGCTGAACTTCGCGTCCGGGCTTATTATCCTTATGTCGGAGGAGAGCACAAAGCTGAATCCCTGGCCTGCTGCAGCTCCATGCACAGTTGTTATTATCGGCTGCGGTGCCCTTCTCATGTGGAGATTAATTCGTGCAAGGCGTGCCTGGAACCTGTAGAACTCCTCTGTACTCATCTTCGGTGCTGTTTCCATTGACTCCTTCATATCCAGTCCCGCGCAGAATCCTTTCTCGCCATTACCTTTCATCAGCACAATAACTGTATCCAGATCATAAAGTCTCTGACGCCAGAAATCTTCAAGCTCCTCCATCATAAGGTGGGTTATGGCATTATAGCTTTCAGGTCTGTTGAGTGAGAGCTGCATTATCCCTTTTTCAACTGTTTCGTATTGAATTGTCTTGTATTCCATTACTGTTCCCCCGTTCGTTTTACTGTTACCGGAATATAACGTTATTCAGGTTATGATAGAGCTGCGTTTCTGCTGCTTAATTAAACATCTGCCGTACAACCGGTGTTTTGAAGGCTGATACTTGCTAATGTCACGGATATTAAAGCTGTAAAATGAAATGTCAATATTAATTATCATATTAAATTATCCATTTATACAGGATAATAGTCTTGACATTTTATATTATGCCAATTATACTCAAAATGTAAAAAAACAAACCGGTATTATTCCAGGATACAGAGACTTCAAAAAATATTTCATCTCTTTCAGGAGAGGAACTGAACAATTGTCAGGAGTTGAATGTCTCCTTATTTATGGTATATAACCGTAAAACTAACTACCACTATTCAGGAGGATCTTAACTGATGAAAAAGTCTACAATAGTTAAAGGCTCAATGGCAGCTCTTCTTGCAGTTCTTCTTGCTCTTCCTCTTTTTTCAGCTAAACTCGGCGGTAAAGAGGTGGTTGCAAACGGTTCAGGCTCAAGGACAAAATTCGGCATGCATCTTTACAATGCTTCACTTTTTGTCCCTCAGGAGATGAAAGGTGCATCTGAGTCAGATATAATAAATAAAGATGAGCCTATGTCTATTTATATTTCAATAACATCCGGAATGATATCAAAAGAAAAATTCGTTGATGCTGTTTCTGATGGCTTTGACAGTGCTGCTAAATCAGGTTACTCAGCTAATAAACAGGATTATCTCAATCTTTATAATAATGTTACAATTTCAAAAGGTGACAGCTTCAATAACTATTATATCCCTGGAAAGGGCCTTACTGTAACTCATAACAATAAGACCCTTGGAGTTATTCCTGGTGTTCAGATGAAGAAGGCTTTCTTCGCTATTTTTATCGGCTCAAAGCCGGTGCAGGCTTCACTTAAGAAAGGTATGCTGGGAAAATAAGCTTATAATTTATACGTAATAAAAAAGCAGGGGGTTGCAACCCCTTGCTTTTTTATTATTATTTAATAATAAAATCCACCCTTCGGTTATACTGATTAGTGTCGTCCGCCTCTTTTTTAACAAATCCATTGCCTGCGGTAGTTAAGCGGTTTTTATCAATCCCTCTTTTTACAATATAATTTTTAACAGCTTCAGCTCTTGCGAGGCTGATTCTTATGTTAGCATGGTATGAGCCTATCCCGTCAGCGTATCCTGCAATTTGAAGATTAAGGCTGCTGTTTTTTCTCAGGTATTCAATGAGATCATGCATGTATGGAATATCTGCAATCTGAATATCTGATGAGTTGAACCCGAAGTAAACAGGCCTGATTTTAAACTCCTTGTCAACCTTCTGTTCAATTGTTATTGATGGTGTTATTGAGGTTTGTCCGGGGAAAATCTCAAGCGCAAACTCCTTCATGTCGTCATTGCCCGGGATTGCAAGTATCCTTTTGATCTCTGATGATACTGTAAGTTTGATATCTCCATTACTGCCAGGCTGCCTTGTTTCGCTTTTGAGTGGTTCAATTCCTGTTTTTTTTGAATTAAAGAATAAAAACCGGATATTAACACTTTCAGAGGTTTTATAATTACCGGCGTCTGTTTTTACTACTATGTCCGACTTCTTCATTTTTGCAGAAACAGATTTGGATATTTTTTTTAATGAGAGGTCATAGCTCCCCTCAATTCCACCGCTGTTTGTAGCAATGATAATTTCATTGCTGCTGAGTTCGCAGAATGATACTTCATCACCATCAGTGTTAAGAGCCGGCTCTTCAATCAGTTCGTCTCCATCTCCTTCTGGTATTGGCGAGAAAAAAATATTCCGTGATGTGCTTCCGTTTTTATAACCGCTCAGTATGTATATATCTCTGTAGGCAGATACAGCTGCTGATTCTATTTTCAGACTTTTATCACCGGTTATCCTTGCTGCTTTTACATCCTCCCATAAGTCATTTTTTTTTGTTACCCGGACTATTGACGATCTTGAAGCAGCACCTCGTGAAATACGGGTGAAATAGATTGTTGCACCGTTTTTTGTAACTGAAGGATAAAGTTCGTCACCCATGGTGTTGACAACGCCGTAGATTTGTTCCGGCCTGTTCCATTTTCCGTTTTTTCTTTCTGAATAATATATATCGTAAGAAGGGTTTGTTTCACTGGCAGATTTCAGACTCCCGGGTCTGTTTGATGAAAAAAATAATGTTTTTCCATCAAAAGAAAAAAACGGGGAAAGATCGTCATTTTCACTGTTCAGTTCTGCTACCGGTGCCGGAACAGACCATTTACCCCCTTTAAACTCCGCAGAATAAAGATCACTGCTTTGTGCGCCTTTCGGTTTTCGTGCGAATATGATCAATTTTCTGTCAGGGGAGAATGTACAGGATGTCTCATCCCCCTCTGTGTTAATTATATTCAGGAGAGATGAATCGATCGTTTTTTTAGCTGACATTAGTGAAGAGGAGATCAGAAGGAGCATTAAAACTATACATGATATTTTCAGTCGGGATTTCATCAACAGGGGACCTCTGATATTATAGATATACATATTTTTTATCGGAAAAAACAGCATAAAAATGGAGTTATAAACTGTCAAAATGTAATCGGGACTTTCTGCAGGTTATTAAAACAACAGTGTTATAAAAAAGGAGATTATATGCTCGAAGAATTAAGTGTCAGTTCGCCTCTTTAAGAGGGAGTACAATTTTAATCACATTTCCCTGATTTATCCATTCAATATCACATAGCTGTTTCAGAATGAATATACCTCTTCCCCTTATATTAGGTTTTGATTCCGGCTGCCATTTGAGATCTTTACTGTCAAGGTCGCTGTAGTTAAAGCCGGAGCCTTCATCTTCAATCAGTATCTGTATATCTTTGTTGTTAAGATAAATTTTAACAGTGACTTTTTTCCCCGGATCCCAGGAGTTCCCATGTTCCATAGCATTTACAATGGCTTCATCCAGGATAAGATTCAGGTCAAAATCATCAATATCAACAGTACTGCCGATTTCACTGAGCTTTTTTTTTATTGAGGAGATAATTGCTGTTTTATTACATTTTTCTGAAATAAATGTGTCGTGATAGACAATCATGCCGGAACTTCTTTCATATATTTAACGGTAAGCCATTATCTGATATGCTATTCTTATAATGTTGTTATGTCGGGGTGGGGAGATTCGAACTCCCGACTTCTTCGTCCCGAACGAAGCGCGCTACCTGGCTGCGCTACACCCCGAATAATTCTGCGATTAAAATAATTTCAAGCTGATTTAAGTCAATTATTTTCTTTATGACAGTACATTATTTTTAAAAGCGCAATTCACTAAAATGAATGAACGACCTGAACATTCACCCATAAAAAATACTTGCGCCATAAGGATATTGTTTTAATGCTGAATTTCAGGAGTGCAAATAATGCAATTCGTATATAAATATGTTGAGAATGTTCCTGTTATCTCTTTTAAACGGGATGACGGCAGCCTTGTGGGTTATGATGTAAATATCTTCGGAGAAGAGGTTATATCAATTCTCAGGGAGGATTCTGTTAAAATTGCATTAGATCTGAGGAACAATCCATATCTAAACAGCTTCGGACTCGGGGAACTTATAAACATAAGGCATTTTTTCATAGAGCGCGGAATTTCCTGTGTGCTCATTGTTGAAAGTAAAAAAATACATAAACTTCTCGAAATGGTGGGAATTGAAGATCTTTTTGAAACAGTCACATCAGAAGATCAAATTTAAAGAATGGGGCAACTATGAGCGATAATCATGAGTTATACTCATCATACATAAAGAGCGGCATCATAACCGGCGAAAGATTCCGTTTTTTCCGTATGATAACCGGCATAATCTTTAACAGGGTAAACCTTGATGATGAGAGCAGATTTATAATCAATGATCATAAAGAGAAAGGGGTGGTTGTTTACGCATGTATGCAGACAACCTATACATCTCTTTATATTCTTGGTAATGCATTAAAGAGATGTTCTCTCCCGCACCCTACACTGGGTCTTGGTTTTGTGCCTTACAGTTACCAGAAAATATTTATTTTATTAAGCAGCCTGATGACTGTTTTTAAAAGGGTCATCAGGTCGAAAGGAGTGCATTTCGTACGTAACTCAGAGTATATCGAAAATACTCTGAGGGAAGGTAATCTTGCATTTTCCATGCTCTCAAGAAAGCTTTTTCTCAGGAGATATGTGCAGATTAAGACTGATGTTATAGATTATCTCCTCGAAATGCAGAAAAAAAGTGATAAACCGATATACGTTTTTCCGCAGGTTATATACTGGAATATGAATCCGGAGAAGCCCGGCTCTATAATGCGTTCTGACGCAACAGTTGACAGGGGACTTATATCGGGGATGATTACAATATGGAAGAGTGCTACTCCGTCATTCGTGAGGATAGGTAAACCGGTCAACCTCAAAGAGGAGCTTGAGAATAGCCAGGGTGGCGATCTTAAGCATCTCTCCAGGCAGATAAGGACCAAACTCCTGGAGACATACAACTATGAAAAGAGGAGTATCCTTGGGCCGCAGATTAAATCGCAGCAGGAGATGATGGAGAAAGTTCTTTATCATAGAAATGTTCTGGATGTTATTCAGCAGGATATGGCTGATAAGGGGACTCCGGAGAAAAAGCTCAGAAGAAAAGCTTTCAGCTACTTCAGGGAGATCGCTGCTGATTTTTCTATTATATATATACGGTTTTTTAAGGCTACAAATGATTATCTTTTCAAAAAGCTGTTTGATAATATCCATTATGATCTTGAAGATTTTAAACGTCTAAGGGAGGCTTCAAGCAAGGGCCCCATTATTCTTGTTCCAAGTCATAAGAGTCACATGGACTACATTATTATATCGAGCCTCTTCTATCACAATAAAATGATTCCGCCGCATATTTTCGCGGGTTCAAACCTGACATTTTTCCCCATGGGTAAGATATTCAGAAGATCCGGAGCGTTTTTTGTAAGACGTACATTCAAAGGCCTGAACCTTTATGCGGCTGTATTAAAGCAGTATCTGAAAACTCTCGTAAATGAAGGGTATACCATTGAGTTTTTCATTGAAGGCACCAGATCAAGAACAGGTAAAATTATTCATCCCAAGATGGGCGTTCTTAAGTATCTTATTGAAGCCATTGATGAAGGGTACAACAGGGATCTTGTCTTTGCTCCTCTCACTGTGAACTATGACAGAATTTTAGAGGAAAATTCATACCTTAAAGAAATTAAAGGTAAAGAGAAAACAAAGGAATCCACATCAGGGTTTATAAAAAGCAGAAAGCTTATCCAGAGGAAGTACGGATCAGTTTACATGGGTTTTACCGAACCATTCTGCCTGAGTGATGCCCGTGAGCTCTTTAAAAAAGAGAAAAATATAACCAATATTGATGATCTTACAGTTGAACTGGGATACTTTATTGTTAAAAAGATAAACGAGGCTGTGGTTGCAACACCATTTGCAGTTACAACAGCTGCGCTTCTGAATACAACTGAGCGTGGTTTTACGCGCGGGAAGATCAGGGAGAGGCTGGGGATGCTTCTGACATTCCTGAGAAAAACCGATTATAAACTTTCAGATGTATTGAAGTCGGATGACAACAATGACTCTGTTATAGAGATGGTTTTTAATTCATTCATGGGTGACGGGATTATCAGCAGGGTTTCTCTGGGACAGGATGGAGTAAAGGATGCTGACAATGAGGGTGATGATCTTTATATAATAGATCATGAACAACGCGGAAGGATAACTCTATACAAAAACAGCATAATACACATGACTCTCCCTCTCAACATGATGGCCCTGGCAGTTATAATCACCTCTTCTGATAATAAAGCTTCAAGAGAAAACATCATTTCCGAGTATGAGAAGATACGGGATTCTTTTAAGAAGGATTTTGTTTATGCAGATTCCATGTATGACAGCAACGGTGTTTATGAACTCGCAATAAATCATTTTGCTGAAGAGAAGATGCTCTCCTCGGACAGCAAAGGAATTACGTATAACGATGATGGCTCGGAAAAGCTTAAATTTTTTGCCGGGATGATTCAGGATTATATTGAATCCTACCTTGTGGTACTCACAGCAATGTCTGATTCAGATAATTCAGGTATGCCAAGAAAAGATTTTGTTTCTGAGGTCCGGAAAACAGGAACACGAATGTATCATCTCAACCTGATACAGTGTTCGGAATCTCTTTCGATAATTAATTACAACAACGCAATTGACAGGTTTATTGAAGCAGGTCTTCTTGCGGGCGATGGAGAGGGTAAAAAATCTCACATTATAATTAAAGATAAAAAGAGAATTACGGCGCTAAAGAATACTATTACTGAATACCTTGATAAGGTCAGGAGCAGCTGATAAATTTTAGATTTTTAATATAGATACCGCTTAATTGCGGATGAAAAAGACGGTTCTTCGGAATCGTCTTTTTTTTTAATTTTGAAAAATTTTTTTAAAACTTCACGCCTCCATTCGTATTAAGAGAAAGGATTTTTTTAAATAAAATTACCAATTGGAGGAAGTTTTAAATGAAACAAAAAGTAATAATGTCACTGCTATGCGCACTCTTTATGCTGGTTTTCAGCAATGGTTTTGCGCAGAGTGATGAGAAGCAAAAAGAGGAGCAGGAGATTTTGCCTGAGTTCCAATTTTTACTAACCGGCGACATGGGATATGCTCCGAATAAGAAAATGAATGATTTCTCAAAAAGCATGGCTGAATCTGTGGCAGAGCAGTATAATCTTTTAGCCGAAGCTATCAGTGAGCCTGGAGGATTCTCTGTAACAGACAGCTCAAAAGCGGATATAAATTTTGGTGCGGATCTTGAAATGAGATTCTGGGGGGATCGTGTCGGCTTCGGATTCGGAACCGGATTTCATTATACTGAATCAAGTGCATCTGTTACCTCTCCACACTGGCCGGACAATCCGGAGTACACATTATCTTTATTAGTGATTCCTGTATCAGGAACTCTATATTTCAGACAGCCGGTCTCTCAAAACAGTTTCCTGGCTTTGGGAGTGGGTGCGGGATACTATTTCGGTTTTCTGGATGGTGAACTGGAGTCTGATTATACCATCCCTCACCAGGTTGCAGTTCCGGAACCGATAAGTGACGGTACATGTATAGGATATCATGCAAAAATTGAATATAACTATGTTATAGGGAACCTGAATCTTTGCGGAGGAATCGCCGGGCGTTATGTTAAATTCAGTGAGTTTGAAGAATCAGGAGTTACTTATAAGATAGATGCAGGTTTAACCGGTGTAAGTATTTATGCTGGTGCAGGTATTTCAATTTAGAAAAGTGAAGGGAGAAAAAGTGAAAAAATTTTATTCGATAATATTTTCCCTGGTTGTGATTGCTTTTCAGATTTCATGTAAATCATATACAATCCCTTATGATCAGAAATTTGAAGGGAGAACAATTGAAACGGGTATTTATGTATTTAAAATGCCATCCCCATTTGTACAATACTCGGGCAGCGGTCTTATGATGCTGGGTAAAGGAGCTATTCATTCTTCAGCAATAGAAAAGGCATATATGGATGCAGACCTTCGTTCCATATTCTATGATGAACTGCAGAAGAATGGAAGAGCCATCAGTCCGAAAATTGCAGTCAGTATGAAAAAAACTACTGAAAAGGATATTGAAATCAGGAATACTGAAAGTACTCAAAGTAATGATCCTAAACGCTGTGATCTTGTTTTTGAAGGTATTCCTGAAAAACTGGGGAAAGACTATCTTTTTACCATTAAAGTGTTGAATTATGGATTTTATGAGGGTAGTTATTCCATCTCATCAAAAATTGAGTATGTAGCATCAATAAGTGACATGAAAAATAATGTCAAAATATGGCAGATGAAGTCGTACCGGGAATCGAAATACCCGATTTTCAGCAGTTTCAGTGTGGCTAAAGATCCGGTGAGTACCGGTTCAAGCCTGCGTGACTGTGTTATCGGGGTTATTCAGGATATTTCTAAAGATATAAATAAAATTCAGAAAAAATGAGTTTTATAATACTTGAAGATTCATGATTTAACGCGTGATCTTCATACCGGTTGTTAAATTGCCGGGATGGCTGCTGTTATAAACAGCATCTGTCCCGGTTTTTTTTATGGAATATTGATCTTTACACTTCTGAGTTAACATATTATCATTTCATAATAAAGAAGCTACGGGGGCTGGATGAAAAAAATTCTGTATACCTTCTGCTTGATGATTGTTTTAATTTTTTTATCTTCAGGAATAATTGCGGAAGAGTCTGTATTGATTCTGAAATATCCGCGCCCGCACTCTGATAAAGACCGGAGGCATATATACCGTATTAAACTTCTTGAACTGGCTCTGCAAAAAACTACCGGTGAATACGGATTATTTAAAATAGAGTACAGCAGAAAAAAGATGAATCAGAGCCGCGCGATTGTAATGATTAAGAATAACAGAGGGATTGATCTGATCGCTCTTCCAACATCGAAACAGAGAGAGGAGGAGCTGCTCCCGATAAGGATACCTGTTCTTAAAGGGCTGCTTGGATACAGAATATTTATTATAAGATCTGAAGACAGAAATAAATTCAGCAGAGTAAGAAATTTTTCTGAACTGAAGAATTTTTCCGCAGGTTCCGGCCACGACTGGCTCGACAGTGAGATTCTTGCTCATAACGGGATTACTGTTGTAAAATCATCAAATTACGAAGGGCTTTTTTTAATGCTGCGGGCAGGGCGATTCAATTATTTTCCGCGGGGTGTTAATGAAGCTTTTGATGAGATTGAAACAAGAAAATCGAACTTTAAAGATATAGAGGTTGAGAGAACTTTAGCCCTTCACTATACATTCCCCGTTTATTTTTTCGTCAGAAAGGATAACATAACACTTGCTGCAAGAATAGAGAAGGGGCTCCGCGCATCAATTGCTGATGGAAGTTTCCAGAGGCTTTTTAACATGTATAACGGGGAATATATCAGAAAGGCTGCTATTAATAAAAGGAAAATATTAAGATTAAATAATCCTCTGCTTACAGATGAAACTCCGGTAAGGGAAAAGAATCTCTGGCTTAGCTGGTGAAAAGTAAGCGGAGCTATAGGTATAAGATAACTCCGCTTTTTGCACTACTGGAGCATAAAAGATGGAACAACAATAATGTCAACTCTCCTGTTGAGGGAGCGATTTTCTTTCGAGTCATTCGGTACAACCGGTCTGTGTTCTCCGCAGCCGGTAGCTGAGAATCTTTCCGGTTTCAGGTCTTTGTCTTCCAGGATATATCCGAGAACAGCAAGGGCCCTCTCCGTTGAAAGCTGCCAGTTGTTCCTGAACTGTCTTGTTTTAATAGGAACGTCATCAGTATGGCCCTCAATAATTATATTATATTCAGGGTATTGCGCCAGTATTTCACGAATTTTTTTCAGGGATGGCAGAACCTCCTTTTTGAGGTTAGCTCTGCCTGAATCAAAGCTGATCCGGTCATCTATATTTATGATGAGGCGGTTCCTCGATTTTTTCAGCCTGATGTCCCCCTTTTTAATCTCCTCCTCCAACTGTTTTTCAAGCTCGTTGGCCTGGCTTTCCATTCTGGCGAGTTCAGCTCTCTGCTTTTCTGTGAGTTTTTTCAGATCAGCAATTTCACTGTTGAGGTTTTCAATCTCAGACTTGAGGCTGTTGATTTTATCTTCATAGCTTTTTTTAAGGGATTTGATCTCTTCAAGAAGTTTCTCCCTTTCATTATCAAAGCCGGATTTCAGTCTGTCAATTTCATCCTTATATTTTTCCTGAAGCTCTCTGTTGGCTTCGATAAGATTTTTTTCTGTTTCGGAGCCTTTTGATTTAAGCAGTTCAATCATTTTCTGCAGTTCTGCTATCCTTGAATTGCATGATTCTTTTTCAGAAGTATTTTTATTATTAAGTGTCTCAATCTCTTTCCTGAGAGACTCCACTTCAATTTCAAGGTCTTTTATCCGCTTATTAAGATTGGCTTTTTCATTCTGATACTGCTGGTTCAGAGTCTTGAGTTCAATCTCAAGCGCAACCTTTTCATTGTAGACTGTTCTGTATTCTTTTGCAGTGTAGAAAACATCAGCCTTAACATTTGTGCCGGCTCCGGTAATCAAAACTGCACATGCGAGCATTATCAGGTTTCTGTTATTCATGATATTTACCATTTATTTATTTGATTCCTGATATTTCGCTTTAGCATCCTGAAATTTGGTTTCGGCTTCTTTCAGTTTACCTGCTGATTTTGCATGGACTTCCTGCTGCTTTTTAAAATATTCATCATATTTTTTGTATCCGTATTTATCATCCGGATCATTCTTTTTAAATTTTTTAATAAAATTCGTAAAGAAGTTCCCTGACTTCTCCGGTGTTGCAGGTTCATGTTTATCCCTGTATGCAGTTGCTATTTTTGATTTTTCAAAGTTAAGGCGGGCAATTTCAACAGAGAGCTCATTTGTTTTTACTTCAAGTTCAGCTTCTGTCATCTCTTTCTCTGCAAGCTGATAGTTCAATTGTGCTGTTTTTTTCTTTATAGCGATTTCGTTATTTTTCAGTTCATTCTGTTTTGATTCAAGCATTACAGCATCTTTTGTTTTAGTATAAAAATCCACCTGATCTTTCAGAAGGCCGTTTTCTTTCTTGAGAAGTTTCAGCTCATCCTCTGTCTGACCGGATGCGGGTGAAATCTCTTTAAGTTTTTTTTCTACAACCTGCTTCTCTTTATTTTTTTCTATTATCTTCTGCTCGATCTCTTTAATCAAAGCTGATTCATTTTCATTTTTTTCCACAAGATATTTTTCGTCAACCTGGCCCGGCATACTTATACATCCGGATAGAAAAATTGAAACAGTAAGCAGCAGGATAAATTTTTTCATCGGTAAGCACCTCTGGTTTATGAATATTTATATTTTTATGGTATAAATAAGAGCCGAAATGTCAAGAGTTTGTTTCTATATTTTTTCAGTTGTCCGGGGTTAATCTTTTTTTAAGCAGTATAATAAATCATAATAGCCTGAACAGGCGAATTATTATGAAATATTTATTGATTAAAAACAGGCTATGAATAGCTTTTGCTTTATGGATATTGTATGCTGAAATAAAATTATACAGCATGTTTAACCAACAAATTATTAAGGATCTTCAGTGATGGACAATTTTAAGGTAACATACGATCTCTTTCTTGAATTGAGCTATAAGCTGCTTGAACAGGTGGAGAAACAAAGAGGGGGATACAAGGCAATCCTCTGCCCTTTGAGGGGAGGTTTTTTTCTTTCATATTTTATGAGTCAGCATCTTGAACTCCCGATCTCTTATATAGAGATATCATCTTACGCCGGTAAGGAGCAGAGGCGTTTTCAGATTGGAATTAAACCGGAGTTAATTGAAGGTAAATTTCTTCTTTGTGATGATATTTATGACAGCGGGAATACTATAAAAAAGATACATTCAATGTATCCGCAGGTTGAATTTGATACAATCTGTCTTGTTTCAAAAGTAAAAGAAGCGGAAGTAACCTATGGCTATCTTGCGGGAAAAGAGCAGTGGGTCGATTTCTTCTGGGAAGTTATGTAAAGGGGGGATAAAAACAATGATAAACAGAACGATTTCAATTCTCTTATTAACTTTTATTATTGTTACGTGTATAATTCTTTTTTTTCCGGCTTTATTTATCTGGCTTGTAACGCTGCCATTCGATAAAAGAAAAATCATTCTGCACCAGTATACATGTTTCTGGGGAGCTTTATATACATGGACAACTCCTTCATGGAAGATGCATGTAATGGACAGGAAGAAGTTTAAAAGAAACAGTCTTTATGTGGTGATCTCAAATCATCAGTCCCAGCTTGATATACTTGTGGCATTCAACCTCTTCAGGCATTTCAAGTGGGTTTCAAAAGCGGAGATATTCAGGGTCCCCTTTGTCGGATGGAATATGTATTTCAACAGGTATGTAAGGCTTGTCCGTGGAGACAAAGAGAGTATTGAGCAGATGATGAAGGTCAGCGAGGAGAGGCTTAGAGAGGGGAGTTCGGTATTTCTCTTTCCTGAAGGAACGAGATCGGATGATGGGAATGTTAAAAAGTTCAAGCCCGGAGCCTTTATCCTTGCACACAAATTGAAAATTCCCATACTGCCCATTGCGATATCAGGAACAAACAAAGCGCTTCCTAAGCACAGCATGAATTATCACGGGGTGCATAACCTTTATATGAAAATACTTGATGAGATCCCCTATGAATCATTTGCTAACCTCTCTGTTGAAGAGACTGCGGAACTTGCCAGGACAAAGATAATCGAAGGTGTGGAGTCTCTGATAAAACTCGATGAGATGAAAAATTAAGCAGAATAAATTTAAAAATTTTTCAATAATGATATTCACAAATTTCCGGTGCAGGAGTTTGTGAATATCACTTTCCCTGTGCAATCATTGAATTATTTCTGAACAATTCATTCTTCTCTGCTGATAGAGTAGAGCCACAATATCAGCATAAGCCCTGCGAAAAGAATCATTGAAACTGAAATTCCGTATGTATCTGCAAGATAACCCGCAACCGGTGCAAGGAGTGTTATACCTATTGTTTTGGCCTGTGATTCAATTGAAAGAATAGTTGCCTGCTCGGAACTCTCCGCGAGATCGTCGTATTGCGCAACAAGTATCGGCCGCCACAGGTTCTGTATCAGGTAGTAGATTATGTAAGCGGTAATGGCGGCAATGAAGAATTTAAAGTATATCCCGGCAGATGATGTGAATGTCAGGATAAACGCGGCTAATATCATGAAACGGATTGCGTTTTTATCAGAGTCAAATTTCTCCTGGAATATATGTGCTCTCTTCGAAGCCTCGGCAGATATCAGGTGAAGAATAAAATAAACAACTCCCACTACAATAGCTGTACTCTCCTTTTCCGGAAGTGTAAAGAGAGCGGCAAGCACAATCGCCTCCGCCTGAAGAATAGGCTGGAGATAACCTTTAGTCACATCAAAAACCCCTTCAAATCCCATGCTCTTGATAATGAGGTTCCTGATTCTTTTTTCAACGAAAGTTTTTTTAATGCTGCCGAATGTATGAATAAATATTTCTTTTATACTCATCTTCTGTTTCTGTTTGTTGTTCAGGTATTCCGGGTAACAGGCAATATTCCAGACTCCGGTTATGTATGGAATGATAGAAAAAATAAATATCCACCTGTAGTCTTTGGAGAATATGATAATTGAAGTTGAGATGATAACTGAAACAGCGCTTCCGTATTTCGACCATGATCTTGTGAATCCGTAGACTTTTGTCTTTTCATCCATGCGGTTATTCTGCCGCAGCCAGTCAAAGATCATTGCCTTATGTGTTCCTGTACGGAAAGCCTCCCCGATTGAAAAGAAGAAGACAGCCGCAAATAATGGAGGATAGGATTCCGTAAACGAGAAGATTGCAAAGGCGGTAATGTAACTCAATAGTGAGAATATCATTGCGCTTTTTCTGCCGTATATATCTGCAAGGGCACCGCTGGGGATCTCCATCAGGTTCACGCAAATATTCTGGAATGAGACAAGTATCCCTATCTGCAGAAAGTTAAGCCCTATGGAGAGATAGAATAGTATCAGGAAAGGTTCAGAAAAATTAAGATTTTTAAGAAATCCGTAGAGTGAAAAACGTGTAATCATCTGCATCGCTGAAAATCCCCGGCTGATATGTTTTTGTAAGAATTATATTTAAAAGTGCGGGGTAATAATTCAAGTTTTTAATATATATTATTCCTGCTGCGGTTCTATTTATTAAAATGGGGTATAGAGCTCTCAGCAAAAAAGTTTTCTATATAAAAGGCACTTCTAATAATTCGATCTTTACCGGGTGAAAGGCCGCATTATTTCGGCCTTTTTCCGCTGCCAACAGGCGAACCTCGTGTTCGTTCAGGCGGTAGCAGTTTTATAATCCAGGCAGGAAAAGAAGTCATATATAAAATAAAAAATTTTATGTTGAAAAAAGGAGATAGTTTGATATATTTAAACTATCTCTTAAATATTAAAATGCTTTTTCCGGTGGTGTAATTATGGATTTTAATCTGAGTACTGTATCTTTTTTAAGTGAAAAAAATTTTGTTCCAATAGATACAGGGAAGGTTTACGATGTTGTTATAATAGGGGGAGGTCCTGCCGGTCTCACTGCTGCTGTTTACTGCATGAGAAAGGGTGTGGATACAGCAGTTATAGTTAACCATATCGGCGGCCAGGTGGCGGAAACCTCCTCAATAGAAAACTATATGGGTTACAGGTATGTGAATGGTGTTGAGCTTGTGGAAAAGTTCAGGGAGCAGGTGCAGCAGTTCAGTATCGGCTATGATGAGGGTAATTCAGTTGAGACTATTGAGGATGACGGGATAAAGAAAGTAATGCTTACGGACGGAAGAATAATAAAGGGTAAAACTTTAATTATTGCTTCAGGAAAGTCATGGAGAAAATTAGGCGTGCCTGGTGAACAGAGGCTTACAGGTAAAGGTGTCGCATACTGTACTATATGTGATGCACCTCTTTTCGCGGGTAAAAAAGTTGTGGTAGTGGGGGGAGGAAATTCCGGAGTTGAAGCTGCTATTGATCTCGCGTCAGTGGCGGGCGAAGTTGTAGTATTACAGCTTCTCGATAAGCTTACCGCGGATAAAATTCTTCAGGATAAGCTTGCAGGTTTCAGCAATGTCAGTTATATCTACAGCAGTTCAGTTCAAGAGATAACTGGTGACGATAAAGTCAAAGGGGTGATTATTGAAAATAATAATACTCATGACGTTTCAGAGATTGTGACTGACGGTGTATTCGTGGAGATCGGGCTTGATCCTAACAGCGGTTTTGCGAAAGAAGTTGTTGAAATGAATAAATACGGTGAGATCGTGGTGGACTGCGCATGCAGAACCAGCAGGGAAGGGGTTTTCGCTGCCGGGGACGTCACCACTGTTCCATTTAAACAGATAATAATAGCGGGTGGTGAGGGGGCTAAAGCTGCTCTTTCAGCCTGTGAATACCTGATGAATAAAGAGTAGGAGGTTTAATATGGCGCTATTCGATGCTAAAATTCAGCAGCAGCTGAAAGATGTACTTAGTAATATGAAAGATGAAGTTCAGATAATTAATTTTACACAGGAGATTGAATGCCCCATGTGCAGGGAGACCCGCCAGTTCGTGGAGGAGATAGGGTCTCTCAGTGACAGGTTAAAGGTTAAGATCTACAATTTTGTTACAGACAAGGAGATGTCGGCAAAATTTAAAATTGATAAGATTCCGGCGATAGTGCTGCTCGATAAAGATGGAGTTGATCACGGCATCAGATTTTTCGGTCTTCCGGGAGGATATGAGATTAATTCTTTCCTCGGTTCAATAATAGAACTGTCAGGGAAGAGGGAACCGATACCGGATGATGTTATGAATCGAATCAAAGCAGTAGACCGGGATGTGCATATACAGGTTTTTGTGGGGCTCGGCTGCCCTCATTGTCCTGCTGCAGTTTCTACAGCTCACCGGCTTGCAATGGAGAACAGCAGGATAAAAGCGGATATGATAGATGCCGGCAATTTTGTCCCGCTTTCACAGAAGTATAATGTCACAGGTGTTCCTAAGATTGTGATAAATGATAAATTTGAACTTATGGGGGCTCACCCTGTTAATACATTTCTTGATGTTATAGACAGGCTGAAAGAGATCAGCCTGAATATAGACTGAAACAAGGAGGGGGACATCTTTTGTCCCCTGACTGCCTCCTTTCACAAGGATTTTAGCGGCATATTATCAAAACCGGAAAATAAGGATGTATCATGGATAGTCTTCTCCGCTTAGGGAGAGAATACGGCTCCCTTTTCGCTTTACTGGCGTTTCTGTGCACTGTTCTCATCTTTGCCACCGGGGCTGTAAATTATGAATGGCAATGGTGGCGGGTCCCGGAGTATATTAAAGGACCTGGAGAAGGTATATCCGCGGGGCCACTTCTCCTCGGTCTTGCTGTCACACTTGAAATATCATCTTTAAGCATGGTCTTTGCTATTATTCTCGGTATGGGGGCTGCTCTTCTAAGGCTGTCGGATTCAGTAACAGGGAGATTTATATCCTATATTTATATTGAGTCGATCAGGAATACCCCTCTTATTGTGCAGATCTTTGTTATGTATTTCGCGGTTTCTCCCATATTCGGTTTCAGTGCTTTTACATCAGCTGTAACAGCTCTTTCACTTTTTGAAGGAGCATATATTTCTGAGATTATACGGGCAGGGGTGGTCTCCATAAGAAAGGGGCAGTGGGAAGCCGCTTTAAGTCTGGGAATGGGGCGCTTCCATGTTTACAGGTATATCGTTCTTCCCCAGGCGTTAAGAAGGGTGCTCCCACCTCTTACCGGTCAGGGAATTTCACTCATTAAGGATTCAGCTCTTGTGAGTACAATATCAATTTATGATCTCACTATGATGGGGCAGTCCATAGTTTCCGAAACTTTTCTGACTTTTGAAATATGGTTCACTGTTGCGGTAATGTATCTTACTCTTACTGTTGCCCTTTCTTTTTTATCAGGATATATTGAAAAGAGATTTAATGTTCATTAAGAGGAACAGGGATAAATGATTTTTAATCTCCAGAAGAATTACTAAGAGGATAAATAAAAAAGATTATAGATGAGATGCGTTGTCTATATTGAAAGATTTAAAACAGGAGTTCGTATATGAAAAAAACAGCATTATTTCTGATTATTGCTCTTGCCGTGGCAGGCTGTTCAAAAAAGGAATCAGGCACTCTCCTTGAAGAGATAAAGAAGAGAGGTGTAATAAAGATAGGGATGTCAACATTCGTCCCCTGGGCAATGAATGATAAAGAGGGGAACCTTATAGGTTTTGAAATAGATGTTGCCTCTGAACTTGCAAAGGATATGGGGGTAAAGGCTGAGTTCATTCCGACAAAATGGTCCGGGATTATTCCGGCTCT
>ERZ795053.1573-NODE-1573-length-28911-cov-9.080053_pt1 | contig 28911 bp, 35 predicted proteins | sample MGYA00375137_ERZ795053 | MGnify/ENA primary metagenome ERZ795053 (study PRJEB30182, sample SAMN05720284) | activated sludge metagenome | isolation source: Anaerobic digester | place: Hong Kong | collected 2014-12-17 ...
GGTGCCGTGCTGGTCGTCGTGGAAGACCGGGATCTTCATGCGCTCGCGCAGCTTGGCCTCGATGTAGAAGCACTCGGGCGCCTTGATGTCCTCGAGGTTGATGCCGCCGAAGGTGGGCTCGAGCGCGGCGATCATGTCGATCAGCTTGTCGGCGTCGGGCTCGTCGATCTCGAGGTCGAAGACGTCGATGCCGGCGAACTTCTTGAACAGCACGCCCTTGCCTTCCATGACCGGCTTGGCGGCGAGCGGGCCGATGTTGCCCAGGCCGAGCACGGCGGTGCCGTTGGTGACGACGCCGATCAGGTTGGAACGCGCGGTGAGCTCGGCCGCCTGCGCCGGGTCCTCGACGATCGCGTCGCAGGCCGCGGCCACGCCGGGCGAGTAGGCCAGCGACAGGTCGCGCTGATTGGACAGCACCTTGGTGGGCGTGACCGAGATCTTTCCCGGGCGCGGATAGCGGTGGTAGTCGAGGGCCGCACTGCGGATCAGCTCGTCCATGGTCTTCCTCCTTGGTCTTTTGCGTATGGGACGGGCGCCGTGCCGGCGCGCCGGGCGTCAACGGCACAAGCATACCGCGGACGCGCTTATTCTCGCATTACGAAAACAAAATTTGCGATGTGAAAAATACGTATACCGAACCCACGGCAACCCCTTGCGATAGGCGGACTGCATCACACCGATCGTTACGATCCGGTTCATGGCCGGGGGCCGGGCATGGCATAATTATGGGCTCAACCGCGAACGATCCGCCCTGACGGCGCTCGTAGACGGAAGTCGGTGCGCCCGCCTCGGGCGCCCATGCAGCCCGCCGGCCAGGCAGCCCCTGCAGCAACGATGGCCGACCGACGGGAATGGTTTCGCATCACAGCACGGGAGAGCTGTACACATGTCTCAGAACCACGCCCAGGCGGCGATCGCCGCTGCCCCCGAATACGTCCGCCACGAAGGCCTGAAGAAGTGGGTCGGCGAAATCGCCGCGCTCACCGAGCCCGACCGCGTGGTCTGGTGCGACGGCTCGCAGGAGGAGTACGACCGCCTGTGCGCCGAGATGGTCGAATCCGGCATGCTGATCAAGCTGAACCCGGAAAAGCGCAAGAACTCCTTCCTCGCCTGGTCCGACCCCTCCGACGTCGCGCGCGTCGAGGACCGCACCTTCATCTGCTCGCAGAAGAAGGAAGACGCCGGCCCGACCAACAACTGGGAAGACCCGGCGGTGATGCGCGAGACGCTGAACGGCCTGTTCAAGGGTTGCATGCACGGCCGCACGATGTACGTGATCCCGTTCTCGATGGGTCCGCTCGGCAGCCCGATCGCCCACATCGGCGTCGAGATCTCCGACAGCCCCTACGTCGTCACCAACATGCGCATCATGACCCGCATGGGCCGTGGCGCGGTCGAGGTGCTCGGCACCGACGCCGAGTTCGTGCCCTGCGTGCACACCGTCGGCGCCCCGCTCGCCCAGGGCGAGAAGGACAGCCGCTGGCCGTGCAACCCGACCACCAAGTACATCGTGCACTACCCCGAGACGCGCGAGATCTGGTCCTACGGCTCGGGCTACGGCGGCAACGCCCTGCTCGGCAAGAAGTGCTTCGCGCTGCGCATCGCCTCGACCATGGCGCGTGACGAGGGCTGGCTGGCCGAGCACATGCTGATCCTCGGCGTCGAGTCGCCCGAAGGCGAGAAGTCCTACGTCGCCGCCGCCTTCCCGTCGGCCTGCGGCAAGACCAACTTCGCCATGCTGATCCCGCCGAAGTCCTTCGACGGCTGGAAGATCACCACCGTCGGCGACGACATCGCCTGGATCAAGCCCGGCCCCGACGGCAAGTTCCGCGCCATCAACCCCGAGTTCGGCTACTTCGGCGTCGCCCCCGGCACCTCGGAGAAGACCAACTTCAACGCGATGGCCACGCTGAAGGAAAACATCATCTTCACCAACGTCGCGCTGACCGACGACGGCGACGTGTGGTGGGAAGGCATGACCAAGGAGGCCCCGGCCCACCTGGTCGACTGGCAGGGCAAGGACTGGACCCCGGAGATCGCCAGCGAAACCGGCCGCAAGGCCGCGCACCCGAACGCGCGCTTCACCGCCCCGGCCAGCCAGTGCCCCTCGGTCGACCCGGCCTGGGAAGATCCCGCCGGCGTGCCGATCTCGGCCTTCATCTTCGGCGGCCGCCGCGCCACCACCGTGCCGCTGGTGTACCAGGCCTTCAACTGGAACTTCGGCGTGTACATGGCCTCGACGCTCGGCTCCGAGACCACCGCCGCCGCCTTCGGCGCGCAGGGCGTGGTGCGCCGTGATCCGTTCGCGATGCTGCCCTTCTGCGGCTACCACATGGGCGACTACTTCAACCACTGGCTGCGCATGGGCCACGTGGTCGAGGACACCCCCAAGATCTTCTGCGTGAACTGGTTCCGCATGAACGAGCAGGGCCAGTTCATGTGGCCGGGCTTCGGCGACAACATGCGCGTGCTCAAGTGGATCGTCGATCGCTGCAAGGGCAAGATCGCCGCCAAGGAGACCGCGCTGGGCTGGATGCCGCGCTTCGAGGATCTCGACTGGACCGGCGCGGAGGTCAACCGCGAGGAATTCGAGGCGCTCACCAAGGTCGACGCCGACGCCTGGCGCGCCGAGCTGAACTCGCACAAGGAGTGGTTCGACAAGCTGCAGGACCGTCTGCCGCGCCAGCTGGTGCTCAAGCGCGAGCTGTTCGAACTGGCGCTCAACGCCGACTGAGGCCGCCTCGCGTAGGAGCGCCGGCAGGCGCGAGCGTTTCGTCCGACTCTGGCTTGGTCGCGGAACGCAACGCTGCATTCGCGGCTGCCGCCGCTCCTACACGAAAACCATCACCCCGTGAGCATCCCACGTGGAGACTTCGTCCTCGGGCGAGCATCCCACGTGGAACCTTCGTCGTCGGGCGAGCACCACACGTGGAAACTTCCTCGCCGTGGAGCACCTCCATGTAGGAGCGCCGGCAGGCGCGAACCGGGCGGTGCCGCAGACGACGAACCCCGCCGGAGACCAAAGGCCATCTTCGCGGCCGCCAGCGCTCCAGCATGGACACGCGACCGACGCAAAAAGCGCCCCACGGCGCTTTTTGCTTTTTCCGAACAGCAGAAGATCCCACCATGCACCGATCACGCCGCCTCGACGACATCCAGCCCTTCCACGTCATGGAGTTGCTGCGCCGCGCGCGCGAGCTCGAGGCGCAGGGGCGCGACATCATCCACATGGAGGTCGGCGAGCCCGACTTCGGCACCCCGGCGCCGGTGGTCGAGGCCGCCAACCGCTTCCTCGCCGGCGGCGACGTGCATTACACCCCCGCGCTCGGCCTGCCGGCGCTGCGCGAGGCGATCGCGCGCTTCTACCACGACCGCTTCGGTGCTGACGTCGCCCCCGAGCGCATCGTCGTCACCGCCGGCGCCTCGGGCGCGCTGATGCTGGCGCTCGCCGCCACCACCGACCCGGGCGACGAGTGGCTGCTGCCCGACCCCGGCTATCCGTCCAACCGCCACCTGATCCGGGCCTTCGAAGGAGTCGCGCGCGCGCTCGAAGTCGATGCGGCGAGCCGCTACCAGCCCCGGCCCGGACAGGTCGACGCAGCCTGGGGCGAGCGCACCCGCGGGCTCATGGTGGCGACGCCGTCCAACCCTACCGGCACCCTGCTGTCGGTCGCCGAGATCGCCGCGCTGCACCGCAGCACGCGCGCGCGCGGCGGCGTGCTGCTGGTCGACGAGATCTACCAGGGGCTGACCTACGGCGTGGAATCGGCCACCGCGCTCGCCGACCCGGTGCTGAACGCGGCCGACGACGTCTTCGTGGTGAATAGCTTCTCGAAGTACTTCGGCATGACCGGCTGGCGGCTCGGCTGGCTGGTGGCGCCAACGGGCTTCGTGCGCGAGCTGGAGAAGCTCGCCCAGCATTTCTTCATTTCGCCCTCGACGCCGGCGCAGCACGCCGCGCTCGCCGCCTTCGCACCGGCGACGATCGCGATCCTGGAGGAGCGGCGCCATGAGTTCGCCCAGCGCCGTGACGTGCTGCTGCCGGCGCTGCGTGAGCTCGGCTTCGGCATCGCCACCGAGCCGCAGGGCGCGTTCTACGTGTATGCGGACGTGTCGGCGCTGGCCGACGACTCGGAAGCGCTCGCGCGCCGGATGATCGAGGAAGCCGGCGTGGCCGCCACGCCCGGGCTGGACTTCGGCCACCACCTGCCGCGGCGCCACCTGCGCATCGCCTACACCACGCGCAGCGAGAGGCTGCTCGAGGCGGCGGACCGGATCCGCGCGCTCGGGCTGGGGCGCTGAGCGGGCGCCCGGCTGGAGTGCCGGAGCGGTCGATGGCTCGGGGGCTCGGGATCTCGCGCGCCGGAGCCTGGGCAGCCGAATTCGCGGCTGCCGCCGCTCCTACAGGGGACGGAACGGCGACGATTTCTGTAGGAGCGCCGGCAGGCGCGAATGCGGCGGAATAGCCGCTCCAAGGCATGGCCTGCGCCCCACCCGGGCTCAGGCACCGCATCCACCGCGACCAAGGCCCGCGGGGGAGCGGGTTCCTGCCGAAGCTCAGCTCGCCTGCTCGGCGTCGCGACCGCTGTCGCGGCCGGCGATCAGCATCAGGCGTTTTTTCAGCGCCATCACCTTGCGGGGATAACGCGCCTTCGGGTCCTTGAGCGAGCCGTTGTAGTACTGCAGCGCACGCTGCATGCTGCCGTAGCGCTCCAGGCCCTCCTGCAGCACCAGGGTGCCGACGCGGACATTGGTCTCGGGGTCGAAGAGGACGTTGCGGCCGCGATTGGGGCCGATCTTGTCCTTGTGGTAGCGCGGGATCACCTGCATCAGCCCGAGCGCGCCCATGTTGCTGACCGCGCGGTGGTTGAAGCTCGACTCCACCGCCATGATCGCGACGATCAGCAGCGGATCGAAGCCGAGCTCCTCGGCGTGCGTCTCGGCCGCAGCCAGCGCGGGCTCGATCGCCTCCTCGGAGACGCGATAGGTATCGGCGATCCAGTCGCGCACTCGCGCCATCTCGTCCGAGAGCGCGCCCTCTTCTTCCTCGAAGGGGTTGTCCACGAGCGCGGCGATGTCGCGCAGCGCCGGCTGGTGGAACACCGGCGGGACCGGCTCCGCCACGACACGGGCGAGATTGCGCTCGACCAGCCCCGGCGCAGCCACCGGCAGGCTTTCGTGCAGGCGCGTCGAGGCCGCCAGCGAAGGTACGGCCGCCGCGAAGGACGGCGCGACCTCTTCAACCCGGCGCGGCGCGAAGGAAAGCACCGAGGCCATGGCCAGTTCGGACGCGGTGGGCTCGGCCTGCTGGCTGAGGACGTCGCCGTAGCGCACATCCGTTACGCCACCGCTCTGTGTGCCGAGCCAGCCCATGCCCATGAGACTTACGGAAAGAACCGCACCGTGCGCCAGACTGCGCGCAGCGCCGCCCGCTTGACGCGCGAGCGCCTTGAATCGAGTTGCGTGTTTCATGGTGTCCTCCATGCTGTGGCCTGAGCCCTGCCGTGGACGAGCCCTGTGGTGGGGGCCGCCCGGCGCCGCCCTGTGGGGCAGCGTCCGCGTCGCTCGGCGGGTAGGCCGGCACGACGGGCAGGAGTACTCGGTCGCCAGTAGGTGTTAAGACCCTTCGCCGCAACCAGACGACGGGCCCCGCGGTGCGTGCGTCCATGAAACTGCGTCTCACCTTACGGGAGGCGCCGCACCGAGATCGGATTGGGAATGTTGCGATGCAACAGGAAACGGATTGTATTCGCTCACAGGTTTATTGTCAAAACCTGACAGCCCCGTCGCAACAGCAAGAAACACTTGAATTCACGGGAAGTTTTGACCGATCAGCAGCTTGCGCGGCGCTGTTTGCACATCACATCAAGGCGCTTCCAGTCGAAAAAAGGCCCCGGATCGGTCTTGCGGCCAGGCGCGATGTCGGAATGCCCGACCACCGCCTCGATCGGATAGCGTCGCTCCAGCTCGACGATCAGCGCCGCCAGGCGCTCGTACTGCGCGGGCTCGAAGGGCATCGTGTCGCAGCCCTCGAGCTCGATGCCGATGGAAAAATCGTTGCAGCGCTCGCGTCCGTTCCAGCACGACACACCGGCATGCCAGGCGCGGCGAGCGGGGTCGACGAAGCACAGCAGCTGGCCGTCGCGGCGGATGAAGTAGTGGGCGGAGACGCGCAGGTGCTGGATGGTCGCGTAGTAGGGGTGTGCGGTGGGGTCGAGGGTGTTGGTGAAGAGCTGCTCGACACCGGGGCCGCCGAACTGATCGGGGGGGAGGCTGATGGCGTGGATGACGATCAGGCGGACGGGCTCGCCCGCGGGGCGCTCGTCGTGGTTGGGGGACAGCGGGGTCAGGTCTTTCATTTACTCATTTGCTCGCTTGCATTCCCGGCGCCGGGAGGCTGGCGCGCCTTCCGGTCCTTGGCGACGATCCGGCTGATCGAACTGTAGTGGAGGCCGAAGAACTGGGCGAGCTGCGCGAGGGTGAAGGCACCGGAGGCCGCGGCCTCGGCGATGGCCGCATCGCGCGACGCACTGCGCTCCACATACGCCTGCAAGGACATGCCCTGCGGCCGGCGCTGCAGCCGCGGCACTTCGTCGAGGCGCCCGTCGTCCGGCACCTTGTGCGCCATCTCGTCGGCGAATGCCCCGCTGCCCAGATAGATCTGCGCATTGAGGCGTTCCCAGATCGGCGGCAGGCCGACGCCCGCGCGGACGAAGTCTTCGTATCGACGCACGGCAGCCGTCCGCTCCGAGCCGAACTGCCCCAGCACCCAGTCCGTCTCCAGCCAGGACGGCGGATCGACCAGCCCCATCAGTGCGCGATGGCTACTCCAGGGCCACTCGCGCGCATCGCCACAGAGCCCCGCCCGCACGGGGTTGAGCACCACATAGCGCGCGAGCTCCACGAGGTAGGCGTCGGCTTCGACCAGGATCGCCTTGTAGCGCCCCTGGAAGACGTGCCCGACACGAGCGTGGCGTCGATTCGCGGCCTGGGTGTACACCCCGTTCAGCTGTCTCATGCCCCGGGAGAGGTTCGCCTCGGCGGTCTCCACGACCAGGTGGTAGTGGTTGCCCATCTGGCACCACGCGTGACAACGCCAGTTGAATCGATCGCAGACCTCGCCGAAGAGTTCCAGCCACAACAGGCGATCGACGTCGTCGGCATAGATCGGCTCGCGACGGTCACCACGCGAAGTCAGGTGGTACACCCCTCCGGCAAGCTCGATCCGCAATGGCCGCGCCATGATCCTCTCCCAGGGCAGGAACAGCCCTGATTATCCCGAATGGATAATCGAAAAGGCAAGGCCAAAGGAAGAGCACTCGGCCACGGCGGAGGCGAATGAGCAAATGAAAGACCTGACCCTAGGGGTCCCCTACGCCTACGGCCGGAACACCTCTATGCAGAGCTGCTCCACATGGCGATAGTGACGATCGTTTGCCGTCAGCAGATCGAGCCCGCGCTCGAGCGCCGTTGCTGCAATCAAGGCATCCGCCATCTGCATGGAATGGGAAAGCGCGAATTGCTCGCAAAGGAAGCATGCACGCGCGGAGATGGCCTCATCGACCTGTACCACCCTCGCCGACCAGAAGCTCAGGGCCTGCCGAAGGGCGCGCAACTCCGACTTGTCACGCACTCCCTGGACAAGCTCCATGTACGTCACCGCCGACACCAGAAACCCTGGCATCGCATCCAGCCGATCCGCTGCACGCGCGTTGCCTCGCAGGTTCCAGATCAGCACGTCCGTCTCCACGAGCATCACGGCAGCACTCTCGGCTGTCGCAGCCTGCGCACGTCATCGTCTACCGTGCCCTGCCGATCCGCCCACAGACCAAACGCAGGATTGCGCTCGGCATGCGCCCGGGCACGGGTCTCTTCGCACCGCATCAACACCGCCCGTGCCTGCCCCCGGCTGGTGATGGTCACCCGCTCACCACGATCCGCTGCCGCAAGCACCTCTGCCGTGTGCAGGCGCAAATCCCTGATGGTCGCTTCCATGACGAGCTCCGTTTCACAAACGCGTGAACATTACATCATGAAGGCACTGAAGAGAGCCAGATGAGCAAACGAACGCCCGGCCCCGAGCCCTACTTCACCGTATCCACAAAACCGATGCTGGCCTGGGGCGCACTGTTGATCACATCCCAGCTCACGGTCGCCGCGCCGTTCTCGAACGTGCGCCCAACGCCGACATCGAGCCCGACACGGTTCATCATGGGGTAATAGCTCGCCCCGACGGACGCCACGGTGCGGTCCTCACGATCGCTCGACAGCACCTTGACCGACAGACCCGGCCCGCCGCCACCAAAGTTGTAGTTGATGCCGAACATCACGGCAGGGTCGGCCTGCGCCGTCGTGGCGGCAAGCGCAAGGATCGAGACGGTGAGCAGTTTCTGCATGAGTTTCATCTCCGGATCGGTTCTCGGCAAAGCTGCGCAGGATGCGCACCCGCTGGAGTGACCACGGTGACGAAGAAAAATTGGCCACGACGCCGCACCGGATACCCAGGCGGCCGCCCACACTCTATTTCCGCCACTTGACAAAATAAGGAAAATTCCTTACTTTCAGCCTCAATATCGATTCCCCGGAGGCTCACCATGCCGGCAATTCACGAAGTCGCAACCATCACATCCAAAGGTCAGATCACGCTACCCAAGCCCATTCGTCAGGCCCTGGGGGTGGATGTTGGAGGCAAGGTCGCCTTCGACCTCACCGGCGACCGAGTGATCGTGACGCGCGCAACCGAAATCGCGCACGAGGATCCCGCAATCGGCAGCTTCCTCGCTATTCTCGAAGAAGATATCCGGTCCGGCCGGCACATCACGACGCTACCCGACGATCTGACGCGCTCGATGCTCGCTGCGCTCGGCAAACACGCGGATCTGCGCGAAGACATCGAAGGCGACGTCGCGCTGTGATCCAGCGTCACGGATGGAATCTGCTCTTCCACGATTGCCTGATCGCGCAGCTCCAGAAACTGGATGCCGCTGCCGCGCGCGTGCGGGCGCAGGATCCAGAGCGCTACGAATCCAACGCAAACACCAAGCTGTTTGCCGCGCTGGCGAATTTGATCTTCGAGACCGTTCCAGGCGATCCGAACAGGGAAGAATACCGACAAGGCAATACCATGGGGCCGGGGTTCAGGCACTGGCGCCGCGCCAAGATCGGCCGGCGCTTTCGGTTGTTCTTTCGCTTCGACTCCAAGACCAGAATCATCATCTTTGCCTGGGTGAACGACGAGAAAACCTTACGCTCGACAGGTGCCAAAACTGACCCTTATGCGGTCTTTCAGAAGATGCTCAAGTCGGGCCACCCACCTGATGACTGGGACGCGTTGCTGAAGGCCAGCAAGTCTGACTGGAAGGCATAAGGCTGCGCGCGCCCGGCAGATTAGGAAGGTGGCGGCGTAAAACGCGAAATCGTGGCCTGTCCCCGACTTCCGTTGCGCACCAGGCGCTCGGACCGCGGGGAGCCCATCAACCCGCGCAGCTCGAGCACATCGGGGAAGGATGCGCACGGGGTGTTCCTTCCGAGGCTGCGGAACTCGCCCTGCGGGCTCGGACAGTCCTCGCCTCTCCAGGAACACCCCGCACGCATCCGGGAACCGTGGGCGCATCACGACGGAAAAGTGGAACTCGATGGGGGCGAAGCAGGCGCACCGCGAAATGCTTCCTGCCCCCTGCCTGCAGCACTCACCTAACTGCGGAGAAGGGGCGACGCACTCTGTCGCACGCCAAGGGCCGCCCCGCCACAATCACCGTAGCCCGGGATGTTGGGCATTCCTGGCGCAGGCGAGGACTGTCCGAGCGAAGCGAGTTCCGCAGCCTGCAGAAGGAATGCCCCGCGCGTCCCCGGCGGATTACGAGCACAGCGGGAAAAAGACACAAGGGTGGGAAATCGTGGTCTGCCCCCCATTTCCCATCACGAAGCCACCGACGGGAGGGAAATGAGCAAATGAAAGACCTGACCCCGAGGAACCCCTCACCCCGCCCGGGCGGCCTGCCTGATCGCCTCGGCTGCCCACTGGTTCAAGCTCTGCCCGTGCGCAGCGGCAGCGACGACCGCCGCCTCGTGCACCGCGGGATCGACGCGCAGCGAGAACTTGCCCGAGAAACGCTTGCGTGGCTCGATGCCCCGCCGTTCGCACGCATCCAGGAACACGCGGAGGGACACATCACCTTCGCGCCTCAGTCCGGCCACATCCGCCGCATAAAAATCTGCACCACCATTCAAACCGACGAACTCGCCGCGAAACATCTGGATGTCCGGATCGAAGGTGATCACGGCCTCGTAGCCCCCGATGTTCATGGTGTTCATGGTTGCACTCCGTTGTCTTCAAGCCACTTCCGAATTGCTGCGACTGCGCCCTTGTCGGTATCCGGGGACGGGTGCGGGCGATGAAAGATACGCACCACACCGAACAGGAACACCTCCACCCGAGAACCTTCGCGCTCCGAAATCTCGGCCCCCAACTCCCGGAACAAAGCCTCGATATCCCCCCAGCGCACATTGGCCGAGACCGGCCGGGCATGGATCAGTTCAAGGGTGCGCTGGTGTTTGCGTTTCACGACGTTATGGTATCAAAAAACGATATCAGACGAAAATAAGCAAATGAAAGACCTGACCCTAGAGCCTCTCCCTTGAACCATCGCGGTTCGGGTGGGATGCAGGCACTGCGGAGGCTGCGGACCCGGCGGCTACGATACCTGACCCCAGGGCTCCCTCAGAGCATCTGGCCAGCTCGAAATCGAAATCGTGGTCTGTCCCCGATTTCCCGCTGCGTCCGACAACATCCCTGAAGATCCGCGCCTGCTGGCGCTCCCAGAAGGGCATCGCGGTTCGGGTGGGATGCAGGAGCTGCGGAAGCTGCGGACCCGGCGACCACGATGCCTAACCCCAGGGCTCCCTCTGCGCATCTGACCAGCTCGAAATCGAAATCGTGGTCTGTCCCCGATTTCCTTTCCGTCCCCGATTTCCACTTCGTTCGCTGTGATCAACTTACGGCGAGACTTGCACCCGCAGGAGTGCGCCCATGCTGGGCGCACACGAAAAAACGGGAGCCGAAGCTCCCGTTTTTAATTTCAAACCTGTCTAGGAGACAGATTAGAAGGTGTGGCGAATACCCACCGCGAAGACGCTGGAGTCGTCGCCGTTGGCAGTGCCAGCCACCGGACCGAAAGCCATGGTGCCGCTTTCGTTCTCGGTCTGGTTGTAGGCGGCGTAGGCGGTCGTACGCTTCGACAGGGCATGGGTGTAAGCCAGCGACCAGCTTTCCGCGCCAAGATTGCTCTTGTCGTCGCGATCAAATTCGCCGTAAGCGAGGTGGACATTACCAGCCGCGCTAACCGGAACGATGACACCGATCTGCCACAGATCAGCCTCCGCACCCTTCGCAAACTTCAGGCCTTCAGCAGCCTGATACGAGCCGGCGACCTTGACCATACCGAAGTCATAGCTACCGCCGATGCCCCATTCTTCCTGGTCTTCAGCGCCATCGGTGAAGAGATACTGATAAACAGCACCCACAGCCAGCGGGCCGTTCGCGTAGTCGACGCTCAGGCCGAAGGCATCGTCGTCTTCCGGATTCAGCGAGGTTTCAACAGCCTTCATCGAGTAGATCGCACGAGCGGTCAGACCCGAGAACGAACCCGTGTAGGCGACCGAGTTGTCCCAGCGAGCGGGGCTGTTCGGGGTGATCGTCATGCCCCCGGCGGCCGACAGCAACGACTGGGGACCAACGGACGCGCCGAGAACAGCGTCGTAGTTGAAGAAATAGCCAGGAGCGTATTGACGACCAACGCTCACGGTACCGAAGGAACCGCTCAGACCGACGTAGGCTTGGCGCGAAAAGACCGAATCGCCGTCCACAATCGTTTTGCCGTCAGTATCCGTCGCCTTTTCATTCGAACCAACGGCAGGCGAAGCCACGCCATTACCGATATCGAAGCCTTGCTCGAGGGCGAACACGGCCTTGAGGCCGTTACCCAGATCCTCGGTACCGCGGAAGCCGATACGCGAACCCGACAGCACGCCGTTGATGACGCCGTTGAAGTCGTTCTTGCCGTGCTCACCAAGACCGATAGCAGCGTCAGCCACACCGTAAATGGTCACGTTCGACTGAGCGAAGGCCGGAGCCGAAACCAGGCCAGCAACAGCCAGCGCGATCAGTTTCTTTTGCATATGTTTCTCCTCAAATTTGAAGTTGAGACCTTGGCACCTGCCTTGGCCCTACTCACCTCTCTGGCGAGAAGTTGGAGCGATTCTGCAAACCTGCCGCCGGCCTTGCAAGCATGACAACGCGAAAACGCGACATTCCGGGCTTTGGTGTTGCGGACGTGCAACAGAACGCCTGATCAGCGCCGCGCATCGAGCCGCGGCAGACCCGCATTCCATGCCAACAGCTTCTCGTCCGCCGTCACCAGTGTCGCGTTGCGCACGCCTGCGGTGGCAGCGATGAAGCGGTCTGCCGGGTCGCGATGCAGATCCGCGAACCCTGCCGCTGCCAGCACGATGCGCCCATCGAGCGCGATCTCGGCCAGCCCCGCGCCCAGCAGGCCTGCCCGCCAGCTTTCGACAGCAAGCGGCAGGACGATGCGCCCCTTGTCCGCAAGCATTGCGCATTCCCAGAAGCTGATCGCGCTCACCGCGACCTCGCCCGCGCGCCAGGCCTGCTCGATGCACGCACGCGCCTGCGGGCCGAGCGCGGAATCGTCGGCATCCATCCAGATGAGCACATGCGTGTCGAGGACGATCACGACAAGGCCTCCCAGTCCTCGTCGGCGACCGGCGACACGATGTCGCCCAGGATGCGCACGCCCGGGTGCAGCCCGAAAGGCGACGATACACGCGCGCCCTGATAAGGATGCAGCTCGGCAACCGGCTTGCCGTTCTTCGTGACGACAAGGATCTCGCCCGAGGCCGCCACCTGGTCCATCAGGGCGAGGCAGCGAGCCTTGAATTCGGAGGCCTGGATGGTTTGCATGGGCGTACTCCCTGGATAGTCGATGACCATGATCATGACCATGGTTGCACATGAGATCAAGCCCAATCCACCATCCCAGACACAGACGCTTGCCGCGCCGCCTAAAGTAGCTACTATGGATCTATCTCGACCCTACTCAGGACACTGATCATGAAAGTCATGACCGCACGCGAAGCAAAGAACCGGTTCGGCGAATTCCTCGATGCATCGCGCCGGGAGCCGGTCGTCATCACCAAGAACGATCGCCCCGTCGGCATCATGGTGTCGATCGAGGACGCAGCAGACACGCTGTTGCCCGAATTCCTGCTCGACAAGACACCCGGTTACGACGGCTGGCTATTCGAGAAGGTCACGGCGACGCTCGAGCGCCTGGATGCGGGCCAAACCACGCTACATGCCCACGACGAAGCCATGGCGCTGCTACGCGAGCGTGTGGCAGCACGGAATCGCCGTGCATGAACATCCTCTGGACTGACGAGGCGCTGGACGACCTTGAGGAGATCCTTGTTTATTACCACTCGGAGGCAGGCCCCCTGACTGCCGAAGCCGTCCATTCGCGCATCGTTGCCGAGATCGAAGCCTTGCGCGTCTTCCCCGAGCGTATTCGGGCAAGTACGCGAATCCCGGGGGCACGTGAGCTCGTCGTTCGCCGACTGCCCTATGTTGCCTTCGTGAAAGTGACGGATGACGCGGTGATCGTGCTCAACGTGGTTCATACCGCACGGGAGTTTCCGTCGCGGCGCTGACGTGCTTGGCCAAGCCCGCCGGCAGCACGCCCGCAGCTCGGCAATTGCGTACATTTTGTACAAAACATACAGTCCAATCTCACCAAAACGAACAGGAGTCGCCACCATGCGCACCGTCTCCGCCACCGAGGCAAAACAAGGACTGGCTGGCGTACTCGACCTGGCCGCACATGAACCCGTCGTGATCCGCCGCCAGAAGCGCGATGTCGCGGTCGTTCTGTCGATGAAGGAGTACGAGCGCCTCACGCGGCTCAACGTCGCCGAGTTCCAGCGCTTTTGCGACGCAGTCGGCGAGAAAGCCGCAGCGGCGGGACTGACCGAGGACAAAGTCGCCGAATTGCTCGCCGATGACTGAATTCCTGCGCTTCGTCGTCGACACGAACGTACTCGTCAGCCGCCTTTTGGCGCCGCGCAGCACCGCCGCCAAGGCGGTCGACCGGGCGCTCGCCCAAGGCAACCTGCTCGGCTCGGAAGAAACCCTGGCCGAGCTCGTCGAGGTGCTGGCACGGCCCAAGTTCGACCCGTATGTATCTCGAGAAGGCCGGCGCGAGTTCATCCGTCTGCTCGGCGGCGTCATGCAGGTCGTGCCGATCATTCGCAGGGTGGCGGCCTGCCGCGATCCGCGCGACGACAAATTCCTGGATGTGGCGCTTGCAGGCGAAGCGGCGGCGATCATCAGTGAAGACAAGGATCTGCTTGTGCTGAACCCATGGCACGGCATTGCCATCCTGACGCCAGCAGCGTTCATCGTGCGTTGAATGAAGAGGGCAGCGCAGAAGGCAGGTCAGCTTACGGGTTCGAGGCGCAGCCCGCCCACGGGAAACAAGTGGATATTTGCCCTGTTGCTACGCGAGCACTAAAATACACACGCCAGCGTATTTACAAGAGGTGATGCCATGGAAACACTGCCCAGCCGCGTCTTCAACAACGGCAACAGCCAGGCGGTCCGTATTCCGGCGGAGTTCCGCCTCGACACCGACCGCGTCAGCATCACGCGCAACGACGCGGGCGACCTGGTGATCCACCCCTTGCGCGTGCAGCGTGGCACCGCCCTGATGCAGGCCCTGAAAGCGCTGGGCGAAGTGGACGACGACTTCGTCGCCGCGCTCGAGGCCGAGCAGGAAACGCCGCTGCCGGTGCAGGAGCGCGAGGCGCTGTGATCTACCTGCTCGACACCAATATCCTGATCTACCTGATCAAGAACCAGCCGCCCGGCATCGCGCAGCGCATCGACACACTCCCCGAGAGCGACACCCTGTGCATGTCTTTGGTGACCTGGGCCGAGCTGCTGAAGGGCGCCGAGCGCAGCACTCGCAAGACAGAGGTGCTGCGGCGGCTGAACGCCCTGGCACGCGAGGTACCGGTGCGCTATCCCACCGCCCCCGCCATCTGCCGGCATTACGCGGAACAGGCCATCCGCCTGAAGGAGGCAGGCACGCCGATCGGCGCGAACAACCTGTGGATCGCCTGCCATGCGCTGGCCGAAGACGCCACCCTGGTCACCCACAATACGCGCGAGTTCAGGCGCATTGCGGGTTTGCGCGTCGAGGACTGGGTGTCCGCCGAAAAAGACTGAAGAAGGCTGCCCCCGGAACTCCCGCCGCCCCTTAGCACTCTCACGCCGCGAGTGCTAACATTCAAGCGCACAAGGAGGACCCCAGCCCATGTCACAAGCCCTGACCTTCCCCGTTCCCGCCGCCGGCAGCCTGGACCAGTACATCCAGAGCGTGAATCGCATGCCCATGCTCAGCGAGCAGCAGGAGGTGGAGCTGGCGACGCGCTTGCGTGACGACGGCGACGTGGATGCGGCACGGCAACTGGTGATGTCGCACCTGCGCGTCGTGGTGGCGATTGCGCGCGGCTATCTCGGCTACGGCCTGCCCCACGCCGACCTCATCCAGGAAGGCAACATCGGCCTGATGAAGGCGGTCAAGCGCTTCGACCCCACGCGCGGCGTGCGCCTGGTGTCGTTCGCGATCCACTGGATCAAGGCCGAGATCCACGAGTACATCCTGAAGAACTGGCGCCTGGTGAAGATCGCCACCACCAAGGCGCAGCGCAAGCTGTTCTTCAACCTGCGCGGCATGAAGCAGGACAGCAGCACGCTGCAGCCCGCCGAGGTGCGCTCGATCGCCGCGCAGCTGGGCGTGAAGCCCGAGGAGGTCGTCGAGATGGAGACGCGCCTCACCGGCCGCGACATCCCGCTCGACGCCGGCAGCGACGACGAAGACGAGCGCTTCGCGCCCATCGCCTACCTGCCCGACCCGCACGCCGAGCCCTCCGAGCAGATCGAGCAGGCCCAGCTCGCCCGCCTGCAGGACAGCGGCCTGCGCGACGCGCTCGCCAGCCTGGACGAACGCAGCCGCGCGATCGTGCAGCGGCGCTGGCTCGCCGAGGGCGACAGCGCCACGCTGCACGAGCTCGCGGCCGAGTACGGCGTGTCGGCCGAGCGCATCCGCCAGATCGAGGCCAAGGCGATGCAGAAGATGCGGGGGATGCTGGCGGCGGTGGCGTGACTGCTGACAGCCCCCACGAAATGCAAACGGCGGTCCAGGACCGCCGTTTGCATTTGGAGTGCGCGTTGCGCGCGCTCGTCTCACTTCCCCGCCAGCAGCGCCTTGATGTCCGCCACCACCACCTGCGGGTCCTCGGCGTGCTTGACGTACAGCCGCGGGCGGCCGTCCGGGCCGAAGACGTAGGTTCCCGCGGTGTGGTCGATGGTGTAGTGGCCGGCGAGGTCGCCGCTCTTGCGGTAGAAGACGCGGAACTCCTTCGCCACCTCGGCGATCTTCTCGGCCGTGCCGTACAGGCCGAGGAAGCGCGCGTCGAACACCGGCACGTACTGCGCGAGCAGCTCGGGCGTGTCGCGCTCGGGGTCGACGGTGACGAAGAGCACCTGCACGCGATCGGCCTCGGGGCCGAGCTCCTGCATCACCGTGCTCATGCCCGACAGCGCCGTCGGGCACACGTCCGGGCATTGCGTATAACCGAAGAAGATCGTGACCACCTTGCCCTTGAAGTCGGCGAGCGTGCGCTCCTGGCCGTGGTGGTCGGTGAGGCGCAGCGTCTTGCCGTAGCTCGTGCCGGAGATGTCGGTGCTCTTGAATACGGGCTCGGCGGGCGTGCAGCCGGCAAGCAGGCCGAGCGCGAGCAGCGGGGTGGCGACGAGGAGGGAGATCGCTTTACGACGTGAAGACATGGGGCTTACCTGTGTTTCGATTCCATAAGCACCCGATGATAGTCCGCTTGCCCGGCTCGGGTCAGCCGGATGTGCGACGGAGCGCCTCATCGATCTTGGGGGAACACCCGCGACGCCACGCCAGGCTTCGCCGCTGGTCGCACGTTCATCGAGGCGGGTCGGTGGCACGCAAGCGCCGCCTGACCGCGCGCATCAGCCCCCCGAGCAGCGGCAGCTTCTCGTACAGTTCCTCGGCGGCGTCCCAGTAGTCGCGGTGCAGCGTCACCCGGTCATCGGCGTCGAAGCGCAGGTGCGTGACGCCGCGCACCGTCAGCGCGCGCCCGCGCAGCGCGAAGTGGAACGTCCAGCCCAGCATGGCCTGCCCGCCCTGCTCGATGCAGTCGGTGACCTCGAAGCGCGGCGCCTCGGTGGTGGCGAACATGTGCTCGAAGATGCGGCGGATGGCGGCGGTGCCGGCGACCTCGTTGAAGGGGTCCTTGAAGCGGGCGTCGGGGGCGTAGAACTGGTCGAGGCCGTCCAGCGCGGCGGGGGTGAGCGTCTCGTAGAAGCACGCCAGGCGCAGGGCGGGCGATTGCCGCACGGGCTCCGGCGTCGAGGCGGCTGCTGGCAGGGGCTCCGGAAGCTTCGGGTCGGTCATGGCGGCAAGCCTACACGCCGGTGGCGCGGCGGATCAGCGCGAAATAGAAGCGGCGCGGCAGCAACTGCAGGAACTTCAGCACGCGCGTGAAGCGCTTCGGGAAGTGGATCTCGAAGTCGCCGCGCGCAAAGCCGTCGACGATCGCATCGGCCGCCTGCGCCGGAGTCTGCAGCGCGGGCATGGCGAAGTCGTTCTGCGCGGTGAGCGGGGTGGCGACGAAGCCGGGATCGATCAGGAACACGCCGATGCCGCGCGGCGACAGGTCGAGGTGGAGGACTTCGGCGAAGTTGATCAGCGCCGCCTTGGAGGGGCCGTACGCCGTCGCCTTGGGCAGCCCGCCGTAGCCGGCAACGCTGCCCACCAGGGCGATCGCGCCCTCGCCTTGCGCGAGCAGGGTCGGCAGCACGGCCGCCGTGCCGCTCATGGTGCCGACGAGGTTGGTCTCCAGGGTCTCGCGCACGGCCTGCGCGCTCAGCTCCCAGGCACGCAGCGGGCGGTAGGTGCCGGCGTTGAAGACGACGAGGTCGATGCCGCCCCAGTCGGCGAGCAGCTGGTCGCGCGCGCGCTCGAGCTCGTCCGCGCGGGAGAGGTCGAGCGCCAGCGCGCGCGCGGCAGCGGGCGAACCGGCGCGGCGCGCGGGCTCGACGGCCGCGTTCGCGGGCGAGCCCGCGTTCCCGGTGGCCGGCGCGGCGCCGCCGACCGGACCGGCGCCGGCGGCCGCATCGCAGGCCGCGCACACCGCCTCGAGGCGTTCCCGTCCGCGCGCGGACAGCGCCAGGCACGCGCCGCGACGCGCGAGCTCGAGCGCGAGCGCCTCGCCGATGCCGGACGACGCGCCCACGATCCACACCCGCCGCCCCGCCCACTCGCGGATCGGCGTGTTCAGCGGCGCGAACCAGCCGCGGCGGGCGGCAGGCGCGGTCACGGACGCGCCCTCTTGTGGAAGGACAGCGTGACCTCGCCGAGGCGAAAGCCCCACTTGCTCATCAGCGAGCGGTTGAGCATGACCTGGTCGTCCATCAGGAACATCCAGTCGTCGAAGTCGACGTTGTAGACCTTGCCATCCACCGGCAGCGCCAGCACGTAGCGCCAGCGCAGCGCATTGCCGGCCGCCTCGCCGGTTGCCTCGCCGACCACGTCGTCGGCACGGCCGCTGTAGCGCCCCGGCCCGAGCCGCGTGATGGTCCACACCCGACGCTGGGTCGTGCCGTCGGAGTAGGTGAAATGCTCGTCTAGCGTGCCGGTGTCGCCCTGCCAGCGTGCGTCGATGAGCACGTGGAAGCGCTTGACCACCTTGCCCGAGCGATCCTGGAACATGCCCCAGGCGTCGATCGTGCCGTCGAAGTAGTCGCGCAGCTCGAGCACGGGCGTCTCGGCACGGTAATCATCGATGTTCACGCTGCTGCACCCCCAGAGCCCCAGCAGGGCAACGCACATCAGGAAAAAACGTTTCACGATTGCTCTCCACGAAGATCCTTCCCTCCCACGCCTCCTGGGACCGGACTCGCCCGCCACCCTCCCGGCTCGATCGCATCCCGCCAGCGCCACAGCAGCGCGATCGCCGCGAGCTTGAGCGCGACCGGCACGAAGCCGTACACCGCCGCGAGCGCGCCGACTGCCGCGGCCTCGCGCGCGCCCGGCGTATAGCCGAGCAGCGCGAGCAGCGGCAGGGCGAGGCCGGCGGCGAGCGCCAGGTTGGCCTTGGTGACGAAGCTCCACCAGCCGAAGCAGGCGCCCGCCTCGAGCGTGGGCGCACAGGCCGCTCCGTCGTGCATGCGCGCGTCACCCGTCATGCCGATCGGGGCCACGGCCTCCAAGTGCCGAGAGGGCGCCCGCTCGCGCCCACGCGCGAGCAGGTCGGCGAGCAGCGAGGGCGGCAGGGTGAGGTCGGCGCCCAGCGCCAGGCCCGAGAGCACGCAGATGCAGGCGTAGGCGACCAGGTCGCCGCTGCCGAGCAGGCCTGCCCAGGCGAACACCGCCACCGCCAGCGCCATGCTGCCGAGCCAGGCGCGCAGCTTGCCGATGCGCTGCGACAGCCGCGTCCAAACGGGCAGACCCGCCGCTGCGGCGACAAAGTAGAGCGCGAGGAAGGCGCCGGCGAGCGCCTCGGCCTGCAGCACGTCGGCGACGAAGAAGAGCACCGTGGCCGAAGGGATCGCCGCGGCGATGCCGTTGGCCGCGAACACCGCGAGCAGGCGGGCGAAGCCGGCGTCGCCGAGCGCCGCGCGCAGGCCCCGCCACAGCGCAGCGCGCACCGGCGCGAGCGGCGGCGGCGCCGGCGCGCGCCACAGCGTCCACAGGCCGAAGACCACGAGCAGCGGCAGGAAAGCCCAGGCGAGCCGCGCCAGCCCGGCCGCGCCGCCATCGCTCACGCTGGCCGGGGCGCCATCGGCCGGCTGCGCGGAAACCTCCGCCTCGCGGACCACCCCGGCTCCAGCGCCAGCCCCCTCTCCCCCCATCCCAGCGTCACCGAGCAGCCCCGGCAGCGCCGCCGCCAGCACCACGCCGGCGAGCGCGAAGGCCTCGCGGCTGGCGACGAAGCGGGTGCGCGCCGCCGGCGTGGCGGCCACCTCGGCGCCCCAGGCGTTGTAGGCGATGCTCGCCACCGAGTAGGCCAGCGACACCGCCACCAGCAGGCCGAACAGCCACGCCGCCCCGCTCCCCGCGGGCGGGACCAGCAGGCCGAGCATGCCGGCGCCGAGCGCGGGCAGCGCCAGCGCGATCCACAGCCGGCGCCGCGGCAGGCGGTCGTTGGCCCAGCCGATGAGCGGATCGGTCACCGCATCCACGATGCGCGCGGCGAGCAGGACCGCGCCCACAAGCGCGAGCGAAAGGCCCAGGCCCTCGGCGTACAGGCGCGGCACGTGCACGTAGATCGGCAGCGCCGCAAAGGCCAGCGGCAATCCGAGCGCGCCGTAGGCGATCAGATCGCCGCGCTCGCCGCAGCCGCGAGCGCGACCGATGCCGGATGCGCCGGGCGTGCCAGCGCTCGCGTCGCCAGCGGCGCAGCCGTCCGGTACGACGCGCGCGCCCTCGGTCATCTCGCCCCGTCCGCCAACCCGAGCAGGCGCGCCCGCAGGGCGGGCTCGCGCGTGCGCTCGTCGAGCCAGATCGCGAAGAAGGCCTGCGCCAGGGCCGGGTCGTCGAGCTCGGCGGTGGGGCGTCCGTCGTGCCAGAAGGCTGCGCCCCGGCCGGGGCGGTGCAGGCCGGTGAGGGTGTCGCCGGCGGCGACCGCAGGCAGCGCCGCGGCGAGCGCCCCGGCCCAGCGCGCCAGCGTCGGCTCGTCAGCGAGGCCGAGGCGGCGCATCTCGTCGAGGCTGAGCTCGACCAGGCGCTCGGAGGTGACCGCGCGCGCATAGCGGATGGAGAGCACGTACTCGTCGTCCATCGCCTGCGCGCCCGGTGCACGCGCCCACAACGCGGCGTCGTAGAGCTTGAAGCCGAGCCAGCGCAGCTCGCCGCGGCCGATCTCGCGCAGCCCGGCCTCGCTCGCCGCGAGCTGCGGCGGCAGGCCAAGCGCGTGCACCGTCTCCATGGCGAGCAGCATGCAGCAGGCGAGCACGACGCCGAGCTCGCGCGCCTTGCGGGCGCGCGGCGCGCGGACGAGCCGGCTCAGGCCGCGCCTCAGGCGTTGCGGGGCGCGCGCGGGAAAGCGGGTCGGTGCGTTCATGGGCTCAGCTCCAGGTTCAGGATCAAGCGGCAGGCAGCGTCGATCGCGGCCGCGCCGGCCGCGATGCTTCAGCCGGCTCGCGAGGCCGCCCCGGCATGCGCGAACACATAGTGGTGCACGTCGATGTCGCCGGTGTCGAAGCCCGCCTCGCAGTACGCAAGATAAAAACGCCACATGCGCAGGAAGCGCTCGGGGAAGCCCTGGGCGCGCACCGCCGCCGCCTGCGCGTCGAAGCTGCGGTGCCAGTGCGCCAGCGTGCGCGCGTAGTCGCGCCCGAAGGCGAAGTCGCCCACCACCTCGAGCCCGGCGCGCCCGGCCTGCTGCGCGACCGCGCCCGGGCTGGGCAGCATGCCGCCGGGGAAGACGTGGCGCTGGATGAAGTCGGTGCCGCGGCGGTAGCGTGCGAACAGCGCGTCGGCGATCGTGATCGCCTGCACCACGCAGCGCCCGCCCGGTTTCAGCAAGCCCGAGAGCTGGGCGAAGTAGGTCGGCCAGAAGCGCTCGCCCACCGCCTCGATCATCTCGATGGAGACGATGTGGTCGTACTGGCCGCGAACGTCGCGGTAGTCGCACAGCTCGAAGTCCACCCGGTCGGCAAAGCCGCCGCGCTCGGCGCGCGCGCGCGCGAACTCGAGCTGCGAGGGCGACAGGGTGATGCCGAGCACCTTGCAGCCGAACTCGGTGGCGGCCACCTCGGCGAAGCCGCCCCAGCCGCAGCCGACCTCCAGGATGGTCTGCCCCGGCTGCACGCCGAGCTCGCCGAGGATGCGGCGGTACTTGCGCAGCTGGGCGTGCGCCAGCGACTCGTCCGGCGAGGCGAACACCGCCGCCGAGTAGGTCATGGTGGGGTCGAGCCAGAGGGCGTAGAAGTCGTTGCCGAGGTCGTAGTGGGCCTCGATGTTGCGCCGCGAGCCGCTGCGCGTGTTGGCGCGCAGCAGGTGCTGCAGGCGGTGGCTCAGCAGCCGGAACATGCGCCCGTAGATCGCACCCTGCAGGCGGGCGCGGTTGGCCGAGAGCAGGCGCAGCAGCCCAGGGAGGTCCTCGGTGTCCCACAGGCCGTCCATCCAGGTCTCGCCGAAGCCGATGTCGCCGCGCGCGAGCGCCTCGTCGAAGACGGCGTGGTCGCGCACGCGCAGGTGGGCGACGAGCGGGCCATGGCCGGCACGCACGCGCACGCCATCAGGCAGTTCCACCGCGATCGCACCGCCGTCGAGGCGGTCGAGCATCTCCAGGCACAGCCGGGTGGCGCGCGGCAGGCGCGCGAGGCGCAGGCCGGCGAGCGGCTGCAGGGCATGGTCGAGCGCGTTCATCAGGTGGTCTCCTCGATCGGCGGCGCGGGCTTGCGGAAGAAGCTCACCCGCCGCAGGGCCAGGCGCAGCGCCTGCCAGTGGATGCGGGCGATGACGCCCAGGGTCATGAAGGGCTGGCGGGCGAGCCATTTCCCCATGCTAGCGCCGCTGACCGCTTCGGCACGGCCCGACAGGCGGGTGGACAGCTGGCGCTCGCCGCCGTCCCAGAGCTCGATCGACACCGCATGCACCGCGCCGCGCTGCTCGAAGCGGAAGCGGTACTCGCCGCGCACCGGGAAGAAGGGCGAGACGTGGAAGCGCTTGCTGGCGCGCAGCTCGTCGCCCGCGACGATGGGGCGCAGGTCATCGTGGTGCAGCAGGTAGTTGTGGCGTTCGCCGAAGGTGTTGTTCACCTCGGCCAGCACCGCGCGCAGGTTGCCCGTGCGGTCGTGGCAGAACCAGAAGCTGACCGGGTTGAAGACGAAGCCGAGGATGCGCGGCATGGTCTGCAGCACGACCTCGCCGTCGCACGCCGCGGCCAGCCCGCGCTCGTCCAGGAGAGCGCGGATCCACGGCAATAGGGGCGAGCCGTCGCGCGCGCCGTGATCGCGGCTGCGGAAGCTGATGAGGTTGGCACGCTCGATGCCGAGCAGCGGTGCGCGTACCCGATCCAGCCGGCCGAGCGGCAGGCGCAGGAAGGCGCTCGGGTAGACGAAGCGGTTGTGCGCCTGCACATGGCGCTCGTGCATGACCGCGCCGAAGCACACGGCAGGTTGCAGCGCGTCGGACATCACGCCGCCTCCAACGCCATCGCGGCAGGCACGCGGCCGCGCCGCCACGGCACCTCCACGCCCATGGCCTCGACCACCGCGACCGCGGACTTGAGGCCGTCCTCGTGGAAGCCGTAGCCGGTCCATGCCCCGGCGAACCAGCAGCGCTCGCGGCCCTGGATGGCGGGCAGCGCGGCCTGGGCGTCGATCGCGCCGTGGTCGAACACTGGGTGGGCGTACTCGATGCGGCGGAAGGTCTTGTCGGCCGCGGGTTCGGTGAAGGGGTTCAGCGATACCACCACCGGGGTCTGGAAAGGCAGGGGCTGCAGGCGGTTGATGAGATAGCTTACCGACACCGGGCGCGCGTCGGGCGCGCCCTTGCCGGCGAGGTAGTTCCACGCCGACCACACCTTTTGCCGGCGCGGCAGCAGGGCGGTGTCGGTGTGCAGCCAGGCGACGTTGGCCTGGTACTGCACCGCGCCGAGGACGCGGCGCTCTTCCGCCGTGGCCTCGCTGCCGAGGATGGCGAGGGCCTGGTCGCTGTGGCAGGCGAAGACGAGTTCGTCGAAGCGCTCCGCCCCGCCCGCGGTATGCACCCACACCCCGTCCTCGCCGCGCACCACGCGCTGCACCGGCGAATTCACCCGCACGTCGTCGAGACGGGCGAGCATGCGGCGCACGTAGCTGCGCCCGCCACCCTTCACCGTCATCCAGGTCGGACGGTCGAGGATCTGCAGCAGGCCGTGGTTGTGGCAGAACTGCACGAAGGTGGCGAGCGGGTAGGCCAGCATGGTGCGCGTCGGGCAGGACCAGATCGCCGCAGCCATGGGCAGCAGGTACCAGTCGCGGAAGGCCTGCGAATAGTCCTCGAGGTCGAGGTACTCGCCGAGCGACAGGGCCGGCATGGCACCCTCGTGCGCCATGCGCGTGGTCTCGCGGTTGAAGCGCAGGATGTCGCGCAGCATGGCAAGGAAGGCCGGGCGGACCAGGTTGCCACGCTGGGCGAATACGCTGGCGAGGTCGGTGCCGGCCCATTCGAGCTCGGGCTCGGCGAGGCTGACGCCGAAGCTCATCTCGGTCTCGACCGCCTCGACCTGCAGCAAGGCGAACAGCGCGCACAGGTTGGGATAGGTGCGGCGGTTGAAGACCAGGAAGCCGGTGTCGACCGGATGGGTGAGGCCGTCGACCGTGACGTCGATGGTGTTGGTGTGGCCACCGACGTAGCTGCCCGCCTCGAACAGCGTCACGCGGTGCTGCGGCGCGAGCAGCCACGCGGTCGAGAGGCCGGCGATGCCGCCGCCGATCACCGCGATGCGCCGCCCCTGGCTGCCCTGGCCCGCCTCGCCTGCGGCGTGCAGGCGCTCGATCTCACCCATCTTCATGGCACTTACTCCGGCGCGTTCTCGCCCTCGATGAGGGCGTAGGCGGAATGGTTGTGGATGGACTCGAAGTTCTCCGACTGCACCCGCCACGAAGCCACGCGCGCATCGGCGCGCAGGCGCAGCGCGATGTCGCGCACGAGGTCCTCGACGAACTTGGGGTTGTCGTAGGCGCGCTCGGTGACCCACTTCTCGTCCGGGCGCTTGAGCAGGCCGAAGACCTCGCACGAGGCTTCTTCTTCAGCCATGCGCACCAGCTCGCGCAGGCCGAGGTCGCCGCGCAGCGTGGCGCTCAGGGTGATGTGCGAGCGCTGGTTGTGGGCGCCGTAGGCGGAGATCTTCTTCGAGCACGGGCACAGGCTGGTGACCGGCACCACCGCCTCGAGCGTGCTGCGGATCTCGCCGCCCTCCGCCTTCTCCACCACCACGCGGGCGTCGATGTCGAGCAGGCTCTCGACGCCCGAGACCGGCGCGGCCTTCTTCATGAACCAGGGGAAGCGCGCCTCGATGCGACCGCTGCTGGCCTCGAGGCGCAGCAGCATGTCGGCGAAGAGGCCGCGCAAGCCGTCGAGGTCGAGCGCATCGCGCTCGGCTTCGAGGAGCTCGACGAAGCGCGACATGTGCGTACCCTTGACGTCCGCGGGCAGGCCGACGGTCATCTCCAGCGTGGCGACGGTGTGCTGCACGCCGCCGTCGAGGTCGCGCACCGCGATCGGGTAGCGCAGGCCGCGCACTCCGACCTGCTGGATCGCCAGCGCGCGGTGGTCGGCGCTGGATTGCACGTCGGGCAGGAAGAACTTTTCCGGGGCGTTCATGAGTGATCCTTTTGCTTGCTGGGGAGGGGACGCAGCGGGAGGTCCGCGCGATGGACGAAGAGCAGGAGTTCGAGCGGGGTCTGTGCCTGGGTCACAGGCCCCTTGTCTACGACGAGCCTTTCAGGAGCGCCGGCCGCTACCGCCGCGACGACCTGGGGCTGGGCGGCCGTGGCCGCGGAAATCCCGAAGGAGACGAGCGCCGCCGCGGCGAAGAGCATGCCGGCGCGCCTGGAGAGCGTATTCGCATTCATGGCCGTGTCCTGGACAAGCGTTGATGACGATCCCACGATAGGCCAGCCCCGAGGACCTGTCAAGGATTTGTCCAGGACAAAATAAAATTTCAGCGCCCCGCAGAAATTGCCCCGGCATCCTCCGAGAACAATGCACTCCCCGCCGCGGCGATCCGGCATTACGCTTTCCCTAAGACCCCCCCATCCCGCACGAGAGGCCCGCCCTGGACACCAGCTCGCTCGCCATCTACCCGATCGTCGCCGGCCTGCTCGGCGGCATCGGCCTGTTCCTGCTCGGCATGCACATGCTCACCGAGGGCCTCAAGCTCGCCGCCGGCCGCGCGCTCGAGGGCCTGCTCGAGCGCGGCACCGCCACGCCCGTGCGCGGCCTGGGCGCCGGCATGACCATGACCGCGCTGGTGCAGTCCTCCACCGCGGTCACGGTGGCGAGCATCGGCTTCGTCAACACCGGGCTGCTGTCGCTGCAGAACGCGATGTGGGTGATCTTCGGCTCCAACGTGGGCACCACGCTCAACGCCTGGCTGGTCGCGGCGCTCGGCTTCAGCTTCAGGATCGACGCCTTCGCCCTGCCCTTCGTCGGCATCGGCGCCACCCTGATGCTGGCCGGACGCACGGTCCGCCAGCGCGCGCTCGGCCAGGCGCTGGCGGGCTTCGGCGTGCTCTTCCTCGGCATCGACGCGCTCAAGGACACCTTCTCGGGCTTCGGCGCGGCGATGAACCTGCAGGACCACATCGCGCCCGGCCTCGCCGGCTGGCTGATCCTGGTCGGCATCGGCACCCTGCTGACCGTGCTGATGCAGGCTTCGGGCGCGGTGATCGCGATCATCATCACCGCCGCGCAGGGCGGGCTGATGTCGATCGAGGCGGCGTGCGCGATGGTGATCGGCACCAACATCGGCACGACCTCGACGGCGATCCTTTCGGCGCTCGGCGCGACCTCGAACGCGCGCCGGCTGGCAGCGACCCACGTGATCTTCAACCTGGTGACCGGCGCGGTGGCGATCGCCCTGCTGCCGCTGCTGATCAGCCTGCTCGGTGCGCTGCGCAACTGGTTCGAGCAGCCGGCCACGCCGGCGGTGATGCTGGCGATGTTCCACACCGCCTTCAACCTGCTCGGGGTGCTGCTGATGGTGCCGCTGGCGCGGCCGCTGCGGCGCTATCTGGCGGGCCACTTCCGCAGCCGCGAGGAAGAGATCGCCCGCCCGCGCTACCTGGACGCGCCTTCGCTGGCGGTGCCCGACCTGGCGCTGCGCACCCTGCGCCTGGAGCTGGGCCGCACGCAATCCTTCGCGCTGACCGCACTGACCGCAGCCACCCGGGTGCCGCCCGACGAGCCCTGGATCGAGCGCCAGGCGAGCGCGCTCGATGCGCTCGCGCCGGCGATCGGCGACTACGTGCGCAAGCTCAACGCCATGCGCCTGCCGCCAGCGCTGGTCGAGGCGGTGGCGCACAGCCTGCGCGCGCTGCAGTACCAGGAGAGCGCGGTGACCGCGGTGCGCCAGGCCTGCGCGCTGGCCACCACGCTCGGCGCGCCGCCGGGCGCCGAACTGGAGCCGGTCGCCGCGGCCTTCCGCCAGGCGACCGGGGCGCTGGCCGCGAGCGCGGACGCGGCGCGCGAGGATTTCTCGGTGGCGCCGGTCGAGGTCAGGCTGGAAGAGGCGGAACTGCGCTACCAGGCCTTCAAGGAGGCGCTGCTGCTGGAAGGCGCACACGCCCGCATCGACATCCGCACCATGCAGGACTGGCTGCGCCTGGCCAGCCTGGAGCGGCGCGCGATCGAGCAGGTGGCCAAGGCGGCGCGCATGCTGGCCGTGCTGGACGGCGACCTGACGCCGCAGCAGGCGGCGGAGAAGGCGGGAGAAAACGGGGTGGAGTGAGCGCGGAGGCGGAGTCATGTGCTACCGGGTGGAGTGCTGGTCGGACGGAAGCGTGGGCGCGTGCGATCCGGCTGCCCCGACCTCGCACGTCACAGGCTGGAAAGCGGCTTCCAGACACGTTTGTCCTGGACAAATCAAACTCCCCCGCCTAACATCGACTCATCGACCACCACCCGAAAGCAGCTGCCGATGAACGCGCCGAACCTGTCCGAGACCGCCTTCAGCATCGCCGCCGTCGAACGCGACACGGGCCTCGCGAAGGACACCCTGAGGGTGTGGGAGCGGCGCTACGGCTTCCCTTCGCCGACGCGCGACGCCAACGGCGAGCGCCTCTATCCGGCGGATCAGGTCGAGAAGCTGCGCATGATCCGCCGCCTGCTCGACCACGGCCGACGGCCGGCGCGGGTCGTGGGGGCGAGCATCGAGGAACTCTCCGCGATGCTGGATGCCTGCCTGTGCCCGGAGGGCGGCGCGCCAGCCGGTCGCGACGACGGCCTGCTGCAGCTCGTGCGCCTGCATCGCAGCGTGGAGCTCGCCGCGGCGCTGCGCCAGGCGCTGATGAAGCAGGGCCTGCAGCGCTTCGTCGCCGAGACCGTGGCGCCGCTCGCGGCGGCGGTGGGCGAGGCGTGGATGCGCGGCGAGGTCGATGTGCCGGAGGAGCACCTGTTCACCGAGCAGGTGCAGAACGTGCTTCGCAGCGCCATCGGTGCGCATGCGGCGAGCGCTGGACGGCCGCGCGTGCTGTTGACGACCTTCCCCGAGGAGGAGCACGTGCTCGGCCTGCTGATGGCCGAGGCGATGCTGGTGCCCGAGGGCGCGAGCTGCCTGTCGCTGGGCACGCGCACCCCGCTCGCGGACATCCGCAGCGCGGCGGTGGGTGGGGGCTTCGACATCGTCGGGCTGTCCTTCAGCATCGCCTACCCGGCGCGCCAGGCGATCGAGGGGCTGCTCGAGCTGCGCTCGCTGCTGCCCGAGGGGATCGAGCTGTGGGCCGGGGGCGCCGCCGTCCGCGACAAGCAGAAGCGGCTGCCGGGCATTCGTGTGGTCGGGGATCTGGAGGACACCATGGCGGCCCTGCAGGAGTGGCGCGCGCGCAACGGCGCGGAGGGCTGAGGCGCACGCAGCGACCGGCGCGGCGGTTTGTGTAGGAGCGGCGGCAGCCGCGAATGGGGCCGGGTCGACGACCACGGCACAGCGAGGGTTCCACCCGCCGCGTTCGCGCCTGCCGGCGCTCCTACATGAAACGCCGCGCCTCCTGCACGAACCACCGCGTCTCCGCCCCCTGTAGGAGCGGCGGCA
>ERZ795053.1574-NODE-1574-length-28910-cov-14.081095_pt1 | contig 28910 bp, 27 predicted proteins | sample MGYA00375137_ERZ795053 | MGnify/ENA primary metagenome ERZ795053 (study PRJEB30182, sample SAMN05720284) | activated sludge metagenome | isolation source: Anaerobic digester | place: Hong Kong | collected 2014-12-17 ...
GAATAAATGAGAGTTTATCATCAAAAATGGAGTCTGTATGGAACACTCATCGATAAATTTTAACTCAAAGTTTTCAAAAATTAAAGAACACTGGCAGCCGAAAGGGATTGCGAGGCTTAACAATTACGCCTTTAAAATAGCGAAGATTAAAGGTGAGTTCATCTGGCACAAACATGATGATACTGATGAGGTCTTTATTGTGAACAGGGGTGAACTTGTTATAAATCTCCCCGACTGTTCAGTGAAAGTGTGCCAGGGTGAGATGTTTGTTGTTCCGAAAGGCATAGAACATAAACCCTTTGCTGCTGAGGAATGTGAGATTATAATGATCGAACCTGAAGGTACACTTAACACCGGAGATAAAGTGGATGAAAAAACTATCGATGAGATAGAATGGATATAAAAGGATAACCCTCCGGAATAAAGATAATTACCGCAAGAATCTGATGCTGCCCCTTCAGTTATATTTTATTCCCTGACAGAACATTGTGTATTATTCTGCTGATTTCATTCATCCTGAAGGGCTTCCGGATAAATCCCTTAGCTCCGGTTTCTTCAATAATCCCTGTTGTGTCCTCCTCCTGGAATCCTGAAGAGATAATTATTCTGACATCATCTCTGATCTCTTTCAGAAGCCTGATTGTTTCAATACCGTTGATCTCAGGCATAATGATATCACAGATTACAAGGTCTATCTCATGCGGATTATTTTTGTATATTTCAACCCCCTCTCTCCCCCCTGATGCTGTAATTACACGGTAGCCAAGGTGTGCAAGTATCTCTTTAAGGTTTAAGAGTATGTTTAAATCATCATCAATTATCAGTATATTCGCATCACCATGAACCGGCTTCTGTTCTTCGCTGTTCAGCGGTTTGATATCTTCATCACTGCATGGGAGATATATTTTGAATACGGTTCCATGCTCAGGTTCACTATAGACATCAATGGTCCCTCCATGCTCCTTCACTGTGCCGTAAACTGCTGAAAGACCTAAGCCGGTTCCCTTGCCTGTAGGTTTTGTTGTGAAGAAAGGGTCAAAAATTTTTTTTAAAAGTTCGGGTTTGATCCCCTCTCCTGTATCAGTAATATCTATCTCTATGTAATAGCCTGTGTTAATGGTGTATGGATGGTTCCTGACGAAGTGTTCATCTATATAGGTGTTGGATGTGGTAAATCTGATTTCTCCGCCATCCGGCATGGCATCCCTTGAGTTTATGGACATATTCAGCAGTGCGTTCTCCATAAGAGTGGGGTCTCCTGAGATAATGCCTGTTACCGCTTTAAGGTTTAATGTAATTTTAATTTTTTTATCAAAAGTGTGGCTCAGAATATCCGCTACATTCATTATTGTGTCGTGTATATTAAAATTCTGAAAGACCGCTCCACCTTTACGGGAGAAGAGCATCAGCTTTCGTATAAGACCAGATGCCTTATCCCCTGTTTCAAGAATTCTCGATATATACTTCTTTAAATCATCAGCGTCTTTCAGTTTTAGAGAGAGAAGCTCGGCGCTCCCTATAATAACTCCCAGCATATTATTGAAGTCGTGTGCTATGCCCCCGGCCAGTCTCCCTATAACCTCCATTTTCTGTGACTGCCTCAACTGCTCCTCAAGGAGTTTCTCCTCTGTAAGATCAACTATCATTTTAAGAAGGGATTCCTCACCCATATAGTTTATGCGGATGGCGGAATATATAATATCTTTTTTCCTGTTCTCTCTGCATATCAGCGTGGAACTGATGTTTTCCGCGATACCGCCTGAATTTATATTGTTGGTAACTTTTTCTTTTTCTTCTTCCGGCATCGGATGGAGTGTGATGTATGAAAAATCATCTATTATATCTTCGTAACAGTACCCTGTCATTTTAATAAAAGCACGGTTTGCATTGACTATCCGTGTATTTTCGGGATCAGTGATAACAATGGCGTGAGGGCTCCTTTCAAAAATACTGCGGAACAGCTCCTCCCTTATTCTTAAATTTTCTTCGCTTTCAACAAGGAGTGCTCTTGCTTCCTCCTCATGTCTCCTCGATTTAGCCGCTTTTATTGAAAGCAGAAGCGATATCGCGGAGGAAAAGAGAGCGAGAAAAACTGCAGCTGATATGAAGATCATTTTCCATGCTTTAATCTCTTTTTCAGCTTCGTCGATATAAACTCCTGTGCCGATAACCCATCCCCAGGGCTGAAACTTTTTTACGTATGACAGTTTTGTCCCCAGCTCTGATATTCTGTCCCACCTGTTCCAGATGTATGTAATTGTACCTCCATCAGGATTACTGTTTGCGATCCGCGACATCTCCTTCATCAGTTTTATAAGTACCTGCCCGTCCGGCGCGGTAATGTTTTCGGGGGGTATGTTTTCCAGATCCTTCCTGAAGGGGTGCATAATAAATATACCTTTGCTGTTGATTATCCAGAAATACTCTTTCAGTTCAGGTCCGTAGCGGAAGTTCCTTATTCTTTTGATTGCCCTTATTTTAGCTTCTTCAGGAGATACTTTCCCCTTTGCCACGTCTTCATTCAGGGAGTTGAGGTATTCCATTGTTATAGATACAAGATGGCGGCATGCGTCCTCCTTGCTCTGCATGTGCTGTCTTTTTATTGCAGGAGTGAAAAAAGCAAAAATTATCACAAGGAAAACGGTAAAAATAATAACAGAGGGGAACATCATCTTCGCGAAATCTTTCAGAAAGATTCCGGTTAAATAAGAATGTCTGTTACGGGTATTTTTTTTCATAATATCAATTATCTGCTTAAAGTATTAAGTTTTAATGTAAGGAGAATTCAGAAAGAATTCAAAAAAAACAGAAAAGAGTTATGAAAACTTATTTAACCGGTAATGATTGAGTTATATCTTAATTGACAAAAATCCGCAAAGGGGTCTGTCTAACATTTCTAACTGAATATATCCGGTAATAAATTTTGGAGTCTGAATGAACGATTATATTATATCAGTAATACTTGGAATAGTTGAAGGTTTTACGGAATTTCTCCCCATATCATCAACGGGGCACCTGATCATTGTTAATGAATTTACAGGTTTTACCGGTGAATACGCGAAGATGTACGATGTTGTTATCCAGCTTGGGGCAATACTTTCGGTTGTTGTCTATTTCCGCAAAAAGCTTTTCCCTTTCCTGTACAGCAGAAGTTCTGAAGAGAAACGTGAAGTCTGGAACCTCTGGTTCAAGGCTGTTGCGGGTGTTCTGCCTGCTCTGTTTATCGGCGCTCTTGTCCATGATTTTATGGAGGATCACCTTTTTACCCCTACTGTTGTTTCCACAGCCCTGATACTGTGGGGAATTTTTCTGATACTGATCGAGAATAAAAAGCATATAAGCAGTATAAATTCCGTGGCTGAACTGAGCTATAAAACTGCGATAATAATAGGCTTTATCCAGTGCCTTGCAATGGTGCCGGGTACATCACGTTCCGCAGCAACAATAATAGGGGCGATGCTTCTTGGTACGTCAAGGCAGGTGGCAGCGGAGTTCTCTTTTTTTCTTGCAGTACCCACAATGTTTGCCGCTTCAGCATATACACTGATGAAGCATGGTTACAAGATGGATGCTCACCAGGCTGGAGTTCTGGGTGTGGGATTTGTTGTCTCCTTTATTGTTGCACTCCTTGTGATTGCTGTTTTTATGAATTATATAAGGAAACATGATTTCAAGGTTTTCGGATGGTACAGGATTGTGCTGGGAATTGCAGTGCTTGCTTATTTCTGGGGAATAAAGTAGAATATAACTTTTACGGTAACAAAGCTGAATATGGTAATACAGAAATTAAAGTACTATAGCAGTTAACGAATTAGTTAGTCCCTGTCATTTCGAACGCATGTGAGTCCTTCGACAAGCTCAGGAACCGGAATTAATGGTCAGTGAGCCTGCCGAACTGCTCAGTCGCTACCGTTTCTTAGAAATGACGGGTCGCATCACAAAACCAATTTATATAACAGGAAAATTCTATGTTTGAAGGCAAATCTCTTTTTTCTATCCTCAACTCCGGGGGAGGAATAATGTATGTCCTTATCCTCTGCTCAGTTCTCACTGTTGCAATTATTATCCAGAAGTTTCTTCTTTTCAGAAAGATCAGTAAATCAGACAGGCTCGGCCTCACTGACAGGGTGAAGTCCAGGGTCACTTCAGGAGATTTTGAGGGAGCGAAAAATGACTGCCTCTCGGAAACCGGGCCCTTTGCAAACGTTCTATATGCCGGGCTCTCACAGCATGACAAAAGCGACGCGGCTGTTGAAAGCGCAATGGAGAGGAGCATCTCTGAAGAGGTGCTTAAACTTGAGGAGTACACAGGTATTGTGGGGACAATCGGGAATACCGCTGTTTACATCGGGCTCTTCGGAACAGTAATCGGGATTATGAAGGCCTTTCATGAGATCGCGACACTTGGCCAGGGGGGGATGAACACGGTAATTGTCGGAGTGTCAGAGGCTCTAATCGCAACAGCAATGGGTCTCCTTGTGGCAATCCCCTCTGTTGTAGCATTCAACTATTTTATGACACGAATAGACAGGATTATGAAGGAGATGGAGATCTGCGCTTCTGAACTTTATGATTACCTGAAGCACAGGTAGAGCATGAGAATTACAAGAACAAGAAACCATTCCATCAGGTCAGAGATAAACATTACGCCATTTACAGATGTGGTGCTTGTACTGCTGATTATATTCATGATTGCAACACCTATAATCATACAATCCAGTATTACAGTGAACCTGCCGAAATCTAAATATGGTGAAGAGAGCAGCAGCGAGCAGTTCGAAGTTATCATAAAAAGCGAAAAGGAGTTCTACTTCAATAACCGCAGCATTGACCTTAACTCGCTGAAGCAGCAGCTCGCTGCGCATGCGAAAGAGAAGCCCGATGCTCCTCTAATAATCAAGGCTGACAGGGACATTAAGTATTTTGTTATAATAAGTATTATGGATATGGCAAAGGAATCGGGTGTGGGGAAGATTTCGCTTAATGTGGAGAAGAGGTAACCTTTCCCGGAGATGCTGAATAGGGTCTCTCGCGAAGACGCAAAGGACGCAGAGGGTTTTTAAGTTTAAATAATTGTTGCTATATTGTAGAGTATCTTTATGATAATTCCAGCATGGAATTTTATGGAGATTATTATGTTTAAACCCGTCCATTACATTATACAGGTTATTGCGTTTCTGATTTTTCTTGCAGTTCCGGGCTGCTTTTCAAGCCCATCAGGTGATGACAATGGAAATACCTCAATCATTGCTGACCATAATGTAGCCCGCCTTGCTGTACTTCAGTCTATACCTGATTCCGCGATAAACAGTGCGAAGTCGAAACTGCATATTGCATACGGCCACACTTCGCACGGGAGCCAGATAACAGATGGTATGACGGGGCTTGCCGCATGGAAAGGTTCGAAATATGCATATAGTAGTGGTGGGGCAAGTGGTGCCCTTGATTTGCGTGATTTTTACGGGAATTTTGGTGGAAGTGGCATGTCAATTGATGCTGATGATCTCGGTGCACCTGACAGAACTGCATGGGCTGCTGCCACGAGAGAATATCTGAATGCAAATAGCGATGTTAATGTGATAGTCTGGTCCTGGTGCGGGCAGGCTGCTACAACAACGGCAGATATTGATATCTACTTAAATCTCATGGAACAGCTGATTTCTGATTATCCTGGTGTGATATTTATTTTTATGACAGGCCACCTTAATGGAACCGGTGTGAACGGACAATTGAATCTGGCAAATGAGCATATACGAAAACATTGCAGGGCGCATGGCCGGTGGCTCTTTGACTTTGCTGACATTGAAAGCTATGACCCGGACGGTAATTACTATCTTGATCGAGGGGCTGATGACGCATGTAATTATGACAGTGACGGAAATGGCTCCCTTGAATCCAACTGGGCAACAGCCTGGCAGAGCAGCCATACTGAAAACGTGGACTGGTACAGCTGCTCATCCGCCCATAGTCAGCCTCTAAACGCAAACATGAAGGCATATGCTTTCTGGTGGCTAATGGCGCGAATTGCCGGCTGGGGCGGTTAAATTAATCCTGACTCCCGCATTAGTGAAATAATCCTCTTCACTGGCAACGGCGGGTTAATGAAAAATCCGCTGTTGCCCTTAAGTGAGTGAAAATTTGTGTAACACCTCTACATGAATTCTCCCTAACTCTCTAATTGAAAATTCAGGAGCAACTTATGAAAATAGCATTACCTACTGCAGGCAGAAAAATTGATGATCACTTCGGGCACTGCGAGTATTACACTGTTTATACAGTAAATGATAATAAAGAGATTACAGCAATGGATGTGGTGCAGTCACCTGCAGGGTGCGGCTGTAAATCAAATATTGTACACACCCTTGCTGACATGGGCGTTAAAGTAATGCTTGCAGGCAACATGGGTGACGGCGCCCTTAATGTTCTCGCAAGCCGGGGAATTGAGGTTGTCAGGGGGTGCTCCGGTGATGTTAAGAGCGTTGCAGAGAGCTACCTCGCCGGCACACTTAAAGATTCAGGCGAAGGGTGTCATTCACATGATCACGGGCATGAGTGCTCGCACTGATAATTACCCTCTTTTTTTTTGATTCCGCTCTTTTTCCGCTTTATACTTTATTTGTGAAAAGGAGATAACCATGAAAACAGTTTACAGTGTGAAAGGGTATCTTTTGGATCAGGAGACCATAAGGTTAGAGGAGCCTCTGAACCGCGAAACCGGTGATGTCAGGGTCATCATTGAATTTGATGACAATACATGGAAAAAATATTCCCGGCGAAAGATGCATGGTATCCTGAAAGGTGAAGTCATTCTGTCTGATGATTTCAATGAACCTCTTGAATGTTTCAGGGAGTATATGCTATGAACTATCTGATTGATACTAATGTTCTTCTTGTTTACCTGGAGGGTGAACAGCTTCTGGACCAGGAGATTATCCGCAAAATTGAATCTGAGGATAACACCATCTACGTAAGCGCGGCATCGCTCTGGGAGATTGCCATCAAATCGAGCCTTGGCAAAGTTCAGCTTAAGCGGGGCTTTGATGAAACCCTTGCACTGGTGACAACCTCAAGGGAATGGAAGATAATGGAGATAAGGCCTAAGCATCTTACAATGGTTCATTCTCTTCCGTTTCATCATGACGATCCCTTTGACCGTCTTATACTGGCGCAGAGCATGGCAGAGGGGATTGAACTGCTGCATACAGACCCGGTGTTTGACAGCTATAAGATGATGTAGCTGCCGACAGTCGCTGTGACTGAACTGCCGGGATCTCTTAAAACTGGTGCTATCAGATTCCCGCCTTCGCGGGAATGACAAAAAGTGAATTATTTCAATCGCAGGATGTTAAAAACAAATACTTCAGGCAGGAAAAGCCATGGCAAAAACTTTGATCGTATCCACAATGGGACCCGCGATAAATAACAGGGAATCGATAAAAAGCCTTATCAGCGCCGGAGTTGATATCTTCAGGTTCAACTTCTCCCACGCTAAAAAAGAGAACCCTTTTGATGATGAACTGGAAATAATCAGTGAACTTAAAAAAGAGATGAACTGTGACGTGAAGCTCCTTGCTGACATCCAGGGGCCGAAGATCCGCATCGGCACCTTTGCAAAAGGGAGGGAGGAACTGAAGCCCGGCGCTCAATTTACACTCACAGTGAACCCTGTGCAGGGGACTGACAGTATTGTGCAGATTGATCATACCGGTATATGCGGTGATGTCAGGAAGGGTTCTGTTGTGCTCATTAATGACGGCGTGCTTAAACTCGAAGTAGCCGATGTAACAGATACTGATGTTATTACAAAAGTAATATATGGCGGAATAATCTCCGACCGTAAGGGTGTGAACCTGCCTGGTACAAAGGTCTCTCTCCCCGCCATGTCAGATAAGGATATGAAGGATCTTGAGTATATAGGAAAGAAAGACTTTGATTTTATTGCCGCGTCTTTTGTCAGGAAAGAGGGGGATGTGAGTAATGTCATTAAGGCTGCAAGGGGGTGCGGCTCCGCTGCGAAGGTCATTTCAAAGATTGAAACCCTGGAGGCGGTTGAGAATATTCGCAGCATCGTTGATGTATCAGACGGGATTCTGGTGGCACGCGGCGACATGGCAATAGAGCTCCCTTATGAGTATCTCCCCGTAATCCAGAAGGTGATTATTAAACTATGTAATGATAAAAAGAAATTTGTAATTACTGCAACGCAGATGCTTGAGTCCATGATAAATAATCCTGTTCCCACACGGGCTGAAATAACAGATGTGGCTAATGCTGTAATTGATGGAACTTCAGCGGTGATGCTCTCTGCTGAGACAGCAATGGGGAAATACCCTGTTGAGGCTGTGACCTCGATGGAGAGGATTCTCCGCAGTACAGAAAAGGCATGGGAGGACAGGAGGATCACTTTTTCAGATATTCTTAAATGAATGTTATGTCTGTTTTTATTTCCACTATTATTCCGCTATAAGTTTGCAGGAGGCGTGATTCTGACGCATAACAGCAGAATCTGCTGCTGCGAAACTATTCACTGTAAGCATAAAATACAATTCCGGCTTTCCTGTCTCAGACATTATCTCATCGAATTATGAGTGTTTGTCCTACAGAAAAATAAGACATACACTGATTTTACCCCCCTCATTCATATGTTTAATATGCTGGTATATTTAATATGTCTTTTTTGATATAATTATAATTCCGATTCAATTTATGATTATCAGGAGGAGGTGGATATCAACTGAAACAGCGGAGGGGATGTCTAAAAAGTCAGATTTGAATGTTTTTGTCATTCCGGTTTTGCAACTTCAGTTCGTGCAAATACCGGAATCTCATAGACTAATATTATGAGATACCGGCATTTCGCTGCGCTACAGCCGGTATGACAAAGAGATTACTTTTATGTCATCCCCTCCGCTCAGGATTGAAGGTAAATTCAGGCGCCTCTGATAGTTTAGGTAACTGTATTCCGGAAATTGCGGCAGGAGGCAACAGGTGAAAAATCCGGAGTACGCAGGACAGAGGGGAATAGTTTGAAGATAATTAAGGAGATGATGTAATGGCTAAAACAATTTTTATTGATGGCAGGAAGATCCAGTGCGATGATACAAGCACTATTCTTCAGGTTGCCAGGGGGAACGGGATAAAGATCCCGACTCTCTGTTATTATGATAAATTAGGTACAGTCCGCTCTGACAATCGGGAGACTAAAGGGCACACTGAACATGATCAGCTGGCGAACAAGTGCCGCGTTTGTGTTGTTGAAGTTGAGGGGATGGTGGGGCTTCAGACTTCATGCTCAGTTGTTCCGGCTGACGGTGCGAGAATTTTTACTGATACACCCGCTGTCATCGAAGGGAGAAGAATGGTGGTGACACAGATCCTTGAGAAAGGGAAACACAACTGTCTTATCTGCGAAAGAAACGGTGACTGCGAACTTCAGGATGTTGCATACAGCCTCGGCATTGAAGCACCGAGATTTATTGTTGATTCATTAGAAGAGCGCGACGAGTCGGCTCCATTTATTATAAGAGATCAGAATAAGTGTATTGAATGCGGGCGCTGCGTTGCTGCCTGCCATAACCTTGTTGTGAATGAAGTTCTTGATCTGAGACTGCGTAACGGACGCACCAGGGTTATCTGTGACAGCGATCTCCCCATGGGGGCTTCATCATGCGTGCAGTGCGGTGAATGTGTTCAGGTATGCCCTGTGGGTGCCCTTATAGAGAGAAAGGCAATCGGCAAAGGGAGGCCCTACGAGGTTACAAAGGTCCGCACAACATGCCCCTACTGCGGTGTGGGATGCCAGCAGGAGCTGCATATGAATGGCGACCAGATTGTCCGGATCAAGGGCGTTGAAGGGGCGAAGCCCAATGACGGGCACCTCTGTGTTAAAGGGCGTTACGGCTATGATTTTATCTATTCAAAGGAACGTCTTACAACCCCGCTTATAAAAGACGCTAAAGGAGAATTCCAGGAGGCTACATGGGATAAAGCTCTTGATCTTGTGGCGGATAAATTCAAACAGATAATTAAGGAGTCAGGCCCTGATGCAATCGCGGGTGTAAGCTGCGCCAGGAGTATCAACGAGGATTCTTTTTATATGCAGAAACTTTTCAGGGCGGCGATAGGTACAAACAACATTGACCACTGCGCCCGGACCTGACACGCTCCAACTGTTGCCGGTCTGGCAACTACATTCGGATCAGGCGCAATGACAAACTCCTTCGGGGAATTTGAAAATGCGAAGCTTTTCTTTTTGATTGGTACAAATATGACTGAGGCGCACCCCGTTGCTTCTTATTATGTAAAGCGGGCGAAACGTAACGGAGCAAAGATCATTGTTGCGGATCCGCGCCGGCATGCCCTGGCTAAAAAGGCTGATATATTCGCGCAGATTAAAGTGGGATCTGACGTTGCGTTTATTAACGGATTGATGAATGTTCTCATCACTGAAGATCTCTATGATAAAAAATTTGTTGAAGAGAACACTGAACAGTTCGAAGAGATGAAAGAAGTTGTAATGAAATATCCCCCTGAGCGTGCTGCTGAGATATCAGGAGTATCTGCCGAAGTAATAAGGGAGATTGCCCGCACAATGGCTGCAGTGAAGCCCGGTATGCTCTGCTATACTCTCGGCATCACAGAACACACCTGCGGTAAAAACAATGTAATGTCCACATCAAACCTTCAGATGCTCCTTGGCAACATGGGTATGGAAGGGGGCGGAGTAAATCCTCTGCGCGGACAGAATAATGTTCAGGGCGCATGTGATATGGGCGCGCTCCCCAATGTTTATCCGGGATATCAGGCTGTTACTGATCCTAAGAACAGGGAGAAGTTTATGAAGGCATGGGGAGTTAAATACCTCTCTGATAAAACCGGGCTCATGATACCTGATATGATGGCCGCGCTCCCGTCGAAGAAGGTCAGGGCATTCTACATTTTCGGTGAAAACCTTGCGGTTACAGATCCGAACATCTCTCATGTTGAGCATGAACTTGAGTCTGCTGAATTTCTTGTGTGCAACGATATATTCATGACAGAAACAACACGCTTTGCAGATGTAATATTCCCTGCCGCGGCATGGTGTGAGGATAACGGTACTTTTACAAGCAGCGAGCGCCGTGTAAACCGTGTCAGGAAAGTTAAAGATGCTCCGGGTCAGGCTAAACCGAACTGGTGGATATTTAAGGAGATTGCGAAGAGGTTAGGTCATAACTGGACATCAAACAGCACCCGGGAGATATGGGATAATGAGTTATCTGTATTGGCTCCGGCATTCGGTGGTATCAAATACCATAGAATCGAAAATGACGGTCTCCAGTGGCCATGCCCCTCAGAAGATCATCCGGGTACAGCATTCCTGCATAAAGACGGTAAGTTTACCCGCGGCAAGGGTATGTTTAAAGGTATCGAATGGACCCCTCCGGCTGAAGTTGAGGACAGGGAATATCCCTTCATGCTCAGTACAGGGAGGCGCCTTGTTCACTATAATTCAAGGACTCAGACAGGACGCTGCGGTCTGGAGTGTGCAATCGCGGACAGTACAGGTCTGCACCAGATGATGTCTGAGGAGACTGCTGACATATCACCTGCTGACGCAACAAAGCTCGGCATTGCTGATAAGGAGTTTGTTGTTGTAAGCTCCAGACGCGGCTCTGTAAAAGTCAGGGCCCGCGTAACAGGTGAGGTGGCTCCGGGTCTTGTATGGATGTCGTTCCATTTCCGTGAAGGGAACTCCAACTGGCTTGCGAATAATGTATTCGATCCTGAAACAAAAACAGCGGAATACAAGGCATGCGCGGTCAGAGTAGAGAAAGTTAATTAGATAAAGAGCAGCTATACTATGTCATGCCGGTTTCCTGCAAGGAATACCGGCATCTCATAGTATAAGTTCAGGAATTTATCGTATGAGAGTCCGGGTTTGATTGTTTAGAGTACAGAGTTCCCTCCTCGAGAGGCAACTTTCTCTCTTAATAAGGCGGGCCTGTTAGAAAGGGGTAAATATTATCCAGTTTATCCGGAACAGATTGCTTCACTGCGTTCGCAATGACAGACTTTTAATGCAAAGAGGTATATCCAATCTCTATTTTACCCTCTGCTCTATTAGGGGCATCAGACAAACTCTCATAGATCTAAGGGCGATAATCTTACATCATAAAGAGACCATTACCGATTGATCAAAACCTGTTTATAGCGATAATCAAAGCACGAATTCGGAATTATATTTCATGCAGGGGGTTTTATGAAAACAATCCAGACAACATGCCCATACTGCGGGACAGGCTGTAACCTGGAGCTGCACGTGGAAAACAACAGGATAACGGGTGCCACTCCCGTGAAGAATCATCCGGTAAATGACGGCGAATTATGCCTGAAGGGATTATATGGATGGGAGTTTGTTCATTCATCCGCGCGTTTAACTAAACCGCTTATCCGCAAAAGGGGGGGCGTATTTTCAAAAGAGGGCGTTCTTGAGGAGTCCACATGGGAAGAGGCCCTGGGCTTAATGGCTGAGAAGATCAGCCATGTGAAGCAGAGTTACGGGCCTGACGCTTTCATGGGCCTCTCTTCAGCAAGGTGCACAAACGAAGAGAACTACATCTTCCAGAAATTTTTCAGGCAGGTGTTAGGCACAAACAACGTTGACCATTGCGCCCGTCTCTGACACGCTCCCACTGTAGCCGGTCTGGCTAAGAGTCTCGGAAACGGTTCAATGACCAACGACCTCGCGGAGTTCAGCGGGTTCACAAAATGCTTCCTCATTGTAGGTTCCAACACAAGTGAAAATCACCCCATAGTAGCGATGCACGTATTCAGGGCCCTTGAAAAGGGTGCGAAGCTTATCGTCATCGATCCCCGGAAAACAGAGATGGCCAACAAGGCCGATATATTCCTCCAGGTTCCTCCGGGATATAACATCCCCGTGATGAATTCACTTATCCACGTAATTATTAATGAAAATCTTTATGACAGAGAGTTTGTTGCAAAGAGTACAAAGGGCTTTGAGTACCTGAAAGAATCGGTGCAGGAGTATTCACCTGAAGCTGTTTCAAAGATGACAGGTATTGACGCTGATCTTATTGTAAAAGCAGCCCGCATGTATGCTGAAAACAAACCATCGGCAATTCTCTACGCCATGGGACTTACACAGTTCTCTCACGGTACAGGGAATGTCTGGACAACATCAAACCTCGCTGCAATCACAGGGAATCTTGGTGTTAAGGGTGGAGGGGTTAACCCGCTCCGCGGACAGAACAACGTACAGGGTGCCTGTATGGTGGGCGCTCTCCCGGCAAATCTTGCAAGCGGAAAGTCTGTAACTGATGAAGCTGCAAGGAAGGAGTGCAATGACCTCTGGTGCTGCGAAGTTCCGTCAAAGCCCGGTATAGCTCTCACTGTTATTCCTGAGAATATCGAAAACGGCAATATTAAATTCCTCTGGGTGTTCGGAGAGAACCCGGTTATGTCAGACCCTGACTCCGGGCACTTTGTCCATGCTATTGAGCACCTGGAGTTTATGGTTTCACAGGATATATTCCTCACTGAAACAGGGCTTAAATCTGACATCGTTCTTCCTGCCGCGGCCTTCGCGGAGAAGGAGGGGACCTTTGTCAATACATCACGCCGTGTGCAGCTTGTGAACAAGGCTGTTGACGCTCCCGGTGACGCAAAGGCTGACTGGGAGATTATCGCAATGGTTGCTGCCAGGTTAGGCGCTGAGGGTTTTGACTACAGGGACGCAAGGAATATCTGGGACGAGATAAGGATAATCAACCGCGCGCAGTTCGGCGGGATGGATATCAGACGTCTTAAGGATATGAACGGCATAAATGCCCCGTGTCCCAATCATCAGCATCCCGGCACACCTGTACTTCATGAAGGCGGCAGGTTCACCACTCCTGACGGCAAAGCTCTCCTGATCCCTGTTATATTTACAGAGGACAATAACGGAAAAGGTAATCTTGAAGAACAGTGGCGTAAAAAACTGAACCTCGATAAGGACTACCCCGTCATGGCGGGCTCTATTAATGAAAAGGTATCTGATAAGTTCCCTTTTATTATGACTACAGGGCGTTATGTGTACCAGTATCACACAGGGACAATGACAAGGAAGTGCAGGTCCCTTGAGACTGGAGCAGATATGTTCGGCCCTGCGGTAGTAGAGATAGGCTTTGCCTCCGCTAAAAAACTCGGCATTATGACAGGCGATTACGTTAAGGTCTATAATGACAGGGGTGAGATCGCGGTAAAAGCAAGGGTAATGAACAGGATTAAAGACAATTATATATTCGGCAGTTTCCACTACTGGGAGGCCAATGTAAATGAACTGACAAACCCGTCGGGCCTTGACCCGGTTTGTAAAATTCCTGAATTGAAAGTTTCAGCAGTGAATGTTGTTAAAATTACTGAAGCTGAATACCTGAAGATCCAGGGTAAAAAGAGAGAGCAGTTCCAGTCTGATCATGGAACTCACAACATAAACAGAGAAAACATAATGCCTGTAACTGATAAAAATAACTCTTTAGAGAAGGGGGCATGATATGTCATTCGTAGTAGACGAAAAATTAAACAGCTTTGTTATCTGTGATCCCAATAAATGTATGGCCTGTTATACATGCATGTCTGCATGTTACCAGTCAGCAAAAGAGAGAGGGAAGGTCGCAAAGCCGAGACTGGTGGTTATTCACACCGAGTCAGGCTCAATGCCTAACCAGTGCAGGCACTGTGAGGACGCTCCATGCGCCAGGGTGTGCCCCACAGGCGCGATAAAATTCGGCGAGAATAAGATTGAGCTTCACGAGGAGTTATGCATCGGGTGCAAGATGTGCGTCATGGCGTGCCCCTTCGGATGCGTGCTCCCGGAATCTGAACCTATGCCTTCGGTAAACTATATGTTTGAAGAACCGAACGATAAGTTTATCGGAATTGCAACAGGGGGTAAATGTACTGCTGTGAAGTGCGACCTCTGCGAAGGGAGAGCCGCAGGCCCGGCGTGCGTTGAAGCCTGCCCCAATAAAGCACTGAACCTCGTTACAGCGGGGAGGATCGAAAATTCAAGCATTGATGTTAAATCAAAGAATGCTGTACTGGATATTCTTTCCACGATTAAAGCGAAAAATGCGTCACAGAAAAAAGATCCTGATAAAGGGGTGTGAACATGTCAGTGATATATTTAATGTTTATCGCGGGGGCAGTTGCATCGCTCCTGTTATATAAGTTTCAGAAAGCGGCTGCCTATATCGGATTCGGTATACCAGCTGCCGCTTCCCTCTACGGGATCTGGTTCTTCTTCGCAAACCTTACAGGTACAACCGAGCTTGTGGTGCAGTTCCCTGTTATGGCTGCGAAGTTTACCCTTGATCCTCTGGGCGCTTTCTTTTCGCTGGTTATCTCACTCGTGGGATTCGCGGCTTCTGTCTACGGTATACACTATGCCGAAGAGTACAGGGAGAGCGTTAGCATCGGAGCCATGGGGTTTTTCTTTAATCTCTTCATGGTATTTATGCTCATGGTTGTGTCTGCATCCCATGTGTTCTGGTTCATGGTATTCTGGGAACTTATGACTCTTGCGTCATTCTTCCTTATACATTTCAATGATTCAGAGAAGACATCAAAGGCGACAATTCTTTACATGGTAATTGCCCATGTGGGGGGAGCTGCGATTCTTGCAGGTATGCTCCTTATGTCATCAGCAGCAGGTTCTTTCTACTTCCAGGATTTCAAAGGTGTTGGGGTGGCCCCTGTTATGGCAACAGTGATGTTTCTTCTTTTCTTCTTCGGTTTCGGGTCAAAGGCAGGTGTGTTTCCAATACACGTATGGCTCCCCGAAGCTCACCCTGCCGCACCATCGCACGTTTCAGCGCTGATGTCGGCAGTTATGATTAAAACAGCGATCTACGGTATCATCAGAACATGCATGTGGCTCCCGCTCAATGAGTGGTGGGGTATCATGATTATCGTGTTCGGTGCCCTGTCAGCGCTGCTCGGTGTATTGTATGCTTTAACCCAGCACGATACCAAGGCCCTTCTTGCGTATCACTCGGTTGAAAATATAGGCATAATCCTCCTTGGCTGCGGCGTCGGCTTTTACGGTATGGCATCCGGCAATGCCATACTGGCCGCCGCAGGCTTCATCGGCGGGCTTTATCATGTGATAAATCACGCCACATTCAAGGGACTTCTCTTTCTCGGCGCCGGTAGTGTGATTTTCCGTACTCACACAAAGGACATGGAAATACTCGGCGGCCTCGGCAGAAAGATGCCGCTCACAGCATTCGCTTTCCTCATAGGCGCAATGGCAATATCAGCTCTCCCTCCCCTTAACGGCTTTGTAAGTGAATGGTTTACATACCAGTCGCTCATCCAGGCAGCTTTAGGGTCAGGTGTGGCAGGCACAATAATTTTCACAATGGCAATAGTGGCCCTTGCTCTTACAGGCGTGCTTGCTGTTATGTGTTTTGTTAAAGTTTACAGCGTAATCTTCACCGGAACTCCAAGGGATGAGAAGATATGGGAACACGCCAAGGAATCACCGGTGCTCATGGTTGCAGGGATGTTTGTTCTTGTGGCTGCATGCGTTGCCCTTGGACTCGGCGCTCCATATGCTGCAACAAAAATTATCGGAGTAATTACATACATCACAGGTTCAGGATTTGATGCCGCAGCGGGAATCAGCGTGAAGGCTGTTTCAGGTTCTGTTGTGTCCCCTGTGCTCATTACAATAATCTTCGTATCAATGATCTTTGTACCCATCATCTTTACAATGGTGTTTAAAGACAGCACTTCAACAATGAGAACAACAAAGCCATGGGCCTGCGGAGCGAAGTATTCATCAAGGATGCAGATCACAGCGTCACCATTCACAGGTTTTCTGAGACAGACAATGAACTGGCTTTACAGGAGCGAAGTTCACTTCGAGGAGACAAACGGATATTTCGGGAAGGTGAAGTACAGCTCTCATGCAAAGGATATATGGTGGGATATAATCTATGTTCCAATCATTAAAGGTTTCAGCGGGCTCTCCCAGATGCTGAGCGTTATTCAGAACGGCAGGATGCAGATATACGCTTCGTATGTACTCATAATGCTGGCGGTCTTCATTATATTAGCGATTTTCGGGTAGAGGGATAAAATGAAAAGTTCAGATATACTCTATTTAATAATACAGGTTATCGCCATTATCCTCATAAGCCCTCTCCTTGACGGTATTAAAAGGATAATGCTGGCGAAGTTTCAGAGCAGGCGCGGGCCGGCAGATGTATTCCAGACATACAGGGACATCATCAAGCTCTTTAAAAGATCAGAGACCATGCCTGAGTGCGGCACATGGGTCTTCCGTACAGCTCCGTACCTGATGTTTGCTATAATGGCAACAGTTATTGCTGTGCTTCCCATTATGCATTCAGGTAGCGCCCTTTCAGCAGCTGCGGATCTCTTTCTTATAGTTTACCTCTTTGCTCTCATGAGGTTTATATTCGGAGTTGCCTCTGTGGATTCAGGTAACCCATTCGCGGGTATAGGCGGCAGCAGGGAACAGATGGTTGCTCTCTTTGTTGAGCCTACGATTATACTCTCATCTGTGGTTGTTGTTTTTCTTGCGGGTGGACTCACAAACCTGGTTGAGATTAAAAACTTCGTCAGCTCTCCGCAGATACTGAAGGTGCTCCCGGTGTTTATCTTCTCCGGTGTTGCTTTCCTCTTTGCAACTTATGTTGAAACAGGGAAAAAGCCTTTTGACGTTGCTGAAGCTGAGCAGGAGATCCAGGAGGGCCTTCTCGCGGAATACGCGGGGAAAAGGCTGGCGCTTGCTCACGGCGCACTCATCCTTAAACAGATAGCAATAGTTGGGCTCTTTATCACAATATATATCCCCTGGCCTGTTGTGGGGAACCCTTTTGTTTCACTTGTACTCTTTCTAATCAAGCTTCTTGTTTTCTATTACTTTGCATCCTTCGTTGAAGGTGTGAGCACACGCCTCCGCATAGGGGACACAAGACTCGCGGCATCAGGCGCTTTCGCCCTTGCCTTTATTTCACTGATACTTTTTGTAATAGGGAGGGTATGATAATGGAACTGGGACTGATAACCGGACTTTCATTCTTTCTCGCGGTAATGTCTTTTGCCGTAATTGAAATACGCAATCTTGGCAGGGCTACTCATCTCTATACTCTGCAGACCCTTACACTTGTGGTTATATTCCTTGCCATCGGGTGGGAGCATTCAATCGGTACTCTTTACATCTGGGCAGGTACAGCTTTTTTAACAAAGGTGCTCCTTGTTCCTTTTCTTATCCTTATGATAATCAGGAAAACAGGGATTAAACATGAAGAGGCTCCATTTGGAGGGCTGTTTCATCCGTTCATTTCGCTCGGTGTATCAATTGCTGTGGCAATTATGCTTGAACCTATTTTCATAAGGTTCTCGCTGCTGAAACTTCAGATACCTATTATTGTTTCCATCTTTGTATTCATGATGGGGATACTGGGCCTTGTGTTCAGAAAGTCCGCGGTAAAGCAGATTCTCGCGTACTGTCTCTTTGAAAACGGTGCCCACCTTACTCTTGCTCTCACCGCATACAACGCGCCGGAGACTGTTGAGATGGGTATACTTACAGACGCGATTTTTTCGGTAATAATTATGGGGGCTCTGGCAATGAGGTTTTTCCATCATTTCGGTTCCCTTGATACTTCTCAAGCGAATGAACTAAAGGGGTAATGGTATGTATGGTAATATAAACAGTGCGATTAATCTGCTGCTTTTAATCCCTCTTGCCGCGTCTCTCTTAATATGGGCAGCAGCCAGATGGAATAACAGGTCGCTTCTTTTCGCAATGCACCTTATTGCGGCGGCAGCAACATCCCTCGCGGGACTCAACTGTGTCGCTTCAGTGCTTCACGGCGAAAAATATATGATTTTAAATGATTTTCTGCTTTTCGATTCTATAAGCGGAATATTTGTCCTTGTGATTTCAGTTGTCGGTTTACTGATCAATCTATACTCAGTGAAGTATATTTCATGGGCGCTTGAAAGCGGGGAGATTGCTTTCTCTGACGCAAGACTCTTCTTTTCTCTATCCCATGTTTTTATCTTCACTATGATACTTTCAGTTGTTTCAAACAATATGATCCTTATGTGGGTTGCGGTTGAGGCCACTACTCTTTCTTCGGTCTTCCTTGTTTCACTTTACAGGAACAAGAGAGCCATTGAGGGTGGCTGGAAATATGTGATTATATGCAGTATCGGCCTTGCCTTTGCGCTTTACGGTTCAGTTCTTATGTACAGTTCAGCGTATCATGTAATCGGCGATGCTCACAGCGCGATGCTCTGGACATCACTCATGGAGCACGCGGGGAGTTTTGATCCTGACCTCATGAAGGTTATATTCATTTTTATAATCATTGGTTTCGGTACAAAGGCCGGTCTTGCTCCGATGCACACATGGCTCCCTGATGCTCACGCTGAGGGCCCTGCTCCTGCATCTGCTTTTCTTTCTGCTGTTCTTTTAAAATGCGCAATGGCAGCAATACTCAGGTATTACACAGTGATGAACAGGGTGCCGGATCTCGCTTCTTTCCTCCACCTGGTGATGATAATTGTAGGGCTTGCTTCTGTTATAATAGCTGCACTATTCATCATCCGTCAGAACGATATTAAACGTATGTTCGCTTACAGTTCAACTGAGAATATCGGTATTATCGCAACAGCACTTGCATTCGGAGGCAAAGTGGGAATTTTCGCGGTATTCTTTCATATAATAAACCATTCAGTTACAAAGGCCCTGGCATTCTGTACATCAGGAAACCTTCAGGAGATATATGGAACAAGGGATGCTTCTAAGATGGGGGGGCTGGTTCGAATTGCTCCTGTTACAGCGGTTGTTCTCGGCATTTCAATCTTCTCTCTTGCAGGTATGCCTCCATTCGCGATTTTCACCAGTGAATTTTACACAGTGGCTGCGGGGATTCAGTCTCACCAGTATCCGGCAGTGGCTCTCTTTTTAATAGGGCTTGCGGTTGTGTTTTACGGGCTTGTTAAGAAATTTATACAGGTAACTTTCGGAAAACCGGCGGGTGAAGTTAAACATTCATCAGAAGTTTCAATCATGGCAAACCTACCTCTGATTGTACTGGCAGCGATTATCTGTGTAATAGGAATCATGCCCCCTGATGGATTAGTATCATTGATTAACAGCGCTGTTTCAGTTGTGCTGAATCAGTAAATCTAAAGGAGACCGAAGATGGAAAAGACTGAAGTTAAAGGTAAAAAGTTTATATCTGAGTTAGGCAACCTGTTCAAGGTGGAAGTCATAAGACACCAGCCTGATGATCAGATTACTATATTAGTCGATAGAAACGATCTCCCTGAAGTGGTGCATACCCTCTATTATAAAATGGGCGGGTGGCTCTCCACCATGGCGGCAAATGACGAGAGGGAGATTAACGGAAACTACGCAGTATATTATGTTCTCTCAATGGAGGGGAACAAGATGGAGGAGGGGGATGAACTTCCTCCTGAAGAGAAGTGCTGGATAACAGTAAAGGCTCTCATCCCCGCGCATGATCCTGTATATCCCTCTGTAGCATTGAAAGTTCCTGCTGCTGTATGGTACGAGCGCGAAGCGCGCGACATGATGGGGCTTGTTGCAGAGGGGCTGCCTGATCAGAGAAGGCTTGCTCTGGCGGATGACTTCCCCGCGGGGATATACCCTCTGAGAAAAGACGCAATGGACTACAGGGAGAAGTTCGCTCCATACGACCTGGATAAGGAACCGGAGTATGATTTTCTCTATCCGGAAGGTGAGGGTGTAATGGATGTTCCCCTCGGCCCTACTCACATAACATCAGATGAGCCGGGACACTTCAGGCTCTTTGTTGACGGTGAAACAATAATTGATGCAGACTACAAACTTTTCTATGTGCACCGCGGAATTGAAAAGCTCGCTGAAAACAGGCTGGACTATGATCAGATGGCATTTATCGCGGAGAGGATCTGCGGTATCTGCGGTTTTGCTCACGCAGTTTCATGTATTGAAAGTTCCGAGAATGTAACAGGGCTTGATGTCCCCTTAAGGGCCCGTGCAATAAGAACAATATGCCTTGAGACTGAGAGGCTCCACTCTCATCTTCTTAACATAGGACTTGCCAGTGAATTCACAGGTAACGTAACAGCTTTCCTTCAGATGTTCAAGATAAGGGAACAGACAATGGAGATGGCGCAGGTGCTTACCGGCGGGAGAAAGACCTACGGTATGATCCTTACCGGCGGAGTAAGGCGTGATATAACAGATGTTGAACGCAGAGAGATGCTGAAGTATATGGCAAAGGTGGAAGCTGATTTTAAAGAGTGCCTTGACGGAATCATCGATTCTCCGAATTTCCTGAAGAGATTGAAAGGAGTCGGCGTGCTCAATAAAAAAATTGCAAGGGATTTTTCACCGGTGGGGCCCAATGTCAGGGGAGCGGGATTTAACAGAGACACAAGGTATGACCATCCCTTTGACTGGTATAAAAATATTGATTTCAAGGTTCCTGTATATAACGACGGAGATGTTCTTTCAAGGGTGCTTGTCCGTGCAGGTGAGGTTTTTGAAAGCATATCAATAATCAGGCAGTGCCTTGAATTGCTCCCGGCAGGCCCGGTTATGGTTAAGAAGGCATTCGTTGAGCCTTTCTCACACTCCATAGGTTATGTGGAAGCTCCCCGTGGTGAGGATATTCACTGGACTATGCACGGTAACGCGCAGAAGGTCCACAGGTGGAGAGTAAGAGCTTCAACATATAATAACTGGCCGAGCCTGAGGTTCCAGTTCAGGGGCAACTCGGTTGCTGACGCTCCTCTTATTGTCGGTTCTCTTGACCCCTGTTACTCATGCTCCGAAAGGGTAACTGTTGTTGATGTAAAGAAACAGAAAACAAAAATTATACAGATGGAGGATCTGAAGAAGTACGCAATTACAAGAAAAGATTCTCCTCTGAAGAATTAGTGAGGGGCCGATATGAAAATACTTGAATTCGCAAAAAAAGAGAAAATGGTTACAAGAAATTTCCCTGTTGTGCCCTACGAGGTTACAGAGGGCTTCAGGGGGAAACCTGAATATAGTTATGAAAAATGTTTAGGCTGCGGCGCCTGCGCTGTCGCATGCCCCTCTAATGCAATCAGTGTTAAAAAAGATGAAGAGCGCGGACTCTCAGTATGGAAGATAGATTACAACAGGTGTATATTCTGCGGCCGTTGTGATGAGGTCTGCCCCACTGAGGCAATTTCACTTTCTAAACAATATGTAATGTGCGTACTTTTCGATAAAGAGGATCTCACTGTTACAGGGGAGATGAAGCTCAGGAGGTGCGGCTCATGCAACAGGTATTACTCCACAGAGCGTCTCTATAACTATGTTTACAATAAGCTCATTTCTGCGGGATGGGACAGCGCAACTATTGATGAGAAAGCGAAACATCTGAAATTCTGCCCTGACTGCAGAAGAGAGCAGGCTATAAACAATTACGTAAATCAAATGACAAAGAGAGGTTGATGATGAATCCTCTATATACTGTTCCTGAAAATATTCAGAAAGAAAATACAGTCGAGAAAAAGCTCGCGCACCTTGAAAAAATAAAGAGAACATTCTTCGTCTACAGGGTGGACGCGGGTTCCTGCAACGGATGCGATATTGAAATTTTTGCCGTAATAAGCCCGCTCTGGGATCCTGAAAGGCTTGGGTTCAAACTTGTCGCCTCACCGAGACACGCTGATATCCTTGTCTGTACAGGGTCAGTGACAAGGGACATGAGGTATCCGCTGCTCCGTGCATACGAAGCGATGCCTGACCCGAAGATTGTTGCTGCGGTTGGTGCCTGCGGATGTTCCGGAGGTATTTTCCATGACGCTTACGGTAACTGGGGCGGGATAGATTCACATATCCCTGTTGATCTCTATGTGCCGGGATGCCCTCCTCACCCTGCAACTATACTTGAAGGATTTGCCCTTGCGCTGGGGATTATTGATCAGAAGCTGAAGAAAACAGTGCATGATAATGATGACGGTAAAGTCCCTTTTGACGGCACGTCTATTCTTAATAATTCTCTGTTCGAACGGGATATTTATGTCGAAAGCAAATCTCTCATGGGGTATATTCATGGCAGGGTGCTCTATAAAAAGTATTGCGGGGCAATGAAAACAGCGAAGAAGGCGGATGATGTGTCAGAAGTCACTGAGCTGATGAAACATCTTGTGTCGCAGGAGGAGGATCCCCGTTATGCTGAGTGCCTTCGTGTTCTGCATAATAATGTGTACATGCAGTGGCTTGACAGGATGATGATTATGGGCGATGAAGGTAAAAGTCAATATCTGATAAAGGGTGCGTAGATGATCAGGGTATTTAAACTGACAGACAGGGTAGTTGATCCCTCAATGAGTGAAAATGTCACTGCGCAGCAGATTAAGCTGCATGTTCTTAAAGTGGGACATGGAACGGGGAACATCGATTTTTCGAGAGAGATACTTAAGATAAGCGATGCAGAATACAATGGAATTGTTGAATGCTGCGGAGAGTATGGCAGGTTTAAACTCGGGAATCTCAATACCTATTTTGAGGTGGATATCTACCCGGAACATGTAAGGAGACTCCTCCCTGAAATGCCGGATTGCCGGCTGAAGAAGGAACTATCTCTGCTTAAAGAGGGATTTATCACGATTCAGAAGCATGATGATTAGTTGTCTCACCCGGCGAATTGATGGTGGTTCGAAATGACAGGGTGAATTCTTTGTCATTTCGAACGCATGTTGGGAATCTTTCACAAATTATTGAAGCAATAGATGAAGGTGCTGTATGAAAAAAGCTCTGCTGACAATAGGTAATACTCTCCGGGGTGATGACGGAGTCGGTTATGCAGTGGGTGAATTAGTAAGCGGTTCAGGGGGGTGGGAGGTCTTCCACGGTGAGGATTGCCCTGAAAACCAGGTGAACCTCCTGAGGGCTTATAAGCCTGATATAGTGGTCATAGTTGATGCGGTGCTGGGGCTTGATGAAGGTGACGTGCAGTTTCTCGACGTGGCTAATGAAGATAGAGGGATGTTCAGCACTCATACTATACCGGTACAGTACCTGATCCAGTTTATTCATGATTTCTGCGAATCGGTTGTTTTTCTCGGCATAGGTGTGAAATATGAAAAGATGATCGGAATTAACCCGGAACTTTCTGAAACCGCAAAGGTTGCTGCGAAAAAGGGAGTTGAGATGCTGCACCGGTTCGAAGAGATGCTGGTGGAGTAAAATTAATAAAAAGTATTCAGGTTAACTTAATGGTTGAATGATGAAGAACAGAGTAATACTTATTTTAAATGATTCGGCAGTTGCGAGGAAGATGAAAAGGATCCTTGATATACTTGATGACAACAGTGAAATAATCACATGTGAAAGTATAGACCTTGACAGGATCCTGCTGCATTCTCCTGAACTTGTTATTATCGGTTCCTCCGCGATTAAAAATGATAATGACGTAATGCTGATACAGAAAGCACAACTTCTGGAACTCCCTGTGATTCTTCTTTCTTCAGGTGCGGAACTTAATCTCGACAAGTTTATACTTGAAAAAGCTCTGCGAAGGATCTCCCCGGATATTAAACCTATTCATAAATACCTTATGGAGGAGATTTTTAAAGGCGGAAAAGGTGATGATTCCGGAGCGATAAATTCTGAACCTCCCGTAAGCGATGATCATGCTCTCACTCTGCTGAAAGAGCTTAAGAGCCTTTATTTTATTTCAGATATAATGAATATACCGGATCTCTCTGTTGAGGCTGTACTGCGTTATACTCATGACAGTATAGAGAAAGCCCTGTATCATGATGACGCGAAGGTGAGAATTAGCTGCGTGGAATCTGTTTTTGAATCATCAGATTTTGCTGAGAGCGATCTTAAAATTGAATCGCCTGTTATGCTTAATGGAAAAGAAGTTGGAGCAGTTGAGGTATTCTATCTTCAGGAGAACCTCGGCAGCAGTAATTATCATCTTAAGCTGGAAAATGATTTTATAAACGCTGTATCTGAACGAATAGCCAATTATTTGAAAAGCAAAGAACTGATTAATCAGCTTGCAAGGACAAATGAAGAATTGAGGGATCTCTCCTCTCATCTTCAGGATGTGCGGGAGAGCGAGCGTAAAATGGTAGCGCGGACAATTCATGATGAATTCGGGCAGAAGCTCATCAATTTGAGGTTCGAAATTCAGACTTTAAGGCGACAGCTTCCTGAACAGTGCGCTGAGATTGAACCGGCACTTGTAAATATGAACAACCTGATTGATGTTTCAATGAAGACGCTCAGGCAGCTATCAACAAGCCTGAGGCCCGGAGTTCTTGATAATCTCGGCATAGCAGCGGCGATTGAGTGGCTCGCCAGGGATATTGAAAAGAGGACCAGCGTTAAATTCTGTGTGAGATGTTCTCCTGAGGATATGATACTTGATGATGATTACACGACAGCTCTATTCAGAATTTTTCAGGAGGCAACAACCAATATAATACATCACTCCGGAGCAACTGAAGTGGTGGTTAATCTGAAGGAAACAGAGGGTGAAGTCTTTCTGATAGTTCTGGATAATGGAAAGGGTATTTCTGATGAAGACATGGAAAGGGGGGATTCTTTCGGTATCAAAGGGATGAGGGAGAGAGCTCTCAGTTTTCAGGGAACTTTTTCAATCTCCAGAAATTTTGAAGAAGGGACCGTTCTGAAGGTTTCGCTTCCGTTACATCATGATAGAAAAAGCTGCGAATAAGGGCAGTATGTATTGCGGAATAATCATCTTAAATTTTTTATAAAGTAATATATTCAGTATCTGGTTAAGGGGGCTCTCCTGCCGGTAAATTCCCCCCGGAAAAAACGGCAGGCAGACAATATATCATTTATGCGCCTCTCTCATGTTTATGCCGGGATGGCGCAGTTTTTTTAACATGCTTTTCGATAGGTTTATATTACAGGAATTTATCGGAAAAAAATAAATGTAAATGGGGAACAGAGAAACAGATGCAGCTTTCAAAAGTTATCAATGTTGATAAGGATAAATGCATAAAATGCCATGCATGCATAACCGCATGTCCGGTAAAGTACTGTAATAATATATCAGGTGACGTGGTTGAAATCAATCATGATATGTGCATCGGCTGCGGAAACTGTATATCTGCATGTTCTCATAACGCCCGGACCGGCATTGATGATTTTCAAAGGTTTATGGATGATGCTGAAAAAGGATGCAGGTTTGTCGCTATAGTCGCGCCCTCTGCTGCGTCAAGTTTTCCGGGCAGATACCTGAATCTTAACGGCTGGCTTAAATCAACAGGGATTGAGGCAGTTTTTGATGTAAGTTTCGGTGCGGAACTTACTGTTAAGTCATACATCGAATATTTAAAAGAAGTTAAACCTCGCGCCATTATATCACAGCCCTGCCCGGCTGTAGTGACCTATATCGAGATATACAGGCCGGAGCTTGCCTGCTATCTTGCACCCGCACATAGCCCGATGCTCCATACAATCAGGATGATAAAGAAATTTTATACTGAATTTAAAGAGCACAGGATCGCGGTAATATCACCCTGTTATGCGAAAAGAAGGGAGTTTGATTCTGCCGGGCTTGGCGACACTGTTTATAATATAACATATAAGTCTCTGGAGGCTTATTTTACGGGTAGTGATATTGATATCTCACAATTCCCTGAGAATGATTTTGATAACCCCCCTGCGGAGAGGGGTGTTCTGTTTTCAACTCCGGGAGGATTGATCGCCACTGCTGAGAGGGAATATCCCGGAATAGAAAGAGTCTCCCGGAAAATTGAAGGCGTGCATTCAGTATATACATATCTTGATTCTCTGTCTGAATCAATTAAGGAGGGGACAAATCCTCTCCTTGTCGATTGTCTGAATTGTGAAAAGGGGTGTAATGGCGGTCCCGGAGCGCTTGGCAGCGGCAGGACTCTGGACCAGATGGAGATGCTTGTAGAACAGAGAAAAATAAAGATGCAGAAATTATATAAGACTGATCTTAAAAGTAAAGGAGTTAAAAAACTCTCTCGGGTTATCTCGAAATACTGGGAAAAGGGGTTGTACAGCTGCGGCTACAGGGATCTTTCATCGAATAATATTCTTAAACTGCCTGACGAAAGTGAACTTCAGGCTGTATGGGCAGTCATGAAGAAGGAGAATGATTCTGATATGCTGAATTGCGGAGCCTGCGGTTATGCAACCTGCAGGGAAATGGCAGTGGCTGTTTTTAACGGCCTTAATTCTCCGGAGAGCTGCTATGTTTTTAAACAGAAGACCCTTGAAGATGAACACCGTAAACTTGAAGAGAGCGGCAGACAGGTATCTCTTGCTCTTGAAGAGATTAAGGCTCAGAAAAATATACTGATGGATGAGTATCTGATAAAAAACAAACTGGCTCAGGCAATATCATCGACTACTTCTGAACTCGAGACAAACAATAATGCTGTTGCTGAAATGGCAGCCGGATTATACAGGCTTTCCAGTGAACAGAAGGAGGCACTGGCAGAACTTGCTGTAATAATATCAAGAGCTGATGAATTATCATTAAGGCTGCTTCCGGTGGCTGAATCGATAGAGGAAATTGCTGACAGGACGAATCTTCTTTCCCTCAATGCATCTATAGAAGCGGCGCGTGCAGGAGATTCCGGCAGAGGTTTTGCTGTGGTGGCCGGAGAAGTAAAAAAATTAGCTGAAACTGCACAGATTGAAGTTAAAAAGATCGGGCCATTCGCCATTGAAATAAAAAATGCTCACAGAAAGATAACAGATACATTTTCCGGAGTCAACAGCCAGTTTGATGATATAGCAAGAATGACATCGGAAGTAACAACCGCCACTGAGGAAATGGCAGCGGCAATGGCAGAGATAAACCGGGAAATTGAAGGCCTTGTTGAGATAGACAGCATAAAAATATAATCAGTATTTATAAATTGACTCGTCAGGCTTTGTCTGGTAAATGTTGCAGATTAGACTTGAATGTGATAATTAAAAAACCGGAGTTTTTCTGTGATTAAAATTATAATAGCGGATGATCACATTATCATACGGGCGGGTATTAAACAGCTCCTGGAGGGAGCTCATGATATGATGGTCGCCGGAGAGGCGTCAGACGGGCAGAAGCTTATACAGGAAATTCAGAAAAATCATTATGATGTGATTGTTATTGATATTTCGATGCCGGGAAGAAATGGTATTGAAATAATAAAGCAGATAAGGGCTTCCGGGGATAAAACACCGATACTTGCACTCAGTTATTATCCTGAAGAGCAGTTCGCAATCCGCGTGCTGAAAGCAGGAGCATGCGGTTATATGAACAAGGATGTTCAGCCGGAGGAGCTTGTTGAAGCCATATATAAAGTCGCACGCGGGGGAACTTACGTAAGCCCTGCAATAGCAGAAAAACTTGCAATGAATATAAACATGACGCAGGATCCCTCGCCTCATGAAGCGCTTACAGACAGGGAGTATGAGGTGTTTCTTAAGATTGCTGGCGGCATGACTGTATCTGAGATAGCTGATGAAATGTTCCTCAGTGTAAAAACAGTGAGCACATACAGGGCAAGAATCCTTGAGAAGCTCAATCTGAAGAATAATGCTGAAATTACTTATTACGCGATTAGAAACAATCTTATAGAAAAAATATAACACTTAACTATTGAAATAGTTTTTCTGTTATTGCGAGGAGCGGTCTACACTCCCCTTGGTCTTTCGCAGTGGCATGGTTTTAATAATTCGGTAACTGCTATAATTCAACTGGTTTATTATCCCGGGTTCGTTACGGGACAGGGGTTATAAAATAAATTTCTAAAACAATACGGGGGTTTTTATGGCATTTAAAACGCCAGCTCAGGTAGCGGAAGCTGTTGTTAACATGGGT
>ERZ795053.1575-NODE-1575-length-28906-cov-11.408062_pt1 | contig 28906 bp, 25 predicted proteins | sample MGYA00375137_ERZ795053 | MGnify/ENA primary metagenome ERZ795053 (study PRJEB30182, sample SAMN05720284) | activated sludge metagenome | isolation source: Anaerobic digester | place: Hong Kong | collected 2014-12-17 ...
CATCGAGCCCGAATTGTCGAGCACGAACATCAGGTTCGGTTTGGCACCCGGTACAACGCTGTACAGCGGACTTTGCGCAGGTGTCGTGGCAGCAATGGCATTGCCGAGCAATCCAGTCACACATACGGACCCGATCAGGATGGCTTTGATCCAAGAGGTCTTTCGGTAGCGGCCAGGTTCTGAACCCGCATGGCAGAATCGGTTTGCCAGATTTCGGGAGTGTTTCATTTCGATCCCTTTTTATTCAATCCAGTTTGATGCACTATGCTGAGGTTTTGCAGTAGGCTTCTGCTTCAATTTATTTCCAGCAGTCCGCCGCCGTAAGCCCGGAGGTGTAAGTGCCGGTCAACATGCTCTTGACGCCAAGGCTGTCGAGTTGCAACGTGCCACATTTGTCGGCGGCCATACTGCCCGTCCGAGTAGCCTTCAGGGTGTAGCCAGGCGGCTGGTTGGCGGACTCGACGGTGATGTTGTAGTTGACGGAACCACTTTTTGGAGATACTTGCAGGGCAGTCGGTAGCAGGTTGGTTTGGGCCCGCTTGGTCGAATCCGCATTGGTGTCTGAAGCCAGGGTGTACCGGTCATTGGCCGAGTAATAGCGCTGCATATATTGAGCAGCTTCCAACAAAATACCCTCCGCTTCGGCTCGTTTGGACCGGCGAACATGTTCAGAATAACTGGGCAGGGCAATCGCGGCCAGGATTCCTATGACCGCGACGACGATCATGACCTCGATCAAGGTGAAGCCGGCATAAAGGTCGAGGCGTCTTGGCTGATTTTTCATGATGCAAGCACTCATTGGGTCAGTTCAGCTGTTGCTCAGGATGGATTGGACAAAGGCCTCTGCACCGTAGGTTGTTTTTCCGGTCGTGGTATCGAACTTTGCGTTGTTGGCAAAGCCCCTGCCCGTAATCAGATAGCCGTTGAATGCCGGGGTTGACGTGGTCACAATGCGCTGGATGATGCAGAGCGGCGGATTGGACAGCTGCCGGGAATCGGTAGCGGGGGTGGAGCCGTCGTACCGCTTGTAATACTGGGCCGGTACTGAAATGGCGTTGGCGCCTATCCAGTTGGCGGCAGTGCGCCAGGCAGCAGTGGTGTCGTCTTCAGACGTGATCGTGGTGGTGATCACTTTCTGCCGAAGCCCAGTGGTGCCGTATTCGGTGTAATCCTTGTTGTCGTAATCGAACACCGCGATCTGTTCGCAGAAGCGCAAGGCCGTTTCTGCCGCCTCCTGGGCGGTTTGAGCTGCCTGAACACCCTTGACGCTTCGCTCGCTCTGCGTGGCATTGCGGATGGCGAAGGTGCCCAGCAAGGAAAGTATGACCACCAAAATCAAGGTGATGACCAAGACGACACCCTGCTGGCGTGATTTTTGCGCGCGGCAAGCGCGTTGGCAGGCGATCATTGACAAATGGTTCATGGTGGATGGCTGCATCACTAAATCACCCATTGCTTATTGCGTGACCATTCTGTTGCGCAGAAGAACGGTGGTGGTGTAGGTCCGTCTCAGGTAACCGTCGGTGCTGGTGCCGTCGACATTGCTGCAGTCCTTGTAATTGAACCCCCCGGTCGGCACATCGCGGACGACCTGGTTGCTGCGCATCAGAAGACAGACCCGGACGCTCAGCACACGGCCCCAACGGTCATCCCTCGCGTTGGGCAAGGTGCCGCTCGTGGCCAGGCTGTCGATCTGCGTGGCGGTCAAGTAGGAGATGATTTGATGAAAATTGGCGTCGTAGGCGTTGCCCAGTTCCTGCGTGGGCTTGGTGGCCACGCCGTAGGTGATCTGCATGTCCTCCACATTGGCAATCAGGGGCTGGGAGGTTGCGATGGCGTTGGAGGCGCCACTGGCCTCGTTGCCACGGCAAGACAGGCTGGGGTAGGTGGTTGGCGTGGTCACCATGTAGCGGTTGTCGGCCAGCGCATACGTGGCCGGTGCCGGCGTGGGGGCCGGTGATACCTGAGAGGTATTGATTGCGTTGATGCCATTGCCAATGCAATTGGTGGGCAGGCCGGCGGATGTCGGCACGGTGTTGTTGGTCGTGGCCTCGTAGCGAACAGCAATGGCGTCGCTGCCGGTGCCGGTGGTGTTGCAAGCCAGGCTGTCAAAAGCGGCGCCTGCGTCTACAAAGCCGAGGTCGCACCCGCGCACGGCAACACCCGCGTAGTTGCCCATGACCACGGTGGATCCCGCGGCCGGAATGATCTGCTTGGCGTACCCGGCCTGCTTGATCTGCTCCTGGATGATGTTGAGCGCCAGGACGCCGTCCTCATTCATTTGCGTTTCCACCTGGGAGATCTGGCTGCCGCGGCTTGAACTCGTGTAAACCGCAAGACTGGCGGCCAGAATGACCAGCCCGAGGGTCATCGCGATCAGGAGTTCGAGCAGCGTGAAGCCGCGACCCACGCGGTGCATGGGTCGACCGGCAGGCCGGCATGGTGCGACGCAGTCAACGGCCCGGTTCATAGCGTGATCCTGAAATACATGCAGTTGACATTGGCGTCAGTAGGAATATTGGCGCCGGCAGGGCAGGTCTGCGTCTGTTGAAAGCCGCTCTGCTCCTCAATCGCGGTCCAGATCAGCCAGACGTTCATGATGCGCGTGGCCGGCAAGCCGGCAACGCCGGCAACCGCCGGGGTCAGCTCGGTGGTGATGTAGGCAGTCCCGCCCGGCAGCCGGTTGGCCACGTTGGTCAGCCATTGCGACTGGTCGTAGGCGGCCACGGCCGCGGCGCATGTATTGATGGGGGTGATCTGACAGGCCGTCATCGCCGTCGTGGGGTCGACCGTGGCGGCGGCCCGAGTGCCAGCGGTATACGCGCTTGTATAGGCGTAGTTCGCAAATCCCACGAGATTAGCCCGCGCCCGCTCTGCATAATCCGTGACCAGGCTCAGGCCCGTGGCGCGCAGGCGGGAAAACTGGTTGTACTTGATGGATGACGACGTCAGTGCCGCCATGCCGAGCAGGGCGGTGGCCAGGATTACCATGGCAACCAATACTTCGATCAGGGTTGCTCCGCGTTCTGAAGCGCGGGAGCGCTTTGAGCGATAGGGTGTGGGTTTCTTCATGGTCGATTTCGCTCAGGCTCCGGGGCAACTTTGGGTTCCGTCAATGACGAGCATGCGGCCCGGTTTGCTAAGGCAAACCACTTTTTCCATATTGTTGTCAAACGTGCTTTGAATGTTATAGCTTGCGGGTGTGCTGCCCATTAATCCATTGGGTTGGAAAGTTAGCTTGGAGTAACTTCCGCCCGTGGCTTGAAAGGTGACACCGCTTTGGGTGTCTTGACGAAGCAATAATTCATCCGTGCCGCTGTTGTAACTGCCATTGCCGTTGTTGTCGGCAAACACGATCCAGCCGGTGGCATAGCCGGTAGTCCCTTCAGAGGTCTGGCAGGCTGTGCTGGAAGCGCTGCTTACTCGGCACATCACCACGGGTTTGGCGCGCGCGATGGCTTCGGCGCGGGCCGTGCGCAGGCTTCCGGTGAAGGCGTTCACGGCGTTGGACATCCGCCATTGCGCCGCGAACCGTGTCATGGAAGGAGCGGCAAGGCCCAGCAAGATGGCCAGGATTGCGATCGCCACCATGAGTTCAATCACGGTCATGCCGCGCTGATGCGGCTGGTGGGATCGTCGATGACGTGCAAGTAGGTTCATGGCCAATGGTTTTCGCCCAATTCTGCGAGTTGTAAGAATAAGTTGCGGCCGTCCGCCGCACCGGGGCTGGCGGACGATTGGCGGGTTCGGCGGGACGAGCGGTTGAATCCGGGTTCCCGGTGGGCGGATTCGAGCTTGTGCCCCTTGCCGGGGCAGCCAGCGGACGGCGTGGCTTGCCGGGCTGGTGGGGTGGCAGCGCAGCGCCGGTACGGCGGGCGCCTGCGAGTCAGGACCGAAGGAACAGGCGGGAAACGGTCTGCACGGCGAGCGCCTGGTTCTCCGGGGTGCTCGCGTTCAGTTCCGCCATGGCCCCGTGCAGCATCTTCTGGGTGAGTCCGCGCGACAGGGCTTCCAGCACGGCTTCCAGGTCTTCGCCCTTGGCCAGGCGCTTGCGCGCGCGGCCGATCTCCGCCGCGCGCCACTGCTCGGCCTGGGCGTTCAGTTCCTGGATCAGCGGCACCACGCCGTGCGCCGGGTTGCGCTGGTCGACCCAGTGCATGAAGCTCTGCACACCAGCGTCGATGATGGCTTCGGCCTGGGCCACGGCGGCCTGCCGGTTGGCCTGGCCGGCCTCGACCACGCTGGCCAGGTCGTCCACGGTGTAGAGGAACACGTCTTCCAGGCCCTTGACCTCGGGCTCGATGTCGCGCGGCACGGCCAGGTCGACCATGAAGATCGGGCGGTGGCGGCGCTTTTTGACGGCGCGCTCGACCGCGCCCAGGCCGATGATGGGCAACTGGCTGGCGGTGCAGCTCACCACGGCGTCGAATTCGTGCAGGCGCTCGGGCAGGTCGGCCAGGCGCATCACCTCGGCACCAAAGCGTCCGGCCAGGTGCTCGCCGCGCTCCAGCGTGCGGTTGGCGATGCTGATGGACCTGGGGTTTTTGGCAGCAAAGTGGGTGGCCGCCAGCTCGATCATCTCGCCGGCGCCGACAAACAGCACGCGGATCTTGCCCAGATCCTCGAACAGCTGGCCGGCCAGGCGCACGGCGGCGGCGGCCATGCTGATGCTGTGTGCGCCGATCTCGGTGGACGAGCGCACCTGCTTGGCCACGGCGAAGCTGCGCTGGAACAGCTGGTTGAGTGTTTGGCCCAGCGCGCCGGCGTCCTCGGCGGCGCGCACGGCGTTCTTCATCTGGCCCAGGATCTGCGGCTCACCCAGCACCATGCTGTCGAGCCCGCTGGCCACGCGGAAGGCGTGGCGGGCGGCGAGGCCGTCTTCCAACACGTAGGTGTGCTGGCGCAGGGCGTCGGCCGGCACGTCGCCGGCGCGGGCCAGCCAGTCGAGCGTGTGATCGACCTGCGGCGCCTCGCTGGCGCAATAGACCTCGGTGCGGTTGCAGGTGGAGAGGATCGCGGCTTCGGGGTGGCGCGTGTGGGAATGGCGCAGTCCCTGCAGCGCCGGCGCGATCTGGTCGAGCGCAAACGCGAACCGCCCGCGCAGATCGAGCGGGGCGGTGTTGTGGTTGAGCCCTAGGGTCCAGACGGCCATCGTGGGCGGGATTATAAAATTTGCCCTCTTTTCGCGCACCTGCTGCGCTTGACACGCATCAAGAAACTTCCATGGACTGGCTGTCGCTGATCTGGCATGTGCTCGGCTTCGTGGCGCCGGCCGTGGCCGTGGGCGCTGCGCTGGCCTTCGTTGGAGCCATGTTTTCGGGGCTGAACAAGGCTTCAGCCCGCACGCTGCTGGCGCGGGCAGCTATCAATTCCGCAGTGGGCGTGGGCGCGCTGATGGTCGGCCTGGCCCTCACCGGGCGCGACGGCAAGATGCTCAGCTACCTGGGCATGGCCGTCGCCATCGCCTTCGCACAATCGTTGAGGGCCGTTGCGCGCCACTGAGGGTGTGGTGCTAGCTTGGCTGGAGTGTGGACTGATGAGACAGCGGCCTTGCGCCGCGTTCGTATCTGGCACCTTGCCGGCCGCGATTCGGCGTTGCGGACGGCTTGACGATGAGGTTCGTGGGTCAGGCACAGCGGACCGCCCCCTGCATCACTGGCTTAGCCGTCGGTGTACCAGAAATTCGATGAAATCGGGCGGCGAAGGCGCTAGTGCCGCGCGGGCGCGATTGACTTCAATGAGCCCCTGACGTCCTAAGGGGGCGCTGGGCTCCCCGTCGATCCAGTGCGTGGCATCGCCATCCAGCTGTATTTGAAAGGGAGCAGCGTTGCCGGTGGACCAAGCCAGCAGACGGTCGCGTTGGACGCCCTGCGCGTGGATGACCAGCGATGCAGGTGTTGCATCTGGTCCAAACAGGCGTCCGTGCAGCAAATCGGTGCACGAGCGCAGTCCGGCCAGATCCAGCATACCGGCTTGCAGGTCAGTTTGCTGCCATTGCCCTGAGATCGACCCTGCGGGAAGGCCCGATGGACCTATGACGATGGCGGGGATTCGCGACACGGCTCCAATCCCAAAGCGTGAAGACTCGTCAGGTTTCATCACCGTCATACTTCGATGATCACCGGTGATCATCAGTACGCCGTGCTCGAAGTAATGCCTTGCGCGCAGTTGTTCCACCAAGTAGGCGATCTGCTCGTCGGCCCATCGGAACGCGGCGTCCTCGCCCTGAATGTCCGTTCCTGGGATGTGGAAGGGGGGGTGCGTAGAGACGGTCAGCAGCACCGAAAATACCTGTTCCGTGGTTTTCTCGCGATCCCACCATTGAAGATAGCGGTCATAGAGCGCGCGATCGCCGGCGTCATCGAAGCTGCCTCTGGGACGGCCGGCGTAGAACGGGTGTTCCGAGCCTTCAATGTGCTGAAACCCCAGCCCCTTGAGCCAGGAGCCCTTCTCAAGAAAGCCTAGGTTACCGGTGGTTAAGAACTGGGTGGTGTAGCCAGCTTGTTGCAGGCGCTGCAGGAAGTCAGCGTCCCAACTGGCTTCATAGCCCTGATAGGCGTGGGTGCTGCGGTAGCGGCCCACGGCGGGCAATGGCACACGGCCGGCCAGAAGGGCAATCAGCCCGCCGTCGGTGGTGAAGCCGTTGGCATGGAAGTGCTCAAAGTAAGTATTTTGTGCTGCCAAGACGTCAAGCTGCGGGGTGTCGTCGTCCGGTCCGCCTAGCAATCGGCTGTGGTGGGCAGAGAGGGATTCCACCACCAGCAGAATCACGGATTTGAGCTTGGACACCGGGCGCGGGCCCGTGCATTGCCTAGCTAACTCGGGTTCGGCTGCAAGCTGCTCCTTGAATGCACTGGAATAAGGCGTGTCCACACCGCTGCTTCGGTTGACGCTGATGACATTGAGGTAGGCCTCTGTTCCGATGAAAGGCGGTGTGGAGGCTGAACTGCCGATCGCCAGGGCGGCTAGGCCGAGTGTGACCTGAACCCACGCTACCCGGGCGCGCTGTGGAGCGAGTGTCGTCCACAGCGACCATCCCAGCGCTGCCAACGCGAATCCGAGCAGCAGCAGGGCCCCTCGGCGCTCTTGAAGGAACGGCACCACCACCGTCCAGGCCGCTCCGGTGTCTCCGCCGTAGCGGAAGACGTCGGCTACCTTGAGGCGGTAGTTGAAGATGAGAAAGACCGCCAGATCGGCGGTATATAGCAACAACAGCCCAATGATGACGATGGCCGCGCATGCTTTCAGCGCTCTGGACCGGGTAAACCACCCCACTGCGGAGGCGAGCAGCAGCGTAGAGGCTGACGCCAAGTCGCTCATCAGCACCGCATGGTCGAGGCAAGTCCGACAGCCGGCATAGGCGGCGAAAGTGTCCCGCACCGCATGCACACGCAGCGCGATCAGCAACGTCGTGCCACAAAGGGCCGCGATGCCAATTCCGCTCAGCAGCAGCGGTTTCGCGTAGCACGGTGCGGGAGTCTTGGCGCGACTCATTTCTGGTATCCGTTTCCTGGAACAAAAAAATCCACCCGGTCGGTCACGACGCCGTCGGTGCCCAGGGCGATCAGCCGCTCGGCCGCCCATTCGTCGTTCACGGTGTAGCTGAGCGCGCGCAGGCCCATGCCGTGCACTCTGGCGACCAGGGCGGCGTCCCACAGCGCGTGGTTGCATACGATGGCGCTGCACTTCAGCTGCTCGGCATAGCCGAAACAGCCGTCCCACAGCGTGTCGAGCAGCAGGCCGCGCGGCAGTTGCGGCGCGGCCTTCAGCGCGCCCAGCAGCGCTTCCGGCCGGAACGATGTCAGCAGCGGCGGCACGGGGGCGGCCTGCCACTGCCGGGCGGCCAAGGCCGCCACCACCGCGCCGGTGCGTTCTTCCACGCCGGGGGTGGGCTTGATCTCGATGTCCAGCAGCAGCCGGTTGGCCAGGCACCAGCGCGCCAGGTTCTCCAGCGTGGGGATGGGCTCGCCCGCGTAGCCGCGCGAATGCCAGCTGCCGGCGTCCAGCTGCGCCAGCGCCGACCAGGGCTGCTCGCCGGCGGTGCCGTGGCCGCTGGTGGTGCGCTCCAGCGTGCTGTCGTGCAGCAGAAAGGGCACGCCGTCGGCCGAGAGCTTGGCGTCGCACTCGAACATCCGGTAGCCGTGCTGCGCGCCCAGGCGGAAGGCGGCCAGCGTGTTCTCGGGCGCCAGCTTGCCGGCGCCGCGGTGGGCGATCCAGAACGGGTAGGGCCAGTCGGTCAGCATCGGGGTTACTCAGAAATTGATAGCTGGTTGCGGCCGTCACAAAAGGGCCAGAGGCCGAAAAGATGCATGAACGGCGTGCTCACGATGCCGTGTGCCGCTTTCGCCGGACTGCCGGTCCTGGCTCCGGGAAGGCGCCAGGCGACTCAGGGGGAGCCATCGATGGCCAACGCAATCTTGCCGAACTGCTGCCCGGATTCCAGCCGGCTCAGCGCCGCATGCACCTCGTCCAGCGGAAACGTTTGCTCGATCACCGGCCGCAGCCCCTGCTGCTGGCAGAAGCCCAGCAGGTCGTGCAGCTCGCCCAGCGTGCCGAGCGTGGAGCCGATCACCTGCAGCTGGCGGATGAACAGGCGGCGCAAATCGGCACCGGGCTGGTCGCCGCTGGTGGCGCCGCAGGTGACCAGGCGGCCGCCGCGCACCAGCGACTTCATGGCCGCCGGCCACACGGCTTCGCCGACGTTCTCGAACACCACGTCGACGCCGCGGCCGCCGGTCAGGCTCTGCACCGCCTTGGCCACGTCCTGCGTGGCGCTGTTGACGGCGTGGTCGGCGCCCAGCTGCAGCGCGCGTGCCAGCTTGGTGTCGTCGCGCGAGGTGACGATCACGCGCGCGCCCAGCGCCTTGGCGATCTGCAGGCCGGCCAGCGACACGCCGCCGCCGATGCCGAACACCAGCACCGTCTCCCACGCCTTCAGCCGCGCCTGCGTGACCAGCATGCGCCAGGCGGTCAGGTGGTTCACGCCCAGCGCGGCGCCTTCGGCAAAGCTCCAGCCTTCGGGCAGCGGCAGCGCGTTGCGCGCCGGCACGGTGACGTATTGGGCGAAGGTGCCCTCGCGGTGCTCGCCCAGCACCTGGTAGCGGGTGCACAGCACGTCGTCGCCGCGCAGGCAGAACTCGCAGCGGCCGCAGGCCACGCCGGGGTGCAGCAGCACGCGCTGGCCGGGCGTGAGCAGGGGCTCGTCGGCATCGGCCTCGTCCACCGTGCCGGCGCCGTCCAGCCCCATGATCTGCGGCAGCGCGTGGGTGATGCCGGCGCCGCTGTCGCGCATGTACAGGTCCACACGGTTGAGCGTGGCGGCGTGCAGGCGCACCCGCACCTGGCCGGGCGCGCGTGGGGGCAGCGGGCGCTCGCCCACGGTGACGACCTCGTTGCCGCCGTGGCCGGTGAGAAAGGCTGCTTTCATGGTCAAAAGTGGCTCCGGCCCAATAATGGCGGGCGCAGGCAGCTATGAATAAGTTAGCAATCCGGGCCGCACTCGGCCTATTCAGGCTTCCGCTCGCAGGCCGGTGGCGGCGTCGAACCAGTGCACGCGGTCTTCTAGCGGCGCCACCAGCAGGGTCTGGCCGAGCTCGGGCGGGGCTTCGGTTTCGTGCATGCGCAGGATCGCCCATTCGCCGCCCTGGCCTTCGGCGTCGCCGCCCAGCCAGCCGTACACCAGGCGCTCGGCACCCAGCATCTCGATGGTTTCCACCCGCATGCGCCAGCCGTCGGTGCCTACGGCGCGCAGGTGCTCGGGCCGCACGCCCAGGATGCGGCCTTCGGGGATGCCCGGCGCCTTTTGCAGCAGGTTCATGGGCGGCGAGCCGATGAAGCTGGCCACGAAGGTGGTCTGCGGCCGGTGGTACACCTCTTCCGGCGTGCCGAACTGCTCCATGCGGCCGGCGTTCATCACGATCATGCGCTCGGCCAGCGTCATGGCCTCCACCTGGTCGTGGGTGACGAACAGGCTGGTGATGCCCAGGTCGCGGTGCAGCTTCTCGATCTCCAGCCGGGTCTGGGCGCGCAGCTTGGCATCAAGGTTGGAGAGCGGCTCGTCAAAGAGGAACACTTGCGGCTGGCGCACGATGGCGCGGCCCATGGCCACGCGCTGGCGTTGCCCGCCAGAGAGCTCGCGCGGCTTGCGCTGCAAAAAGCTGCCCAGCTCCAGGATCTGCGCTGCCTTGTCGACGCGGGCGCGGATCTCGGCCTCCGGCACCTTCTTGATCTTGAGCCCGTAGGCCATGTTGTCGAACACGCTCATGTGCGGGTAGAGCGCATAGTTCTGGAACACCATGGCGATGTCGCGCCTGGCCGGCTCCAGCTCGTTGACCACCCGGCCGCCGATGCTGATGGTGCCGCCCGAGATCTCCTCCAGCCCCGCCACCATGCGAAGCAGCGTCGATTTGCCGCAGCCCGACGGCCCGACGATGACGACGAACTCGCCGTCCTTCACCTCGGCCGTCACGCCGTGGATCACCTGGTTGGTCTTCTTGCCGCTGCCGTAGCGCTTGACGACGTTGTTGAATTCGATGGAGGCCATTATTTCTCTGTATCCACCAGCCCTTTGACGAACCACTTCTGCATCAGCACCACCACCAGCGCCGGCGGGATCATGGCCAGGATAGCGGTGGCCATGACCACGTTCCATTCCACGTAGATCTCGCCGAAGATGGCGCGCTTGATGCCCAGCACGATGGGGTACATGTCTTCGCTGGTGGTCACGATCAGCGGCCACAGGTACTGGTTCCAGCCGTAGATGAACTGGATCACGAACAGGGCGGCCATGCTGGTGCGCGACAGCGGCAGCAGGATGTCCTTGAAGAAGCGCATCGGCCCGGCGCCGTCGATGCGCGCGGCCTCGGCCAGCTCGTCCGGCACCGTCAAAAAGAACTGGCGGAACAGGAAGGTGGCGGTGGCCGAGGCGATCAGCGGCACCGTGAGGCCCGCGTAGCTGTTGAGCATCTTGAGGTTCGACACCACTTCGTAGGTGGGGCCGATGCGCACTTCCACCGGCAGCATCAGGGTGATGAAGATCATCCAGAACACCAGCCCGCGGAACGGGAAGCGGAAGTAGACGATGGCGAAGGCCGACAGCATGGAGATGGCGATCTTGCCGATGGCGATCACCATGGCGGTGACGAAGCTCACCCACAGCATCGGCCAGCCAGGCGCGATGGTACCGCCGCCTTCGACCTTGCCGCCCCACAGCGCCAGCCGGTAGCTGTGCACGACGTTGTCGCCCGGTATCAGCGACATCGGGTGACTGGAAGCGATCTGCGCCGCCGTCTGCGTGCTGGCGACGAAGGCCAGGTACACCGGAAACGCGATGATGCACACGCCCACGATCAGCACCGCGTGCGCCACGAAATCCAGCACCGGCCGGCGTTCAACCATCATGGCGTGGCGATCCAGTTGAGCACCGGAACTTCCGGCGGCGCAGCACGCCGCTCAGACGGCCGCGGAGTAGGCCGTGCCAGCGGACGCCGTGGAGCGGGCTTGGCCCGGCCACTGGCGTCGTCCCCCCCTCCGGGGGGAAGGCGCGAAGCGACACAAGGGGGCGTCAATACTGCACCTTCTTCTCGACAAACCGGAACTGGAACACCGTCAGCAGGATGACGATGGCCATCAGCACCACCGACTGCGCGGCCGAGCCGCCCATGTCCAGCGCCTTGAAGCCGTCGTAGTACACGCGGTAGACCAGGATGGCCGTGTCCTTGCCCGGGCCGCCATGCGTGGCCGCGTCGACGATGGCGAAAGTGTCGAAGAACGCGTAGATCACGTTCATCACCAGCAGGAAGAAGGTGGTGGGCGAGAGCAGCGGGAACACGATGGTCCAGAAGCGCCGCCAGGGCGAGGCGCCGTCGATGGTGGCGGCCTCGATCACCGCGCCCGGGATCGACTGCAGCCCCGCCAGGAAGAACAGGAAGTTGTAGGAAATCTGCTTCCAGACGGCGGCGATCACGATCAGCGTCATGGCGTCGCGCGCGTTCAGCAGGTGGTTCCAGTTGTAGCCCATGGCCTGCAGCGCATACGAGACGATGCCCCAGGGCGATGCGAACATCATCAGCCACAGCACGCCCGCCACCACCGGCGCCACGGCGTAGGGCCAGATCAGCAGTGTCTTGTAGAGCGTGGCGCCGCGCACCACGCGGTTGGCCATCACCGCCAGCAGCAGCGCGATGCTGATGCCGCACACAGCCACCAGCAGCGAGAACACCGCCGTGGTCTGGAACGAGGTGGCGTAGCTCGGGTCGTTCCACAGCCGCTCGAAGTTGGTCATGCCGACGTACTGCCGGCTCATGCCGAACGCGTCTTCCTGCAGCACGCTCTGGTAGAGCGCCTGCCCCGCCGGCCAGAAGAAGAACACCAGCACGATCGCCATCTGCGGTGCGATCAGCAGCCACGGCAGCCAGGCGGACTTGAAGCGAACGCGCTTTTCCATGGGCGGCCATCATAGCGGCAGGGCACGGCCTGCCGGGGCAGCATCAACCCGAATGGGCAGCGGTGCGGTGGAGCGTTGCACGGGGTTTGGATTGCTATTAATAGATGAGCTGTCTGCGCCCTCTGGACAATGGCTGCAGACCGAAAAGGCTTGAAAATGCTCAGGCGGACCAGCGGGTGGCGGCGCGTCGCCCGCGCGACCCGGCACCAGCGAAAAGCCCGCCACGGCAGGGGCCGGGCGGGCGGGGCTGGCGGGGGGTACAGGCACCCCGTTACCGGCGGCGCTCAGCCGCCGTTGGCCTTCTGGAAGCGCTCCAGCTGTTCGTTGCCGCGCTTGGTGATGTTGCCCAGCACTTCCTTCACCGTCTTCTTGCCCGACCACAGGCCTTCGGTTTCCTCGTCGATGACGGTGCGGATCTGCACGAAGTTGCCCAGGCGGATGCCGCGCGACTTGTCGGTGGTCTTACGGATCATCTGCTGCACGGCCACGTCGGTGCCGGGGTTCTGCTTGTAGTAGCCGGATTTCTCGGTCAGCTCGTAGGCGGCGATGGTCACCGGCAGGTAGCCGGTGCGCTGGTGGCTGGCGGCCGCCACCTCGGGCTTGGAGAGGTAGGCGAAGAACTGGCCGACGCCCTTGTAGACCTCCGGCTTCTTGCCGTTCATCACCCACAGGCTGGCGCCGCCGATCACGGTGTTCTGCGGCGCGCCCGGCACGTCGGGGTAGTAGGGCAGGGTGCTGATGCCGGCGGCGAACTTGGCGTTGCGCTTGACGTTGCCGTACAGGCCCGAAGAGCCGGTGATCATGGCGCATTCGCCCGAGACGAAGGTGGCGTCGGCGGCGTTGTTGCGGCCCTTGTAGACGAACAGCCCCTGCTGCGCCATGTTGGCCAGGTTCTGCAGGTGGCGCTCGTGCAGCGGCGTGTTCACCGCCATGCGCGCGCCCAGCCCGCCGAAGCCGTTGTTCTGGGTGGCGAACAGCACGTTGTGCCAGGTGGAGAAGCTCTCCAGCTGCGTCCAGCTGATCCAGCTGGTGGTGAACGGGCACTTGTGGCCGGCGGCCTTCAGCTTGGCGGCGGCGGCGGCCACCTCGGGCCAGGTCTTGGGCGGCTTGTCGGGGTCGAGCCCGGCGGCCTTGAAGGCGTCCTTGTTGTAGTGGAAGACGGTGGTCGAGCTGTTGAACGGGAAGCTCAGCATCTGGCCGTTGGGCGCCGTGTAGTAGCCGGCCACCGCGGGCACGTAGGCCTTGGGATCGAAGCTGGCGCCGGCCATCTTCATGACCTCGGCCACCGGCTTGATGGCGCCCTTGCTGGCCATCATGGTGGCGGTGCCGACCTCGAACACCTGCAGGATGTCGGGCGCGTTGCCGGCGCGGAACGCTGCGATGGCGGCCGTCATGGATTCGTCGTAGCTGCCCTTGAAGGTGGGTACCACCTTGTATTCGCTCTGGCTGGCGTTGAACTCCTTGGCCAGGTCGTTCACCCATTCGCCCAGGGCGCCGCCCATGGAGTGCCACCACTGGATCTCGGTGGCGGCGTGGGCCGGGAACGCCAGGAGCGCTGCGCAGGCGGCTGCGGCCAGGTGGTAACGACGTACGCTTGTCATGTGTGTCTCCATCTCCAAAGAAAATAGGGGCCAAAGCTTAGCCCCGGTTTGTGATCGAACGATTGCAATCGCGTTGCCTGGGCGTGACAAGCGGGTTTTCACGCAGGGCGGGCATGACCTTATGCGGCTTCGGAAATGTTGCAGCGCGGTAAAATCGCGGGCCAGCCGGACGCCAGCGCTGCACCGCTTGCGGCGGTCAGCCAGGGTTTGCCGTCAGGGCGTGTCTTGCTGGGACACCGACTCATGAACGCACCCGCCACGCTCACGCACCTCCTTGCCGCCGCAGACGCCAAGCCGCGCCTGCGCGAGATCCCGTACAACTACACCAGCTTCTCCGACCGCGAGATCGTGCTGCGGCTGCTGGGCGCGCGCTCCTGGCAGATCCTGGAGCAGCTGCGGGCCGAGCGCCACACCGGCCGCTCCTCGCGCATGCTGTACGAGGTGCTGGGCGACATCTGGGTGGTGCGCCGCAACCCCTATTTGCAGGACGACCTGCTGGACAACCCGCGCCGCCAGCGCCTGCTGGTGGAGGCCTTGCACCACCGCCTGACCGAAGTGGAAAAGCGCCGCACGCCGGGCGACGACGCCGCGCGCGACGCCCTGGTGGGCGAGCTGCTGGTGGCCGCGCGCCGGGTGGTGGAGGCCTTCGACCGCTCCTTCGCCAAGGTGGCCGAACTGCGCCGCCGCGCCGCGCGCGCGCTGGGCAGGCACACGCACAAGGACAACATCAAGTTCGACGGCCTCTCGCGCGTCAGCCACGTGACCGACGCCACCGACTGGCGCGTCGAGTTCCCGCTGGTGGTGCTCACGCCCGACACCGAGGAAGAGATGGCCGGCCTGGTCAAGGGCTGCATCGAGCTGGGCCTGACCATCATCCCGCGCGGTGGCGGCACCGGCTACACCGGCGGCGCGATTCCGCTCGACTGGAAGACCGCGGTCATCAACACCGAGAAGCTCATCACGCTCGGCCAGGTCGAGCGCGTGCAGCTGCCGGGGCTTCAGCGGGAGGTGGCCACCATCCATACCGAGGCCGGCGTGGTGACGCAGCGCGTGGCCGACGCGGCCGAGGCCGCCGGCCTGGTGTTCGCCTGCGACCCGACCAGCGCCGAGGCCAGCTGCATCGGCGGCAACATCGCCATGAACGCCGGCGGCAAGAAAGCCGTGCTGTGGGGCACGGCGCTGGACAACCTGGCCAGCTGGCGCATGGTCACGCCCGAGGCGCAGTGGCTGGAGGTCACGCGCCTGAACCACAACCTGGGCAAGATCCACGACGCCGAGGTTGCCAGCTTCGAGCTCAAGACCTTCGATGCCAGCGGCAAGAAGCTGCTCAAGACCGAGCGGCTGGACATCCCCGGCGCCACCTTCCGCAAGGAAGGCCTGGGCAAGGACGTGACCGACAAGTTCCTGGCCGGCCTGCCCGGCGTGCAGAAGGAAGGCTGCGACGGCCTGATCACCAGCGCGCGCTGGGTGTTGCACCGCATGCCGGAGCACACCCGCACCGTCTGCCTGGAGTTCTTCGGCAACGCCAAGGACGCGGTGCCCAGCATCGTCGAGATCAAGGACTTCATGTTCGCCGAGGCGGGCCGCAGCGGCACCCTGCTGGCCGGCCTGGAGCACCTGGACGACCGTTACCTGCGCGCGGTGGGCTACACCACCAAGTCCAAGCGCGGCGGGCTGCCCAAGATGGTGCTGGTGGGCGACATCACCGGTGACGACCCGGACGCCGTGGCGCGCGCGGCCAGCGAGGTGGTGCGCATCGCGAACTCGCGCTCGGGCGAAGGCTTCACGGCCGTCAGCGCCGACGCGCGCAAGAAATTCTGGGCCGACCGCAAGAAGACGGCCGCCATCAGCCGCCACACCAACGCCTTCAAGATCAACGAAGACGTGGTGATCCCGCTGCCGCGCATGGCCGAGTACACCGACGGCATCGAGCGCATCAACATCGAGCTTTCCCTGCGCAACAAGATCGAGCTGGCGGGCGAGCTGGAAGCCTTTTTCACCCGCGGCCACCTGCCGCTGGGCAAGCCGGAAGAGGGCGCCGAGGCGCCGTCGCCCGAGCTGCTGGAAGAGCGCGTGGCCCAGGCGCTGGCCGCGGTGCGCGAGGCGCGCGAGCAGTGGCAGGGCTGGCTGCGGGACGTCGGCACGCTGTTCCCGCAACTGCAGGACCACACGCTGCGCGCCAGCTGGAAGACGCAGATCCGCGCGCCGCTGCGCAGCATCTTCGGCGGCAGCGCCTTCGCACCGCTGATGGAAGAGGTGGCCGCCATCCACCGCCGCGTGCTCAAGGGCCGGGTCTGGGTGGCGCTGCACATGCACGCCGGCGACGGCAACGTGCACACCAACATCCCCGTCAACAGCGACAACTACGCCATGCTGCAGACGGCGCACGAGGCCGTGGACCGCATCATGGTGCTGGCGCGCGGTCTGGGCGGCGTGATCTCGGGCGAGCACGGCATCGGCATCACCAAGCTGCAGTACCTGAGCGACGAGGAGCTGGCGCCGTTCGCCGACTACAAGCAGCGCGTCGACCCGGAAGGCCGTTTCAACCGCGGCAAGTTGCTACGGAATCAGAAGCTGCCTGCGCCCGCCACCAAAGGGCTTGCGGCCGATTTGACCAATGCCTACACGCCCAGCTTCGGGCTCATGGGGCACGAGTCGATCATCATGCAGCAGAGCGACATCGGCGCCATCGCCGATTCGGTCAAGGACTGCCTGCGCTGCGGCAAGTGCAAGCCCGAGTGCAGCACGCACGTGCCGCGCGCCAACCTGCTGTACAGCCCGCGCAACAAGATCCTGGCCACCTCGCTGCTGATCGAGGCCTTCCTGTACGAGGAGCAGACGCGCCGCGGCGTGAGCCTCAAGCACTGGGAAGAGTTCGAGGACGTGGCCGACCACTGCACGGTGTGCCACAAGTGCCTCTCGCCCTGCCCGGTGAAGATCGATTTCGGCGACGTCACCATGAACATGCGCAACCTGTTGCGCAAGATGGGCAAGAAGAGTTTCCGCCCCGGCAACGCGGCGGCCATGTTCTTCCTCAACGCGACCGACCCGCGCGTGATCAACACCACCCGTGCCGCCATGACCGGCGTGGCCTTCAAGGCGCAGCGCGCGGCGGTGGACTTCTTCAAGGTGGCCGGCCGGCAGCAGACGCGCCATCCGCCCGCCACCGTCGGCAAGCCGCCGCTGCGTGAGGAGGTGATCCACTTCGTCAACAAGAAGCTGCCGGGCGGGCTGCCCAGCAAGACGGCGCGCGCGCTGCTCGACATCGAGGACCGCGCCTACGTGCCGGTGATCCGCGATCCGAAAGCCACCTCGGCCGATACCGAGGCGGTGTTCTACTTCCCCGGCTGCGGCTCCGAGCGCCTGTTCAGCCAGGTCGGCCTGGCGACCCAGGCCATGCTGTGGCACGCCGGCGTGCAGACCGTGCTGCCGCCGGGCTACGTATGCTGCGGCTACCCGCAGCGCGGCAGCGGGCAGTTCGACGTGGCCGAGAAGATGATCACCGACAACCGGGTTCTGCTGCACCGCGTGGCCAACACGCTCAACTATCTGGACATCAAGACCGTGGTGGTGAGCTGCGGCACCTGCTACGACCAGATCGCCGGCTATGAATTCGGGCAGATCTTCCCTGGCTGCCGCATCATCGACATCCACGAATACCTGCTGGAAAAAGGCATCAGGCTGGAAGGCAAGGGCGCCTACCTGTACCACGAGCCCTGCCACAACCCCATGAAGCTGCAGGACTCCACGAAGACCGTCAAGGCGCTGGTGGGCGAGCAGGTGCTCAAGAGCAACCGCTGCTGCGGCGAAAGCGGCACGCTGGGCGTGACCCGGCCGGACGTTTCCACCCAGGTGCGCTTCCGCAAGGAAGAAGAGATCCGCAAGGGCGAGGCCGAGCTGCGTGCCGGCGGCGCCGTGGGCGAGAAGGACAACGTGAAGATCCTCACCAGCTGCCCGAGCTGCCTGCAGGGCCTCAAGCGCTACGAGGACGACCTGAGCAACGGCCTGCTGGAAGCCGACTACATCGTGGTCGAGATGGCGCGCCACATCCTGGGCGAGAACTGGATGCGCGAGTACGTCGACAGGGCCAACGCGGGCGGCATCGAGCGCGTGCTGGTCTGAGGCCGCCAGCCGACGGGCCGGGCCTTCAGGATTCCGGCGGCCGCTCGAGCAACTGGCCGCGCTCCTGGTCGAACAGGCCCCAGGCGGCCATGAACAGCGCGGCGATCACCGGGCCGATCACGAAGCCACTGATGCCCATCAGCGAGATGCCGCCGATGGTGGTCAGCAGCACCACCCAGTCGGGCAGCTTGGTGTCCTTGCCCACGAGGATGGGGCGCAACAGGTTGTCCACCATGCCGATGGCCAGCACGCCCCAGGCGATCAGGCCCACGCCCTGCGCGATGGAGCCCGTGGCCAGCAGGTAGATCGCCACCGGCGCCCAGATCAGCGCGCTGCCCACCGCCGGCACCAGCGAAAGCAGCGCCATCAGCGCACCCCACACCACCGCGCCATGGATGCCCACCACCCACAGCGCCAGGCCGCCCAGCACGCCCTGCACCAGCGCCACCACGATGGTGCCCTTGACGGTGGCGCGCACCACGGTGGCGAACTTGCCGAGCAGCGCCTGCGTCTGCTCTTCCGACATCGGGGTCGAGCGGCGGATCAGCCCGGCCAGCGCGCGCCCGTCGCGCAGGAAGAAGAACAGCAGGTAGAGCATGATGCCCAGGTTGACCAGCCAGATCAGCGTGTTCTGGCCGATCGTCACCACCTTGGTGGTCAGCGCCTGGCCGCCGGCCAGCAGCGTGGCCGAGATTTTGTCGATGGCGTCCTGCACGTTGAACACGCCAAAGCGGCCCAATTGGTCGGTCAGCCAGTGCGGCATGGCGTCGACGATCTGCGTGAAATAGGCGCGGAAGTTGATCTCGCCCGAACGCACCCGCTGCGTGACGCTGGCCAGCTCGTCGATGATCGCGCTGCCCACCAGCACCATGGGCACCACCACGATCAGGATCACCAGCAGCAGCGTGAGGATGGCCGCCACGTTGCGCCGCCGGCCCACCCGGGCGCTGATGCGCTCGAACACCCCGTGGAACAGCAGCGTCAGCGCCACCGCCCAGAACACCGCGCCGAAGAAGGGCGACAGCACCCACACGAACGCCGCCGTCACCGCCGCCAGCAGCAGCAGGAAAACGGTGCGTTGCAGGCGGGAGATGTTCATGCCGAAGTCACTATACCCGAGCCCCTGTGGGGCGCGCCGCCAGAGGGCACAATGGCGTTTTGCCCTGCCAGGAGCCGATCCGCCATGAACGCGCCCAACCCCGCAGCCCGCGCCGCCGCCGTGCCCGAGGCGATGGTCGTGCACGCCAAATCGCGTGTGCTGGAAGTGGCCTTCCAGGGCGGCAAGCGCTACCGCATTCCGTTCGAGCTGATGCGCGTGTACTCGCCCTCGGCCGAGGTGCAGGGCCACGGGCCGGGGCAGGAGACGCTGCAGACCGGCAAGCGCGATGTGACCATCAGCCGCGTCGAGCCGGTGGGCCACTACGCCATCCAGCCCAGCTTCTCCGACGGCCACGACACCGGCATCTTCACCTGGGACTATCTGCGCTTTCTCGGCTCCCAGCAGGAAGCGCTGTGGCAGCAGTACGAGGAGCGCCTGGCCGCCGCCGGCGTGGACCGCGACGCCCCCATGGCCGCCAGGCCGGCTTCGGGCTGCGGCCACTGAAGCAAACCGGATGGTATGAAAACCATAGCTGCCTGCGCCCGTCACAAAAGGGCTGGAGGCACTTTTTGTCATTGAAACCAGGGTGCGTCGTACCACGGCGCCCCTTGCCGGCCGGGCGTCCACGCGGGCCGCTACCATTGCCACCATCATGAGCAGCACCCATTTCGGCTACGAAACCGTCGACGAGGACGACAAGGCGCGGCGCGTGCGCGGCGTGTTCGATTCCGTGGCATCGCGCTACGACCTGATGAACGACCTCATGTCCGCGGGCCTGCACCGGCTGTGGAAGGCCTACACCGTGGGCGTGGCCAACGTGCAGCCGGGCCAGCGCGTGCTGGACATCGCCGGTGGCACGGGCGATCTGGCGCTGGCGTTCTCGAAGAAGGTGGGGCCCACCGGTCAGGTGGTGCACACCGATATCAACGAAGCCATGCTGCGCACCGGCCGCGACCGGCTGATCGACGCCGGCGTGACCCTGCCCACCGTGGTCTGCGACGCCGAGAAGCTGCCGTTCCCGGACGGCCACTTCGACCTCGTCAGCGTGGCCTTCGGGCTGCGCAACATGACCCACAAGGACGCCGCCCTGCGCGAGATGGCGCGCGTGCTCAGGAAAGGCGGCAAACTGATGGTGCTGGAGTTCTCCCGCGTCGCCAAGCCGCTGCAGAAGGCGTATGACGTGTATTCGTTCAGCGTGCTGCCGCGCCTGGGCAAGTGGGTGGCCGGCGACGAGTCCAGCTACCGTTACCTGGCCGAATCCATCCGCATGCACCCCGATCAGCAGGAACTAAAGGCGTTGATGAAGCTCAATGGTTTCGGGCATGTGGATTTCCACAACCTGACCGGTGGGGTGGTGGCGCTGCACGTGGGCATCCAGTGCGGCTGAAGCCGGCATCCCCGGGCTCTCTTTCAGATCAACCCACAAAGCCGGGCTGCCCGCCAGGGCGGCACCCGGCACTGCAAGACCAGGAGGCACACAGATGACGCTCAGAAACATTGCTAACAGGCTGCTCACGCTGCTGATGGCCATGGTGATGTTCGGCGCCTTCACGTTCGACGCCGAGGCGCGGCGCATGGGCGGCGGCAAGTCGTTCGGCCGCCAGTCGGCCAACGTGACGCAGCGCCAGGCCACGCCACCCGCCGCACCCGCCAACCCCGGCCAGAGCGCCACCACCGCCGGTGCCGCGGGCGCCACCGGTGCGGCCGCCGCGGCCACCCGCAAGCCCTGGGGCAGCATGCTGGGCGGCATTGCCGCCGGCCTGGGGCTGGCCTGGCTGGCCCATAGCCTCGGGCTCGGCGCGGCCTTCGGCAACGTGCTGCTGATCCTGCTGCTGGTCATGGTTGGCCTGGCGGTGTTCAACATGCTGCGCCGCCGCGGCGCAGCGCAGGGCCAGCCCATGGCCTACCAGGGCGCGGGCGCCGGCACCCCGGCCACGCCACCCCAATACAGCCCGGCCAAGGTGGGCAACGACGCTTCGGCCCGCCCGTGGGAGAGCGCCTCCACCCGCTTCGAGGGCGCGGCGGCGGGCGGCTCCATCATCGGCTCGGCGCTGTCGGGCCCGCAGACCTGGGGCGTCCCGGCCGATTTCGACATCGCCGGCTTCACGGCCGCGGCCAAGCGCAACTTCATCACCCTGCAGGCGGCCTGGGACAAGGGCGACATCCCGGCCCTGCGCGCCATGATGACCGACGAGATGCTGTCCGAGATCAGGAACCAGCTGGCCGAGCGCGAGCGCGAGGCCCCCGGCCAGGGGAGCCAGACCGACGTGGTCATGCTGGAAGCCCAGCTGCTCGGCATCGAGGAACTGCCCGACGTCTACCTGGCCAGCGTGGAGTTCAGCGGCATGATCCGCGAGGACGGCTCGGCCGGGCCCAGCCCGTTCCGCGAGGTCTGGAACATGACCAAGCCGCGCCAGGGCCCGGGCGGCTGGCTGGTGGCCGGCGTGCAGGCCATGCAGTGAACTCCGGTGCCGGCAGGCGCTGAAAAAGGGCGGCCGCGTGCCGCCCTTTTTCCTGTCCGTTTGCATGAATAATCGGGGACATGGCTACATCGTCCCCTTTTTCGTCACTGGCGGATGCGCTCGGCAAGCTGGCCGAGCGCATCCAGCCGCCCGACTGGCTGGTGGATGAGTCGCAGCATCGCCTGGTGCTGTTCCTCAACCACGTGCTGATGCAGGAGCCCGAGGCCCAGGCGCGGCTGGCGCGCCAGAAGGGGCGCGTGGTGCGGGCGCAGTGGCGCGGCTTCTCGCTGCAGCTGGCGGCCACGCCGGCCGGCCTGCTGGAGCTGGCGCCTTCCGCCAAACCCGATCTGCTGCTTACCGTGACCGACGAATCGCCGTTTTCCATCGCGCGCGAGGCGCTGCGCGGCGAGCGGCCGGCGGTGCGCATCGAGGGCGACGTGCAGTTCGCCGCCGAGGTGAACTGGCTGGTCGACCACGTGCGCTGGGACGCCGAGGAAGACCTGGCGCGCCTCATCGGTGACGCGCCGGCGCACACGCTGGCCAGCATCGGCCGCGGCGCGCGCGAAGCGCTGCACAAGTTCGTAGCCGGCGTGAGCGCCCGCGCGCCCGGCGCTGCACGCGACGGTTCCGACCAAGCCGGTTCGTGAGGTCCGCCGCATGAGGCGCGTCGGCCGGGCCGTCACCATCGTCTGGGTCTCGCTGCGCTACGGGCTCGACGAGCTGGTGCTCACCAGCTTCCAGAAGCCGTGGCTGCGGGGCCTGGCGCGCATTGCTTCCATCGGGCGCGACCTGTCGGCGCCGCGCGGCCAGCGGCTGCGGGAGGCGCTGGAGCGGCTCGGGCCGATCTTCGTCAAGTTCGGCCAGGTGCTGTCGACCCGGCGCGACCTGCTGCCGCCAGACATCGCCGACGAGCTGGCGTTGTTGCAGGACCGCGTGCCGCCGTTTCCGGCGGACGTGGCCATTGCCACCATTGAGCGCGCCTTCCGGCGCCCGCTGGCAAGTCTGTTCACCAGCTTCGAGCGCCAGCCGGTGGCCAGCGCGTCGATCGCCCAGGTGCATTTCGCCACCCTGACCGACAAGAACGGCCGCGAGCGCGAGGTGGCGGTGAAGGTGCTGCGGCCCGGCATGCTGAAGGTGATCGAGCAGGATCTGGACCTGATCCACATGATGGCGCGCTGGGTGGAGCGCCTGTCGGCCGACGGCAAGCGCCTGAAGCCGCGCGAGGTGGTGGGCGAGTTCGATAAGTACCTGCACGACGAGCTGGACCTGGTGCGCGAGGCGGCCAGCGCCGCCCAGCTGCGCCGCAACATGGCGGGGCTGGATCTGGTGCTGGTCCCCGAGATGTTCTGGGACCTGTGCCGCTCCGACGTGATCGTGATGGAACGCATGCACGGCATCCCGATCGGCCAGGTCGAACGCGTGCGCGCGGCGGGGGTCGACATCCCCAAGCTGGCGCGCGACGGCGTGACCATCTTCTTCACCCAGGTGTTCCGTGACGGCTTCTTTCATGCCGACATGCACCCGGGCAACATCATGGTCAGCGTGGAACCGGCCACCTTCGGGCGCTACATCTCGCTGGACTTCGGCATCGTGGGCACGCTCACGCAGACCGACAAGGAGTACCTGGCGCAGAATTTCACGGCCTTCTTCCGGCGCGACTACAAGCGCGTGGCCGAACTGCACGTCGAGAGCGGCTGGGTGCCGCAAGACACCCGCATCGACGAGCTGGAGGCGGCCATCCGCAGCGTGTGCGAGCCCTACTTCGACCGGCCGCTGAAGGAAATCTCGCTCGGCATGGTGCTGATGCGGCTGTTCCAGACCTCGCGCCGCTTCAACGTGGAGATCCAGCCGCAGCTGGTGCTGCTGCAGAAGACGCTGCTCAACGTGGAAGGCCTGGGCCGCCAGCTCGACCCGGACCTGGACCTGTGGCACACCGCCAAGCCGTTCCTGGAGAAGTGGATGCTGGAGCAGGTGGGGCCGCGCCGCTTCTGGCGCGAGCTGAAGGAACAGGCGCCGTACTACGCCCGCATGCTGCCCGACATGCCGCGCCTGCTGCACGGCTACCTGCAGCAGCGCCCGGTGGACGACCTGCGGCGCGAGCTGCGCCAGATGATGGCCGAGCAGCGCCGCACCAACCGTCTGCTGCAGGCGATCATCTACGGCGGCATCGGTTTCGTGCTGGGGCTGCTGGTCATGCAGCTGATCGTACGTTTGCGGTTTATTGGGTAATATCCGGGTCCAGCCCAATCACGGCAAGCGCAGGCAGCTATCACAAGGGTAGCATTTGTGGGCTGGTTTCAACCATCTGGAGTATGGGTCCGGGCCAGGACAGAGGAAAAAGCATGTTGGTGAGCTTCATCGTCTTGTACCTGCTGGGCTCGATCGCCATCGGCCTGATGGCCGCGCGCCGGGTGCACAACACCGCCGACTACGCGGTGGCCGGCCGCAACCTGCCGCTGCCGGTGATCATCGCCACCACCTTTGCCACCTGGTTCGGCTCGGAAACGGTGCTCGGCGTGTCGGCCCAGTTCGTGCGCGAAGGCCTGGGCGGCGTGGTGGAAGACCCGTTCGGCGCCTCCATGTGCCTGGTGCTGGTGGGCCTGTTCTTCGCCTACCGCCTGTACAAGCGCAACCTGATCACCATCGGCGACTATTACCGCCAGCGCTTCGGCCGGACGATCGAGGTGGTGTGCTCGCTCATCATCCTGTTCTCCTACCTGGGCTGGGTGGCGGCGCAGATCACGGCGCTGGGGCTGGTGTTCAACCTGCTGAGCGACGGCGCCATCACCGTGACCTGGGGCATGGTGATCGGGACCGCGGTGGTGCTGGTCTACACGCTGTTCGGCGGCATGTGGTCGGTGGCGCTGACGGATTTCGTGCAGATGATCGTCATCGGCGTCGGGCTAGTGGCCATCGCCTGGTTCGCCGCCGACATGGCCGGCGGTGCCGGCAAGGTGATCGACTTCGCGGCCAGCCAGGGCAAATTCCAGTTTTTCCCCACCAGCGGCAGCACCAAGGACTGGATCTTCTTCTTCGCCGCCGGCATCACCATGATGCTGGGCTCCATCCCGCAGCAGGACGTGTTCCAGCGCGTGATGTCGTCCGACAGTGCGGAGACCGCCCGGCGTGGCCCGGTCATCGGCGGCCTGCTGTACCTGGCGTTCGCCTTCATCCCGATGTTCGTGGTCACCGCCGCGGTGCTGGTGATGCCCGAGACGCCTGCGCTGCTGAAGGACGATCCGCAGAAGATCCTGCCCACGCTGGTGATGGCCCACATGCCCGTGCTGCTGCAGGTGGCCTTCTTCGGCGCGCTGCTGTCGGCCATCATGTCCACTGCCTCGGCCACGCTGCTGGCGCCTTCCACCACCTTCGTGGAAAACATCCTGCGCAACCTGCATCCGGGCATGAGCGACGCACAGACACTGAAGGCGATGCGCATCAGCGTGCTGGTGTTCACCGGCTGCGTGCTGACCTACGCCATCACCATGAAGGGCTCGTCGATCTACGACCTGGTGTCGGGTGCCTACCAGGTGCCCCTCGTGGGGGCCTTCGTGCCGCTGGTGTTCGGCTTGTACTGGCACCGCGCGACCACGCAGGGCGCGCTGCTCGCGGTGGTGCTGGGCATCGGGGTGTGGCTCCTGTTCGCGGGCAGCCCGATGCTGCACGAGGCCTTCCCGCAGCAACTGGCCGGTCTGCTGGCGGCGCTGATCGGCATGTTCGCCGGATCGCTGGCGCCGCAATGGGTGGCGGACCACAAGGGCCACGTGCACCATTTCGAAGGCAGCGCTGCAGCCTGAGCCTCTTCCGGGCCGGGCGCCACGGTGCCCGGCGGCTGTTTCCGGCCTGACGAGGCTCGTCAGGCGGGTTTCCCGAGCCGGGCCGCAATTCGGGGCTGTAACTGAGGCACCTGTAGCTGGCGGGGGCGCTCTGCAAGCGCTGGGCAGGGGGCGAAACTATAATTAAAAGTTTTGCGCGATTTCCCTGTCGTGACGCCATGCCCATCTACGCCTACAAGTGCGCCACCTGCGGCTTTGCCAAGGATGTGCTGCAGAAGATCTCCGATCCGCCGCTGACGGTCTGCCCGTCCTGCGGCGCGCCTGCGTTCCAGAAGCAGATCACGGCCGCCGGCTTCCAGCTCAAGGGCTCCGGTTGGTATGTGACGGACTTCCGCGACGGCAAGGGCGGCCAGGGCAAGACGGCGGACAAGGGCTCCGGCAGCGGCGATGCCGCCAAGAGCGGCGACACGGGCGGCACCAAACCGGACAGCGCGGCGCCCACCCCGGCACCGGCTGCTTCGCCTGCGCCCGCTGCCAGCCCGGCGCCTGCCACCAAGCCATCGGCCGACTGAGGCCGCGCCGCTTTTCGCCCGACGGAACCCCCGCCCATGTCCCGCATCAAGCAGTACTTCATCACCGGCCTGCTGGTGTGGCTGCCCATGGGCATCACCGTGTGGGTGCTGCTGTGGCTGGTGGGCATCCTGGACGGCATCTTCCTGGGGGTGCTGTCGGCGCTGGAGGCCATGATCCCCGGCCTGTCGGTGCTGGGCGAGCGGCTGCGGCACATCCCCGGCCTGGGCGTGATCCTGGTGGCCATCGTGGTGTTCGCCACCGGCCTGTTCGTGGCCAACATGTTCGGCCAGTGGTGGCTGCGCCAGTGGGACCGGCTGATGACACGCATCCCGGTGGTGCGGAGCATCTATTCCAGCGTCAAGCAGGTGTCGGACACGCTGTTTTCCGGTTCCGGGCAGGCCTTCTCCAAGGCGGTGCTGGTGCAGTACCCGCGCCAGGGCGCCTGGACCATCGCCTTCCTCACTGGTAAGCCGGGGGGCGAGGTCGCCCGCTACCTGGCTGGCGACTACATCAGCATCTACGTGCCCACCACCCCCAACCCCACCTCGGGCTTCTTCCTGATGGTGCCGCGGGCCGACGTGGTGGAACTCAAGATGAGCGTGGACGAAGCGCTCAAGTACGTCATTTCCATGGGCGTGGTGGCGCCACCCGTGCACGTGCCGCCACCGCCGCCGGGCGAGCCGGCGCCCGTGCCGCAGGTGCCCGGCATCACTGGCCCGCTCAACCCGCCGGAGGCCGAGGCGTCGGCCTCAGGCTCATCCGTTTCTCCCTGAAAGCATGTCCATGTCCACCACAGCCCCCGCGCCCATGCGCAGCCACTACTGCGGTCTGGTGACCGAAGCGCTGATCGGCCAGACCGTCACCCTGTGCGGCTGGGTCAACCGCCGGCGCGACCACGGCGGTGTGATCTTCGTCGACCTGCGCGACCGCGAAGGCTACGTGCAGGTGGTGTGCGACCCGGACCGCCCGGAGATGTTCAAGGTGGCCGAGGAACTGCGCAACGAGTTCTGCGTGCAGGTCAAGGGCCTGGTGCGCGCGCGCCCGGAAGGCACCACCAACGACAGCCTCAAGAGCGGCAAGATCGAGGTGCTGTGCCACGAGCTGAAGGTGCTCAACCCATCGGTCACACCGCCGTTCCAGCTCGACGACGAGAACCTGTCGGAAACCACGCGCCTCACCCACCGCGTGCTGGATCTGCGCCGCCCGGTGATGCAGCGCAACCTGATGCTGCGCTACAAGGTGGCGATGGCGGTGCGCCGCTTCCTGGACGAGCACGGCTTCGTCGACATCGAGACGCCCATGCTCACCAAGAGCACGCCCGAGGGCGCGCGCGACTACCTGGTGCCCAGCCGCGTGCACGACGGCCACTTCTTCGCGCTGCCGCAGTCGCCTCAGCTGTTCAAGCAGCTGCTGATGGTGTCCGGCTTCGACCGCTACTACCAGATCACCAAGTGCTTCCGCGACGAAGACCTGCGCGCCGACCGCCAGCCCGAGTTCACGCAGATCGACATCGAGACCTCGTTCCTTGGCGAGCAGGAGATCCGGGACCTGTTCCAGGGCATGATCAAGCACGTGTTCCAGGTGGCGCTGGGCGTGGACCTGGGTGAGTTCCCGGTGATGCCGTATGCCGAAGCCATGCACCGCTTCGGCTCCGACAAGCCCGACCTGCGCGTCAGGCTCGAGTTCACCGAGCTCACCGACGTGATGAAGGACGTGGACTTCAAGGTCTTCAGCGGCCCGGCCACCACGCCGGGCGGCCGCGTGGTCGCGTTGCGCGTGCCGGGCGGCGGCGAGATGAGCCGCGGCGAGATCGACGGCTACACCGAGTTCGTCAAGATCTACGGCGCCAAGGGCCTGGCCTGGATCAAGGTGAACGACGCCGCCAAGGGGCGCGACGGCCTGCAGTCGCCCATCGTGAAGAACCTGCACGACGCCGCCATCGCCGAAATCCTGCAGCGCACCGGCGCGCAGAGCGGCGACATCCTGTTCTTCGGCGCCGACAAGGCCAAGGTGGTCAACGATGGCATCGGCGCGCTGCGCCTGAAGATCGGCCACTCCGACTTCGCCAGGAAGACCGGCGTGTTCGAGAGCCGGTGGGCGCCGCTGTGGGTGGTGGACTTCCCGATGTTCGAGTACGACGAGGAAGAGGGCCGCTGGAACGCCATGCACCACCCCTTCACCAGCCCGAAGGACGGCCACGAGGACTACATGGACAGCGACCCCGGCCGCTGCGTGGCCAAGGCCTACGACATGGTGCTGAACGGCTGGGAGCTGGGCGGCGGCTCGGTGCGTATCCACCGCGCCGAAGTGCAGAAGAAGGTGTTCGACGCGCTCAACATCACGCCGGAAGACGCGCAGGTCAAGTTCGGCTTCCTGCTGGACGCGCTGCAGTACGGCGCGCCCCCGCACGGCGGCCTGGCCTTCGGCCTCGACCGCCTGGTCACGCTGATGACGGGCGCCGAGTCCATCCGCGACGTGATCGCCTTCCCCAAGACCCAGCGCGCCCAGTGTCTGCTCACCCAGGCGCCCAGCCTGGTGGACGAGAAGCAGTTGCGCGAACTGCACATCCGCTTGCGCAACCCGGGTTGAACAGGACACCCCCCTGAGTCGCTGACGCGCCTTCCCCCTCTTGCTTCGCGAGGGGGCACCGCCAGTGGCCGGTTCAAGCCCGGCCACGGCGGTCGCTGGCCTGGCCTGCTCCGCGGCCATCTGATCTTGAACCTCTGCGCAGGGGCGCGCGGCCCCGCTTGCGCCACCGTCCTACGGGTGGTGCCCCGGCTTTGGGCTACGATGTGGCATCACCTTCAAGGAGAAGTGCATGTCCGACC
>ERZ795053.1580-NODE-1580-length-28848-cov-6.235717_pt1 | contig 28848 bp, 23 predicted proteins | sample MGYA00375137_ERZ795053 | MGnify/ENA primary metagenome ERZ795053 (study PRJEB30182, sample SAMN05720284) | activated sludge metagenome | isolation source: Anaerobic digester | place: Hong Kong | collected 2014-12-17 ...
CCATTATGGTTTAAAATTTGCCAGTGACCGCCAAGTTTTGGGCCTACACGTTTTAATATGCCTTTCATTTTTAGGTTTGCAAGATAATTTTCAACCGTACGTGGTGTTTTGCTTATTTTTTCAGCAATTTGTTCCGCTGTGATATTCGGATTGTTCTGTATCTCAACCAAAATTTGTAATTCAATCGTTCCGAAATCGTTCCGAAATCGTTCCGAAATCGTTCCGAAATCATTCCGAAATTTTTCAAAAACTTCCTGCTTATCTTTTTTTGAATTTTGCTGTGAATTTATCAGGTCTTTTTCTTTATCATTGATGGAGTCATAGGAAAAATCCGCCGCTCCTTTTTTCTGTTCAAAAATCAGAGCAAAGCCTGCGCCCATTTCTTTATAAAATGGTTCGGGTAGCCCGGCGCCAGTGCAGTATTTTAGCATATCTTTTACGCCGCGTCCCCAATTTTCGATGTATCCGGCGCGAAAAAACACACGGGCAATATCAGGATTTGCCGGAACAGAACTGTGTTTTTGCTTAAGGGTTTCCAGTGTCCATCCTTCGGGCAAGCGGCCGCTATTGTAAATCATAAGCCAGCGATCGTAAACACTTATTTGTACCGGCACATTGCTGCTGTAATCTTTGTGAATAATGGCGTTTAATACAGCTTCGCGAAGTGCCTTTATAGGATAATCGTATGTTTCGGTGCGGGTAATACCTTCATAAGCAATATTGGCTTTCATGTATTTCGTGGTAAGCAAATCCATGGTTTTTTCAACCTGCTCAATCAGGCTTCCCTCAATAACATCCTGATACAACAAATCGGAATGCGTGCGAAAGAACCCAATCTTTACGAATGCGCCTGTAATCAGTCTTTCGGCATTTTTACCGAAACATAATACGGCCGCTCTCAGCAGGTGATCCTTTTCGGTAAGGTTAAGTACTTCAAGCAGTTCTTTATTGCTTGCATTCAAATCTTCATCGGGAATTCGATTGCTTCTTTGTGCTTTTTTACGGAAAATAGTAAAGGCATTTTCTGATAAATCATCCATCGAAAAGTTTTCGGCAATCACGCCATCCCATTTTTTACCTCGCTTTGCAAGTAAAAATTGTTCGAGTGCACCGCCGCTGAGGTCTTGTATGGTACTGCCCGAACGATAATAAAAATGGCCATGATATGACACAGGGTTTTTGGATGAATCCACAACTATTTCAATGTAGTTTTTCCTATTTTCTGTTTTATGGTTGATTTGAGGAAACAAACCAAAAATATCACGGATTTTATTTGGCAGGTCGTCCAACAGCTTTTTATGATTATCAATGCCTATGACATTGCCTTGATCACCGAGCCCTATAAAAAGCTTTCCGCCCTGTGCATTGGCAAATGCACAAATTGATCTCAGGCACTCATCTTTCCATATCATCTTAAATTCAGTATGTTGATTTTCAACTATCATAGGTCATAGATTCTGGTCATGCTGCGAAAATAGCTAATTTCCATATTCCCCGGCAAGATGCAAATCAGTTTCCCTACAACTCGAACTTTCTGAGGTGCTCCGGTGTTTTTTCCATCTGATCGAACACAGCCATAGTTTCGTTTTGACGGATCACGTGAGCTTTCCCTTCCAGGTCAATCAGCACAATGTTTGGCCTCAGGTTGATAAACTGCATCCACTGCGTCATGTTGTAAGCGCCAACATGATGAATAACAAAATGATCCCCTTTGTTGAGGAGGGGCAGCACGGCGTTTTCGCGAATCACGTCAATATTCATACAAAGAGGTCCATACATGGTGGTTTCCTCGGTATATTGCGAAAACTCCTGGGCCGGCGTGATTTTGTGATCGTACCAGAAGGAAGTGAACAACAGATTGATACCTATATCCACTATAGTTGTTCTTTTGCCGGTTGAAGATCTTTTATTCGAAATCACCGTTCCGAGCAGAAATCCGGCATCATCGATAAGTGCACGGCCGGTTTCAAGAATCAGTAATGGAAGATCGTCGGGCGGATATTCAGCATTAAGCAGGGCGGATGCAATTTCTTCGGCATAATCATCAAATGAGGGAGTGGTATCCATGCCTGGTAAGTATGCTCCTTTTAATGTGTTGTGCGAGGCAAACCCTCCGCCCAGATCAATATATTTTAGCTGGTGGTTGTATTTTCTTTTCAGCCCGAGAGCCAGATCTGTCAGTTTCAATGCAGCAATGCCATAAGCCCTGGTGCTCATGATAAATGTTCCGATATGACAATGCAATCCTACCAGGTCCATTTTCCCTGAAGCCATAATTTTATTTAGTGCATCCCATGCCTGACCGTTTTCATAATTAAAGCCAAACCGATCCCAGATAGGGAAAATACCGGTGTCCATGTTCACCCTGATGGCCACACGGGGTCGTTTGTTCAGTTTGGAAGTCAGTTCGATGATCGTATAGAGTTCGTCAAGGTGATCAATGTGAATGAGGGAGTCGTTTACAATGGCTTTTGTAAGGTCGCTGACCGTTTTGTCGGGGCCGTTAAAAATGATCTTCCGGGGGGCTACACCGTTTTTAACCGCTTTGTCGTATTCAAAACCTGAAACCACTTCGGCCCATGCGCCTTCCTGGTGGTAAATATTGCAGACTGCATTCAGGTAATTGGTTTTATAAGACCATGCAAACTGAACTTTAGGATACCTCATGGTAAAAGCTTTTTGAGCTTTATGAAAAGTGTTGCGAACGGTTTTCTCGGAGATCACAAATACCGGGGATCCATAATTTTCGATCAGGGATTTTACCAATACTCCGTCAATATTGGTTTTTGGTGTACGTTCAACACGTGCACCGAACTTATTTGGCATTTCTGTTTCCAGGCGTTTAATGACAGGCCGCTCATATCTTAATTTTTCCATGTAAATATATTATTTCTGAATTTGTTTTGAAATTAAAGTTCTCCTGTGGTAGAAATTTGTTGAAATTCTTCAATGTCAACAATCATATCCCAGGCATAGCGTACAAACATTTTACCTACTTTATATTCGGTAAATGGCTTTACTTCTTCGCCAAGTGCAAGTCGAACGAGGGTTTCGGGGATATTTTGGCCGGCTCCCACTGCAAGATAAATCCATGCCGGCATACGAGGATTGATTTCGAGAAGATAAAACTCGTTTTGTTTATCCTTCATCAACTCCAGTTCAAAACCTCCGCGCCATTTGGTCTGACTGAGAAACTGACCGGTAAGTTCCAGCATTCGGTAATCGGAAATGGATACCCCGCCCCAGGCTTTCCCTTTGTCGGTGATGTATTGCTTACGCATGGGAATGGCTGCGATGGTATTACCTTTTCCGTCGCCCAGTCCGGTTACATTGAATTCACTGCCATGCACAAATTCCTGGATAATCACAGGTGTCCCCCATTTTGCGGTAATCTTGTTGAAATATGTTTTTACCTGTTCATCATTGTAAGCAACATAAGCTTCGTAAAATTTACCTTTGACCAGCACAGGGTATTCAAAATCGTGCGAAAGTTTAAGTGCTGAATGCAGATCGTGATAGGATTTGCTTTTAGGTACTTTTATTCCATACTTTTTACCAAACTCATCCAGGTTAACCTTGTGCCTTTCTTCAAACTGGGCAAGGGTGGGCAAAAAAGTGTGTATTCCCATATCTGCAAGTGTTTTTTCCAAACGAATAAAAGGATACAGTTCAGCATCAAAGTTAGGAATGAGCACATCAATTTTTTCGTTATTATGAATGAATTCAATCCTTTCGAGAATCGCATCAGTACCAGATGAGGGGTAGGGGATAAGATAGGATTTGTCAACAAGATCATGCATAAATATCCCGGGTTCCAACGATTCATAGCCCAGGCCAATAATTCTGCAATCAAACGATTGAGCTTCTTTCAATCCTCTGATAACAGCTACACCCGGTCCGGGACTGTCAATTGCGTTCAAACCGGTAACTGCAATGGTAAGCTTTCTTTTTTCAGTCATTTTCAACTAATGAAAAGTTATGCAACAAGCCGAGAAAATCTTCAAAATCTTTTTCGAAAGTATTTTTCTCGACAAAATATTTTTCAATAGTAGTTGCGATGATTTCTTCCTGTGATTTTCCTTCTTTGAGTTCATTGATAATCATTGCACCCATTGGATTTACCGTAAACGATTCGCCGGTATCCGGATTGAAAATCAGCCCTGAGGCACTTACTGCTACATTATTTTTTATTCTCATTTTTATTATGATTGGAGGTTTCGAAAAATTATTGAATGACCAGCTTTCTGGCTGCCGATTTCCAGTTGCCGGACTGCAGGTAATAAAAGTAAATTCCGCGGGGAAACTGAAGTGTTTCGAGTTGTATTTGATTCTCGGGCTGCTTAACACTCAAAGTACGGATAGTTTTTCCTTCTGCGTTGGTGATAATCAGCTCGCCTGTGGAGTATGAATCCTGGAGTGCAAATGGAATGGTTACAAATTCCTTTGCAGGATTTGGAAAGGCATTTCCCATATTGATATCCGGTTTGGATTCATCAACGTCGAATGATGTCAGGTGTCCGGGCAGGTCATATACTCTGGTTTGAATGGTATAAGGATAAAGCGAGTAATCGTAGCTGTAGGTTGTCATTTTTGTACTTCCGTCGCTCAGCGTGTGAACGTACATATATTGACAGCCTGGTACAAAAAGCAGCTTGTTTCCGTCTTCGTCAACAACAAAGGCATTGTAGCTATAATATTGTCCAACTGTGTTGTATTCGTAATAAATGTAAGCCAGACAAAGTTTGTCGTCGGTAGTAAAAAGGTTTTCAGATACAAATTTAACGTCGTAAAGATAATTGTCTGTGGGTACTTCCAGGTTAATGGTTTTCCATAAAGAGTGATCGGTATTGTAAATTCTGCACTGGCTGGTTCCTACATGCATGATGAAAAACTTGTCACCTGAATTGGCCAGATTGGTAAACGTCCCCGAGTGATCGTAGGTTTGTTCAAGGGTGATTTGACAGTAACCCAGGTTTAGACTAAGCATAAATACGATTACAAATGTGATGTGTTTCATAGTAGTTTGATAAAAATTTTGACAAAGGTAACTTTAGTAACAATTTGAAAAAATTATGGTTGCTGTATCTTTCAGATTTACCAGGTATGCTTTTCCTGGTGAGAGGTGGGCTAAGGTGGCGATTTGCTTTTCGGGCCAATACACTCTCCATCCTGCTAGCTCGACAATGATGTTGATTTTATCGATAAAATTCTGATTCAGCGAATTTATGGGCATTTCACAGGAGCTCAGCACGGGAAGCAAATGCCAGCCGGTTTCGTAGGTTTTACTTCTGTTTGAAAGTGAGGAACCTCTGAAACTTAGGACAGCCGGGCTGGTCATTTTTATAGAATAACCCTGGAAGGGGTCAAAAAAATCAATGGTATGAATACTCCCGGCAGGGTAAATTGTTCCCGAGTCACCAATCATTATTTCCATAGAGTTTATTATGAATTGCAAAACGGAATCAATTTGTGCATTTTCGGGAAGAATAAAGCAGGAAAGACTATTCCATCCTTCGCTGAGCACAGCATCAAAACCGGCATTAATCATAGTATTTACAGATTGTACAAGAACCGGAGTACGATCCGAGTTTTCGTACATATTTTTGAAACGGTTGATATCATCAGAAGTATAACTGAACATGTTGTCCAGCCATTTATCATTTACAGTCTGATAAAATACATTTACAACAATTTCAATTTCTTCAAAATAATTATTTAAAGGAACATGATAACTGATTTTATCACAACCACATCCCTCAATACCGTTTTGTTTGTTGAAGTCAGGATCAGTTGCTGCAAGTCCCTCAATTTTTGTTGTATCATAGCTTGGGTGTGTTGTGGTAAATCCCTCGGGCGGAATCCGATTGTCCTTTAAAGTCTGGTAAGCACGCTCCAAAACCGTGGTAACATTACCTTCAACATCACCCATCACCATTTCATAGATCTGGACTTCATCTTCACTGTTAATGGTATTAAAATGTGGTTCATAGTCTGTATTTTCAGCTATTAAATTATGATTATCATCTGATCTTCCACTGTGAAAAATGGTATCACCTGTATTTGTTCTGGCAATCAGTTCGATGAATGCTCTCCTGCTTGGGAACCCGGAAGGAAATTTATGTCCTGCCTTGTTAGTCAGGAGTACATTCAAGAAGAGTGTATCATTGGTTCGGCCGGTTTCTTCGACAGAAAGGCTGAGTGACTGTCGGGTAAGCATATTTGAAGACCGGCTTATAGTGGAATCGAAGTTGGATGTCGAAGCAGTAATTCCAAGTTGCACGATGTTTTCTTTGAAAATTTTACCCATAAAAATATTTGCTCCTGCAAAATGATGCATCCCGAAAGGTGAGCGTGGTTGAAGCCAGGGTGGAACGGTGCTGATTTTCACAGAATCGTTGATGCGCGGAACGTGGCAACTTTGGCAGCTTTTATTTTCCGTGGGAAAAACAGAATTTTTCCATTCCTGATAAATGGCCTGCTCCACAAATTTTTCACCTGTGGCAACGCCATTGAGATCAACAGGGTCAGTTAATAAAGTATGACAGGAAGCACATAATTCAGAATTGTTAATATGGTTGCTGTGCACCGGAGTATATCCTGTATTAAAAAGCATAGGATTAATGAATGGATTGGAAAAAGGACCCCAGATAATTTTATTGGTACCAATCGAAAAAGTTCCCGAGAAATTCCCGCTTGATTCGGGAGTAATTTGATGACATACAGTACATTGTACACCATCAAGTGCCAGGGGGTCATTTTTCATTTCAGCAATAGTGTAATAATCTTTTTGTGCATAATGGGCATTGATGTTACCCACCGGTGCATGACAGGTTGTGCATACATTTTCCAACGCCTCTTTGTGTGAAGGATTTACCAGTCCTTCATGGCTTACCTTGGCCTGCCAAAGTGGATCTTTTGCTGAGTTTCCCATCATTGTTGACCGCCAGTCGTTGGCAATGCCAATTGGTGCACCTTGTCCGTTGGTCATCGAATTGTGACAAACAGCACAAGTTCCCGATCCTGCGAATAAATTGTTATAACCTGTTGGCAGAGGATTGTTTCTGACCGGGATTATCAATTTAGCAGGTAAATGATAATTGTCAAACCGGAATGCCAGTAGCAAAAGAGTTATTAAAGATATCAGGAGAATGAAGATTTGCCTGGCAGGATTCATAGAAAAACGGTGAAATAATTTGTTTTTAAAAATGATGGCAAAAGTAAATAGTGTTACTCTGGCGATTGTTACAAAATTTTATAAATCTTTTATAAGATTTTCGACTGGCAGGATTTTCAGCAGGGAAGTTGTTTTTTTTAATCTTTCTTTTTCGGCTTCCAGCTTAAATTTCAAGATTCTTTTTGTAGTCGCTTACGGTAATGCCGGTAACCGTTCTGAACTGAGAGGAAAGATACTGAACGCTGCTGTACCCCATCATATAAGCGATTTCGCTTAGCGTAAGTTCCCTGTTGCGAATCAGTTCTTTTACTTTTTCAATTTTTTGTAAAATGATAAATTTTTCGAGAGTCATCTGCTCATATTTTGAGAAAATGGAAGAAATATACGGGTACGAAAGATTGAATCGTTCAACCAGATAGTCTGAATTACGCACCATCGCATTGTAGGTGCTGTATTGAACAAGGTTAATGATGGCGCTTTTTATCTGTTGTGCCAACTGTTCTTCTTTGTTCGACAAAAGCTCAAACCCTTCTTCCCTGAGCATTTCAGCAATCTGGTCAAGTGATGAAACTTCAGGGTCAAAGTCAACTTCTGCTTCTCCGAGGTCAATGCGGATAATGTTTACTCCGGCATCACGTAAAATCCTTTTTACGAGTTTTACGCAACACTGACACAACATATTTTTGATGATGAGTTTTTGGCGAATCATTATGCTGTTGAAAAGATCAAAGTACTGACAAAAATAGTTTAAAAATTTCCAGTGTACATTTATTTTCCTGATCAAAGAGCGTTCCTTATCAGTTTGAAGTCCCATTGCATTTTTCTGTATTTTTGTTGACACAAAAAAGAAAATTCATGCCTGAAACAAAAAAACTCTTTCTTCTTGACGCTATGGCTTTGATTTACAGGGCTTTTTATGCACTGAATAAAAATCCGAGGATCAGCTCGAAAGGATTGAACACCTCGGCTATTGTCGGATTTGCCAATACATTATTTGATGTGATTCGTAATGAAAAACCAACTCATATTGGCGTTGCTTTCGATACCCATGCACCTACACTCCGCGCCGAAGAATTTCTTGCATACAAAGCCAACCGCCAGGAAATGCCCGAAGATCTGGCCAGGTCATTGCCCTACATTGTTAAATTAATAGAAGGCTTTAATATTCCCATTTTGTTCGTTGATGGTTACGAAGCTGATGACGTTATCGGAACGTTGGTGAAAAAAGCGGAGAAGAAGGGTTTTACTACCTATATGATGACTTCTGATAAAGATTTCGGACAGTTGGTGTCGGACAAATCATTCATTTTCAGGCCGGCTTACATGAAAAATAAAGCCGAAGTGCTTGGGGTAAAAGAAGTCTGTGAAAAATTTGGAATCAAGCGACCGGAACAAGTGATTGATGTCCTCGGGCTTTGGGGAGATGCTTCGGACAATATTCCCGGTATTCCGGGAATAGGTGAGAAAAGGGCAAAAGAACTTATTGCGGTTTACGATTCCCTGGAAAATGTGTTGGAACATGCCCACGAATTAAAAGGTAAAATGGCTGAAAATGTGCAGAAATTTACCCAACAGGCTTTGGATTCAAAACGGTTGGCTACTATCATGCTGGATGTGCCCATTGATTTTGACGAAAATTCTTTAAAACTTAAAAAACCTGATTTTGAATTGCTGAATCAGTTGTTTACTGAGTTGGAATTCAAAACTTTTGGAAAAAGACTTTTTGATTATTACCAGACTGAAGGGTCAAAAGAAACCAAAAAAGAAGCTGAAGTGCAGCATGATTTATTTACCAGTGCGGCATTTAGTGAAGATGGTGAACTAAAGACCATTCAAACCACTAACCATAATTATTTCCTGCTTGATACCGCCAAAAAACGCAGCAAACTGACAGAAGAAATCAAAAAAGCAAAATCGTTTTGTTTTGATACTGAAACTACCGGAACCGATCCCAACAATTCGGAACTTGTTGGAATTGCATTTGCCATCAAACCCGGTGAAGCCTGGTATATGCCTGTGCCGGAGAATTACAACGAAGCGCTTAATCTTGTCAGCGAATTCAAATTGGTTTTTGAAGACGACGAAATTGAAAAAGTAGGGCAGAATCTGAAATTTGACATTTCGGTTTTGAAGTGGTATGAAATAGAAGTAAAAGGCAGGCTGTTCGACACTATGCTGGCACATTACCTCATTGAACCCGAATTGCGTCACAACATGGATTTTTTAGCTGAAAAATACCTGAATTACAAGCCGGTCAGCTATGATGAAGTTACTTCAAAAAAAGGTTCCAGGCAGCTTAATATGCGGGAGGCCCAGCAGAAAATGCCAAACGAAGTGCTCAATTACGCTGCTGAAGATGCTGACATTACGCTTCAATTGAAAAACAAATTTGAACCAATGCTGGATGAAGCCGGTGTACGCAAGCTTTTTAACGAAATTGAAATGCCACTTGTCCCCGTTTTGGGAGCAATGGAAGCTGAAGGTGTAAAACTGGATGTGGACGTACTGAAAGTTATTTCTTCACAACTTGAAAAAGAAATACATCAGGCAGAAAAGGAGATTTTTGAGTTGGCAGGCGAAGAGTTTAATATCAGCTCACCAAAACAATTAGGGATCATCCTTTTTGAAAAATTGAATATTACAAAAAATCCCAAGAAAACAAAAACCAGCCAGTATTCAACAAGTGAAGACGTGCTGAACAAGCTTGAGCATAAACATCCGATTGTATCTAAAATTCTTGATTATCGTTCGCTCACCAAGCTAAAGTCAACCTATGTTGATGCTTTACCTGCATTGTTGAGTCCCCGCGACGGACGCCTACATACCAGTTACAACCAGGCTGTTACCTCAACAGGAAGGTTAAGCTCAACAAATCCAAATCTCCAAAACATTCCGATACGTACTGAAAGAGGTCGGGAAATAAGAAAAGCATTTGTTCCCCGAAACGAAGATTTTACCCTTCTTGCAGCCGATTACTCACAGATAGAACTTCGAATTATTGCCGAACTGAGTCGTGACAAAGGAATGATGGAAGCCTTCCAAAACGGGTTAGATATTCACACTGCAACAGCTGCCAAAGTGTATGGAACAGATATAGCGAAGGTAACCCGTGAAATGCGACGCAATGCAAAAACGGTTAACTTTGGAATAATCTATGGCATCTCTCCTTTTGGGCTGGCTGAAAGACTCAATATTTCACGAACGGAAGCCGGCGAAATCATCGAAAACTATTTCCGACAATATCCGGCTATAAAGCAATATATGAATGACACAATTCAATTTGCCAGAAAAAACGGATATGTGGAAACCATGATGGGTCGTCGTCGCTACCTGCGTGATATCAATTCAGCCAACGCCACAATACGGGGTTTTGCAGAACGAAATGCCATCAATGCACCAATTCAGGGCTCATCAGCCGATATGATAAAAATTGCCATGATCCGCATTTACAGCGAAATAATGAAAAAGAATCTGAAATCCCGGATGATTTTGCAGGTGCATGATGAATTGGTTTTTGATGCCCGAATAGACGAGCTTGACCAATTGAAAAAAATAGTGGAAATAAACATGAAAAATGCTATCGAAATGAGCGTTCCCATTGTTGTGGATATAAATACCGGGGCCAACTGGCTGGAAGCTCATTAAATACCGTAACACTGTATTTTTCAACATGCTGAACGGCTTTCTTTTATGATTTCTGACTTCCTCAAAGTTCAACCCCATCCTGAATACTGGTATAATTGCAAAGAATTTATTGATGGTCAACTTCTATGAAATTAATAATTTTTGCCCAAGCCATCATGATTTATCTATCTTTGTGGCATTAAGTTTCATTTTAAATATTGGAAATATGAATCTGAAGGACGACAAAAGAATAGTGATGACGCTGGATGCCGGTGGTACCAATTTCGTTTTTTCGGCAATTCAGGCGGGTGAAGAAGTAGTCGATTCCATTACAATGCCTGCTTCAGCAGATGCGCTTGTTGACCTGCTTAAGCGAATCATGGACGGGTTTGAGGAAGTCAGGAATAAATTGAAAGAAGCTCCGTCAGCGATTAGTTTTGCTTTTCCGGGTCCGGCTGAATACGAACTTGGGATTATCGGTGATTTGGTCAATTTGCCCCTTTTCCGTGGTGGTGTCGCACTTGGCCCAATGCTTGAGGAAAAGTTTAATATTCCGGTGTATATCAACAATGACGGCGATCTGTTTGCATACGGAGAAGCTATCGGAGGCTTGCTTCCTTTTATCAATAATCTGCTTGAGAATAGTGGGAATCCGAAACGTTATCATAATCTTTTTGGAGCTACTTTTGGAACCGGTTTTGGTGGTGGTATTGTATCAAAAGGTGAGTTGCTGAAGGGAGATAATTCAGCTTCCGGTGAAATTAACAGACTTCGTAACAAAATTCATCCTTTTTATAGTGTTGAAGAATCAGTTAGTATTCGTGGGATTAAACGGATTTACAGCCGCACTGCCGGAATTTCTGAAATTCTGTGCCCCACACCCCAGTCAATTTTTGAGATCGGAATGGGAAAAGTTGAGGGAAACAAGGATGCTGCCCGTCAGGCTTACAGGAGATTTTCAATCGCTGCAGGGGACGCTCTTGCCAATGCTATCACGCTGATAGACGGACTGATAGTTTTGGGCGGGGGCATTTCGGGCGCTTATCCGTTGTTTTTACAAAATCTTGTTGCCGAAATGAATCACCGTTTCGAAACTCCCGAAGGGAAATATCTACCACGCCTTGAGGTGGAAGTTTTTAATCTTGAGTATGAACGTGACCTTCAGCGGTTTATCAAAGGAGATCAGAAAGAAATCGAAGTGCCTTTCAGCCAAAAAAAGATAAAGTACGATCATCTGAAAAGAATAGGAGTAGGCATAACCCGCCTGGGTACAACAAAGGCAACCTCATTGGGTGCATATGCTTTTGCCATTAATGAACTGAATAAAAAATAGAGCCCGAATGAAGGTATCAGGATTTACCATTGTAAGGAATGGACAAAAATACGATTACCCGTTTACCGAATCCATTCGCTCCATGCTGCCTTTGTGTGATGAGGTGATTGTTGCTGTTGGAAATTCAGACGACGATACCCTGGCAATGGTCCGGGCAATTAATTCACCAAAAATCAGGATTTTAGAAACAGTTTGGGATGATTCACTGCGCGAAGGTGGTAGGGTACTGGCTGTGGAAACCGACAAAGCTAAATCAGCTATAGCAAGTGATACGGATTGGTGTATTTATCTCCAGGCCGATGAAGTGTTTCATGAAAAAGATTACCCTGAAGTCCGGCGTGCTATGATAGATAATTTGAATGATAAACGTGTGGACGGGCTCTTGTTTGACCACCTCAATTTTTATGGCTCATTCGATTATATTGCCGATTCGCGTCGCTGGTCATACAAACAAATCAGGGTAATCCGAAATGACCCTCAAATCAATTCATACCGCGATGCCATGAGTTTTAAAAAAAACGGCCGCAATCTTCTGGTAAAAAAAATCAATGCAACTGTTTATCATTATGGCTGGGTGCGTACCCCTGATGCTATGCAGAAAAAACTTGAAACCTTCCAAAAACTTTGGCACGATGATGAATGGATTGAAAAAAACGTGCAAAAAGCAGATGAATTTGATTATTCTCAGATTGACTCCCTGGCACATTTCACCGGAACTCATCCTCAGGTTATGCTCGAACGTATAAATCGAATGAATTGGAAATTCGACTTTGATCCGACCAAAGGCATAAAACTTTCGCTCAGACTAAGAATTTTGAACTGGCTGGAGAAAAAATACGGAATCGAAATCGGAAAGTTCAAAACCTACAGGATAATCAGTTAAACTTCCTTCAAAACGTTTTGTGATCATTACCACCGCCTGAATATGATTGATAAAAACCATAATGCCAACGAAATGACCTTTTGGGAGCATCTCGAAGAGTTACGCTGGCATCTGGTACGGTCAGTTATTGCGGTAATCGTGTTTGCAATTGCGGCTTTTATCGCCAAAGATTTTATTTTTAACCACATCATCCTCGCTCCAAAATCTGACGATTTTATTTCACATCGCCTGCTTTGTGAAATGGGAAAATATTTGTCCGAAAAATTCTCTTTTGTTTCATCATCGGTACTGTGCATCAGTAATTTTGACCTTAAAATCATCAATATCAATCTGTCAGGTCAGTTTTTAGTGCATTTATACATTTCAATTTTTGCTGGAATAATAGTGGCTATACCTTATATAATCTGGGAAATCTGGAGTTTTGTTAAACCCGCACTCTACGAAAAAGAACAAAAATATGCTGGGGGAGCTGTTTTCTGGAGTTCACTGCTTTTCATTCTGGGTGTTTTATTCAGCTATTTTCTGATTGTACCATTATCAATTCTTTTTCTTGGAACCTATAGTGTCAGTGAAGCTGTTGAAAATCAAATTGCACTTAATTCTTATATCAGCACTGTGGTTACACTTTCTTTTGCGGTAGGACTGGTATTCGAGCTGCCTGTTTTTGTCTATTTTTTTACCAAAGTTGGGATACTTACACCTGGTTTTATGCGAAAAAACCGACGTATGATGATAGTAATCATCTTGATTATTTCCGCAATAATTACCCCGCCTGATGTCTTCAGCCAAATTCTTATAGCCGTTCCGCTTTATGGGTTGTACGAAATCAGCATATCTATTTCAGACCGCATTTACCGAAAAAGAGAAGAAGAGCTAAACTGAAACAATGAATAGCTGAATAGCCCATCATTCAATTATTTCACTGCTTAAGATAAATTATTTTTTTATTGTTATTAATTTAACAAAAAACAATTTTGAGCCTGAATAATATCTATCTTTGCGGCAAATTTAATTGAGTATTTACCAGAATAAAATTATTAAAAATGGCTTATCCTTTCACACATCCCGATTATGTTCTTGTGGATGAACTGCTTTCTGATGAAAATAAAATTGTTCGTTCAGCTGTTCGCGACTGGGTTAATCGTTCAGTTATTCCAGTAATTGATGAAGCTGCCCATCAGCATCACTTTCCACGTCATTTCACCAGAGAACTTGGAGAAATTGGAGCATTCGGTCCTTTTATTCCCGTTGAATATGGTGGTGCCGGACTTGATCACATTGCTTACGGTGTGATTATGACCGAGCTTGAACGTGGCGATTCAGCCATTCGTTCTGCCGCTTCAGTACAAACATCACTGGTGATGTATCCGATTTATGAATTTGGTTCAGAGGAGCAAAAACGAAAATATTTACCCAAACTTGCCACCGGAGAGTTGATTGGATGCTTTGGACTGACTGAGCCCAACCATGGATCTGATCCCGGCAGCATGGAAACCCGGTTTAAAGATATGGGAGATCATTATTTGCTCAACGGTGCCAAAATGTGGATTACCAACTCGGCAATTGCAGATATCGGCGTTGTCTGGGCAAAAGATGAATCAGGAGTTATTCGCGGCCTGATCGTTGAAAAAGGTATGCCCGGTTTTACCGCACCTGAAACTTTACACAAATGGTCTCTGCGCGCTTCGGTCACCGGCGAAATGGTTTTCGAAGACGTAAAAGTTCCAAAGGAAAATCTGCTCCCAAATATTAAGGGTTTAAAAGGTCCTTTGATGTGTCTTAACTCAGCCCGCTACGGAATTGCATGGGGAGCAGTAGGATCGGCAATGGATTGCTACAACACTGCTTTGCAGTATTCACTTGAACGAAAACAATTTAAAAAACCTATCGCTTCTTATCAGCTTCAGCAAAAAAAGCTGGCAGAAATGCTGACCGAAATCACCAAAGCACAGTTGCTTATTTGGCGCGTTGGTGTACTGAAAAATGAGGGTAAAGCCACTCCGGCACAAATTTCTATGGCAAAACGAAACAATGTGGAAATGGCTCTTCGTGTAGCCCGCGAGTCACGCCAGGTACTCGGAGCAATGGGAATCACCGGAGATTTTCCCATCATGCGTCACATGATGAATCTGGAGTCAGTAATCACTTACGAAGGTACACACGACGTTCACCTGCTTATCACCGGAGCTGATATAACCGGTATTTCAGCTTTTGCATAGATTTTCATCCGCAAAATGTAAAATTTCCCAAAAATGAAAATATCTCATATTGAACACATCGGTATTGCCGTAAAAAGCATCGAAGAAAGCATCCCCTATTACGAAAATGTACTCGGACTTAAATGTTATGCCGTCGAAGAAGTGAAAGACCAGAAAGTTAAAACGGCATTTTTTCTTGTTGGTCAGACAAAAATAGAGCTCCTTGAATCAACTGATCCTGAAGGGCCAATTGGAAAATTCATTGAAAAACGAGGAGAAGGTATTCATCATCTTGCTTTTGCTGTTGATGATGTTAACAAAGCACTAGAGGAAACAGCAACAAAAGGCGTCAGGCTGATCGATGAAAAATCGCGGAAAGGTGCTGAAGGACTAAACATCGGGTTTCTGCATCCGAAATTTACTCAGGGTGTCTTAACCGAGTTTTGCAGCAAGTAATCCCATTTTTTAACCATTTATTTAAATTTTTTTTCCTGTGAATAATCAGCAAAAATTACAACAACTCATCGATTTGCGTAAGAAAGCACGTGAGGGAGGCGGCGAACAACGGATTGAACAACAACATCAAAAAGGAAAATACACTGCGCGCGAACGTATCGAAATGTTGCTCGACGAAGGTAGTTTTGAAGAGTATGATATGTTTGTTACCCACCGCAGTACCGAATTTGGAATGGCTGACAAGCTTTACCTTTCCGATGGTGTTATAACAGGTCATGGCACTATTGACGGGCGGATTGTTTTCATTTTTTCCCAGGATTTTACGGTTTTTGGCGGATCATTGTCCGAAACTTTTGCACAAAAAATTTGTAAAGTAATGGATCAGGCCATGAAGGTAGGTGCACCAATCATTGGAATTAATGATTCAGGAGGAGCCCGTATTCAGGAAGGAGTGAAGAGCCTGGCAGGTTATGCCGAAATTTTCCAGCGAAATATTTTAGCTTCAGGCGTTGTTCCACAGATATCAGCCATTTTTGGACCATGTGCCGGTGGGGCAGTTTATTCGCCAGCGCTCACCGATGTAGTGATTATGAGCGACAAAACCAGTTATATGTTCGTAACAGGTCCAAAAGTAACAAAAACAGTAACCGGCGAAACTATTTCTGAAGAGGATTTGGGAGGTGCCACCGTACATGCAACAAAATCGGGTGTGGCTCATTTCAGAGCCGATGACGAAGACGAAGGTATCATGCTTATCCGCAAAACACTGGAATATCTTCCGCAAAACAACCTGGAAGAACCAGTCATTACCGAGTGTCATGATCCCATCGACCGAAAAGACGATTTTCTCAACGATATCATCCCTGATAATCCTGCCGAACCTTACGATGTAAAAGATATTATTTACACCATTGTGGACGACAGGGAGTTTCTGGAGTTTCACAGACATTTTGCCAAGAATATAGTAGTAGGATTTGTTAAATTTAATGGGCAGCCGGTTGGGATTGTTGCTAATCAACCCAATTTTCTGGCCGGCGTACTCGATATTGATGCTTCGCGCAAAGCAGCAAGATTTGTGAGATTATGCGATGTATTTAATGTACCCATTGTTACCCTGGTTGATGTACCTGGTTTTCTGCCGGGAAGCGGTCAGGAGTATGGGGGTATCATTATTCACGGTGCCAAATTGATGTTTGCCTATGGTGAGGCTACAGTACCCAAGATTACCATCACACTCCGAAAATCCTATGGAGGCGCTCATGATGTTATGGGATCGAAACAACTCAGAGGCGACATCAATTATGCATGGCCATCGGCCGAAATTGCCGTGATGGGTCCAAAAGGAGCAATTGAAGTGCTTGAAGGCCGAAAAATCAAGGACTTTGAAAAACCTGAAGAAGCATCCAAATTCATTGCTGAAAAGGAAGAAGAATACCGCAATAAATTTGCAAATCCTTACGAAGCTGCCCGTTACGGCTATATTGACGACGTGATTGAACCACGCAATACAAGATTCCGGATTATCAGGGCTTTGCAGACTTTGTCCAGTAAAAAGGATATGCTTCCTCCAAAAAAGCACAATAATATTCCCTTGTAAAACAATTAAAACTATGTTGCTAACTGAAATATCATTTGATTTTTCAAATATTTCAATTTTTACCATCATCATTGCTTTAGTGGGATACGTCATTGTTTTTGGTGCACTGGTTGTTCTTTACTGGATTTTTAATTCCATACCCAAGCTTATCAATATCAACATCAGACGGCAGTTACGGAAGCAGGGAAAAAATGATGATGGTGGAGAACTTAACATTGAAGGAAATATCGCAGCAGCAATTGCTCTGGCTCTTCACCTGCATCTCAGCGAACTGCACGATGAAGAAAGCAGTGTGATTACCATTAAACGAATTTCGAGACAGTACGCCCCCTGGAGCTCAAAGATTTATTCAACAAACAGCTTTTTTAGAATAGTAAAACAATGAAAAAATTCAAGTTCTCAATAAAAGGTCACGACTATGAAGTCGAAATTTTGGAATGTGAGGATAAAATTGCCAAAGTTGATGTGAATGGAACAGTTTACGAAGTTGAAATGCATCAGGAAATGAAGCAAAGCAAAACGCCAAAACTTGTTCGTCAGGAAGTGGAAATTAAGCGTCAGGACCACAAGATCAAAAAGACCATTACCAAAACGGCCGGATTTGAAGTCAAATGTCCTTTGCCGGGCAATATCCTGCAGGTATTTGTTAAAAATGGAGACATCGTGAAATTGGGCGATAAATTGTTGATGTATGAAGCAATGAAAATGGAAAATACCATTCTTGCCGAAAGAGACGGCACAATAAAAAACCTGAAAGTTCAATCCGGTTCAAGTGTGTTGCAAGGTGAAACACTTATGGAAATTGAAGCATAAACATTGATTAAGACATTTGATTTACCACAAAAAACCAGAAATTATCAATGAAAAAACTGCTAACCATTGCAGGGATAATAGCTTTACTGACCCTGATTTCAGCAACAATGATCCAACCTGGCATTCAGTCGTCGGATACGGCTGCGGTTCAGTCGGTTGAAAAACAGGTTTTTGCTGAAAATGATGATTTTATACCGGAACTTAACGAAGAAAGTGAAGCTGCTTCGAAAGGAGTAATTAAGTTTTTGCGCTATACCGGTTTTGCCAATGCTACCCGTGGTCATCTGATTATGATTGTCGTGGGCTTGTTTTTCATTTTTCTCGCCATTCGATACGAATATGAACCATTGCTGCTTATCCCCATAGGAACGGGAATCCTTATTGGTAATATTCCGTTTATGCTGGATGCGGGCCTTCAGCTTGGAATATACGAAAAAGGCAGTGTAATGAACTATCTCTATTTCGGTGTAACCTCAGGGATTTATCCACCGCTTATTTTTCTTGGAATTGGCGCAATGACGGATTTTTCTTCATTAATTTCAAACCCTCGCTTAATGTTGCTTGGTGCAGCAGCACAACTGGGTATTTTTGCTACATTTCTGGGAGCACTGGTACTCGGATTTCATCCGGCTGAAGCCGGTGCTATTGGAATCATTGGAGGTGCTGACGGGCCTACAGCCATTTTCCTCTCCTCCAAACTTGCCAACGGTATAAATATTCTTTCGGATGGAACAACTGTGAAAAATCTTATTGGTCCAATCGCTATTGCTGCCTATTCATATATGGCTCTGGTTCCTGTTATTCAGCCGCCAATCATGCGATTGATGACCACAAAAAAAGAACGGCTGATCCGAATGAAACCCCCAAGAGCTGTCACCAAGCTCGAAAAAATTCTTTTCCCGATTATTGGATTGCTTATTACTGCTTTTATTTCACCAAGCGCATTGCCTCTGCTGGGAATGTTGTTTTTTGGCAATATTCTCAAGGAAAGCGGGGTTACCAAACGTCTGGCAGATACAGCGAGAACATCTATGATCGACATAGTTACCATCATTCTGGGATTAACCGTGGGTGCTTCCACACAGGCAGATGTTTTTCTTACCGGAGAGTCCATTTTGATTTTTGTTCTGGGTGCAATTTCATTTATGGTGGCTACTGCAGGTGGTGTGGGATTTGCTAAGGTGATGAACCTTTTTCTGAAAGGAGATAATAAAATCAATCCTTTGATTGGTGCTTCCGGTGTGTCAGCAGTACCTGACAGTGCAAGAGTAGCTGAGATTGAGGGATTAAAATATGACCCGAAAAATCATCTTCTGATGCATGCTATGGCACCTAATGTTGCCGGTGTAATTGGCTCAGCCGTAGCTGCAGGTATTTTGTTGAGCTTTCTGCTGTAAAATAATTGTCAGTAAACCGGAAAATTTTTGTTTGCTGAAAGTTTTATCCAAAACCGGATTCTCACAATAATCATTCTTTCATTGCTGATAATCAACATGCTATTATTTTTAAAGCAGAAAAATCACATATTTTTTCTAAATCAATCATAAGGAAAACTGAATTATCCTCTGACAAAAGGGTTTGATTGCTTTTCACTGCCGATAAAAGTATGGGGTCCGTGACCGGGATACACAATGTAATCATCGGGCAAAGTGTAAAGTTTGGTTTTGATGCTTGCCTCAAGCGTTTTAAAATTTCCCGTTGGCAGGTCAGTACGCCCGATGCTTCCCTGAAAAAGAACATCTCCGGCGATTACAAATCCCGATTGATGACTAATCAGACAAATATGACCGTCAACATGCCCGGGTGTATATTTTATTTCAAGCTGAGCATGGCCAAATTTTATCAGGTCACCCTCGTTCAGAAAAGTAACCGGTTCAATTATTTCGTTCATTTCAATACCAAAAAATTTTCCGTGATCTGCTGCACTGTGCAAAGTTTCGAGTGATTCTTTGTGCATAACAGGTCGTGTGCCGTAGGTATGAAAAATATGCGCCATGCCAAGAATATGATCAATATGGCAATGGGTTAAAACATGGCCGACAATTTTTAGTTTGTGTCCGGTAATGAAATCATCAAGTTCTTTTTCCTCATGGTCGTCAAAACAGCCGGGATCAATGATTATGCATTCACCGGTTTCATCACTCAGCAGATAGGTATTTTCCTGAAATGGATTAAAAACAAACCGATCAACTTTAATCATGTGGTTTTTTTCGTTCATTTGCAAGTGTGTGCATTGAGCGTTGATAAAATATTTTGAATGTTACAAAGTTATGAATATTTGCAGACTTACAGGTATTAAAACATTCAGATTGTCCGTTTGATTGAGTCAATGAATAATATCTACCGGAAGGAATGAGGCAACTTTTTACCAGAGATTTTTATAATAAAAAAAGATTTAACAGGTGGCTGCTGAAAGCACTGTTGTTAATTTTTTTTCTGCCTGTTTCCGGTTGGTCGCAGTTTTACGATGGTTACCAGATGGATTTTGGCCGAAGCAGAGTACAGTTTGATAATTTTCTGTGGACATTTTATAAATTTGATCGTTTTGATGTTTATTTTTACCTGAACGGAAAAGAACTGGCTGAACACACTTCCCGATATGTCTCCGGCGAACTGACAACAATGGAAAACCGGCTGGGCACCCACCTTGATCTTAAGATACAATTCCTGATTTTCAATAATCTGAATGATTTAAAGCAAAGTAACATCGGGCTGAATGCTGATGTAAATTACAATGTTGGAGGAGTTTCATACATTTTGGGAAATAAAGTGGTGCTTTATTTTGATGGTTCATTGATTAACTTTGAAAAACAGATTCGGCAGGGTTTAGCTCATGTATTACTTCAAAATGCCATTTTTGGCGGCAACATCACCTCACAAATTCTCAATTCATTTCTGAAAAACACACCTGAATGGTACAGTCGCGGGCTGATTTCATATCTGGCCGAAGAGTGGAATACCGACATTGATGACAAAATCAGGAACATTATCCTGTCAGGTAAATTCAGGAAATTCAGTCAATTGGTTATGGATGAAAACAAAGTGGTTGATGCCGGCCATTCTTTCTGGAAATTTGTTGCAGATGTTTATGGGAAAGAGAATATTACCGAAATAATCAATATGACCCGCGTTAGCCGGAGTGTTGAAAATGGTTTTATGTATGCTCTCGGAGTTTCTTTGAAAACGTTGTACAAAGATTGGTACAGTCATTATTATGCAAAATACTCAAATGAGCAGGAACGTTTTGATCCGCTTCCTGAAAATAGTCAGATTACAGGTCGCCGGGTTCTGAAAAACAATTCCGTTTTGCGTGATTATTCACAGATTGAGTCTTCCGCTTCAGGTGAAAATATTGCATTTGTTACCAATGAAACCGGAAAATTTCATGTTTGGTTGCTAAATACCAGCCGAAATAAACTAAAACGATTATATACCGGAGGTTTTCGCCTTGACGAAAAAGTTGATTTTTCGTATCCTTTGCTTTCATGGCATCCTTCAGGGAAAATTTTAAGTATGATTATCGAAAATAAAGGAATGATCCAGCTTTATTTTTATGATCTTGACGAACGAAAATGGACCCACCGTAATTTGTTTGGATTTGAAAAAGTGCTTGATTTTTCTTATTCCGACAACGGTCAGTTATTATTGTTGTCAGCAGTACAGGAGGGACAAAGCGACATTTTTACCTTTAATCTGATCTCAGGCAGTTACGAACGCATTACCAATGATATTTTCGACGATCTTAATCCACGATTTCTTGAAAACTCAACAAAGATCATTTTCAGTTCCAACAGAATATCAGATACACTCACTGAAATAAATTCTTTACCCGCTGACCTGCCTCAACATTACGATGTTTTTGTATATTCTTACAGCAATAAAGATCCGTTATTGCGCAGAATAACCGATACGCCTGTGGCAAACGAATTACAGCCAATGCCTTTCGGAAATAATTATGTGGCTTACCTCAGCAACGAAAGTGGCATCAACAATCAGTACATCGGACTGCCCGACAGTGTGGTAGCTTACATTGACACAGCAGTACATTATCGTTTTTTTACACATTCTGCAGCATTGACCAATTTCCCGGCCAATATCAGCAGCCATCACATTTCACCTGAAGCTGAAACAAATGTTTTTATTGTAAATGATAAAATGTTTGACAAACTTTATCGGGAAGAACTGACAATAAATGAACCTTTGGAAACAGTGAAACCTGAAACTTCAGATTTTGTCCGGTCAATGACAGGCGAAAACGTGGCTTTGCCTTCCACAGTCAAACCTGAGATACCTGTCATTGCTCCCGGAGAGAACGAACAACCTGCCAGCCGACAACGTAAAAGTTTCAGAAATGTGATGCGCGACGATACTTCAGAGGTGCCGGCGGAAAGTGATTTACCTGAAACTGATGATCAGATTGACATTGATACTTACAAATTTGAACAGCAGGGAATTATTCGGATAAATATGCCCGACAGTGCTCAGTTATTAATTGATCGCAGCAGAAAACTATCTGATTCAGCAAAATCTGATTTTATTCTTCCGGTTCAGCGTAATTATTATACCGAATATTTTATTAATGAACTGGTTACGCAGGTCGATTTTTCCTATTTAAATCAGACTTACCAGCCTTTTTCTTCAGTAGATAATCCGGGATTTAGTTATCCGGGACTAAGTCCGACTTTTAAAATCGGGCTTACCGATTTGATGGAAGATTATCGCATTATGGGAGGGATGCGCGTGGGACTTGACTTTGTAAACAAAGAATTCTTTTTTAATTTTTCAAATCTTAAGGGACGTCTTGATAAAGAGTTTGTCTTCCAGTATCGCCATATTGAGGATGTTATTCAATCGGCTTTTGTATTCAGACAAAAGGTTTTGGAAGGATTTTATATTCTCACTTATCCGCTCAACAGGGTCTTACGTCTGAAAAATACATTTCTGGTCAGAAACGAAAATTATATCATTGCCGGTCCTGATGAATTGATTCTGAAGGAACCAAATGTCAGGCAGATATGGGGGGGTGATAAGATTCAGCTCATCTATGATGATTCACGTGAACTTGGACTTAATCTGCCACATGGTACGAAGTTCATGCTTTTCGGGGAATACAACCAAATGGTTGATGATCCTGCTCATAATCTGTTGGTACTGGGTTTTGATTTTCGCAGTTATGCCCGTTTACACAGGCAGTTTATTTGGGCTAATCGCCTTGCAGGGAGTACAAATTTCGGTAAAGACCGATTAATGTACTTTATGGGAGGAACAGACGGTTGGATTTCGCCAAAATTCGACAGGGAAACCCGCATTGACCCATCGATGAACTGGGCTTATCAGACATTGGCCACTAACTTGCGCGGTTTTGGTCAAAATGCCCGCAATGGAAATAACTTTATAGTACTCAACTCGGAATTCCGCTTCCCGGTTTTCACTTACTTACTCAACCGCCCGATAAGTTCAGAATTTGTTAAAAACTTCCAGGTGGTAGCTTTTGGTGATTTGGGTACTGCATGGGCAGGCTGGAATCCTTATGATAAAGATAACGTCCTATACACCAAATACGAAACATATGGCCCTTTGCGCATCAAAGTCCAGTACGAAAAAGACCCGATCATTGGAGGCATTGGTTTTGGCGCACGTACAAAAATCTTTGGCTATTTCATGAAAGGTGACTTCGCCTGGGGAATTGAAGACGGAAAAATTAAAAAAGAACCGATATTTTACTTATCGCTAAATCTTGATTTTTAAAGAAGTGCATTCATTCTCAAAAGCAAGGGACAATAATCATTTTATAAGAAGTCAACTAATTAAAAGGTTGGTGAAAATCTGTTGGTCAGTGAACAACAAATAAAAAATCCAAATGCCTGATTGTTTTGCATTTGGATTTAAAAAATTTGACTAAGTCGGGATGGCGAGATTCGAACTCGCGGCCTCCACGTCCCGAACGTGGCGCGCTAGCCGGGCTGCGCTACATCCCGTTTGGTTTTTGACCGTGCAAAATTACATTTTTTTTGAAAGGGACAGCTATTTCATTGTTTTTCTTCCTTTAAAAAAACAGAAGCAGTTTGTTTGATTGATTCTTCGATAGGTATAAAGCTGTAGTTAAGAAGCTTAGTGATTTTTGCGTTGTCGTAATAGTGTACATTAAAAGCAGAACGGGCGATTTGTCGGGTAAATTTATGCGGTTGACCGAGTAAGGAAATTACAAAATCCAGTCGCCATCCTATTTCGGCCATCCATTTAAAAAGTTTTATTCCAGGAGGTTTTTTATTAAAAGCATTTGCAATCAGAGTTAGAACCTGTCGAAAAGCAAGGTCTTCAGCTGACAGAATAAAACGTTCGCCCGAAATATTTGTATCCATAAGTTGTATCATGATACGCGCAACATCTCTTACATCAATGTAACCGGTAATTCCACCCGTATAAAAAGGCATACCCTGGTAAACAGTGGTAAAAAGCTGTGAGCTGCCAGATAGCCAATCGCCGGGCCCAATGATTACTGATGGATTTACAATAAACATATCCAGCCCTTCTGCATTAGCCCGCCAAACTTCACGCTCAGCACCATATTTGCTGATTGCATAAGCAGAATTAGCACCTGAAGGTTTCCATAAACTTTTTTCACTGAGGGTTTCATTCTGTTTGGCTCTGCCCAATGCCGAAACAGAACTGACATGACAAAATCTTACATTCCCTTTATCCTGGCACGCATTTACAAGGTTGGCAGTACCCTGCTGATTATTGAAAATAAGCTGTTGGGAATCTTTTTTACGAAATGAGACCATTCCGGCACAATGAAAAACTTTTTCCACACCCTCCAACGCAGAAACAATTGACGGCCAGTCTGACAAGTCACCTTCCACCCATTCAATTTTTGAAAATAATGCCTCTGCATTTTCTGCATCGGAAGAATACCACGAAAACGTTTTTCTTACTTGATTTAAATTACTGGTTGATCGCTTTAGTGCCCGCACTCTATCATGTTGCTGAACAAGCTCGAAAAGCAAATGAGCACCAAGCAAACCAGTCCCTCCGGTTACAAATATCATAAAACAAAATTAGTAAAAGCGTTTTGATTATGAATAATGTTTTCAGGAAAAATGTTCCAGATAATTGTGTTCTTTGAGATATTTTTCAATAAGTCTGGGCACAGGGTATTTTGGTATGTCCGGCAGCGTTATCTCCTGAAATAAAAATGATGTTGAAAAGGCCTGATTTAGTTTAATTAAGTAAAACCTGACCAGTAAAAGTTGATGTGTTAGCTGGTGATTAAAAATCGGAGATGTTTCTGCAATTACCGGATCAAGACCGTCGAAATAAATTTTCCATTGAGTGGTTGAAGTCAATTGCTCTGCGTTAAGCTCCCCGAAAGATTCAATTAATGGAAAATCGTAAAGTCCCGACCAAATGTCGCCGGGTTTTCGTTTTTGTAATAAGATCATTTTTTGTTGATTTTTTTCGAAAAGAATGACCAGATAATTAAAGTATCGTTTTCGCTGATTACTAATTTTCGATTTTACAGGTATTTGATTTACAATTTTTAAATTCAGGGACTGGCAATTCTGATTAAAAACACAGGAAAAACAGGCAGGGTTTTTTGGTTTGCAAACAATTGCACCAAAATCCATGATAGCCTGATTGAAGACTGCAGGATTATTTTTGTCAAAGATATCTTCTAAAGATTGTTTTATCATTTTTTTTCCTTCAGTTTTATCAACTGGCTCACGGATAGCAAACCAACGGCTGATTACCCGCATTACATTTCCGTCGATAACAGGCACTGGTTCGCCAAAAGCGATGGAAGCAACAGCGGCAGCAGTATAGGGGCCAATGCCTTTCAGTTGCAAAAGCTCATGGTAGGTTGAAGGGAATCTTCCGTTGTGTTTGGAAACGATTTCCTTTGAAGCTGCCAGCAGGTTGCGGGCTCGCGAGTAATAGCCAAGACCCTGCCAAAGTTTCAGTACCTGCTCCTCGGTAGCTTTTGAAAGGCTGTGCAAGTCAGGGAACAAACGAATGAACTTCAAATAGTAATCGTGTCCCTGCCCGGTGCGTGTTTGTTGAAGAATTATCTCCGATAACCAGATTTTGTAAGGATCATTTGTGTTTCTCCAGGGGAAATCTCTTTTGTTTTTTAAATACCAGCTGATAAGTTGCCTTGCAAAATCCATCTGTTTAGGTTAGTTTTCTGAGTTATCAATTGCAATGATAGTTTTAAATAACAAATTTAAAACTGATTTGTTTTTGCTGAAGTCATTGTATGCCAGGAGATTTGGGATTTTTTAAATCGACAGAATAATTCTAAAAAAAATTGAAAACCTCTTTGTTTGAAAAAAAATCTATATTTGCACCCCTATTTAGATAACTAATAATCAAATATTTAAAATTTTAATTATGACAAAAGCAGATATCGTAAATGAAATTGCTACTAAGACTGGAATTGAAAAAGTCTCTGTACAAGCTACCGTAGAAGCATTTATGGAAACAATAAAACAATCAATGGTCAATGGTGAAAATGTCTATCTACGGGGATTTGGAAGTTTTATTATTAAAAAGCGCGCTGAAAAAACCGGAAGAAACATCTCCAAGAACACAACCCTTATTATTCCGGCACATAATATTCCAGCGTTCAAAGCAGCCAAAACTTTTGTAAACGAGGTGAAAAATCACGTAAACGTTAAATAAATCAGAAAGGATAACATTATGCCAAGCGGAAAAAAAAGAAAAAGACATAAAATGTCGACCCACAAACGGAAAAAACGTTTGCGGAAAAACCGGCATAAAAAGAAGTAACACTAACTTTTTGCGAGAATTATTACATGATGCATCGTTCTTTCTTGCATTGTGTAATAATTTTTTCATTTACCTAATCTCCTTTTATCGTATTAAAGTACGTAATAATAAGCTTAATGATTCAAATTCAGTAGCGTGGAAAGGGAATTAATAATAGATGTAAACTCCTCAGGAGTTGATATTGCGCTGCTTGAGGATAAATCCCTTGTTGAACTTCAAAAAGAAAAATCCAACAAAAAGTATTCTGTTGGTGATGTTTACCTGGGCAAGGTAAGGAAAATAATGCCTGGCTTAAATGCCGCATTTGTAAATGTTGGTTACGAAAAAGATGCTTTCCTGCATTACCTTGATTTGGGGCCAAACGTACGATCACTTAACAAATTCACTAAACTTGCTATCAGCGGTAAGTTGCCTGCATTATCACTAGGAGACTTTCGACTGGAACCTGAGATAGAAAAAACCGGTAAAATCTCAGATGTTCTTACTGTAAATCAGCAAATACTGGTACAAATCGCTAAAGAGCCCATTGCTACAAAGGGTCCGCGTATTGCTTCCGAAATTTCATTTGCCGGAAGGTTTCTTGTTCTTGTTCCATTCTCTGAAAAAATTTTAATTTCTTCGAAAATCAGAAGTGTCGAAGAACGAAAACGGCTAAAACGTTTGATTAAAAGCATTAAGCCTAATAATTACGGAGTTATAGTACGCACAGTAGCCGAAAATAAGTTGGTAGCTGAACTGGATGCCGATCTTCGGGACCTGATTAGTAAATGGGATTCACTCAGCCAGAAACTGGTCAAAGCTGAAGCGCCGGTAAAAATAGTAAGTGAACTGGATCGAACCTCGGCAATTCTGCGCGATTTACTCAATGAATCATTCAATAATATTCATGTTAACGATGTCACGCTTGCTGATGAAATAAAGAACTACGTAAAACAGATTGCTCCGGAAAAAATCAAGATTATCAGGTTGTACAGTGGCGCTAAACCAATATTTGAATATTTTGGTGTAGATAAACAGATCAAAAATTCATTTGGGAAGATTGTTACCATTAAAAGTGGTGTTTACCTGGTAATTGAGCGAACTGAAGCCATGTACACCATTGATGTTAATTCAGGTAATCGGGTCAACCGTGAGAAAAACCAGGAAAACAATTCGCTTGAAGTTAATCTGGAAGCTGCTGTAGAGCTTGCCCGTCAACTGAGATTAAGGGATATGGGAGGAATCATAGTGGTAGATTTCATCGACATGACTGAATCCAAACACCGGCGAGAACTTTACCAAAAAATCAAGGATGAAATGGCGAAAGATCGTGCCCGCCACGTTATTCTCCCCCCAAGTAAATTTGGACTGGTGCAGATTACCCGACAGCGCGTGCGGCCTGCAATGGACGTCCAGATACTCGAAAAATGCCCTGTTTGTAATGGAACCGGTGAAATAAAACCATCAATTCTCATTATTGACGAAATAGAAAACAACTTGAGATACCTCATACTGGATCAAAACGAGCGGAACCTTACCATTACTCTACATCCTTTTATTTATGCCTATCTGACCAAAGGATTTATTTCGACACTCCTAAAATGGAGAATGAACATGAAAGCAAAAATAAGGCTGAAACCAGAAACATCTCACCATTTTCTTGAATATCATTTTTTCAACAAAAACAATGACGAGCTGAAAATGTGATTTTAACCAAAGCCCGGCCACTTATTTATTGATTTGTTTTGATTTTTACCTGTGAAATAACCATGTAAAATATTATGATCAGTGGAAGAGCGTAAAATCTGATGGTTAAAATCAAAACTACCGCAAAAGACAAAAAAATGTACCTGATTAGGTTGTTTTTAAGATTGTAGTTTTTGAACTTGAAAGCCATCAGTGGTAAAGGGGATATGAGTAATGCTGAAAAAACAACTGTCAGAAAAAGAAGTGTCGGATACTGCTGTAAAAAATCACTGATCCAAAATTGATTTTCCTTTT
>ERZ795053.1583-NODE-1583-length-28833-cov-21.549899_pt1 | contig 28833 bp, 20 predicted proteins | sample MGYA00375137_ERZ795053 | MGnify/ENA primary metagenome ERZ795053 (study PRJEB30182, sample SAMN05720284) | activated sludge metagenome | isolation source: Anaerobic digester | place: Hong Kong | collected 2014-12-17 ...
AGCGCTGGTCCTCCCAGGCCACGATCAGGTTGCCGTCGCTGCTGATGATCTGCGGGCTGATCTGCAGGTCCGCCTCGTCGCACACCGTCACGCCGCTGCCGCCCCACAGCCTGCCGCCGTTCTGGTTGAACCGCTGGGCGAAGATGTCGTAGCTGGTCGCGCCGCCGCTGCGGTCGTCGGTCCAGACCACCACGCAGCCGCCGGCTCCGTCGGCCACCACGCTGGGGCTCTCCTCGTCGGCGCCGGTCACAGACGGATTCACATTCAGGCCGACCCCGCCCCACGGCAGGCTGCCGTCCGGCATGATCTTCTGGACGAAGACGCCGTAGGTGACGGAGTCGTCGCTGTCCTGCACCACCAAGTAGACCGCGCCGCTCGCGTCGGAGACCGCTTCGAAGTTGAAGATGTCGTATTGGGGCGTCAGCACGAGCTGGCCCGTGGCGCCCCAGATCACCTGCCCTTCGGCATCCAGCCGCGAGGCGTAGAGGGCGGCGAGCCCGGTGCGGAAGTCCGCCCAGACCAGCACGCGGCCGCCCGCGCCGTCGGGCACCACCTCGAGCTGGCCGGTGGTGGCCGCGGGAGGCTGGATGCGCACGTCGTTCTCGTAGGCATCGTGGCTCCAGGCAGCTGCCGTGCCGGCGGCGAGGAGCAGGGTCAGCAGGACGAAGACGCCGATGCGGGCGCCGGGACGCGAAGCGGACATGAGGATCTCCGGGGGTTGAAGGATCAGATCATGCCTTCATGGTATCACGGTGCCCGAGCTCATATGCCGGGCTGCATGACAAAAATCATCTTCTTTAACTCATGACAACATTCCCGCCTCTTGACATGTCGCTCTCAGATTCCCTATTATATCGATGCTCGATACTTCGATCACCGAAACATCGGAGCCCGCCGTGCCCGACCCCGTCGTCTCCATCGCCAACCTGACCCGGAGCTGCCACGAGGCCCTGATCCTGGCCTGCCTGGACGACGGCCCCCGCCACGGCTACCAGCTCGTCCTGGACCTGGAGGCGCGCAGCGGCGGGACCTTCACCTTCAAGCACGGCACCCTCTACCCCATCCTCCACAAGCTGGAGAAGGACGGCCTCATCACGGGGGCGTGGTCCGAGGAGGGTCCGCGGGGCAAGCGCAAGAGCTACGCGCTGACCGCCAGGGGCCGGCGGTACGCGCTGGAGCAGCGCGGATCCTGGCGGACCTTCCTCGGCCGCTTCCTGGACGTGATCGGATCGGAGGAGGCATGAACCGTTTCGACGACGTGCTCCGCGCCACCGCCACCCGCCTGGCCCTGCCCCAGCCCGCGCGCCTGCGGGTGCTGCTGGAGCTGTCCGCGGATCTGGACGACCTCTACGACGCCTACCGCGCCCGCGGCTGCGACGACGCCGAGGCCAAGCGGCGCGCGGTGGAGAGCCTGGACCTCTCGCCGGAGGCCTTGACCGGCCTGGGCGACGTGCACCATGGAGCGCTGCGACGCCTGCTGGATCGGGCCGCGCCGGAGTCTCTGGTCCGCTGGGAGCGCACCCTGCTGGGCGTGACCGGTTTGCTGGCGGCCGCCCTGGCGGTGGCCGCGGCCGACGGTCGCGCCGTGGTCCGGGCCGCCGGTCCCTGGGCCTGGCCGGCCCTGGCCCTGGGCGCCCTGGCGCTGCTGCTCTTCCTGGGCAAGGCCTATCAGCTCCAGCTCAAGCAGGACCACCATCCGCGCCGCCTGCGCCGCGGCCTGCCCCTGCTGCAGGCCGTGGCCCTGGCCCTGCCCTGCCTGGGCGTGCTGGGCGGCTGGTATCAGGCCTGGCGCCTGTCCGTGGATCCGGCCACCGCGGCCCGGCCCCTGGCCGCCGTGCTGCTGGACTGGGGCGTGGCGGCCTCGGCCCTGGTGACGATCACCTGGACGCTGGGGCTGCTCGCGGCCCTGGCGTGGTTCTTCCTGTCCGGCCGCGTGGGCCGGATCGAACGGGACGAGGCGGCGTTCCTGCTGGAGCGCTGAGCGTCCCCTCCCCGGGTCCGGCCCCGACCCATCCGCGAAAGGAGCCTGCCATGCTGCTGTTCCGACAGGCCGGGATGTTCGGTATCCCGCTGCTGATCCTCACGCTGGTGATCCTGGGGCTGACCATCCGCGGCCTGCTGGGCCGAGGAGGGAGCGCGGGAGCCCCCCTGATCTTCTGGGGGGTGGTGGCCGCGGTGCTCGGGCTGCTGGGCCAGGCGTCGGGGCTGTTCCACGCGCTGACGGCCATCGCGGCGGCCGAGGCCATCGACCCGCGGCGGGTCAGCCAGGGGTTCGCGGAGTCGTTCTCCACGTCGTTGTGGGGGCTGGGGCTGCTGTTGGCGGCGATGATCGCGGCGGCGCTGGTGCGGATCCTGGGGCGGGGAAAGATCGTGGACAACAACCGAACCATTTGACATGCATCATGTTAGGCGCGCAGGGCCCGGGCGAGAGAGAGGAAACCGCGGCCCTGCGCGCATCCGATATTCCGTGTCTGATATATCTGATTGCGAAGACTGGCCCACCGGGGATCCCGCCCCGCTCCGTTGTCATTCTGTCACGGCATCCGCGGGCGTCGAGAACCGCGCCCGCACCGCCTCATCCACGTCCGTGGGCCGGCCCGTCTCCAGGCTGATGGGGCACCACACCGTGCGCGCCTGGGCGAGCACGCGGCCGTCGCGCTCGCGGCGGATCTCCGTGTGGCGTTCGAAGGCGCGGCGGGAGGCGGCGCCCACCCAGGTGGCGGCCAGCACCACGTCGTCGGGCATGGCCGGGTGGCGGTAGTCGATCTCGTGGCGCGCCACCACCCAGATCAGCCCCTTCTGCATCTCCGGCGAGGCCGCGGCCAGCCAGTGGGCCACCGCCGCGTCCTGCACCCAGCGGAGGTAGACCACGTTGTTCACGTGGCCCAGGCGGTCGATGTCGTCGGGGGTCACGGGGATGCGGATCTCGTAGGCGTTCTCGGGGCGGGTCATGGGGTCTCCGGTTCTCCAGGGAGCGGGTCGGTGGACGTCGAACATAGGCGGCGCCCCGGCGCGGATCAATAATCCCGCGCCCACTTCAGCTCCATGCCCGACTCCTCCCCCTGCCCCACCGACGTCTCCAGCCGGAACAGCCGCGTCAACGCGTAGTCCAGCCGCACGATGTACGACGTGCTGCGCCCCAGGAACTGCTCGTACTTGAGCAGCAGCTTGGGGCTCAGGTACTTGCCGATGAGCAGGCTGTCCGCCTCGTCCTCCGACGCCGCCTGGTTGTACGCCACCAGGTCCGCCCCCACCAGCCGCGACAGCCGGTCCGACACCTGGGTGGCTCCCAGGCTGGTGAGCACCTGCGCGGTGCGGGCCTTGAGCAGGCTCTCCTGACCCGTGTCCAGCTGGTCCAGCGGCTTGCCGAAGAGCAGCGAGGCCACGATGTCGCCCTCGGTCATCTCCGGATCCGAGCTCAGGGTCAGCGTGGGCGCCAGCGCCTGCCCCTGCATGACGATGGTGTAGGTCACGCCCGCCGCCCGCGAGATCAGCTCCAGGTCCAGGCGCGGATCCGACGCCAGGTCGCCGTAGAAGGTGACCACGCCGCGCTGCACCTCGAAGAGGGTGCCCAGGAAGCGGTAGCCGCCCTCCACGGCGGCCAGCTCCCCCACCACCGCGGGCTCGCCGTCGCGCACGGTGGCGCGCAGGTCGCCGCGGAGCTGCAGGGAGAGGCCGCGGCCGCGGAGCCAGAGGTCGCCGGGGCTGGAGAGCTGCAGGTCCAGGTCCACGGGCGGCACGGCCGAGGGCGCCAGGACGGCGGCGGTGTCGGCCGGGGCCTCGCCCACGGGACGGTCCAGGAGCAGGGCGCGGCCCTGGGCGGGCAGGAGCTGGGGCGGCACGTCGGGGATCATGACCACGCCGCGCTTCAGGGTCACGGCGCCGGACAGGGACGGGCGCGTGGTGCGGCCGCCCACGTCCAGGCGGCCGCCCAGGGTCAGCCAGCTGCCGTCGTCCAGGTCCAGGCGCAGGTCCGGGGCGTCCACGAAGCCGTCCAGGTCGGCATCGCGGCCCACGCCGCGCAGGTCGGCCAGGGCGGTGAGGGCGCCGCGGGCGCGGATCTCCGGCGGCAGGTAGTCGGCCAGTTCCGACAGCTCCACGCTGCGGGTGCGCAGGGTGGCGTGGAAGGAGTCGGTCTCCGACGGCACGAAGCTGGGCGGATCCAGGCTGAAGGCGGCGGGCAGCAGGGCGTCGCCGGAGGCCAGGGGACGGCCGCGCAGGGTCAGGGCCAGGTCCGCGCCCAGGCGGCCGGGCAGGGCGCTGAGGGTGGCGGCCAGGGCCAGGTCGTCCGCGCCCGAGCCGGTGCGCACGGCGCCGCCCAGCGTGCCTTCCAGGCGCGGGGCCTGGGGCGAGCCGTTGAGGGTCAGGTCGGCGGTGAGCGCCAGGGTCTGCAGGGAGCGGTCGCTGGGCAGGACGGCCGTGGGCGCCAGGGCGCGCACCAGGGAGAGCGGCAGGCCCACGTCGGCGTCCAGGGCCAGGTCCAGGGAGTCCGGGGTGGCCTTGCCGCCGCCGTGCACCGTGCCCAGGCCGCCGCGCAGCTCCAGGGGCTCCACGCGCCAGCCGGCGCCGTCGCGGGCGGCGCGGAAGGGGCGCTGGAGTGCCAGGTCGCGGCCGTCGCTGGCCAGGCGCAGGGCGTCGAGCTCCAGCACCGGCTCCGGGGTGGCGCGGCCGGCCAGGTCCAGGGAGAGCAGGTCGCCCGTGGCGGTCAGGGTGAAGTCGCCGCCGGCGGCAGGATCATCGGTCAGGAACCGCGCCTCCACGTTCTGGAAGGCCAGCAGGCCCAGGCTCAGGCCCTGGGGCGCGCTCAGGACGACGGCGGTGGTATCGGGCGCGTAGGTCAGCTCGCCGCGCAGGCCCTCGGCCGTGAGCTGGGGCGTGGCGGCGCGACCCTGGAGCCCGCCGGTCACGCGCGGGGCGGCGGGCGCGCCCGCGATGGTCAGGTCCAGGGCGGCCTCCAGGTCGGCCCAGGGCGCCAGGGGCACGAAGCGGGCCACCAGGCGCGGGTCCGGCAGCACGGCGGCGGCGCGCAGGCCCAGGGAGTCGGCGGTGACGCGGCCGGCGGCGCGCACCTGCAGGCCGGGCAGCGCCAGGGCCAGGCTGTCCAGCACGGTCGCGGCGCCGCGGCCGTGGGCCTGGGCGCGGCCGGCGGTGAGCCAGGGCGTGGGCGACAGGTCCAGGACGGCGGTCCAGGCGGGCTCGGCGCCGGCGAGGTCCACGTCGGCGGTCAAGGCGGCGCGCAGGCTGTCCAGGTCGGCGAGCTGCGCGGCGGGCAACTGGGCCTGGAAGGCGGACGGGCCGGGCAGGTCCAGGTCCGCGGTCACACGGCCGCGGGTGGGCGCGCCGGCGGCGTCCACGGCGAGCTCGGCGCGGGCGGTGAGGCTCGAGGGGCGCCAGGCCGGCGCGCGCTCGCCCAGACGCCTGGCCGCGGCGGCGGGCAGCTCGTCCCAGCGCGCCGCCAGGTCCAGGGTCAGGGCCGCGGGGGTGCGGCGGGCGTCGGCGCGCACCTCGCCCAGGTCGCCGGTCAGGCGCAGGCCGTCCACGCGCAGGGTGTCGCCGCGCAGGGTCAGGCGGGCGTCGCCGGGGGCGGCGGGGGCGTCGGGCAGGAGTCCCTCGTGCAGCAGGACGGGCGACAGGCGCAGGTCCGCGGCCGCAGGCCCCACGCGTCCGGCCAGGGTCACGGCCGCGCCCACGTCGGCCGCGGGCATCACCACGCGCGCCCGCACGGCGGCCGTCAGGTCCGGGGTCTCGGGAACGCCGCGCACGCGGGCGGCGACGCGGGCCTCGGGGGCCAGGTCCGGCGGGATGTCGGCCAGGCGACGCAGGGGCGCGGCGTCGCTGAGGCGGGCGTCCAGGGTCAGGTCCAGGGCGTCGGGCGCGGCGTCGCCGGCGGCGGTCAGCGCCAGGCCGGGCAGCGCCAGGCGCAGGCTGTCCACGTGGGCGCGGGCGCCGCGGCCGCGGGCCGCCGCGCGTCCCGTGGTCAGCCAGGGAGTGCGGCTCAGGTCCAGCGTCGCGGTCCAGGCGGGCTCGCCGCCCAGCTCCACGGTGGCGGCGAGGTCGGCCGCGAGGGAGGTCCAGTCGTCCATGCGGACCGACGGCGCCAGGTGGGCGAAGCGGGCCGGGCCGGGCAGGTCGGCGGCGGCGGCCAGGGTCACGCGATCGCCATCGCGGTGTAGGTCCAGGCGCCACTCGCCCAGCTCGCCGGTGAGGCGCAGGCCCGTGGCGTCCACGCGGTCGCCGTCCAGCACGATGCGGCCGCGGGCCGTGTCGGCCGCCGCGGCGCGCGTCGCGCCTTCGGTGCGCAGGATCGCCACGGGGGCCAGGGCGATCTCCGTGTGTTCGCCGCGCAGGATGCGGGCGTCGGCATCCACGCTCCAGCCCAGGGCGGCGGCGCGGAGCTCCGCCTCCAGACGCTCGCCCGCGGGGTCCAGGCTGCGCACGTCCAGCACGGCGCGGTCCAGGGGGCGGCCGTCCACGGTGCCCGTCAACGCCAGGCCCAGGTGCAGGGGCTCGCGGCCCGCCACGCCGGCGCCGCGCACGTCCACCCGGGCCACGCCGGCGGCGTGGGCGCTCACGTGGAAGGAGTCGGCGGCGGCGCGCGTGAGGCGCAGGGCCACGGTGTCGCCGGCCGCGGACAAGGCCTGCAGATCGGCACGCACGTCGTCGGGACGCAGGACCAGGGCGCCGGCGGGCACGCGCCAGCCGCCGGGGGCCTGATCCACCCGCAGGGTGTCCACGGCGAGGAACGGCGCGTGGCCCGCGCGCAGCTCCACGGCGGCGCGCAGCAGGGCGCCGGCCAGGCGCTGTTCGCCGTCCAGATCGATGCGGTCCACGCTCACGCGCGCCCGCTCCAGCGCCAGCGACGGCGCGCCGGGCAGGGCGCCCGGCCGCGGGAATCCGCCCGAGGAAGCGGCGGCCGTGCTGTCCGCCTCCGCCGATGGCAACGCGGTGCGGATGGCGGGCACGTCCGCGCGCAGGCCGCGGGCCTCCACGTCGCGCAGCACCACGTCGCGGTCCAGGAGCGGACGCAGGGTCACGTCCAGGCGCACGGCGGGCGCGGCCAGCAGGGTGTCGCCGTCCTGGGTCCAGAGCAGCCCGTCCAGCTCCAGGCGGCCGAGCGACGGCCACGCCGCCCGCGTCCACGCCAGGTCGCCCGGCAGGGCCTGATCCACGCGCGTCAGCACCATCGGCAGCAGCCGCGAGCGCACGGGCGCCAGGAGCAGCAGCAGCACCGCGAGCACCGCCAGGACCGCCACGGCCGCGAGCACGCGCGCGGTCCGGCGCAGCGTGCGGAGCAGCAGGGGGCGGACGGCGGGGCGGCTCAAGGCATCCTCCTAGTACGGGTGGCCGATGGAGAGGTGGAACACGGTGCGCGGCTCTCCCGCGCGCGGTTCGCGCAGCATGCGCGCCAGGTCCGTGCGCACGGGGCCCACGGGGGTGCGGAACACCAGGCCCAGGCCCGCGGCCGACTGCAGGTCGTCCACGGTCAGCTCGCGCCGGTCCGCCCACACCTGGCCGGCGTCCAGGAACGCGGCCCAGCTCACCAGGCCCCAGAGGGGCGCGCGCACCTCGGCGGAGGCGAGCAGCATGGCGTCGCCGCCGATGGGGTCGCCGTCGTCGTCCACCGGCCCCAGGCGGCGGCGCTTGGCGCCGCGCATGGTGGTGGCGCCGCCGGCGAAGAAGCGGCGGTTGGGCAGCAGGGTCTCCACGTCGCCCAGAGGACCGGCCAGGCCCAGCGCCACGCGCGAGGCGAGCACCGCGCCGGCCGGCAGGGGCGCGTAGCCCACGGCCGTGCCCTCCACCGAGCCGAAGGGGCTCACGGACAGGGCGCCCGGCGGCGACCACGCCGTCTCCAGGGTGAGGCGCACGCCGCGTGTGGGCTCCAGCAGGTCGTCGGTGCGGTCGTCGTGGACGCGCGCGGAGAACACGAGCATGCGGCCGGCGGGGGAATCGAACTCGTCGCGGTCGGCGCCGGTGCCGCGCACGGTCACGTCCTCCAGCGACGCGCCCAGGCGCACGCTCAGCCGATCCAGGGGCCGCAGCAGCAGCGCCGTCTCCACCAGGTTGTTGCGCAGGGTGTAGCCGTCCTCGTCGTCGCGCTGCCAGGAGGCGCTCACCTCGCCCACGGAGCGGGCGCCCACCAGGGCCGGCCACCAGGCGCGGCCGCTCACCTCCTGGTGGTAGAGGGAGTAGGAGCCGCTGAAGCCCAGGCCGCGGCCGTGGTGGAAGATGTTGCGGTGCTGCCAGCCGGCGCGGGCGCGCACGGGGTCGTCGGACCAGGTGCCCAGGCTGAAGCGCAGGGTGCGGTACGGCGATTTGGCCAGGCGCGCGCGCAGGGCCACGGCGCCGGGACCCGCCGGTTCCGTGTCGATGCGGATCTGCCGGAAGAGGGAGAGCTCGCGCAGGTTGGAGCGCGCGCGGTCCAGCAGGGCGGGCGTGGCCAGGGCGGAGTCGGCCACGCTCATGGTGCGTCGGGCCAGGTCCACCAGGTCGTCGGTGACGCCGGACACCTCGGTGCGCACCACGCGCAGGCGCTCGCCGGGCGCGGCGGTCAGGGCCACCACGGCGGTGAAGGAGTCGGGACGCTCCACGGACAGCGTCGCCTCGGCGTGCAGGTAGCCGGCCGCCGCCAGGTCCGCGGCCAGGCGGCGGCGCGCGGCCTCGGCGTCGGCGTCGCGGAACACGGCGCGGCGCGGCAGGAGCGACGCGGCGGCGCGGCCCGCTTCGGTCAGGCCGTCCGGCACGCCGTCCACGCGCACGTCGGCCACGCGCACCGGGCGGCCGGGCTTCACGGCCAGGGTCACGCTCACGCGGCGCGCGCGCTCGTCGGCCCTCACCGACGGGCGGATCGCGGCGTAGGGATAGCCGTGTCGCGCCAGGAGCAGGCGCAGGCGCTGGAGGTCCGCCTGGAGCGTGGCCTCGCGGAAGACCGGCGCGTTGCCGCCCAGCAGGCCGCCGCGGGCCGCCAGGCCCAGACGGTCCGCCGGGTCCGCCACGCCCGCCGGCAGCCCGGTGACCGACACCGAGCGCACCTCCCAGCCCTCGCGCGCCCACGCCGTCGCCGCGCACAGCAGCAGAGCCGTCAGCAACGACGGCAGGGCGAACGCCGGGATCCTGCGACGGGTCGGCATGGACGGGCGGCCGTCCTAGAAATCCACGCGCACCGACGCCACCGCCGAATGCAGCCAGGCGAAGGCGTAGGCCTCGTCCACGTCGGCGCCGCCTTCGACCATGCGGTAGCCCAGCGACGCGCGCACGCCGTCGCCCAGCTCGCGGGCCAGCTTCACGGCCACGTCCTCGGCGCGGCCGGGGCCGCCCGCCAAGGCGTCGGCGTCGAAGGTCAGCAGCCAGCGGTCGGCCACGCGCCAGTCCGCGGCCAGGTGCAGCAGGGGCACGAACCCCGTGTTCTCCTTGGTGGCCGTCACGCCCGGCTGCGCCAGCGAGATCTCGGCCACGCGCAGCTTGGCGGTGAAGCCCAGCCACCACGTCCAGCGCTCGCCCTGATTCATCAGGCGTCGGTAGGTGAGACGGTACGAGTTGAAGGCGTAGGTGGCCGTGGCCGGGCCGGCGCCGAAGTCCTCGCCCTGGAACGACACCGGCCCGTCCAGGGCGCCGTCGGCGGTCACGGAGAAGGGGGCGGCCAGGGCGCGCAGGGAGCCGCGCTCGCTCAGGTCCACGGTCAGGTAGACGCGCGGCGCGGCCCAGGGCCCCTTGCCGATGGCGTCCACCAGCGAGAAGCGCGTGGACGACGCGTCGTTGGGCACCTGCACGTCGTTGACGGTCTGCCAGAGCGAACCGGCCTCGAACTCCAGGCTCACGCCGGCGGCGGCGGGCGCGGCCAGCGCGGCGATGATCAGCAGCACGGCGAACGTTCGGGTCATGGGTCATCCTCCTTCGGGTTTCCGCCAGGATCGCAACGGGCGCGGGCTTTGGCCAGCGCGGATCCGCGCGTGGCCGATCGGCGTCGGCGTCGTTATCAAGTGGAACGTGGACCCTCACCGGAAGGCCGACGTGACCAGGACGCGCATCCTCCTCCTCTGCACCACGCTGCTGCTGGCCGGCTGCGCCCGCGAGAGCGCGCCGCCGCGCGACGTGAGCGTGTCCGTGGTCGCCGCGGAGTCAGCCGCCGTGCCCGGCGGCGCCGTGACCCTGGGCTGGCGCTTCGATCTGGCCCCAGGATGGCACCTCTACACGAACGGCCGCAGCGACACCGGCCTGCCTCCCGCCGTGGAGCTGTCGCTGCCCGAGGGCTGGACCGCCGACGCGCCCCTCTGGCCCGCGGGCCGGCGGCTGGAGTCCGCCGGCGGCATCCTGGACCACGTGTACGAGGACCGGCTGCTCCTGCTGCAGACCCTGCACGCGCCCCTGGGCGCGCGCCCCGGCGAGACCGTGGAGATCGGCGCCCGCCTGGAGTGGCTGGCCTGCCGCGAGGGCTGCGTGCCCGGCGACACCCTGCTGACCCTCGCCCTGCCCGTGGCCGCCGCCGCGGAGCCCACGCGCCACGCCGAAGAGCTGGACCGCGCCCGCGGGGAGCTGCCCCGCGCCGCGCGCGCCGGCGAGCTGTCCTGGACCTGGGAGGGGAACACCCTGGTGCTGCGCTCGCCCGGCGCCTCGCACCTGGAGTACCATCCCTCCGCGGACGCCGGCCACCTGAGCGATCCCCGGCACGACGCCGTCGCCGACGGCGCCGTGCTGAACCTGCGATTCCGCCCCCGGGACGGCCGCGTCGGACCGGCCCACGGGGTGCTCCTCGCCCGAGCCGGCGAGACCATCCGACGCCTGGAGCTGACCATCCCCGCGGCACCCGCCGCGACGCAACCCCAAGGAGACCCGCGATGACCCGTGCCATGAAGCTGTGCCTCTTCGGCGCCCTGGCCCTGCTGCTGGCCGTGCCGGCCTTCGCCCTCGTCCCCGGCGACGACGCCCCCGGCTTCACCCTCAAGGACACCGACGGCAAGGAGCACAGCATCGCCTCCTACCTGGCCGCCGGGAAGGTGGTGGTGCTGGAGTGGTTCAACCCGGACTGCCCGTTCATCATCAAGCACCACAAGAACCACAAGACCATGAACGAGACGTACGCGAAGTTCGCGGACCGCGGCGTGGTGTGGCTGGCCATCAACTCCAACGCGCCGGGCAAGCAGGGCCACGGCGACAAGCGCAACCGCCAGGCCGTCATCGACTACGCCCTGCCCTTCCCCCTGCTCCTGGACGAGAACGGCGTGGTGGGCCAGGCCTACGGCGCCAAGACCACGCCGCACATGTTCGTGATCGGCGGCAAGGGCAAGGTGCTGTACGCGGGCGCCATCGACGACGACCGCAGCGCCGGCGAGCCCGGCGACGTGAACTACGTGGCCGACGCCCTGGAGGCCGTCCTGGCCGGCAAGACCCCCAAGGTGCAGGAGACGGACCCCTACGGCTGCAGCGTGAAGTACGTGAAGTAGCCGCCGCTCACACGGCGCCGCCGCGGGCGCAGGTCTCCACCACTCCCACGGTGGCCAGGTTGACCACCTCTTCCACGGTGGCGCCGTACTGGAGCAGATGCACCGGCAGGCGCGTGCCCATCAGCATGGGGCCGATGGGCATGGCGCCGCCCATGTGGATCAGCGACTGCATGGCCAGGCTGCCCGCGTGCAGGTCCGGAAAGACCAGCACGTTGGCGTCCTCGGCCAGCTCCGCGAACGGGAAGTAGGCGGCCCGCAGCTCGGCGTCGCGCGCGATGGCGAGCTGCATCTCCCCCTCGATCGCCAGCTCCGGCACCCGCCCCTTCACGATCCCCCGCGCCCGCTGCACCTTCACCACGCTCGGATGGTCCGCGCTCCCGAAGTTGCTGAACGAGAGCATGGCCACCCGCGGCTCCAGCCCCAGGCTGCGGCTCACGGTGGCCGCCAGCTCCGCGATCTCCGCCAGGTCCTCCGCGTCCGGATCGATGTTCACCGAGCAGTCCGCCATCACCACCGCCTCGCGCGGCAGCAGCAGCAGGTGGTGGCTGGAGATGCGGCGCACGCCCGGCGCGGGCCCGATGACCTCCAGGATGGTGCGCAGGGTCTGGTTGAAGTGGGTGGAGAGGCCCGCGATCATCATGTCGGCGTGCCCCTGGTGCAGCATCATGGCGCCGAAGTAGTCGGGCTGCCGCACGCGCTCCAGGGCCAGGTCGCGCATCACGCCGTGGCGCTGGCGCATGCCGAAGTACTCGTCGGCATAGCCCGCCAGATCGGGCGAGCGCTCGGGGTCCACCACCTCCGCGCCGCCCAGGTCCAGGCCCAGGTCCGCGATGGTGTCGCGGATGCGGTCCTCGGGCCCCAGCAGCACGGGCGTGAGGATGCCCTCGTCCATGAGGATGCTGCAGGCGCGCAGCAGCGTGGGGTCCGAGCCCTCGGGGAACACCACGCGCAGGCCGCGCCCGCGCGCTTCCATGGTCAGCTCGCGCATCTTCTCGCGGCCTGTGCCCAGGCGCACCGTCAGGCTCTCGCGGTAGGCCTCGGGCTCCACCGGCCGGCGCGCCACGCCCTCGGCCACCGCCTGGGCCGCCACCGCCGCCGACTCCACCTCGAAGATGCGCGGATCCAGCGGCTTGGGCAGCAGGTACTCCGGCCCGAAGTGGAAGCGCTGGCCGCCGTAGGCCCGCTCCACCTGCTCCGGCACGTCCTCGCGCGCCAGCTCCGCCAGCGACCGCGCCGCCGCCAGCAGCATGCCCTCGGTGATGCTCACCGACTGCACGTCCAGCGCGCCGCGGAAGATGTACGGGAAGCTCAGCACGTCCTGCACCGCGTTGGGATGCTGCCCCAGCCCGGTGGCCACGATCACGTCCTTGCGCGCCGCCCGCGCCTCCTCGTAGCCGATCTCCGGCTCCGGCGTGGCCAGCGCGAACACGATGGGGAACGCCGCCATGGCGCGCACGTCCTCCAGCTCCAGCACGCCGCCGGCCGACGCGCCCAGGAACACGTCGGCGCCCTCCAGCCCGGCGCGCAGGGTGCGCTGCGGCGCGGCCACGGCGAACTCGCGGCGGTAGGCGTCCAGGTCGTCGCGGTCGGGATGGATCAGGCCGTCCACGTCGTAGAGCAGCAGGTTGTCGGCGGGCACGCCCAGCCGGCGCAGCAGCCGCGCGCAGCCCAGGCCCACGGTGCCGGCGCCGCCCAGCACCACGCGCACGTCCTGCACGCGCTTGTCCACCAGCTCCAGCGCGTTGATCAGCCCGGCCACCGCCACCACCGCGGTGCTGTAGAGGTTCTCGTGGAAGACGGGCACCTCCATGCACGCGCGCAGGCGGTCGTAGATCTCCAGGCCGTGGGGCGCGCGGATGTCCTTGAGGTTCACGCCGCCGAAGGTGGGCTCCAGCGCGCGCACCGTGGCCACGAAGGCGTCCACGTCGGCGCAGTCCAGCTCCAGGTCGAACACGTCGATGTCCGCCAGCCGCTTGAAGAGGATGGCGATGCCCTCCTGCATGGGCTTGGCCGCCAACGGTCCCAGGTTCCCCAGGCCGGGGATGGCGGAGCCGTCGGTCACCGCGGCCACCAGGTTGCCCTTGGCGGTGTAGCGGTAGGCCTCCGCCGGATCGCGGGCGATGGCCTGCGACGGGAACGTGGCGCCGGGCAGGTAGGCCAGGCGCAGATCGCGCGGGGTGAGGCAGGGCGTGGTGGCGTCCACCGCGATCTTCCCCGGCCGATCCTTGGCGTGGTAGGCGAGGGAATCCTGTTCCTTGATCACGGGTCCGCCTTCCGCTGACCGGCGCCGCGCGCCGGGCTGAACATCACAGGGGCCGCCGCGCCCGGGTCTCGCGCAGGGCCGCGGCGTGGGCGCCCACCGGACGCGCCTGCAGCAGGCGCACCTGCGCGCCTTCCAGCGCGAACTCGATGTCCAGGGGATGGCCGAAGCCCTCCTCCAGACGCAGCGCCAGGGACACCAGCTCGGCCAGCTCCAGATACTCCAGGGCCGGCCGCAGCCGCTGATGGTAGAGGGTGGCGGCCACGCGCGTGCCGCCGCGGCGGCGGCGGTCGGCCACCACCTGGGTGGTCTTGTCGTTGGTCACGTAGTGCAGGCGCAGATCGGGATCGTCGGGGTCGGCGTTCTTGGCCACGGTGACCAGGTCCGTGGCCACCAGGCCGGACACCACGCCCTCGCCCAGGCCCAGGCCCACGGAGGCCACCAGGCTGCGGTGGTCGTCGTGGGGCACGTCCACCGTCTGCAGCACGCCGGCGCAGCGGGCGTCCACCATGACCTGGACCAGCACGCCGCCGGTGGGACGCTCCCCGTCGCGGCGTCCGCCCGCGGCCAGGGCGCGCTCGGACCACAGCCCGGCCCAGGCCAGGCGCAGGTGCTGGAGCAGCTCGTCGTCGCCGCGCACCTGGAGGAAGGAGTCGTACAGGCCCGCGCGCGCGGTGGACTCGGTGTCCTCGTCGCAGAACGACGAGCGCACGGCCACCACGGCGTCGCCCGTCGCGTCCAGCCGGCGGTAGGCCGCGCGCACCGCGTCCGCCACGGCCGGGGGCATCTCGGCCTGGAGCCAGAGGTCGCGGATGCGGCGGGTGCGCTGGGCGTCGGAGGCGGCCGGATCCTTCAGCACCGCCGCCACGGCCTGGGCCAGGGTGCCGCCGTCCTCCGGGGCCGGCCCGGCCAGCATGCGGGCCAGGGCGGCGTCGGTCACCACGAACCACGCCGGCGTGGCCGGACCTCCCAGCAGGCGCGTCAGCTCCGCCAGGTTGGCGGCCTTCCAGCCCACCAGCGGATGCAGGGCGTGGCCGCAGTCCGGGGCGTCCAGCACCAGGCGATCGGCGACGGCGGCCAGAGCCGCCGCGTCGTCGCGTTCCTGGTCCGACGCGGCCCGCGCGGCGGCGGCCGCGTGCGGGCCCTCGTCGCCCAGCAGGACGCTCAGGTCGCGGTGCCGGCGCAGCCGATGGCGGCGGGCGGCGGGTTGCGCGGCGGCGGCCGCCGCGGCATCGCGCAGGACGGCGAGGCGGCCGCGGGCCGCGGCGTCCAGCTCGGCGCCGTCGTCGCCCGGCAGCGTCTGCGGCACCACCTCGCCGCAGTCCGCGGCCAGATCGGCCACGGCGCGCCAGGTGTCGCGGGCGTCCAGGGCGCGCAGGCGCAGGGAGAGCACCTCGCACGGCGAGACGGAATCGGCGGCGACGGCGAGGGCGCGGTCGCGGCCGCGCCGCGCGGCGTCGGCCAGACGGTCGGTCACGTCGGCCAGGCGGCGGCGGGCCGCGGCGCCGGCGGCGGGGTTGTCGAAGAGGCGCTGCAGCAGATGCACGCGGTCGGCCATGCCGGCGTGGCGGAAGGCCTCCCCCACGGCGATCTCCTCCACGGCGAAGGCCGCCAGCGCGGGATCCGAAAGGCGCCCCAGCGCCTTCTCCAGCAGGTGCCGCGCGCGCAGCTTCTGGCCCCGCGATTCCATGAGGTCGACGGCGGCGTCCACGTCGCCGTGACGGCGGCAGGCGGCGTCGAGCAGGCGCAGACCCTCGGCCAGGGCCAGGGCGTCGCGGTCCTGGCCCAGCACGCGCACGCAGCCGGCGTCGGCGTCCAGGACCACCAGGTCGCCCTCGCGCACCTCGTCGCGCCGCAGGTCCTCCACGCGGCGCAGCTCCACCTCCCAGCCGTGGATCCGGATCCGCTCGCGGCGGTGCACGGGCGTGGTGAAGCGCAGCACGGCCCGGCGCTGCTCGTCCTCGTAGGCGTCGGCTCGCACCAGCAGCGCCGGCTTGCCGAACTGCAGGGCCATCAGACAGGCGTGGCTCAGCAGCGAGCCGCCGGCCGACACGATGCCCGCCGCGTGCAGCAGGCGCGGCGTGTCCTCGGGACCGAGCTTGCGCGAGAAGAGCACCGACTCGCGCACGGACTCCGGCGGCGTGTCGTCGTGGGCGAAGACGGCGCGCCCCACCACCCGCCCCGGCGATGCGGCCTGACCGGGCAGCACGCGCGCGTCGGCGTCGGCGTCGGCGCCCGCGGCGGGCAGCGGCGCCGCGGCCAGGGCCCGCAGCTCCGCCAGGGCGGCATCCACGGCCGCCGGCGGCGACGCGGGCGGCGTGGCCAGCTCGTCCACGGCCGCGAGCACGCGCCGCAGATCCTCGGAACCCAGCACGTCGTCGCGCCACGCCGCGCCCGCGTCGTCCCGCCACCGCGTCAGGGAGGCGCGCGTGGACAGGAGGGCCAGGCGCACGGCGCCGCGGTCGTCCCGGGCCACGTGCACGTGCAGGGGGCCGCCGCGCGCCGGCAGCGCGGCGCTCTCCACGCGCAGCCCGCCCACCCGGCCCGCCGGCGCGTACGCGGCGAAGGGCTCCAGGGCCGCGGCCACGGGCGCCGCCGCCAGGGCGTCGGCCAGGCCACTGCCGCCTGCCGCAAGCAGACGCGCGAAGGACTCGGGCGCGCGCTCCTCCACGCAGACCTCGGGATCCGCGGCGCGCAGCGCGCCGTCCGCCACCGTCACCAGGCCCGCGTCCAGCGCGTCGCGCAGCGGGTCCAGCACGCGCCTCCGCAGCGCGAAGATCCCTGCGGCCGCCTCCGCGTCCTCGCCCCGCGGCGGCTCGACTCCCAGCCCGCGCAGACGCTCGCGCAGGGCGGCCGCCAGCTCCGCCGGATAGGGCTGCGCGCAGCGGTCCACGTAGGGGGCCCGCCCGTCCCAGGCCTCGATCACCGGCCCCGTGGGACCGCGCCGGCGCGCCGTCACCACGGCGCGGCCGTCGTCGCTCACCACCTCGCGCAGGGGCAGCACCCCCGAGGCCGCGAAGCGCTCCGCCCAGGCCCTGGCCGCCAGGGCCTTGGCCGCGTCGTCCAGATCCAGGGAGCCCACCGCCCAGTCCACGCTCATCAGGAACGGCGCCAGGCGGAACAGCGAGGCGGCCTTGGCCTCCAGGTCGCCCAGATCCGAGCAGGTCTCCTTGTCGAAGCGCACCTTGAGCCGCGTGCCGTCGCGCTTCACGTCGAAGCCCAGGCGGCGGAACAGGAGCTGGATCGCCTCCAGCTCGAAGGCCGGGTGCACGTCCAGCTCGTAGTTGCTCACGCCCATGTAGCCCAGGTCCAGCATGCCGCCGCGTCGCGGCGGCGAGGAGTCTAAGCGCAGGAAGGCGGGGTGGTTGCGGAAGGCCAGGTAGTAGTGCGCCTCGTTGCCGAACACGAAGACGTTCACGCCGGGGAACTCGCGCTGGCCGTGCACCAGCTGGTGGCGCAGGCCGTCGGCGAGCAGGCCCACCGGGCGCGGCAGCCAGGGATCGGCGGCGCACTCGGCCGGCGTCTCGAACACGGCGTAGCGCACGGTGCGCACGGCGACGGCGGCCCCGTCGGCGTCCACGCGCAGCAGGTCCACGGTGTGGCCGGGTTCGCGGCTCGTATCCACCAGGTTCAGGCCCAGGGCCAGACCCTTCTGGTGCAGGTAGCGCTTGAGGCCGTGGATGGTGGCGGCGTCGCCGGCGCGCGCGGGGTCCTCGAACATGAGCATGAGGCGGCCGGCCTCGGCGGTGAGGCGCGCGCCGTCGCCCACCTCGGCCATCACGGACGCCTCCAGCTCGGCGTAGATGTCCGGCAGCACGCGCGCCTCGCGGGAGCGGCCGCCGAACAGGGCGGCGTACTCCGTCACCACGGTGCGCATGCCGGCCAGGATGCGGTCGATGCGCGCGCGGTCCAGCGGCGCCATGTCCATGAACTCGGCCAGCAGCTCGGCGTGCACCAGGTTCAGGGCGCGGAAGCGTCCCACCGGATCCTCGCGCCCGTCGGCATCGGACGACGCCACGCCGCGGCGGCCGTGCAGCTCGGCCACCAGGAAGCGTTCGCCCTCGCTCACGCCGCGCAGGCCGCGGCAGAGCAGCGCCTCGTCCTCCGGCAGCACCAGCGGCAGGCAGCCCGGGATCTCCAGACGCACCCAGGGCGTGAGGCGCAGCCCCAGGTTGCAGCGTTCCCACCCCGTCTCCGCCAGGACCGTGCGCAGCGCGCGCTCGCCGCCGCCGGCCGCCGCCGCCTGCAGCCACCCGGCCACGGCCGCACCGCCGGCGCCTTCCAGGATGGCCGTCAGCCCGCGGAAGCCGCCGTCCACGAAGGCCAGCCAGGGACGCAGCGCCTTGGCCGTGGTGGCGTCGAAGAGCTCGGCGGCCGCGGCCTGGGCCCCGCGGGCCCCCGTCGCGTCCAGCAGACCGGCGAGCAGGCGCCGGTGAGCGGGGTCCGCGGCGGCGGTGAATTGCTGCACCAGGGGATCGCGGCCGCCGCGGGCGGCGCCGCCCCACGCGTTGCGCAGGCCGTCGGCCAGGTCGCGCGCCAGCTCCGCATCGTCCAGCAGATCGGGCGTGGCGGCCAACGTGCGGTCCAAGGCGCGCAGCACCTCCGCGGAGACCGCCACCACGCCGTCGCCCAGCAGACGCGCCGCCAAGCGCGTCCCCAGCAGGCGGCCGTCCTCGCCCTCGGCCTCCAGCAGGCCCGCCGCCATGCTCCAGGGCTCCGGGTGCGACGCCGCGTGCCGATCCAGCAGCCGCAGCAGCGGCAGCGGCGCCCCGGACTCCGCAGCAGCGGCCATCCCCACCAGCCGCGGCACCGCCGACGCGGCCGCCTTCGGGTCCGTCGTCAGCGCGTCGTCCAGGGCGCGGCAGAGCACGCCCACCTCGCCCTCGTCGGGCACCAGCAGGTCGAGAAGACCGCGGAGTTCGTTCAGGAGGGACGCGACGGAAGGCGACGCCGAGGAAGAATCGGATGGGGAGCGCGGCATGGGCTGAGGCTCCTCGCGCGACGGGGATCACGACGCCGGGATTGCGCCTCCATTGTGAAGCGGCCCAAGGGCCTTGTCAAACCGATGAGAGGACGTTCTCACTCCTCGTGCGCGCCCAGCAGCGCCAGCCCCGCCGCCAGCAGCGGCCCCACGAAGAGCACCAGCACCACGGAGCGGTTCAGGGCCCGCGGTTCGGTGAACACATCCTGCAGCCCGAAGAACAGGAAGCAGCCCACCGCCCCCGCCAGCGCCAGCACGCCGGCCGCCCGCGGCAGCCGCGACGCCAACGCCGCCGGCAGCAGGAACGGCAGCGCCAGCAGGGCCTGCATGGCCGACACGCGCCAGTCGCCCTCGCCGGCCAGCAGGTTGAACGCCAGCCACACCGCGCCGAAGGCCCAGAGCAGCCGTCGCGCCGTGGGCCGCGGCCCCCAGTACGCCAGCAGCGAGCTCACCAGCCAGGTGAACCACATGGCCGCCAGCACCGTGTCGGCCAGCGAGGACAGGTGCTCCCGCGGCGCCGTCGTCCCCGCCGCTCCCTCCCCCGCGCGCAGGAACGCCGCCAGCGTGAAGGTCAGCAGCCCGCCCACCAGGAACGCGTGGTAGCCGGCGCGGCGCGCGGCCTGCAGCTCCAGCTCGTCCTTGTCGCGCAGCCACCCCAGCTCGCGCAGCACGCCGGGCCCGAAGGCCCCCGCCGCCGCCAGCAGCAGGAAGCGCCAGTCCAGGCCCGCGAGCAGGAAGCCGCCCAGCACCAGGCCGGAGGCGATCAGGGTGGCGGGAGACCGCAGAAAGCGGGGCAGGATCGCGGGCATGGTCACTCGTCCTCCAGCGCGAAGAGCTCCTCCACCGTCGCCCCCAGCACCTGCGCCAGGCGCAGGGCCAGCCCCACCGAGGGGCTGTACTTGCCCTTCTCGATGGAGAGGATGGTCTGGCGCGTGACGCCCGCGCGGTCCGCCAGCTCCTGCTGGGTCATCCCGCCGGCCGCCAGGCGCCGCGCCTTCAGATGGCTGACGATGTCATGGCGTGGCTTCATGCCGAAGAATGTAAAGGATACTTTCCAATATGTCTAGTTTATTTTACTTCACCGCGCCGCTCAGGTCCGCCTTGTACGCGATGATCGACACCGGGGCCAGCTCCTCCCCCGGCTCCAGCCCGAAGCTGGCCAGCAGCGAGCCCAGCATGTCCGTCACCACGTACACGCGGTCGTCGCCCAGGAACACGCCATCGTCCACGGGGTCGTCGCCCCCGGCCAGGTGCACGCGGCGGGCGAAGCGGCCCTCGCGGTCGTACACGTCGTAGCTGGTGAACTCGTTCTCGCCGGCGCGCCACTGGGCGTTGCCGGACTGGACCCAGAGCGTGCCGTCGTCGCGGAACGCGAGCTGCGTCACGGCCTCGTGCGTCTCGCTCACCGCGAAGGTGCTGCCGGGGTTCCACTGGATCATCATGTCGTAGGCTTCCTGGAAGGCGTCGTGCTCCTCGTCGCTGCGCGGGGCGGGCGCGTAGCCGGGCCGCTCGATGATGCGGTCCAGCGAGCCGTCGGCGTTCCACACGTGGATGCGGTAGGCGTCGAAATCCAGGGCCGCCGCCACGCGCCCGTCGACGGCCGCCGTCCAGCGCGCCTGGAAGTCGCGGTAGTCGCGCTCCACGAACGCGAAGCCGCCGAAGGCCTGGGGCTGCTGCGCCTCGTGGTACACGGCCACCGGCGCGCCGTCCATGCCGTAGGCGCGCAGGTAGGCCAGGCGCATCTGCTGCCCGTCGCGCTCCGCCCAGGCCGAGCCGGAGAGCACCAGGTAGTCGGCCACCGCCGCGCCGCGCGACACGATCTGGAAGCCGCCGCCGTCGTAGGGCAGCGCGTAGTTGGGGCCGGGCGTGCCGTCGGTCTGCAGCAGCACGATCTTGCCGGGCCAGCCCTGCAGCACCGCCAGCTCGCCCCGCGGCGTCCAGAACAGGCGCGAGCCGTTCATGAACTCGCCGGGCCCTTCGCCCTGCCGGCCCAGCGTGGCCTCGTGGGCGCCGTCGGGCGCGAAGACCTGCACCTCGGAGAGCTGGCCGTCCAGGGCGTACACGCGCCCGTCCGGCGCCGTGGTCAGGTCGGCGATGGCGCCGATGAGCAGGTCCGGGTCGTCGCCGCCCGCGCGCCACAGCTCCGTCAGAGGCACCGTCACGTCGCCGCCCAGGGGCGTCTCGGGGTTGATCACCCGCACGGTGCCGTCGGCATCGGTCACGGTCTGGGGCTGGGCGATGGCGACGGCGGCGAGAAGCAGCAGGCTCACGGTCAGCAGGCGCATGATTCCATCCCGGGTCGAACGAGGTTGGTCGCGGACCGGCACATGATGGCGGCATCGCCCCGATTCCGCCTCTCTCGACCTTGCCAGCGCCGCCCCAGGTGCTACGTTCGTGCTCCCTCGGGAAGGAGACCCCATGCCGCGCCGCCTGCTCCTCGTGCTGATCCTGGTGATCCTCGCCGCCCTGGGCCTCAAGCTGGGCGGCGTGCTGGACCCCGCGCCCGATCCCACCGCCGAGATGGTGGACCTCAGCTTCGCCGTGCGCGAACGCCTGGAGGAGCTGCGCGCGGAGATCGGCTTCCCCGGCGCCACCGCCGCCTTCGTGCTGCCCGACGGCCGCAGCGGCCGCGTGGCCGTGGGCACGGTGGACCCCGACGGCGGCGCCCCCATGCCCCTGGACGCCCGCATGCTCGCCGGCAGCGTGGGCAAGATGTTCGTGGCCGGCGTGGTGCTGGACCTGGTGGGCCGCGGCGTGCTGGACCTGGACGCCCCCGTCGCGGACTGGCTGGGCGACGAGCCCTGGTTCGCCCGCGTGCCCAACGCCCCGGACCTCACCCTGCGCAACCTGATGAACCACGCATCGGGCGTGCCCGATCACCTGGAGCAGGCGAGCTTCCTTGAGGAGCTGCGCGGCTTCACCCGCCCCGGCGGCGACCCCGACCGCCTGCTCACCCCGGTGGAGTGCATCGGCCACATCCTGGACCTGCCCCCCACGTCCGCCGCCGGCTCCACGTACGCCTACACCGACACCAACTATCTCCTGGCCGGCCTGGTGGTGGAGAAGGCCACCGGCCGCACGTACGAGGACCTGGTGGACGAACGCATCCTCGTGCCCCTGGGCCTCGCGGAGACCTACCCCCAGCGCGGCCGCCGTCTGCCCGGCGTGGTGCCGGGCCACATGCGCGAGGACAACCCCTTCGGCCTGCCCACCCGCACCATCGGCCCCGACGGCCTGTTCACCCACGAGCCCGCCCTGGAGTGGTGCGGCGGCGGCATGGTCAGCACGTCGCATGACCTGGCCCGCTACGTGCAGCGCCTCTACCGCGGCACCGCCCTGGCCTGGGACTACCGTCCCGACCTCTTGCGCGGCCCGGACCTGAACGAGGCCCACGGCCCCGGCCGCTACGGCCTGGCCACCTTCCTGCGGCGCGGCGACCTGGGCCCCACCCTGGGCCATACGGGCTGGTATCCCGGCTACAACACCGCCGTCACGCACTACGTGGATCACGGCGTGACCGTGGCGGTGCAGGTGAACCGCGACTGGGAGACGGAGGTGCGTCGGGTGGTCGACGAGCTGGCCCGGGTGGTGACGGAGCGCTGAGCGGCGACGGCCGTTGCTTCGCCCATGGGCCGCGCCCTATGTTCATCGGGCCGGTTGGCCGGATCGCCCGCACGGAACCCCGCCTCGCCCATGCCGAGGACACGCCATGCGCCGAACCGTCCCTTGGATCCTCCTGACCGCCCTGCTGCTGCAGGGCTGCGCGTCCAAGCGTCCGCCGGCTCCCGCCGTCGAAGCCTCCCTGCCGCCCCTCTCCCTGGACGCGTGCGCCGCCCTGGACCACGACGCCCGCGCCGCGCGCCGCGCCGCTTCCGCACGGCTGCAGGAGCCGGTGGACCTGCACGAGAAGCTGTGGTTCCGACGGTTGATCAACGTGAAGCTTGCCATGTCGCCCTTCAATCCCGCCAACCTGCACGTGAAGCGCGCGGAGCACCGGATCCCCTACTTCCTGCAATCCCTGGAAGCGGCCGCCGGCGTGGATCCCACCGACTCGCGGCTCTGGCTGCGCCTCGCCAACTACCGCGACAAGCTGGGCGACGACGAGGGCGCCCTGCAGGCCCTGGATCGCGCCCTGCTCGCGGCTCCGGTCGATCCGGCGGTATCGAACCTCGACGCCTCCACGCGATACGTGGACCTGCGCCGGGCCTGGATCCTCCGCCGGCTGGGCCGCTGCGGCGAGGCCATGGAGATCCTGGAACAGAAGCGCACCTCCGGCGGCCTGGGCTCGCGCCTGCTCCACGCGCTGCTGCTGGGCGACCTGGGCCGCACCACCGAGGCCCGCAAGGCCGCCATCGACCTGCCGCCGGTCATGATCCCCAACCTGCACCTGTACTCCGGCATCAACCCCAACCTGCGCGCCACGTCGTACGCGGAACGCTGGGTCCAAGCCAACGCCTGGCGCGTGGACGGCGACCCGGCCATGGCCCGCCACGCCCTGCGCGACCTGAACCTCCACCTGAGCGCCATCCCGTACGCCTACGACTTCTGGCAGGACGTGGGCCTGGTCCACGAGCTGGCCGGCGACGTGGAGTCCGCACGCGAGGCCTACGTGTCGGCCGTACGCGTGCGTCAGTTCGACCTGCCCTTCCTCACCTGGGACAACTTCTCGGTCCCGCCCCTGATCGGCGACCTGCCGCAGCTGCGCACCCCGGTGCTCTCCGTGGCCGATACGGAGCTGCTGGCCGGCTCCCGCTTCTCCCTGGCCTGTATGCTCATGGCGGAGTGCTCCCAGGCCGCGGATCCCGAGGTCCGCGCCTCGCGCGGCGAGGCCGCCCGCCGTCACTTCTCCATCTGCATGGCGCGCGGCATCCACCCCACCGAATCCCTCGCCCTGCGCGGACGCACCAGCTATCACCTGGGCGACGCCGCAGCAGCGGAGACCGACCTGCGCGAAGCCTGCGACAGCCTGGCCCGCGAAGGCCGCGACGACGCCGGCTCCCTGCTGGTGCTCGGCGTGCTGCTCTTCCAGGACGATCGCCTGGAGGAGAGCCTGACCGTGCTGGAGCGAGCCGCCGCCGCGGACCCGACGCTGGGCGGCGTCTGGCGCACCCTCGGCGCCGCCTACGCCACCGCCGGCCGCGACTCCGCCGCCCTGGCGGCCATGGACCGCGCCGTCGACCTGGATCCCGGCAGCTCCCAGGGCTGGTTCAACCGCGGCAAGTTCCACGCGGAGCACGGCCGGCTGGAACAGGCCGCCACGGACCTGGCCGTGGCCGTGCGCATCGCCCCCGGCGTGGAGGCCATGACCGGCCTCTCCCAGCAGGTGGCCCGCCGCTTGGCCGAGGAGCAGGGCCAGGCCTCGCTCCAGCGCGCGCTGGACGACGGTCAGGCCCTGGCGTCGACCATCCCCTCGGTGCGCGAAGGTCAGCCGGAGGCCAGCGCCGGCGCCGTGGTCCTGGGCCGGTCCGTGCAATTGGATCTCCATGATGACCGCGCCGCCCGGGCCGACTCCCTCCTGGCTGCCCTCCCCGACGACGCCCCCCAGGCCGACCGCCTGCGCGTGGCGGACGCCCTGCTGCAGGCCGACCGTCTGGAGGAGGCCGGCGCCGTCCTCGCCACCGGCGGCGTTCCGGAAGACGACCCCCTGGCCCTGGTCCTGCGCCTGCGCCTGGACCGCGCCGACGGCGATCCCCGCCGCGCGTTGGCCCTGGTGACCTCCCGTCCCGACCTCCAGGACCCCGAGCTGTGGGCCCTGGCCGCCATGATCTGCCTGGAGCACGGCCACCGGGACGAGGGCCTGACCGCCCTGGACCGCGCCCTGGCCGCGGATCCCGGGAACACGGGCCTCATGCGCTATCGGGAGTTCGTGCGGAGCGGCGGTTGAGAACCATGTGACGATCCGCTGCGCGTCCGTGTCCCGATCTGCGCATCCATCCGCGGGCCGTCCGCCTTGGCGCGGGCGGCCCGCGCGGCTATCATTCCCTGATCACCGATCCGCCAGCCCATGGGGACGCCGTCTTGAAGACCGCCATCATCAGCGACATCCACGCCAACCTGGAAGCCCTGCAGGCCGTGCTGGCGCACGCGCAGTCCGCGGGCGCGGACCGCCTGGTCTGCCTGGGCGACGTGGTGGGCTACAACGCCGACCCCGACGCCTGCCTGGAGCTCCTGCGCGCGCGGCCCGGCCTGATCTGCCTGCGCGGCAACCACGACGCCATGGCCGCCGACGACGCTCCCATCCTGGGCATCAACCCCATGGCCCACGCCGCCATCACCTGGACGCGCAGCCGCCTCAGCGCCGAGCAGAAGGCGTGGCTGCGCGCGCTGCCGCTGGTGGTGGAGGAGCCCGGCGCGGTCTTCACCCACGCCTCGCTGCAGGAGCCCGAGGCCTGGCACTACGTCAAGTCGGCCGATGCCGCCCGCCGCCATCTCGCCCAGCAGTCCGCCCCCCTGGGCTTCGTTGGACACTCCCATCTGGCGTTCGCCTGGCGGGAGACCGGCGCCGACCTGGACCTCGTGCAGGAGGCGCGTCTGACCCTCCGCCCCGACGAGCGCTGGCTGGTGAGCGTGGGCAGCGTGGGCCAGCCCCGCGACCACGACCGCCGCGCCGCCTACGCCCTGCACGACGACGACGCCGGCACGGTCCGCCACGTCCGCGTGGAGTACGACGTGGCCGCCGCCCAGCGCAAGATCCTGGACGCCGGCCTCCCCGCCCGCCTCGCCGAGCGCCTGGACTGACCCCCGCGCACGCGAAGAGGGCCGGGATCCCTCCCGGCCCTCCTCTCCTCCGACCGGCGATCTCCGGTCAGCGGACGCGCGTGCCGCACCACCCGATGGGCTTGCGTCCGTTCAGGAACCTCTCCCAGCTCCGCGCCGAGAACGCCGCCTCCACCACGCGGGCGGACAGGCCGTACTCGCGGGCGACCAGGCGCCAGGTCAGCCCGCGGGCGCGCAGGCGCAGCAGGCTCCGCTCGTCCACGCCCATGTAGGACGCCAGACGGCGGGCGATGCGGCGGTCCTCGCGCGTGATCGGCGCCACCGCGCGCGGCGCCGGCTGCGGCCGCACCACCACGTGGGGACGGGCCGCGTCGCCCACGCGCACCTCGAGGCCGGGACTCCGCACCGAAACCCCGATGCGCACCTCGGCCGCGGCGTCGCTCACGGCGGCGCCCACGACGGTCAGCGTGACGGCGGACAGGATCAGCATGGTCTTCAGCCTGGTGTTCATGGTCGACCTCCTGGTTCCGCGCCGCGGGATGCGGCGTCTGAGCCGGCCCCACCGCAAGCCGCGTGCCCGACGTCGACTGTTGCCCCGCAACGAGTTAGCATCAAAGCGGCTGTGGCGAGATCGAGACGGCCGTCCCCTGCGGAGGACATCCAGAGGGTCCGCGCCTGGACGATCCGCCCCCGCATGGCGTACCATCGGACCCCGGCTCTCACCCAAGGAGGCGCCATGGCCCACCGCACCGTCCGCGACGGTTACGACCGCTTCGTCGACCGCCTGAACCGCTTTCCCCAGGGCGCGCCGCCGTCCCGCCTGCTGAACCGCATCCTGGCCCTGCTCATGGACGAGCGGGAGGCCGGCCTGCTGGCCAGCCTGCCCATCCGCCCCTTCACCGCGGCCAAGGCCGCCCGCGCCTGGAAGCTGCCGGAAGCGGAGGCGCGCGCCGTCCTGGAGCGGCTGGCCTCGCGCGCGCTGCTGGTGGACATCGAGCACGAAGGCACGTCCCACTACGCGCTGCCCCCGCCCATGGCCGGGTTCTTCGAGTTCTCCCTGATGCGCGTGCGCGACGACCTGGACCAGAAGGCCCTGAGCGAGCTCTTCCACCAGTATCTGAACGTGGAGGAGGATTTCGTGAAGGCCCTCTTCACCGAGGGCGAGACCCAGCTGGGCCGCGTGTTCGTGCAGGAGCCCGTACTCACGGGCGACGGCGCCGCCCACGTGCTGGACTACGAGCGCGCCAGCGAGATCATCCGCTCCGCCGACGTCATGGGCGTGGGCCTGTGCTACTGCCGCCACAAGATGCAGCACCTGGACCGCGCCTGCGCCGCCCCCATGGACGTCTGCATGACCTTCCACGCATCGGCGCGCTCGCTGATCAAGCACGGGCACGCCCGCGCCGTGGACGCCGCCGAGGGCTTGGACCTGCTGGACCGGGCGTACGAGCACGGGCTGGTGCAGTTCGGCGAGAACGTGCAGCGGCGCGTGAACTTCATCTGCAACTGCTGCGGCTGCTGCTGCGAGGCCATGATCGCCCAGCGCCGCTTCGCGCATCTGCATCCCGTGCACACCAGCAACTTCCTGCCGACGGTGGACGCTGAGGACTGCACCGGCTGCGGCAAGTGCGTGGACGCCTGCCCGGTGGAGGCGCTGAACCTCACGTCGGCCAACGATCCCGCCAAGCCGCGGCGCCGCGCCGCCCGCCTGGATCCCGACGTGTGCCTGGGCTGCGGCGTGTGCGCCCGCGCCTGCACGCGCGGCAGCATCCGCATGGAGCCGCGGGCCGCGCGCGTGATCACGCCGGTCACCAACGCCCACCGCTACGTGCGCATGGCCGTGGAGCGCGGCAAGCTGCAGAACCTGGTCTTCGACAACCAGGTGCTGGCCAGCCACCGCGCCCTGGCCGCCCTGCTGGGCGCGGTGCTCAAGCTGCCGCCGGTCAAACGGGCGCTGGCCAGCGAGCAGCTCCAATCGCGGTTCCTGGAGGCGGTGCTGCGGCGCGACGCGGGAGACGCCGAGGTATGAGCGGACCGCCGCCGCCGCTGCTGCTCGTGATCCACGCCGCCGCCACCTGGGCCATGGTGGGACTGATCTGGACGGTGCAGGTGGTCCACTACCCGCTGCTGGCGGGACTGGACCGCGGCGGTTTCCGCACGTGGCAGCAGCGGCACATGACCCGCATCACCTGGATCGTGGGACCGCTCATGCTCGTGGAGGCGGGCGCCGCTGCGGCGCTGTTGATCCGGACTCCGTCACCGGTCACGTGGACGGGCGCGCACCTGCTGGCGCTCATCTGGCTCTCCACCGCCGTGCTGCAGGCGCCGCTGCACGGCCGCCTGGCCCGCGAGGGATTCCAGGCCGACCTCCACCGGCGCCTGGTGCGCACCAACTGGATCCGCACGGCGGGCTGGACGCTGCGCGGGATCGTCGCGGCGGAGCTCCTGCTGCGGTGCTCCGCCGCGGCGTGACCCGTCAGCGCACGAAGGCGATACCGAAGGGGTTGAGGCCCACCGTCGCCTCGCCCCGGTACTGGGGCGTGCGGTCGCGGCCGGTCAGGCGGTAGAAGGTGACCTTGTCCGCCTCGGGGCCGGAGTGGGTGACGAAGAGGCTCCGCCCGTCGTCGCTCAGGGCGATGTTGTGAGGCACGGGATGCGGCGTGTCCACCGGCCCGCCCAGGATGCGGTCGTGCCGCGTGTCGACGGTGTAGATGCCACCCGCGCCGCCGCCCGGCAGGTTGGTGGTGTAGAAGCGTCGGCCGTCCAGGGCCATGGCCGCGCCGTGGGCTCCCGGGATGGTCAGCTCATCCACCAGCGCCAGGCTGCGCGGATGGAAGACCAGCACCTGGTCGCTGTTCTGGCAGGGCACGTACAGGCGCGTGTTGCGGCCCACGGACACGTGCGGGTCCTTGCCCACGGCGGCGCGGTTCACCTCCGTGAAGCCCTGGGTCTCGTACTGCACCAGGTAGTCGTTGTCCCCCGCCACGCCCAGCACGGTCACGTAGGCGTAGCCGCCGCGCGGATGCACCACCACGTCGTGGGGCTTGCCGCCCATGGCCGTCAGGTCCGCGGGCACGTCCACCGTGGCCAGCACGCCCAGGCTGCGGGCGTCGATCACGGTGATGGTGTTGTCGATGTCGTTGTTGACCCAGAGCTGGGAGCCGTGACGGTCCACCCACTGGTGGAACACGCCGCGGCCCGCGGGGATCACGGCCTCCACCTCGAAGTCGCGGGCGCGGAACACCACCACGCGGTCGTTGGCGCGGTCGCCCACGAAGACGCGGCGGCCCATCTGGTTCACGTACATGGGCTCGGGCCGGGGCTCGCCTTCGGCCTGCGGCAGGGCGTAGGCGCCCACCACGGCGGCATCGCGGGCGTCCAGCACGGTGATGGTGCCCGAGCCGCGGTCGGCCGTCACCACCACGCCGCCGCGGTGA
>ERZ795053.1586-NODE-1586-length-28808-cov-8.638194_pt1 | contig 28808 bp, 23 predicted proteins | sample MGYA00375137_ERZ795053 | MGnify/ENA primary metagenome ERZ795053 (study PRJEB30182, sample SAMN05720284) | activated sludge metagenome | isolation source: Anaerobic digester | place: Hong Kong | collected 2014-12-17 ...
GCTCGCCTTCCTGGCCGTCGGCCTGGTCGACAGCCTGCATTACCGGCCGCTGCTGTCGGCGGTGGAGCGCGTGGCGGGCGTCGGTGCGCCGGCCGGCTCGGCGCCTGCGGCGCCGGTGGTGTCCACCGAGGTGCTGTCCGCGCTCGACGCGTTGCTCGCGCCGCTGCGCCTGCGTACCGAGAAGACCTACTCCGCGCCCTTTGCGTGGACCTTGTACCAGCGCGAGACGGTGGAGACGGCCGACGGCGGCCAGGTGCGCGACTACCCGCGCCTCACCTACGGCGCCGCCCACCTCGGCGCGGACGTGGCCGCCGCACGCGGTGGCGACGTGGCGCTGCGGCTGGTGAGCGCGCTCGCGCAGGCGGCGCTCGCGTGGCTCGTCGCCTTCCTCGTGCTCGCCAGCCTGGTGTGGCGCGGCAGCGGGCTGCGCTGGGGCGAGGTGGCGCGGGCGATGCTCGCCGGGCGTACCGTGCTGGCCTGGCGCGCGGCGCTGGTGACGCTGGCGGTGCTGCTCGCGGTGGCGGCGGTGTGCGTGGAACTGGCGCCGCTCTACCACGTGCTCGGCACCGACAAGGTGGGGCAGGACGTGCTCTACCTGGCATTGAAGAGCGTGCGCACCGCGCTGGTGATCGGCACCCTGACCACGCTGGTGATGATGCCCTTCGCGGTCGCGCTCGGCATCGCCGCGGGCTACCTCGGCGGCTGGGTGGATGACGCCGTGCAGTATGTGTACACCGTGCTCAACGCCATCCCCGGCGTGCTGCTGATCGCCGCGGCGGTGCTGATGATGCAGGTCGTCATCGATACCCACCCGCAGTGGTTCGACACCGCCGCCGAGCGCTCGGACGCGCGCCTGCTGGCGCTGTGCTTCATCCTCGGCATCACCAGCTGGACCGGGCTGGCGCGTCTCTTGCGCGGTGAGACGCTCAAGCTGCGCGAGCTCGAGTACGTGCAGGCGGCGCGCGCCTTCGGGGTGCGCACCCCGGCGATCCTGCGCCGCCACATCCTGCCCAACCTCATGCACATCGTGCTGATCGCGCTGGTGATGGACTTTTCCGGACTGGTGCTGGCCGAGGCCGTGCTGTCCTATGTCGGCATCGGCGTCGATCCGTCGACGATCAGCTTCGGCACCATGATCAACATGGCGCGTGCCGAACTCGCGCGCGAGCCGATGGTCTGGTGGTCTTTGGCCGCGGTCTTCGCGTTCATGTTCGTGCTCGTGCTCGCCGCCAACCTGTTCGCCGACGTGGTGCGCGACGCCTTCGATCCGCGCCGCGCCTGAGCACGCCCTCGCCCGCATCCGCCGGGCCGACCATGACGAGGATTCCCCGATGAGAGCGCTTCGCTTCGACAACCGCTTCGTGCGCGAGCTGCCCGCCGATCCCGAGCCCGACAACCACGTCCGCCCGGTCCATGGCGCGTGCTACTCGCGCGTGATGCCCACGCCGGTAAAGGCACCGCACCTGCTGGCGTGGTCGCGCGAGGTGGCGGAGATCCTCGGCCTGGACGAGGCCGACGTGCGCAGCGCCGAGTTTGCCCGCGTCTTCGGTGGCAATGGCCTGCTGCCCGGCATGGAGCCCTACGCCGCGTGCTACGGCGGCCACCAGTTCGGCAACTGGGCGGGGCAACTCGGCGACGGGCGCGCGATCACGCTCGGCGAGTCGATCAATGCGCGCGGCGAGCGCTGGGAGCTGCAATTGAAGGGCGCCGGGCCGACGCCGTATTCGCGCTTCGCCGACGGCCGCGCGGTGCTGCGCTCCTCGCTGCGCGAGTTCCTGTGCAGCGAGGCGATGCATCACCTCGGCGTGCCGACCACGCGCGCCTTGAGCCTGGTGGGCACCGGCGAGACCGTGGTGCGCGACATGCTCTACGACGGCAACCCCCGGGCCGAGCCGGGCGCGGTGGTGTGCCGGGTGGCGCCGTCCTTCATCCGCTTCGGCAACTTCGAGATCTTCGCCTCGCGCGGCGAGGAGGCGCTGCTCGAGCGCCTGATCGACTTCACCATCGCGCGCGATTTCCCCGAGCTGGCCGCCGAGACCGACGCCGCGGCGCGGCGCATCCGCTGGTTCGACGAGGTGTGCCGGCGCACCGCGGTGCTGGTGGCGCACTGGATGCGGGTGGGCTTCGTGCATGGGGTCATGAACACCGACAACATGTCCATCCTCGGCCTCACGATCGACTACGGCCCCTATGGCTGGGTGGACGACTTCGACCCCGAGTGGACGCCCAACACCACCGACGCAGGCGGCCGGCGCTACCGCTTCGGCAACCAGCCCTACATCGCGCACTGGAACCTGTGGCAGCTCGCCAACGCGATCTACCCGGTGGTGCGCGAGGTCGAGCCGCTGGAACGTGCGCTCGCCGCCTATGCCGAAGTGCATGATGCGAGCTATCGCGACATGATGCGCGCCAAGCTCGGCCTGGCCGAATGGCGCGTCGGGCAGGAGGGCGACGACGGCCTGCTCGAGCGCCTGCACCGCCTGCTCGCGGCCGGCGAGGTGGACATGAGCCTGTTCTTCCGCCGCCTCGCCGAGGTCGATCCGGCGGCGCCGGCGCTCGAGCCGCTCGCCGAGGCCTTCTACGACCCCGCGCGGCGGGCTACGGCGGACGCCGAGCTGCTCGGCTGGCTGCGCGAGCACGGCGCGCGCGTGCTCGCCGAGGGCCAGCCGGCCGCGGCGCGGCGTGCGGCGATGAACCGGGTCAACCCCCTCTACGTGCCGCGCAACTACCTGGCGCAGCAGGCGATCGACGCTGCGGAGGCGGGCGACACTGCGGAGCTCGAGACCCTGCTCGAGGTGCTGCGCCGGCCCTACGACGAGCAGCCCGGGCGCGAGCGCTTCGCCGCGCGCCGACCGGACTGGGCGCGCGACCGGCCCGGCTGCTCGATGCTGTCCTGCAGCTCCTGAACGCCGGTGGGCCGGCGCGCGCCGCCGCCAGCGCATGCCTCCTGCGGGCGGACCGGACGGGCGGGATAGTCCTTTCGGAGTAGCGCTCCTTCGATCGGCCAATGGCTATCGGTCCTGCCACGGTCTAGGATGGAATCGGAGGAGGAACCGTCGCAACCCACGCCGACGGAACGAAAAAGAACCGTGTCCACAATCGTCCTGACCCAAGCCGACGAGTCGCATGTTCGTCCGGCGCTGCCGCGCAAGGCCACTTCGCCACGCGACGCCTTGGCGCGCATGCCGATCCTGCTCGGCAGCGGGGCCGCGGTGCTCGACGAACTCGCGCAGGGCGCCGAGTTCGTGCGCCTGTCCTCCTCGGCCACGGTCTTCGAGCGCGGCTCCCAGCCCACCGGCCTGTTCTTCGTCTGCAACGGCGCGGTGCGGCTGATGGTGAGCGGGCCCGAGGGCAAGGACAAGGTCGTCGAGCTCTTCGAGCCCGGCGGCATGTTCGGCGAGATCGGCGTGTTCACCGGCGCGCGCTACCGTACCTGGACGCAGGCGGTGGGGTCGGTCGTGCTGATACACGTGCCGCGCGAGCGCGTGCTGGCCGCGGTCGCGCTGGACAACGCGCTCTCCAACCGCATGCTGGTCGCGGTGTGCGCGCGCATCCAGCGCCTGATCGACGCGATCGGCAGCACCGCCGGCGGCCCGGCGGCGGTCCGCGTGGCGAGCTACCTGCTGGAACAGCTCGAGCGCGGTGCGCGCAGCGACGGCTGCATCATCCTGCCGGCGCCCAAGAAGACCATCGCCTCCCTGCTCAACCTGACCCCCGAGACGCTCTCGCGGGTGTTGCGCAACCTGGTCGAGGAGGGCGTGCTCACGGTGAGCGGCCGCCGCATCCGGGTGCGCAACCGTGCGCAGCTCGCCCGCCTGCTGACGCACGACGAGGCGGTTCTACCCCTCTGAGCTCAATGGGGCTAGTCACTAAGCACTAGTCCAGCCCCTCGTCGATACGGCCCATCCCGTGCTTTTGGCGAATGGTGCGACGCCACGCCCGAGCCTATCCTCACCCCGGAAAATTCGTGACCGTCGGACCTTTCCGGAGCGCAGTGGGAAATGGCTAGTCGAAAGTTTCAGCAGATGTCCGTGCTCGTGATGAGCACCACCGCTTTCACCGTCTGTTTTGCCGTCTGGATGTTGTTCGCGGTGATCGGCATCCCGATCAAGGAAGTCCTCGCGCTCAACGAAACCCAGTTCGGCCTGCTGGCGGCCACGCCGGTGCTGACCGGCTCGCTGATCCGGCTGCCGCTCGGCATGCTCACCGACAAGTTCGGCGGCCGCATCGTCTTCTTCGTGCTCATGCTATGCACGGTGCTGCCGATCTATCTCATCGGCCACGCCACCGAATACTGGCAGTTCCTCGTCGCCGGCCTCTTCGTCGGCTTCGCGGGCGGCTCCTTCTCGGTGGGCATCGCCTACTGCGCGCGCTGGTTCGAGCGCCAGAACCAGGGCTTCGCGATGGGGGTGTTCGGCGCCGGCAACTCGGGCGCCGCGGTCACCAAGTTCGTCGCCCCCACGCTGGTGGTGATGTTCGGCTGGCAGATGGTGCCGCAGGTGTATGCCGCGGCGATGCTGATCACCGCGATCGCGTTCTGGTTCTTCACCTATGACGACCCCGAGCACCGGGTGCACTCCTCGGTGACCTTCCGCGACCAGCTGCGCGTGCTCAAGGATCCGCGCGTGTGGAAGTACTGCCAGTACTACTCGATCGTGTTCGGCGGCTACGTCGGCCTGTCGCTGTGGCTCACCAAGTACTACGTCAACGAGTTCGGCATGGGCATCCAGACGGCGGCCCTGCTCGCGGCCTGCTTCTCGCTGCCCGGCGGCGTACTGCGCGCGGTGGGCGGCTGGCTGTCCGACCGCTACGGCGCGCACAAGGTCACCTGGTGGGTGATGTGGGCGTCGTGGATCTGCCTGTTCCTGCTCTCCTACCCGAACACCGAATTCACCGTGCAGACGGTGGAGGGGCCGCGCACCTTCAGCATCCACCTCAACGTCTGGGTGTTCACCTTCCTGCTCTTCATCGTCGGCATCGCCTTCGCCTTCGGCAAGGCCTCGGTGTTCAAGTACATCTCCAACGAGTTCCCCAAGGAGATCGGCGCGGTCTCCGGCATCGTCGGCCTGGTGGGCGGCATGGGCGGCTTCCTGCTGCCGATCATGTTCGGCGCCCTGGTCGACCTCACCGGCGTGCGCTCGAGCGCCTTCATGCTGCTCTACGGCGTGACCTGGGTTTCCCTGATCTGGATGTACCTGACGGAAGTGCGTCGTGTCGACATGTTCGACGGTCACGAGACCGCGGTCGACTCGTCCAGGGCCTGATTCGCAAGACAACGAGGAGTGGGTTTCATGCAAGCAAGCAATGTCGCGGCGTCGAGCCCGGCGGTCACCAGCAGCGTCGACCTCGTCGATTGGCGCCCCGAGGACGAGACCTTCTGGAAGGAGAAGGGCTCGCGGATCGCCAACCGCAACCTGTGGATCTCCATCCCCAGCCTGCTGTGCGGCTTCGCCGTGTGGCTGATGTGGGGGATCATCACGGTGCAGATGGCCAACGCGGGCTTCCCCTTCGCGCCCGACCAGCTCTTCTCGCTCGCCGCGATCGCGGGTCTGGCGGGTGCCACCACGCGCATCCCGGCGTCCTTCTTCATCCGCATCTGCGGCGGACGCAACACGGTGTGGCTGACCACCGCCCTGCTGATGATCCCGGCGGTGGGCACCGGCATCGCGCTGCAGAGCCTGGAGACGCCGCTGTGGGTGTTCCAGCTCATGGCGCTGCTGTCGGGCATGGGCGGCGGCAACTTCGCCTGCTCGATGGCCAACATCTCCACCTTCTTCCCCAAGCGCCTGCAGGGCACCGCGCTCGGCCTCAACGCCGGCCTGGGCAACTTCGGCGTGACCACCTCGCAGCTGCTGATTCCCGCGGTGATGACCATGGGCGTGTTCGGCGCGCTCGGCGGCGACGCGATCCCGCTGGTCAAGGACTCGGCCACGCTGATCGGCAAGATCGCCGCCGGCACGCCCACCTACGTGCAGAACGCCGGCTTCGTGTGGCTGCTGCTGCTGGTGCCGCTCGCGGTCGTCGGCTGGTTCGGCATGAACAACCTGCTCACCGTGTCGCCCAACATCGGCTCCACCGGCGCGGCGCTGGGCAAGATCATCCTGTTCTACGGCATCGCCCTGGTGGTCTCGGCGATCGGCCTCTACCTCTACCTGCCGAGCGGGCTCGGCGTGCTGGCTGGAGGCGGGATGTGGATCATGCTGCCGCTGGTCATCCTCGGCACCCTGTACGGCATGAAGTTCGCCGCCAGCGGCGAGATGAAGACCAACCTCGACAAGCAGTTCGCGATCTTCCGCAACAAGCACACCTGGTCGATGACCGCGCTCTACGTGGTGACCTTCGGCTCCTTCATCGGCTTCTCGATGGCGCTGCCGCTGTCGATCACGGTGATCTTCGGCAACACCCACGTCCTCGACCCGGCCACCCAGGCCTGGGTGCATGCGAAGAACCCGAACGCCCCGTCGGCGCTGATGTTCGCCTGGATCGGCCCCTTCGTCGGTGCGCTGATCCGTCCGGTGGGCGGCTGGATCTCGGACAAGCTGGGCGGCTCGATCGTGACCCAGTGGATCTCGATCGTGCTCGTGATCGCCTCCGCGGTGACCGGCTACGTGATGTTCCTGGCCTACCACTCGGCGACGCCGGAAGAGTACTTCTTCGTGTTCATGGCCCTGTTCGTGCTGCTGTTCGCGGCCTCGGGCATCGGCAACGGCTCGACCTTCCGCACCGTCGGCTTCGTGTTCGACAAGGACGAACGCGGTCCGGTGCTGGGCTGGACCTCGGCGGTGGCGGCCTACGGCTCCTTCATCGCCCCGGTGGTGATCGGCGGCCAGATCAAGGCCGGCACGCCCGAATATGCGATGTACGGCTTCGCAGTTTTCTACGCGCTGTGCGTAGTCCTCAACTGGTGGTTCTACCTGCGCAAAGACGCGTACATCCAGAACCCCTGATTCCCGCCCGACCGACGGATTCCCTTTTCAACCAGACTTTTACCGATCGCGCTTGATGAACGAAGCGACGACTTGAGAGGAGCAAACCATGAGTCATTTTCTCGATCGCCTGAGGTTTTTCGACAAGGTCAAGGAGACCTTCTCGAACGGACACGGTATCGTCACCAATGAAGACCGCAACTGGGAGGATGCCTACCGCAACCGCTGGCGCCACGACAAGGTGGTGCGCTCCACCCACGGTGTGAACTGCACCGGCGGCTGTTCCTGGAAGATCTTCGTCAAGAACGGACTGGTGTCGTTCGAGATGCAGCAGACCGACTACCCGCGCACCCGCGAGGACCTGCCCAACCACGAGCCGCGCGGCTGCCAGCGTGGTGCCTCGTTCTCGTGGTACCTGTACTCGCCGCACCGCATCAAGTACCCGATGATCCGCGGCCGTCTGCTCGACCTGTACCGCGCCGAGCGCAAGGCCGGTCGTGACCCGGTCGAGGCCTGGGAGGCGATCCAGAAGGATCCCGCCAAGCGCGAGAAGTACGTGCACGTGCGTGGCCTGGGCGGCTTCGTGCGCACCAGCTGGGACGAGGTCACCGAGATCGTCGCCGCGGCCAACGTGTACACGATCAAGAAGTGGGGCCCGGACCGCATCTACGGCTTCTCGCCGATTCCCGCGATGTCGATGATCTCGTACGCCGCCGGTGCCCGCTACCTGTCGCTGATCGGCGCCGCCTGCGGCTCGTTCTACGACTGGTATTGCGACCTGCCCGCCGCGTCGCCGCAGACCTGGGGCGAGCAGACCGACGTGCCCGAGGCCGCCGACTGGTACAACTCGACCTACCTGATCATCACCGGCGCCAACCTGCCGATGACCCGTACCCCCGACGCCCACTTCGCCACCGAAGTGCGCTACAAGGGCACCAAGATCGTGTCGATGGCGCCGGACTACGCCGAGTACGTCAAGTTCGCCGACCTGTGGATGCCGGTCAAGCAGGGCACCGACGCCGCCGCCTTCCTGGCCATGGGCCACGTCGCGCTGAAGGAGTTCCTGGTCGAGAAGCAGGACCCGTACTTCACCGAGTACGCGCGCAAGTACACCGACCTGCCGATGCAGGTCGTGCTGCGCAAGTATGGCGAGGGCTACGTGTCCGACCGCAACCTGCGCGCGTCCGACTTCGACAACAACCTCGGCGAGGCCAACAACCCCGAGTGGAAGACCATCGTCTTCGACAAGAAGAGCGGCCGCTTCATCGCGCCGAACGGCACGATCGGCTTCCGCTGGGGCGAGGAGGGCAAGTGGAACCTGCTCGAGAAGGCCGGTGCCGACCAGGCCGAGACCGAGGCCGAGCTCACCTGCATGGGCAGCCATGACGAGGTCGTCTCGGTGGGCTTCCCGCACTTCGTGCCGGGCGAGCCCGCACTGCTGTACCGCAACGTGCCGGCCCGCCGCCTGAAGCTCGCCAATGGCGAAGAGGCCTTCGTGACCTCCGTGTTCGACATGCAGGTCGCGCAGTACGGCATCGACCGCGGTCTGGGCGGCGGCAACGTGGCCTCGTCCTACGACGACGCCAACGTCGCCTACACCCCGGCCTGGGCTGCCAAGCAGACCGGCGTCAAGGCCGCCGACCTCGAGCGCACCGGCCGCGAGTTCGCCGAGAACGCCTCCAAGACCCGCGGTCGTTCCATGGTCATCATGGGCGCGGCGATCAACCACTGGTACCACAACGACCTCGCCTATCGCGCGATCATGAACCTGCTGCACATGTGCGGCTGCGTGGGTCAGACCGGTGGCGGCTGGGCGCACTACGTGGGTCAGGAGAAGCTGCGTCCGCAGGCCGGCTGGGCGCCGATCGCGTTCGCGCTCGACTGGCAGCGTCCGCCGCGCCACATGAACTCGACCTCGTTCTGGTACTTCCACACCGACCAGTGGCGCTACGAGACGGTGGACGCCGACTCGCTGCTGTCGCCGGCCGGCCCCTGCCGCAACAAGGGCTCCTCGCTCGCCGACTACAACGTCAAGGCCGTGCGCATGGGCTGGCTGCCGTCCGCCCCGCACTTCAACCGCAACCCGATCGAGCTGGCCGAGGAGGCGGCGCGTGCCGGAGCGACCGACGAGGCGAGCGTGTCGAAGTACGTGGTCGACCAGCTCAAGTCGGGCGCGCTCGACGTCTCCTTCGCCGACCCGGACGCCGAGGAGAACTGGCCGCGCAACCTGATCGTGTGGCGTGCCAACCTGATCGGCTCGTCGGCCAAGGGCCACGAGTACTTCCTCAAGCACCTGCTGGGCGCGCAGAACGGCGTGATGCAGGAAGGCGGCGCGGGCAACAACTGCAAGGAAGTGAAGTGGCGCGAGCACGGCCCCACCGGCAAGCTCGACCTGATGGTGGACGTCAACTTCCGCCTCAACTCGACCGGTGCCTATTCGGACATCATCCTGCCGACCGCGACCTGGTACGAGAAGAACGACCTCAACACCACCGACATGCACCCCTTCATCCACCCGCTGGGTGAGGCGGTGACGCCGGGCTGGGAGTCGAAGTCCGACTGGCAGATCTTCCGCACGCTGGCGAAGACCTTCACCGCGCTCGGCGCCAAGCACCTCGGCACCCGCAAGGACGTGGTCTCGCTGCCGATGCAGCACGACTCGCCGACCGAGCTCGCCACCCCGATGGGCGTCGGCAAGGACTGGAAGCACGGCGAGTGCGAGCCCATCCCGGGCAAGACCATGCCGATGCTCAAGCTCGTCGAGCGCGACTATGGCCAGATCTACAACAAGTACATCGCGCTCGGCCCGCTGATGGTCAAGCTGGGGAACAACGTCAAGGGCCTCGACTGGGACACCACCCAGGAATACGAAGAGCTCAAGAAGTGCAACTACCCGGTGCAGGTCGAGGGCGTCTCGAAGGGCATGCCTTCGCTCGAGGAAGACATCTACGTCTGCGACTCGGTCATGCGCATGGCGCCCGAGACCAACGGCGAGGTGGCACACAAGTCGTGGAGCGCGCTGTCGAAGAAGACCGGCATCGACCACCACCACCTGTATGCCGGCCGCCACGAGGACAAGATCACCTTCCGCGACATCGTCGCCCAGCCGCGCAAGATCATCACCGCGCCCACCTGGTCCGGCATCGAGTCGGAGACCGTGTCCTACACCGCGGGCTACACCAACATCCACGAGCACATCCCGTTCCGTACCCTGACCGGCCGTGCGCACTTCTACCAGGACCACGAGTGGTTCCTCGACTTCGGCGAAGGCTTCTGCACCTACAAGCCGCCGGTCGACCTCAAGGCCCACGAGAAGGTGCCCGACAGCGTGCGCAACAAGCCGCACCTGACCCTGTCGTGGATCACCCCGCACTCCAAGTGGGGCATCCACTCCAGCTACCAGGACAACCTGCGCATGCTGAACCTGTTCCGCGGTGGCCCGTACGTGTGGCTGTCCGAGGAAGAGGCCGCGACCATCGGCATCAAGGACAACGACTGGGTCGAGGCGATCAACGCCAACGGCGCCACGGTGGCCCGCGCGGTGGTCTCGCAGCGCATCCCGCGTGGCATGGCGATCATGTACCACGCCCAGGAAAAGAACGTGAACGTGCCCGGCTCGAACACCACCGGCAAGCGTGGCGGCATCCTGAACTCGGTCACCCGCGTCATCGTCAAGCCCACCAACATGGTCGGCGGCTATGCGCAACTGGCCTACAGCTTCAACTACTACGGCACCGTCGGTTGCCAGCGTGACGAAGTCGTGGTCATCCACAAGATCGAGGACCAGGACATCGACTGGCTGGAGCGTCCGCTCACGCCCGAACGCGAAGCCCAGCGCAACCCCGTGGGCATCGGCAAGAAGTAAGCGCCGACTCGAGACCAGAGATTCAGGAGAAACAAATGAAAATCCGCGCGCAATTCGCGATGGTGTTCAACCTCGACAAGTGCATCGGTTGCCACACCTGCTCCGTGACCTGCAAGAACGTGTGGACCAACCGCAAGGGCGTCGAGTACGCCTGGTTCAACAACGTCGAGTCCAAGCCCGGCATCGGTTACCCGAAGGAGTGGGAGAACCAGGACAAGTGGAAGGGCGGCTGGACCAAGCTCAATGGCAAGCTCGAGCTCAAGGCCGGCGGTCGTCTGAAGAAGATCGTGCAGATCTTCTCCAACCCGAACCTGCCCGAGATCGACGACTACTACGAGCCCTTCACCTACGACTACGCCCGTCTGCAGAACGCGCCGCTGTCCGAGGCCGCGCCGACCGCGCGTCCGGTCTCGCAGATCACCGGCGAGAAGATGGACAAGATCACCTGGGGCCCGAACTGGGAAGACGACCTCGCCGGCGAGTTCGCCTCCCGTGCTCGTGACAAGAACTTCTCCAACATGGAGAAGGAAATGTACAAGCAGTTCGAAAACACCTTCCACATGTACCTGCCGCGTATCTGCAACCACTGCATCAACCCGGCGTGCGTGGCCTCGTGCCCGTCCGGCGCGCTCTACAAGCGCGAGGAAGACGGCATCGTGCTCGCCGACCAGGACCGCTGCCGCGGCTGGCGGATGTGCATCTCGGGCTGCCCGTACAAGAAGGTGTTCTTCAACTGGGAGTCGTCCAAGGCCGAGAAGTGCGTGGGCTGCTACCCGCGCGTCGAGAACGGCATGCCGACCGTCTGTTCCGAGTCCTGCGTGGGTCGCATCCGCTACAACGGCATCATCCTGTACGACGCCGACAAGGTCTCGGCCGCGGCCAGCGCCGACAACGTCCAGGACCTGTACCAGGAGCACCTGGACATGTTCGTCGATCCCTTCGACCCGGCCGTGATCGAGCAGGCCAAGAAGGACGGCATCACCGACGACTGGATCCTCGCCGCGCAGAAATCGCCGATCTACAAGATGGCCGTGCAGTGGAAGATCGCCTTCCCGCTGCACCCCGAGTACCGCACGCTGCCGATGATCTGGTACGTGCCGCCGCTCTCGCCGGTGCAGTCGCAGATCGACCAGAAGGCGCTGCCGACCGAGGCCGACGGCGTGATCCCGAAGGCTTCCGCGATGCGCCTGCCGGTCAAGTACCTGGCCAACCTGATGACCGCCGGCAAGGAGCAGCCGATCGTCGACGCGCTCAACCGCATGATCGCGATGCGCTCCTACCAGCGCTCGGTGCACGTCGAGGGCACGCCCGACACGCGCGCGCTCGACGCGGTGGGCATGACCGAGGACATGGCCAAGGAGATGTATCGCTACCTGGCGATCGCGAACTACGAAGACCGCTTCGTGATCCCGACCTCCAAGGAAGAGATGCGCCTCGAGGACTACCACGGCTTCCAGGGCCAGGCCGGCTTCAGCTTCGGCAGCGCCTCGTCGGTCGGCATCTCGCCGAACTCGCTGTTCCCCGAGCGCCGCAAGGAGTCGATGGAGCCGCGCAAGCCGGTCCCGCACGCCGACGAGATGCACGACGTCACCGGCGAACGCTACTGAGGAGACTGAACCATGCAGACCTACAAGCTGCTTGCCGTGCTGCTCGACTACCCGGGCAGCGAGATCGTCGGCGACCTGCGCGCCGCGGTCTCGGAGCAGGGCGGCGCGCGGGGTCTGGTGCGCTCGGTGGACACCGACAAGGTGTTCACCGAGGCTGAGCACGAGAGCATCGCCGGTTTCATCGACTGGATGCTCGCTCAGGACCAGACCGAGCTCGAAGGCCGTTTCGTCAAGACCTTCGACCTCACTCCCGAGCACAGCCTGCACCTGACACACCACGTGTTCGGCGACGACAAGAACCGTGGTCCGGCGCTGATCGACCTGTCGGAGTTCTACAAGTCCTACGGACTGCAGCACGACGAACACGAGATCCCGGACTACCTGCCGATGATGATGGAGTTCGTGTCGCAACTCGAGGAGACCGAGGCGCGCGTGTTCCTGACCGACGCGGTGAAGGTGTTCAACGTGCTCGCGACCAACCTGGAAAAGGCGGAGAGCCCCTATGCGGCGCTCGTTCGCGTGATCGAAAACCACAGCTCGCTGGCCCGCATGGCCGCCTGAGGAGAAGACGATGTCCCTGACCAACCTGATTTTCGGGGTCTATCCCTACATTGCGCTGACCGTGTTCGTGATCGGCAGCTGGATCCGTTACGACAACGAGCAGTACACCTGGAAGACCGATTCGTCGCAGCTGCTGTCCAAGCAGGGCATGATGCTGGCGAGCAACCTGTTCCACGTCGGCATCATCATGATCTTCTTCGGCCACTTCGCTGGTCTCGTGCTGCCGCACGGGCTCTGGCTCGGCCTGGGGATCTCCGACCTGGCGCACCAGTGGATCGCCATCATCGCCGGCGTGATCTTCGGCATCATGTGCCTGGTCGGTGGCTCCATGCTGTGGTATCGCCGCATGTACAACCCGCGCGTGCGCATCAACAGCCGTCGCAGCGACGTGTTCATCATCACCTGGCTGATGGCCACGCTGATCCTCGGCCTGCTGACCGTGCCGTTCTCGATCGGTCACGCCGCCAAGGGTGATCCGGCCGTGATGCTTGCGCTGGCCGAGTGGGTCAAGAGCATCCTGCTGCTGAACCCGCAACCCGAGCTGATGACCAAGGTCGATCCGATCTTCCGTGCGCACATCTTCTTCGGCATGACGGTGTTCCTGGTGTTCCCCTTCACCCGCCTGGTGCACATCCTGACCGCGCCGTTCAGCTACCTGACGCGCGCCTACCAGATCGTCCGGACCAAGCGCCGCCTGGCCTGAGGCTGAAGCGAAGGGCAGGGCGGGCGGCCGACACGGCCGCCGGCCTTGCCTTTCGACCTTTTTGCCCCTAGCTTGCGCGGATGCGCAAGAAAGCACCGATTCTCATGTTCATCCGCAGCTCGGGCCTGTCGGTCAAGATCACCGGCATGCTGCTCGGCTTCTTCCTCGTGGCGCTCGCCGCGATCGCGCTGACCCTGTTCATCTCCTGGCACCTGGAGGGCGCGGCGGCGGCGATCAACGATGCCGGCAGCCTGCGCATGCGGGTGTACCGCCTCGCTCATCACCTCGCGCGCGCCGACGTCGAGAAGATCGACCGCAGCGCGTTCGCCGCCGACCTGCAGGAGCGGATCGATGATTTCGACGCCGTCCTCTCCGTGCTGCGCCGCGGAGATCCCTCACGGCCGCTGTTCGTGCCACGCGAGGACGGCATCCCCGAAGACCTGGCGAAGATGGCCGACAACTGGGCGACGCGCAGCCGCCCGATCCTGAGCGCGATCGTCGCCGACCCGAGCCCGCAGAACCTGCACCTGCGCGGGCTCGAGTTCGATGCCGCCGCCGAGGCCTGCGTCGACTCGATCAATCAACTCGTGCTGCGCATGGAGCAGAGCTACGCGCGCAACACCAACATCCTGCGCACCTCGCAGGTCATCCTGATCGCGCTCGCAGTGATCGGCACGATCCTGCTGCTGCGCTTCTTCTTCCTCACCGTGATCCGCCCCGTATTCGAGCTCCACGAGGGCGTCAAGCGCATGGGCCAGGAAGATTTCGACGCCCGCGTGCCGGTATTGTCCAAGGACGAGTTCGGCGAGCTCTCGGCCGGCTTCAATCGCATGGCCGCCCACCTGCAGAGCGTCTACGACACGCTCGAGGAGCGCGTCGCGGCCAAGACGCGCAGCCTGGAAGAGAAGAACCGCGAGCTCGAGATCCTTTACGACATCGTCGCCTTCCTGCGCGAGCCCAACGACGTCGATACGCTGTGCAAGGGCTTCCTCGAGCGCGTGCAGAAGACGCTGGGTGCGAGCGCGAGTTCGGCGCGCCTGCTCGACCTCGAGTCTCGCAACCTGTGCATGATCGTTCACGACGGGCTGGGCGAGGACTTCCTCGATCGCGAGGAGGTCCTCGCCTGCGGCGAATGCGTGTGCGGCGAGGCGGCGCAGGGCAGCGGGTTGTCGCTGACCCTGGACGTGCGCAACGCCTCACTCGCGGTCACCCGCGATGCCTGCCTGCGCGCCGGCTTCCGCACGGTCTCGGCGACCTCGATCACCGCCAACAAGCGCGCGCTCGGCGTGTTCAACCTGTACTTCGATCATTCGCAGCCGATCGGCGACGCCGACCGCCAGCTCCTCGAGACGCTCGGTCAGCAGCTCGGCATCGCGATCGAGAACCAGCGCCTGCATGCACGCGAGCGTGAGCTCGCGGTCTCGGAGGAGCGCAACCTGCTCGCGCGCGAGCTGCACGATTCGATCGCGCAGGGCCTGGCCTTCCTGAACCTGCAGGTGCAGATGCTCGAGCGCGCGCTCGCCGAGCAGCGCGCCGAGGACGTGCGCACGACGGTGGAGATGTTGCGCCGCGGCATCCAGGAGAGCTACGAGGACGTGCGCGAGCTGCTGGTGCATTTCCGCACCCGGGTCGAGCAGCAGGACCTCGATGCCGCGATCGCGGCGGCGCTGCGCCGGCTCGCGGAGCAGACGGGCATCGCCACCGATCTCGACGTACAGGGCGACGGCGCGCCGCTCGATCCCGAGGCCGAGACCCAGGTGCTCTACATCGTCCAGGAGGCGCTGTCCAACGTGCGCAAGCACGCCGGCGCCGGCACGGTGTCGGTGAGCGTGCGCCGCGGCCGCGACGGACTGGCGGTGACGGTGCGCGACGACGGGGTCGGCTTTGCCGAGGATCGTGACACCACCGACGGCGAGGCGCACATCGGGCTGCAGATCATGCGTGAACGCGCGCTGCGGATCGGCGGACGTTTCGCGGTGCGCTCCTCGCCCGGGCGCGGCACCGAGATCCGCCTGGAGCTGCCGCGAACCAACGAGGTGGAAGCCTGATGACCGAAGCCAAGATCCGCGTCCTGCTGGTGGACGATCACACCCTGTTCCGCAGCGGCATCCGTTCCTTGCTGCAGAGCTACGCCTGCTTCGAGGTGGTGGGCGAGGCCGGCGACGGGCGCGAGGGCATCCGCCTCGCCGGCCAGCTGCGGCCGGACGTGGTGCTGCTCGACAACAACATGCCCGGGCTCTCCGGCCGCGAGGCTGCCCGCCTGATGCTCGAGGAGGCTCCGGAGACGCGCGTGCTGATGCTGACCGTCTCGGAGGATGCGGACGACCTCATCGAGACGCTGCGCGCGGGGGCCTGTGGCTACCTGCTGAAGAACATCCAGGCCGAGACCCTGGTGTCCGCGATCAAGACGGCGGCGCAGGGAGAGTCGGTGGTGTCGCCACAGATGATGGGCAAGCTCTTGAGCGGCGTGCGCGGCACCCCGGGCAGGGCGGCGAGCGGCGGGCTCCCGCCTGCGCCGGCGCCGCAGGGGAGGAGCACGTCCGTCACCGGGGCCGAAGCCGCCGAACTGGACAAGCTGTCGCCGCGCGAACGCGAGATCCTGCAATTCATCGCACGCGGGCAGAGCAACAAGGAGATCGCGCGCGCACTCGAGCTCGCCGAGAGCACGGTGAAGATCCATGTGCAGAACATGCTGCGCAAGCTCAACCTGAGCAGCCGCGTGCAGGCGGCGGTGTTCGCGGTGGAGAAGGGCCTGGGGCAGGGGCCGGAGACCTGAGGCTCGGCGCCGCAGGTCGGCGGTCGCGCCCCGGGCTCAGCGCAGCTGTGAGGCGAGGTCGCGGAACACGCCGCCGAGCAGCTTGACTTCCTCGCGATGGTGCAGTGCGATCGTCTCGGCCAGGCGTTCGCCTTCGGCCGTGAGGTGCACCTCGACCGCGCGCCGATCCTCGCGCCCTGGGCGACGCTCGACCAGCCCCAGCTTCTCACAGCGCGAGACCAGCGACACCACACCGTGCTGATGAGCCTGCAGGCGCTCGGCGAGCTCGCCGATGCAGGCCCATTCGCGTCCGGGATAGCCCTTGACCTGGAGCAGCAGCAGGTATTGAAGGTTGGTGATGCCGTGACGCCGGGTGAGCAGCTCGGAGAAGCGCAGGAAGCGGCGCAACTGGTAGCGGAAATCGGCGAGGGCCTCGAATTCGGACTTGTCGAGTGGAGTGTTCATCGTGTGCGGATTTTATCTTCTTCCGCCGTTGCTTCGGCAGCCCGATCGCGAGATCGTGCTTGCAATCCGGCGCTTGGGGATTAATATCAAATCGTGATGTAAAAAAAGAGCGGCCGCCGATTCGAACAGATCCACAAGGTGGCGGCCGGATTCCCACCCGAAAGAGGAGACCGAATCATGGACGTGATGCAATTTCCCCGTATGGTCGTTTCGAGCCGAGACGGCTGGGATCTGGTCGCGCAGGCGCGGCCCCCGATGGACTGGCTGTTCCGTCGCCTGGTGCTGCCGATGTCCCTGCTGCCGCCGCTGATGATCCTGCTTGCTTCGGGGGGCGTGGGCGAGCGCGTGTTCCCCGAGGCGGGTTTCGGCAACTGGCTGATCGCCGCGGTGCTGTTCTTCGTGGCCGAGCATTTCAGCGTGCCGATCATGGCGAACTCGATCCGCCAGGCCTCGATGGCCAAGGACGGCAGCAATCGGCTCGAGGATGCCTACGCGGTGGCGGCGATCGCGCCGGTGCCGCTGTGGTTGTCCTCGCTCGCGGTGGTGTTCGGCAGCGCGTGGTTCGTGGTGCTCGTCGGCCTCGTCGCGCTCGGCGCCTCGGCCATGCTCATCCGCCACGGCGTCGATCGCCTGCTCGGCATCGAGGAGGACGTCGAGGCGAGCGAGGTGGCGATGCAGGTCACCAGCTTCGGCGTGCTGACCTGGCTGGTGCTGCTCTCGATCGCCGCGGGCGCGGTGATGCTGCTGTGAGGCGCCTCGGTACGCTCAGGCCTTGACCCGCATCAGGCGCTGCTTCTCGCGCTCCCAGTCCTTCTTCTTCTCGTCTTCGCGCTTGTCGTGCAGCTTCTTGCCCTTGGCGAGCCCGATCTCGAGCTTGATCAGCCCTTTCTTGTAGTGCAGGTCGAGCGGCACCAGCGTATAGCCGGCGCGCTCGACCTTGCCGATCAGGCGGGCGATTTCCTTCTTGTGCAGCAGCAGCTTGCGCGTGCGCGTGGGGTCGTGGCGCACGTGGCTGGACGCGGTGGTGAGCGGGGTGATGTGCATGCCGAAGAGGAAGATCTCCTCGCCACGGATCACCACGTAGGATTCCTTGATGTTCGAGCGACCGGCGCGGATCGCCTTGACCTCCCAGCCTTCGAGGACGATGCCGGCTTCGTGCTTCTCCTCGATGAAGTAGTCGTGAAAGGCCTTGCGGTTTTCGATGATGCTCATGGTTGGGCGTCTCGTGGCGGCGCGGCCCTGAGCCGGCGCATCCGTATGCGGTAGAATCGCGGATTTTAACAGTTCGGCCGCACCTCCGTTCCGTCGTGGTGGTGCCGCCCGCGACCTTGCCCATGGCCGAAGTCAATAAGCTCGTCCTGATAGAGTTCACCCCCGAGCAGATGTTCGAGCTCGTCGATCGCTGCGAGGAGTACCCGCTGTTCCTGCCCTGGTGCGGCGGCACCGAATTGATCGAGCGTACCGAGACGATCACCGCCGCGACGCTGCACATCAACTACCACGGCATCAAGGCGCACTTCAGCACCGAGAACACGAAGCGCTACCCGCAGGAGATGAAGCTGCGCCTGACCGATGGGCCCTTCACCCATCTCGATGGCCTCTGGCGCTTCACCGCGCTCGGCGACACGGCGTGCAAGGTCGAGTTCCAGCTGCGCTACCAGTTCGCGAGCAAGCTGCTGGAAAAGGTGCTCGGGCCGGTGTTCAACCACATCGCGAACACTTTCGTCGATTCCTTCGTCAAGCGTGCCGGCCAGGTCTACCGGGCAGGGCAGGGGAGTGCAGCATGAGCGGGTTGATCAACGTGGAAGTGGTGTACGCGCTGCCGCAGCGCCAGGAGCTGGTGCATGTGCGTCTCGCCGAGGGGGCGACGGTGCGCGACGCGCTCGAGGCGTCCGGCCTGTTGCAGAAATATCCCGACATCCAGCCCGACCGCGCCAACAAGCTGGGCGTGTATGCGAAGCTGGTCAAGCTCGACACCGAGGTGCGCGACCGTGACCGGGTGGAGATCTATCGCCCCTTGATCGCCGATCCGAAGGCGGTGCGCAAGAAGCGCGCCGACGAAGGCAAGGTCATGAAAAAGGGCGGGGGACCGGCCGAAGCGGCCGAGTGAAGCGTCGTCGCTGCAGGGAGCCCGGCGCGGTGCGCGCCCGGCCGTAGATGGCGGAAGCGGCCTTTCGAGGGGGGCGTCCAGCGCCTACCTGCAGCGTTCGGCGATCTGGCGCTCCAGTCGTGCCATCTGCTCCGCGCGCGCCTGGTCGTCGAGGAACTCGCGTTCGCCCCTGGCGTTGAAGCGGACCATGCGCTGGCCGGCGCGCAGGGCAGCGAGTTCGTGCTGGGCGCTCGTGCAGAAGCGTTGCGTCTCGTCTCTAGCCGCAGCCTCCTCGGCGCGCTTGGCTTCGGCTTCCGCTTCGGCGGCGCGGCGCTCCTGGAAGGCCTGCTCGCGTTCGGTGAGCGAACGCGGTGACGAGGGCGAAACGCTGGGCTGCGGGTCTGCAGCGCTGCTCGCCTCGCCACTCGGGCGTGCGGGCGGGGCGCCGCGGAGCAAGGTCGCCTCGACGGCCGCGGGCGGCATGTCGCCGTAGTGCGTGCGTCCGTCCTTGTCCTTCCAGCTGTACACCTGGGCGCAAGCGGGGAGAGCGTTCAGCAGCAGGGCCAGGATCGCCACCGGGGCGAGTCGACGGTTCATCGGCACAATTCTCCGCGGCGAGCCGCTTACGTGGTGCAGGAGCGCTCTGTATAATACGGATTTGGTCGAAAGGAAAAAAGCCATGCGAGTGATCCAGAAGGCGCTGACCTTCGATGACGTCCTTCTCGTTCCCGCCCACTCCACGGTCCTCCCGCGCGACGTTAGCCTGCAGAGCCAGGTTACGCGCCGCATCCGCCTGAACGTCCCGCTCGTCTCGGCCGCCATGGACACGGTGACCGAGAGCCGCCTTGCGATCGCGCTCGCGCAGGAGGGTGGCATCGGCGTGGTGCACAAGAACCTCACCCCGGCGCAGCAGGCCGGTGAAGTGCACAAGGTCAAGCGCCACGAGTCGGGCATCCTCAAGGATCCCATCACCATCCCGCCGACGATGACCGTCGGCCAGGTGATCGCGCTGCAGCGCCAGAACCGCTTTTCCGGCGTGCCGGTGGTCGAGGGCGGCAAGGTCGTCGGCATCGTCACCAACCGCGACACCCGTTTCGAGACCAATCTCGACCAGCTCGTCTCCGAGATCATGACCCCGCAGGACCGCCTCGTCACCGTTCGCGAGGGTGCCAGCCTCGAGGAGGCACGCGAGCTGCTGCGCGTGCACCGCCTCGAGCGTGTGCTCGTGCTCAACGAGGCCGGCGAGCTGTGCGGCCTCATCACGGTCAAGGACATGATGAAATCCACCGAGCACCCGCTCGCCGCCAAGGACGAGCAGGGTCGCCTGCGCGTGGCCGCCGCGATCGGCGTGGGCGCCGGCACCGAAGAGCGCGCCGAGCGTCTCGCCGACGCAGGCGTGGACATGATCGTGGTCGACACCGCCCACGGCCACTCGCAAGGCGTGCTCGACCGTGTCACGTGGGTCAAGAAGCACTTCCCCCACATCGAGGTGGTCGGCGGCAACATCGCCACCGCCGACGCCGCGCGCGCGCTGGTCGATGCCGGCGCCGACGGCGTCAAGGTCGGCATCGGCCCAGGCTCGATCTGCACCACCCGCATCGTCGCCGGCGTGGGCGTGCCGCAGATCAGCGCGATCGACAATGTCGCCAACGCGCTGGCGGGTACGGGCGTGCCGATGATCGCCGACGGCGGCATCCGCTTCTCGGGCGACATCGCCAAGGCGATCGCCGCGGGCGCCAACGTGGTCATGCTCGGCGGGCTGTTCGCCGGCACCGAGGAGGCGCCGGGCGAGACGGTGCTGTTCCAGGGGCGCTCCTACAAGTCGTACCGCGGCATGGGTTCGCTCGGTGCGATGGAGAAGGGCGCGGCCGACCGCTACTTCCAGGAAGAGAACACCGGCAACATCGACAAGCTCGTGCCCGAGGGCATCGAGGGCCGCGTGCCCTACAAGGGCTCGGTCACGGCGGTGATCCACCAGCTCGTCGGCGGCCTGCGCGCCTCGATGGGATACCTGGGTTGCGCCGACATCCCGAGCGTGCACGCGCGTGCCGAGTTCGTGCAGATCAGCTCGGCGGGCATGCGCGAGTCGCATGTGCACGACGTGCAGATCACCAAGGAAGCGCCCAACTACCAGATCAGCTGAGCGCGCTCCTTCCAGACATCCGGGCGGCTGCGAGGCCGCCCTTCCTTTTTCGACGTTCGAGATTTCCGCCCCATGGCCCACCAGAAGATCCTCATCCTCGATTTCGGCTCCCAGGTTTCCCAGCTCATCGCGCGCCGCGTGCGCGAGCAGCAGGTGTACTGCGAGCTGCATCCCTTCGACGTCTCGGACGAGTTCGTGCGCAGTTTCGGCGCCCAGGGCGTGATCCTCTCCGGTGGCCCCAACTCGGTGTACGAGGCCGAGGACTGGCGCGCGCCGCAGGCGGTGTTCGAGCTCGGGGTGCCGGTCCTGGGCATCTGCTACGGCATGCAGACCATGGCCAGCCAGCTCGGCGGCAAGGTCGAGAGCTCGGCCAAGCGCGAGTTCGGCTACGCCGAGATGCGCGCGCGCGGACATTCGAAGCTGTTCACCGGCATCGAGGATCGCACCAATGCCGAAGGCCACGGCCTGCTCGACGTGTGGATGAGCCACGGCGACAAGGTCACCGGGTTGCCGCCGGGCTTCAAGGTCATCGGCAGCAACGAGTCCACCCCGATCGCGGCCATGGCCGACGAGGCGCGTGGCTTCTACGGCGTGCAGTTCCATCCCGAGGTCACGCACACGATCAAGGGACGCGAGATGATCGCGCGCTTCGTGCACGACATCTGCGGCTGCGGCCACGACTGGAACATGCCCGACTACATCGAGGAGGCGGTGCAGAAGATCCGCGAGCAGGTCGGCGACGAAGAGGTCATCCTGGGCCTGTCGGGCGGAGTCGATTCGTCGGTCGCGGCGGCGCTGATCCATCGCGCGATCGGCGACCAGCTCACCTGCGTGTTCGTCGATCACGGCCTGCTGCGCCTCAACGAGGGCAAGCTGGTCATGGAAATGTTCGCCGGCCGCCTCCACGCCAAGGTCGTGCATGTCGACGCCACCGAGCAGTTCATGGGCCACCTCAAGGGTGTCACCGACCCCGAGCAGAAGCGCAAGATCATCGGTCGCGAGTTCGTCGAGGTCTTCCAGGCCGAGGCCAGGAAGCTGCCGAACGCGAAGTGGCTGGCCCAGGGCACGATCTACCCCGACGTGATCGAGTCCGGCGGCGCCAAGAGCAAGAAGGCGCACACCATCAAGAGCCACCACAACGTCGGCGGCCTGCCCGAGACGTTGGGCTTGAAGCTGCTCGAGCCGCTGCGCGACCTGTTCAAGGACGAGGTGCGCGAGCTCGGCGTGGCGCTCGGTCTGCCGCACGACATGGTGTATCGCCACCCCTTCCCGGGGCCGGGTCTGGGCGTGCGCATCCTCGGTGAGGTTCGCCAGGACTTCGCCGACCTGTTGCGCCGCGCCGATGCGATCTTCATCGACGAACTGCGCGCCGCCGACTGGTACGACAAGACCAGCCAGGCCTTCGCGGTCTTCCTTCCGGTCAAGAGCGTCGGCGTGATGGGCGACGGCCGCACCTACGAATATGTGGTGGCGCTGCGCGCCGTGCAGACGCAGGACTTCATGACCGCGCACTGGGCCGAGCTGCCGCACAGCCTGCTCGGCAAGGTGAGCAACCGCATCATCAACGAGGTGCGCGGCATCAACCGCGTGGTGTACGACATCTCGGGCAAGCCGCCGGCGACGATCGAGTGGGAGTGATCGACCGGGCCTGACGCCCTGGAGTCAAAGCCTGACGCCTGAGGACGTCGGGCTTTTTTGTGTCGGGCGCCTCGGCGGCGGCCCGCGCCGTCCTGCTCCGCCGGCGCGGTCGATGCGGCCGTGGTCGCCTGCAGCCCCCCTCCGCCGATCAGGCCGCTGCACCGAGCCGATCCTCTGCCCACTGCATCACCTGCTCGGAGGGGACCTCGGCGCAGCGGCCGCACAGCGTGTGGCTGGCGAGGCGTGCGCGCGTGAGCGAGGGGGAGGGGAGGCCACACAGCAAGCGCGCGACGGCCCGGGGCGAGGCCAGCGCCTGGCCCGTGCCCGCACGCAGCGCGCCGAGTTCGACGGCGAGGGTCTCGGGGATCGCCGACGTGCCGCGCTCGCATACCGAGGCGGCCAGGCCCTGGCAGCCGGTGCATTGGCCGCAGGGCTGGGGCAGGATCTCGCCGAGGTGGGCGGCGAGTGCTGCGCTGTGGCAAGCCGACAGCCCGGCAGAGTCGAGGACCTGCATCAGCCGCGCGTGCTCGGCCTTCTCGCGCTCCAACATCCGTCGGTGCAGCGCGGTGGCGAGGGCCTCGCGGTCGTCGGGCGCGCGCAGAAGCCGGTAGCGGTGGCGCACCCCGGTCACCTTCACTTTCAGCATGGCCTGTTCGCCCAGCCAGTCGAGCGCGCGCACCACCCGCTCGCGCTCGCACCCGAGGACCCGCGCAGCTGCGGCGGGATCGATGCGGAACCAGAGCCGCTCCTTGACCGCGAGGCGGAGCAGATGCGCGAGGAAATGCCGGCGCTCGCCGTCGAAGCGGGCGAGGATCTGCGCCGAGCTCATGAGCGGCTTGAAGCGGTAGTCGGCGTAGAAGGGCGTGCCGCCCTCGAGGAAGCCATCGAGCTCGAGGTAGGTGAGCAGCGTGCGCAGCACCAGCAGGCGCAGGTCGTGGCGTGCGGCCAGGTCGGTGAGCGCGAGCTCGAGCTCGCTCCCTGCCTCGGCGAAGCGTTCGTCGGGGAGGCTGCCCAACGCCGCCTTGTCGGGCGTGTCGCAGTGGATGAAGTCTTCCAGCACGTTGACGTCGCGGGTGACGAGCAGCAGGTGGCAGGTCGAGGGCCTGCCGTCGCGTCCGGCGCGGCCGATCTCCTGGGCGTAGTTCTCCAGGCTCTTGGGCAGGTTGTAGTGGTAGACGCAGCGGATGTCGGCCTTGTCCACGCCCATGCCGAACGCGATCGTCGCCACCACGATGGCGCGGTCCGAGGCCATGAACCACTCCTGCACCGCAGCGCGCTCGTCGTCCTTCATGCCGGTGTGGTAGGCGCGCGCCGGCCACGCCGCGGCGGCGAGGGTGGCGGCAAGCGTCTCGGCGGTCTTCTGCAGGCTGACGTAGACGATGGTCGGGCCGGGGGCACGCTGTGCCAGCAGGCCGAGCAGGGTGTCGCCGCGTCGGCCGGCATCGACCGCGGAGACGAGCAGCTGCAGGTTCGGGCGGTAGAAGCCGGAGCGCTCGGGGGCAACGTGGCGCAGGCGCAGGCTGCCGTCGCGCAAGGCCGCCATCAGGGCGCGGTGTTCGTTGGTGCCCAGGGTCGAGTCGAACTGGGCCGCTGCGATGCCGCGCGCGGCCAGCCCATCGATCGGGTCCTTCATCAGCGCGATCAGGGGGGAGACCAACACGGTCACACCGGCAGCGGCGCCGGCAGCTGATCGCACAGGGACTTGCCACCGCCCGTGGGGAATACGGCCGCGGCCGATCTGCCCGCCATGAGGTGCTCGATCACCGCCTGCTGGCCGGGGCGGAAGCGGCTGTGGCCGAAGTGGTGCTGCAGCGCGCTGAGGATCGGCTCGGATGTGCTCATAGGGGATGACGTTGCGAAGCTGCGAGGCGTCGCACCAGTAACGGGATATGCTCGATCAAGAATGACAAGGACATTGGCACAAGGGCCCCTTGGGTGCGTGGAGGCTTGCGGCCACGGCGATCGAGGTAAGATCCGGCCATGAACGAACTCCGCCCCCGCCTGTTTCGCGACTGGTCCGCGATCGTCCGCACCACCGTCAAGCTGTGGCTGGAAGCCCAGGTCTTCGTGCACGCCGCGGCGCTCGCCTTCTTCACCGTGTTCTCGGTCGCGCCGGTGGTCATCGTGGCGGTCACCGTGGTCGGCCTGGTGCTCGGCGAGAGCGCGGCCGAGGGACGGATCGCGGAGCAGCTCGAGGTGGCGATCGGGCCGGAGGCGGCCGCGACGATCCAGACCGCGGTGCAGAACAGCCGCATCCAGCATAGCGGGCTGCTGCCCACCGTCGCCGGTTTCGCCGCGATGCTGTTTGGTGCGACCACGGTGTTTACGCAGATGCAGAACGCGCTCAACGCCATCTGGGGAGTGGCGCCGCGACCCACGCGCAGCAGCGTGTTCATCTATCTCAAGACCCGCCTGCTCTCGCTCGCCGTGGTGCTCGGCATCGGCTTGGTGCTGCTGGTCTCGTTGTCGCTGAGCATCTTCGTGCGCGCGCTCGTCGCCTTCGCGCAGGACTGGCTGCCGGTGCCGGTGGGCTTGATCATCGGGCTGGACTGGGCGATCGCGCTGCTGGTGGTCACGCTGCTCTTCGCGACCATCTTCCGCGTGCTGCCCGACGTGGTGCTGCGCTGGCGCGACGTGCTGCCGGGCGCCTTCGTCACCGCGCTGCTGTTCGCCCTCGGGCGCGCGCTGATCGCTATCTACCTGTCGACCACCGCGACCGCGTCCACCTACGGCGCGGCGGGCTCGCTGGTGCTGCTGTTGCTGTGGGTGAATTATTCCTCGCTGATCCTGCTCTTCGGCGCCGCCTTCACCCGCGCCTACCTCGAGGCGTGCGGTTGTGCCGTGCGCCCGCGCGCCACGGCGGTGCTGGTGCATCGGCAGCTGATCGAGGATTGACCGCGGCCGCGGCGCGCGGCGCAGCGACGTTCAGTTGCGCAGCAGCTGCAGCTTGAAGTGCTGCTGGATGAAGGACTGGAAGCTGGCGACGCCCTCGAAGGCGAGGCGCAGTTCGCCTTGCTGCATCGCGTTCAGCTGGTCGAGCGCGATGTAGTTGCCCGGCTTGCGCCCTGCGCGCAGGGCCTCGACCTGGCCGCGCAGGCGCATCCGCACGAGGAAGTCGAAGGCTGCGCGCAGGTCGGCGACCTGTTCCGCCTTGAGCACGCCGGCCTCGATGAGCGCCTCCATGCGGTCGTGCGTGCTGCCGTCGAGCCGGCGCGCCTCCATCGCCAGCGCCTTGATGCCGTCGGTGATGGCGAAGATCCCGGCCTTCTTGAGGTCGACCTCGCCGCGGTGCTCGCCGGACTTGTCCACCTTGATGCGGCCGAACCAGCCCAGCGGCGGCGCGAAGTTGACCATGTTCTGCGCCATGCGCACGAGGAAGCCCTGTTCGTGGCTCATGTAGTGCAGCGCGTGCTCGCGCAGGGTGTCGGCGAGCTCGCGCCGACCGTAGAGCGGGCGCAGGTCCATGAACATGCTGCCGGTCATCACGTTCTCGGGCGTCGGCGCGGACAGCCACTGCGTGAGCTCGCGCTTCCAGGCCGTGAGGCTGCGCCGCCAGGCCGGATTGCGCGCCATGATGCCACCGGGGCAGGGCGGCACGCCGATCGAGATCAGGGCCTCGATGAGCTCGTGGGAGAAGGCCTCGAGCCGGGCCAGCTCCTCGCCCTGCACCGAGTCGGCGTAGAGGATCGCGTTGTCCTGGTCGGTGGAGAGCGTCTGCTCGCCGCGCCCCTCGCTGCCCATCACCACGAAGGCGAAATCCGCGGTGAGGTCCGGGTAGCGGTCGCGGCGCAGCAGGTCGATGAGGCGGATCAGCACCTGGTCGTTGAGGTTGGCGATCAGCTTCACGGTGTCGCGTATCGCGATGCCGGTGCCGGCGAGGTGCACGATCAGCTTCTGGATGCGCTGGTGGAGCTCGCGCAGTGCATCGATCGAGTCCGCCTTCTCGATGTCGAGCACGAGCTGGTGGGGCGAGTGCGCCTGCAGGCGCAGCAGGTCGGTGACGGTGACGATGCCGGCGAGCGCACCCTTGCGGTCGACCACCACCAGGCGATGGATGCCGTGGCGCGACATGCGGTAGAGCGCCTCGTAGAGTACGTCTTCCTCGCCGATGGTGATCACCGGCGCGCTCATCACGTCGCGCACCCTGAGCCCCGCCGGGTCGCGGCCGGCGGCGATCACCTTGTTGCGCAGGTCGCGGTCGGTGAGGATCGCGGTCGGGCGCTCGCCCTCGACGACGACCACGCAGGAGATGCTCATCTCGCGCATGCGGCCGACGATGTCGACCAGCACGTCGTCGGCGCCGCAGCTCACCACGCGGCGCTGCTCGATGTCCCGGATCGGACGAAAGAACTCGTTTTCTTCTGCCATGGCTGCTCCCGGGGACGCATCGAATGCGTCATTTTACCCGGGCGCGGCCGCTTCAGCCCGTCGCCGCGGCTGCAAGCACCAAACCGGGATCGAGCGCGACCACCTCACCCACCATGATCAGCGCCGGCGCGCGGATGCCCGCCGCGCGTACCGCTCCGGGCAGGGTCGCGAGCGTGGCGTGGACGCCGCACTGGCGCGGCGTGGTGGCGGCGTGGATCACCGCCGCCGGCGTGTCCGCCGCGAGGCCGTGCGAGATCAGCTGCGTACAGATGATCTCGAGCGCGCCCAGGCCCATGTAGATCACCACCGTCTGGCGCGGGCGGGCGAGCGCCGGCCAGTCAAGGTCGACGGTGTCGTCCTTGAGATGGCCGGTGGCAAACACCAGCGTCTGCGCGTGCTCGCGGTGGGTGAGCGGAATGCCGGTCGCCGAGGCCGCGCCTGCTGCGGCGGTGATGCCGGGGACGATCTCGCACTCGATGCCGGCGTCCAGCAGCGCCTGCATCTCCTCGCCGCCGCGCCCGAAGATGAAGGGGTCGCCGCCCTTGAGCCGCACCACGTCCTGCCCTTCGCGTGCGAGCTCGACCAGCAGGCGGTTGATCTCGTGCTGGGGCAGCGCGTGGTTGCCGGCCTCCTTGCCCGCGTAGAGACGGCGGGCGCCGGGCGGGATCAGCGCGACCACGGCTTCGCCGACGAGATGGTCGTAGACGACGGCCTGGGCGCCGGTGATCAGGCGCAGCGCCTTGACGGTCAGCAGGTCGGGGTCGCCGGGGCCCGCGCCGACCAGATGGACCTTGCCGTGGCCGTGGGCGCGCATGGGCTGCGGGCGTTCGCCGGGGCCCTCCGGAGCGCCGCGGGGCGGCAGGGCGGCGCGACTGGCGCGAAGGAAGCGCGACTTGACCGCGCCTGCCGGCGAAGCATCCGATCGAAAGGTTCCTGCCTGCATGATGTGGGCTCCAGCACCGTCTCTTGAAATCCGTTGCGGCGAAAAAGAACTCCGCCAGGGGCCGGAAAACCGCTTGTCCACGACACCGCGAAATCCTCGTGCGGGCGCATGGCGACGTCGTTCCGGCGTCCCCGAACTTTATCCTCGGAGTTGATGTGGAAAATTAATTCACATCAAGGATGGGGCTGGCCCGGAAAAACCATACTGCCATCACACTGTTGTTTCACATCCCGTGTCGTGTAAGGAGAGGGCAATGCAAAAGAAAGGTTTGTTCGGTTCGGCGCTGGCGCTGGCGATTCTGCCGCTGGCCATGAGCAGTGCTTGGGCGGCGGATGCGCCCAAGCTGACCGCAGAAGAAATGGAGAAGGGCAAGCTGATCTACTTCGAGCGCTGCGCGGGTTGCCACGGTGTGCTGCGCAAGGGCGCCACCGGCAAGAACCTCGAGCCGCACTGGACGAAGACCGCTCCGGATGGCACCAAGCTCGAGGGCGGCACCCTCAAGCTGGGTACCGAGCGTCTCGAGAAGATCATCTCGTACGGCACCGAAGGCGGCATGGTCAACTACGATGACATCCTGACCAAGGAAGAGATCAACCTGATGGCGCGCTACATCCAGAATGAGCCGCCGATCCCGCCCGAGTTCTCGCTGAAGGACATGAAGGACAGCTGGAAGCTGCTGGTCCCGGTCAAGGACCGTCCGACCAAGCAGATGAACAAGGTCAACCTGAAGAACGTGTTCGCGATC
>ERZ795053.1588-NODE-1588-length-28763-cov-32.886025_pt1 | contig 28763 bp, 20 predicted proteins | sample MGYA00375137_ERZ795053 | MGnify/ENA primary metagenome ERZ795053 (study PRJEB30182, sample SAMN05720284) | activated sludge metagenome | isolation source: Anaerobic digester | place: Hong Kong | collected 2014-12-17 ...
GACATCTGGTGCTGTCCACCCTGCATACCAACGACGCCGTCTCGGCGGTGACCCGTCTGCTCGACCTGGGCGTGCCGTATTACCTGATCCAGAACGTACTGATCGGCGTCATGGCGCAGCGCTTGGTGCGCACGCTTTGCCCGTATTGCAAGACGAGCGGCCAGATCGAGGACGGGCTGTGGGAAGCGTTGGTCCGGCCCTGGCCGCTGCCGAAACCCGCCGCCGTCGGTGTGCCGCAAGGTTGCTCGGAATGCCGCAAGACCGGCTATCTGGGCCGTGTGGGTTTGTACGAACTGTTGGTGGTGACGCCGGAACTGCGCCGCTTGTTGCGGGCGGAAACGGACGAGGAGCTCGTGCGACGCGGTGCCTTCGAGCAAGGCATGCGCCCGCTACGGGTCAGCGCCGCTAGTCAGATCGCCGCCGGCCTGACCACTTTCGAGGAGGTCATGCAGATACTGCCTCCCCTGGAAGAGGGGTAGATACCTTGCTTTTCTTGATTGATACACCTCATTTTTTTTGACGAAAGTGTTGTGAATAGCACACAATAACCTTGCTGTAATACAGTTTTTTATTCGCCATTCACATACACCATCGACTCAATAACAATAGGAAACGCATCATGTCTTCGAAACTGGTTAAAAGCGCGGTGGCGGCGGCCCTGGTGGGCGCTTTTCTGGCGGGTGCGGCGGCGCGGGCTTACGAGGCAGGCGACTGGGTGGCCCGGGCCGGTATCTGGGGGGTGTTTCCCAAATCGGACAACCTGACCAATCTCCTGGGCCAGCCCGGCGTCGATATCAACGTGGACGATGGTTACAGTCTGGGTTTCAACTTCACCTACATGGTGAATCCCAACATCGGTATCGAACTGCTCCTCGCCCTACCGTTCAGGCACGACATCGAACTGACGGGCGCCGGCAAGGTCGCCGACACCTTACAGTTGCCCCCGACGCTCTTCGTGCAATATCACTTCATGCCGACCAGCAACATCCGCCCGTATGCCGGCATCGGTTTGAACTACACCTTTTTCTTCAACGAGGACACCACCGGCGCTTTATCTGGCACCAGCCTTTCACTGGATCCGTCCTGGGGTCTGGCGGGGGAATTGGGCGTCGATATCGACGTGGCGCCGAACTGGTTCGTCAACGGCGTCGTCAGCTATATGGACATCGACACCAAGGCCAAGCTGAACGGCGTCAGTCTCGGTACCGTGGAGATCGATCCCTGGGTGGTCGGCATCAACATCGGTACCCGTTTCTGATCGCGAGATCCTGATTTGCTGCGGCATGGAGGCCGCCTCGCTTCCCGCCGTTCCGTCCCTTCAAGCGGTTTTTTCGGGATACCCCAACGCTTGCAGCGCCGCGCGCAGCTCCGCGCCGATATCCCCTTCGGTTTCCACGCTCACCCGACCGGTTGGCACATCCACCGTGACTGCCTTGACGCGGGCATCCTGGCTCAAGCCGGTTTGAATCGCGCTAGCGCAACCGCCGCATTTTACATTCTGAACCAAAAGTTCGACTTTCATTTCGGCCAACCTCGTGGCGATGGTGTTCTTGATGGATGGGGGCACCTGGGGCATTTCGAGGGCAGGGATCTCCAAATGCCCAAGCGCCGGCCCTCCCGCTGAGTATTGCCGAAAAATGTACCACGAAGTGGGAGATGAGTTAGGGCGTCTCCCCGAAGTCCACTTTACATGAGACCTGGACTCCGGCGGATTAGGCTTCGTCAATCCATTCCGCGCTGACTTTACGTGAGTTTCTACAACTGTAGTATTAGAAAATACCGTACCGAGGTAACCCACCGTACCGAGGTACGCGCTAACCCGTCGTACCGAGGTACGTGGTTGGTTAGAAACCCACCACACCGAGGTCGTTATTCTTTGCAATTTTCTGAATTCTTCAGCTTTCTATTCCGCGCTTGCAGTGGCCGTGGCAGGCCACACGCCGACGGCATCTTGGGCTTCCTGGGGACCAGGCCACGGTGGCATCGTCGCGATAACGATGCACAGCGGTAGGGTGCCTGTATTGCGGAACTGAAAAGCCGTTCCTGGTGGAATCGTCAAGCAGGTTCCAGGCTGCACGCGGACGGTGACTTCAGCCTCGGCGTTTTTACGCCAGACTTCGCCCTGTCCCCCGATGATGTACCAGATTTCCTCGACTTGACGGTGTACCTTCGGCGAAGTGGTTTTGCCCGCCGGTAGGGTGCAGTGGGCAAGGCCGCCGCCTCTCATCGTTAGCAACAATCGGATCTCGGAACCGTCCGGTGCGAGGTAATCCTTGTCAGTTTTTAGTTCAGCCGTCTGCAAGATCGATCCAGTATTCGACATGGTGCTATTCCTTAGGGGGTTGGTAGAAGAAGCAAGAAACGGTCCCACGATCTTCGGATTAGGGGAACTTGCTGGAATCAGCGGGTTACGCTTCGCTAACCAGCACTTATCAGAAGAGATAGATTCAATCAAGTAGTTCGATAAAGACCCCCCCTTCTCCCCCCAGCCATTTAAGTTCTGACAGCCTCTCTTCAATTATCTTTTTAAAGGCCGGATGAGTAGTGTAAAAACGGATGCCTGGGAGGTTTGCCTCTTGGGCAACACGTCGCAATTTTCCCAACTGGGCGATAGCGTCACCGATTTTCCCCTCAGTCGGTTCGCTAATGATATGCTTTCCTTCATCAATCCAACCGTCGATGTCCAAATTGTCGATCTCGAAGTTGATATTCAGTTTCTTGCTATTTAACTCCGGCCATCTGCCTCCGAAGGTATAACCGCGCTGGTCGCCGATCGCTTTCTGAAATCGCGCCCACTCTTGAGGGTGTCGTGTGTTATCAATCGGGCGCAGCCTGAACTTTTTTAAGCCTGGTTTTATGTCTTCCTCCATCGACCAGATGAATCGGAAAACATCTTCCGGGTACTTATCCCTGACAGCTTTGCTGACGCGCTCCAGAATCTCCTTCGGGATTTTTTTGGCACGCGAAAGTTTCTTCTTATTGCCTAAATCCTTCAATTCTTCTGCTTCGCGTTTTAACATCTTGCGCTCCTGCGCGCTGAGCTGCCGTTTGACTTTCAAATCCTCGAATGTTTTCGCAACTTCTTCGATTAGATCGGATAATCCGTCATCGGCGAGATGAACAGCTTTGCTGTATAGTTCGCGCACGCCGAAGACGAGATCGTCGGTAAAGACGTTGAGTAAACGTGTCGCGCGCCCAGTCGATCCGTCGATGGCATACGCGTAGGCGAAGTCGGGTCCGAAACCGATATTGCCGAAACCGTCCAACGACAGCTCTTGAGAGAAAGGGATTTCCCCGTTAGCAAGCTTCTTCAGGTGCTCGAACAGACGTCGCGTGTTCTTTGGGGTCAGAAATCGCTTGACAGCGGACAGATCGACCCTGGCTAATAGGGTCAGAAGACGGCGGCCAACCGCCAACCCGGCGCGCAGCAGTCCGACGATGGCTGTTAGGATCAGCCCCGCGATGGGGCCGATCATCTTTCCCGCCTCAAAAAACTCAAAACGCTTGAGATGGTTCTTAAACCGGTTTGAGAACGAAGTGAGTTTCTCGCTGAGCAGGCCGATGGGATTCGCACGTAGTTCCTTAACGAGACTGGTCAGGGCTAAAAAGAACTCTCTGACTGCTTCAGCATAAAATTCGACTTTCCTCAGCAAAATTACTTTCGCTTCGCTGTTCTTGCCTGTCGCGAACAGTAGAATGCTTTCAAGCAGGTCTTTCTCTTCGCGTAAGCGAGATTTCGTGACGTCAAAGACAAACTGTATGGTTCCGACATAGTCTTCGAGAATTCCGAAGGCGACGCCGCCGAGGAATGCGCACACATCTTCGAAGGACGGTTTCCAATGCTCGGAAACGTAGCTGTAGAACCCTTCGCGCGCCGAGACAAAATCCCTCATCAACGAGACGTTCATCATGGATATGATCCGCTGCAGATAATCACTGCCGCTAGTGTCGTCGGTCTTTTTCAGATCAATCAGCAGGTTGACGATGTCATCGTCTTTGAGCTCGGCCAGGCGGCTGATGAGAACCTGGGCCGGGACGCTGGTGATGTTGCCGCCGAATCTGGCGAATCCTCTTGTAGTCCTGTCCAGGAAGAGCATAACCCACGACGCGTCGATGCACCCGCGCTGTGTGGTGGCATCCACTCTATCGCCAACGCCGCGATCGGCGGTTCCTCGGTCGGCCGCCGTAACGCCTGTACTTTCACCAGCCATTTCCGTTACCTAACAGGCATTATGGGTTGCCACCATTATTGTCGTTAGTAACAGAAGCGGTTATATCCGTTCCACCACGAATGATTCTGTAACTATCCTCTCCACGTTCTTTCCAGGGTCTATCCTCAATGCGGGCTTTGAGGTGCATGTTTTCAAGGCACGCGCGTTCGACATCGAGCATCCGATGAGCTGCCTTGAACCCTTCCAGGAGCGGGATTTGGCCCGGCATGGTCTCGACCACCAAGGCATCCTGAGCAATTTGAACTGTTCGACTGCTAAGCACGCTATTTCTGATTGCAGGATCCATAATAAAATTTTGATTTCCAATTTGTTCAATAAGATTATCTATCTCCTCCGCAGAATAATACCGGCAGAGCAGTTGGAAGAGCTCTGTCTGGCGAAGTTGTTCTTCTGGTAACGCCGCGAGATCAGATCCGGGCGTAAGCATTTTTAGCAAGGCATCGGCCAATCCCCACGAAGGCCCGGCGAAATCGAAAATTTCTTCGTTTCCGAAATAGCCTTGACGCTGTAGGCCGCGCGTCAGCAGGGGCAAGGGATGTCCGCCAAACGTTTCCGTGTGCAAAATTCGGTCGTAGTCTGTCGTTGGTGACGCTTGCCAGATAAATTGCATGTAATGACAACGGTTTTTGCGAACGTGCTCGATGACTCGGTCGAGGCGTACCCGGTTTTTCGAGTAAGCTTCGTCTGCGGCGATGAATGATTCTTGAGCATTACGGGCGGTTTCCTGAAGCCTGCTCAGGCGTTCATCTCGTTCCCGCGCTTGATCGGGATCAACGGGGCGCGTCGAGCGTAGCACCTCTTGGTAGGCGCTTTGATCTTGATTGAATCGCGTTCGTGCGTGGAGGACATTACGAGCCAACACTTCGATTTCGTTAACGGTATCCTGAAGATCGGTGGATAACTGTGCCGGCAGTACGTTAAGAAGAATGTGCGCGTGGTCGGCAAGGAATTTGTCGCCGATTGCAGATTCAGAGGGAACTTGGCGGGTACGCAAGAGCACCGGCCGCACATCATGCAGTGCAACGGTGACCACGTATTGTCGCAAGAGTTGATAATAAAAGTAGTTCGCAGTGATTTCCTGATTGGGATTATGTAGTTCAGTAACAGATTCAAACTCTTCTTGTGTTTCGATCTCTTCGCGAATCTTGACCTCGCGTTTCTCATTGTATGACATCGCGGACTTCATCGACGCTTCGGCAATCGATGACCGTGTTGATCGACTCATATTATTGAACCCGTATTCGGTGGTAGTATCGATATCAAGACTGCCAATCCCAATATCAAAGCCCCCTTTGGCCCCAATCGTCATATTAAACTTGTTGGCGCTCTCGTTGATGACCTCAGACGTTTCTTTTTGGTTACGGCTAAAATCCTGCTGGCGAGTGCGCGCGAATTCCTGGGTGCTTACCTGCTCCGAGACCGTCTTGACGAACGTGCGGCGCCGGATCTTCTCTCTTTGATCGGGAATGAGATTCTTATGACCTACCAATTTACCCTTGACATAGCCATCAGGTGTCCAGCACTGGCGAAAGACCACGAGTAGACCGAGTCTCATCGATCCTTCAGACCTTTCCTGGCTCCACAACGGTAATTGTGACGCGATATCATCGAGCAGTCGGGCAAGCACCCATGCCGTCTCATTGAGGATACCTGTTGCGAGCTTTTCGAAATCTTCCCGAATCGTCTCTACATTGCCTTGGAAGCCTGTAACAGCATCGCGCATCTTGGAGGCTGCCGACACCAACGTATCTAGGCGGTTTTTCAATTTATCCGCGATGAAGTAAAGGTAGAACGAAAGTTCCCTACGCTGCTGGTTTTCTTCGATAGCCATATTTCCTTGAAATTTAGTGATAGGCCCGGGCCAAAGCCATTTTGGCTCGGCCCTGCGATTATTTGCCGGATCACCTGGCCAATCGGGATCATAGATCTGGAGATAGTCTCTCTGTGGGCCATTGTCGACCTTATCATAACTAAACTGGTCATCCTTGTAAAAACGGGTCTTCGGAATATCATTGATCGCCGCACTAAGTTCGTCTATATATTTCTTAGGGTCATCTGTGGCGGGGATACGAGACAAGAGCAGACGTCGGCGCGCGGCATCACGCACAATAGTGGCCCACTCGGTGAAGCGATTTTTCGATTGTTGAATCTCAAATAGTGGCGTCGCTTTATCGACTGTTTCAAGGCCTTTAATTGCCTGACCCAAATCCTCTAGATCCAATCCAAGAGCGGACTCAAGCTGTAAACCTTTGAGAAAATCGATGACAGCCTGCGCCTCTTTGGCAATCGCTTGCACTGCGGTAATGGCACGCTCTTCGGTGCCTGTAATACGGTCCCCAAGTGAACCAACCTCTTCCACTGGAACGATCAGGCCGTAGTCATAGAAAATGTCTTCACGTTGCAAAAGTGTTACGGGAAAAGTGTATCGAGGTTGCTTCTCGGTGGGCGTCGAGAGTGGAGGTACTCCCGCCCGTGCGAGCAAGTCACTCGCACGACAATCCCCACAAGCGGCAACATTATGCTGTGTGCTATTCTCTAGCGCAGTCGCTGAAGGCTCGGCGTTTAAAGCGCATGCTTCACGCGACATAAGTTTGATGTCCCAACAAGGCTGGATTGGAACGGGTGCTTTTCGGCGTACCAAATCATCGATCCAGGGCATACTCCTGTCGAATGGACGTCGCGTGAGACGCTCCCAACGAGCGCTAAAGAGCTGAATGGCCTGCGCCCACTGCTGATCGAACTGTTGTCGCTGAGGCGCGGAGATGGTCAGATCACCGGACTTGAGAGCGTCGGATATGAGCTTGAAAGAACTGAGAGGCGGAATCTCTGGAACCTCATCAAAGATATGAGAAGGATCCACGAAACCGCGCTGTAACAAGGTTCGATAATGCCCGGCGAGCGATTCGGACATACGTTCGCGGCACTCGACCATTTCCCGCTCCGCAGCCAGCCAATCATCGAGCGCATAGCCGTGTTCGCGGCCCCGACTATCGAATATCTCATATGCACGCTGATGGAGGTCGTCATAGCAAGCTGATGCAACGGGTAAAGCGGCAATAGTGTCAGAGAGAGCCTGCAATTCAGGATCATCATCTGTGCTTGCTGCTAACCGAGAAACAACACTAGCCTGACGGCGCATTTCCGCCATCATCCGCAATTGGATTATTTGGGTGTCATGTCGTTGATAGACATATTTTGAAAAATCACTGTTATTCTTGAATATTCGCTCGACAGTGCTGGCGCGCATCACAATAGCCCGCAACAAACGATGGAGGCGGGTACTTTTGACGTCATTTTCGCTGCTTGGGCAAGTCAGGGCGGCGTTATCAAACAGCTCATCGATCCCTATCACTTTCTCAGCCATTTCGTTCTCCTTTAAGTTATCCGTCACAAGTTAAGGAATAGTATGATTGTCAAGGAAATATAAGTAAGCTCCGCCTAAGCATGGTTTTGATGCGCTTAGCCGCGCGTGCAGCTGGGGTTTCGCGCACTTCTCTTTGACTCCATCGTGGGCTTATGAATCGAACCGGCTACGGACTATGTGTGGTGCCAGATCGTTGGCGATGCCATCGGCTGGCTGTATTCGTGCTCCAGTGGCAGGGTAAGATCTTCTGAAGATAGCCACCCGCATCAGTGTGCTGGTAGCTGCTTTGGGTCGCGGCGACGATGAATGCAGCGAGAGGGGTTTTCCCATAATCCAGCTTGACAACACACTGAGGTTTCCCAGCCACCATAATTAGCATCGCTGCAATGCCGATGGGTTGCTCGCGGTCTGGCCGATCCAGATCGGATGCCACAATTTCCTGATCTGTAACCTCTGGTGGTTTCTAATGCGCATTCCTTGCATTCCCCTGGGGGCGCTTACAAATAAGCCGATCATGACTATTTTGAGCACAGGGGAACTTACAGATCGCTTACAGATTCGGAAATTGTCTATCCGAAAGGGCAAAATCTAGGGGAAGTTACAACTGAACGGTCTTCGATGTTAGGGTCCGCAGCTTGTCGAGCAACTCCGCGCGATTGTGGACTTCGAGCTTGGCATACAGGCGGCGCACGTAGGTGATCACGGTTTGGACGCTGATATTCAATCGCGCGGCGATGGCGGTCTGCGAGAGACCTTCGGCCAATGCCAGGCCGACTTCCTGTTCCCGAGGGGACAAGCGCCAGCCTTGCAGTTTGCGATGGAGTTGTAGCCGCAGTGGTTCCTGATGCTCGATCAGCACGCCCATCAAGCCGTCGTCACTGGGAGGATGGGCCCGCGCATCCAGCCCCAGGTGAATCGTGGGTGGTTGCAGCCAGTAGGCACGGAAGACGAACCGACCGCTACCGTTAGTGTGGGAAAAACTGGGCGGAGGCGCATCCAAGCCCTGAAAAATCCCATCGAGATTAGCGCAGAGTTGCCGTAATACCGGCGGCACCGTGACCGCCAGGCTGACATGTTCTTGTCCTACCGGGACCGCGCCATAAGTAGCCAGGAACAGCAAGTGTCGGGCCGAATCACTGAGATGAACAACCGAGCCGTTGCGCTTCAGGATCACTAACCCGGTTTGGCCACTGTCCACATAATCCACAACTGGTTCGTTGCGCGCCTGCAAGCTATGTTCCACATAAGGCAGCAGACGCCTAAGTTGCTGGATATCTTCAGCGTCAAACGGTTGCTGGTGCTGGGAGCGGGCCAGTGAGATGCCGCCGACCATGGCACCATTACTTTTGAGGATCATCTGTATCCTGTAGTGCTGGTTATAGGGTCGGAACACCACATGATAAAAATCGCTGCGGTAAAACCGTTCATCCAGAATACGCACGTCCGGCATCACGCGATGGTGGTTATACCAAGCAAGCGCTCGCGCGTGAAATGGCTTGACATAAAGCCGATGCCACTCGCTTTGGAGTGTTTCCACCACTTCTGGAATCACAAATTCTGGAATGACGAACGTCGGTAGCAAATGTTCGTCGAGCCCATTGAATACATTGTTTTCCGAAGGAATGAACATGTGCAAGGCGTGAAGCAATTCCGGAATCAGGATCTCCCGGCTCAGACCCAGGCAGCATAATTGACGTAGAGAGGCAAGGGCTTTGGCGCGTTTCATCGCCGACCTATTTAGTTACATTAGAATCATTAACATTGCATTATTATAAATGTCCCCTTAACAGGGGACAGCATTCCCATAATTTTATAGTTAGCTTTTCAATCAGGTGCTCAAATTTTTTGAGTAGTTGATTGATTAGGTGGGGTATCGCTGCCTACATTGCATCTGTCAAGGTGTCAGGTCGTGGAGTATCGAGAGGCAAACCGATTCATACCCTCCACCGCGTTGGCCAAACTGGACCAACCCTGGCTGCCACTGGTTTTCCCTCGTGGACGGTTGTTCGAGCGGCTGGACGCATTCGCCGATCGGCCCTGTGCCTGGATCGGCGCGCCGGGAGGTTACGGCAAGACCACGCTGGCGGCGAGTTACGTGGAGGCGCGTGGAATCCCCTGCTTGTGGTACCAGTTCGATGAAGACGATGCGGACCCAGCAACCTTCTTCTATTACCTTGGGATCGCGGTAACCGCGCAAGTCGCCAATGCAGCTTTACCGCTGCTTACCCCGGAGTATCAAGACAACTTACCCACCTTTACTCGCCGCTACGTGCAGGCGCTGGGTCAGTGGCTTCGTGCTCCCTTCATCCTGCTGTTCGACAACTATCACCGTCTTCCGGCAGCGTCACCGTTGCATGCGGTCTGGGCGGAAGTGTTGGATCATCTGCCCGCCGGGGTGCGCTGCTTGATCACCAGCCGAGGAGAACCCCCGCCGGCACTGACGCGAGCCCGCTTGCACGGTCAATTGACGATCATCACGGCCGAGGAATTGCGCCTTACTCAAGCGGAGGCCGAAGGAATTGCCGGGTTACACACCGAACACTGCTTGGTCGCGACCGAAGTGCGGTCGTTGAATGAGCAGGTGCAAGGCTGGGCGGCCGGCTTGAATCTGCTGCTGCGGCGTTCCCACTCAACCCGATCTCCGCCACCACTGGCGACGGTCGAATTGATCTTCGACTACTTCGCCGCTGAGGTGTGGAATCAACTCGATCTGGCACTACAAACCTTTCTCCTCAAGACCGCCCTGTTACCGAAGATGACCGCCGCCATGGCCAAGCAACTGACTGGTAACGATGGAGCGGAGACATTACTGGATACGCTCGTGCGGCGTCACTGTTTTACCTTTCGGGGTGAAACCATCGGGTCCGATGCGGCACCCCGCGTCACGACTTATCAGTATCACGACCTGTTTCGTGATTTCCTATTGAATCGTGGGCACGAAGCGTTCAGCGCCGCGGAACGCGCCCATGATCAGCGTCAGGCGGCGGTGCTTCTCGAAACAGCCGGCGAGATCAGCGCGGCGGTCGAACTCTGGCAGGCGCTGGGCGATTGGGAACAACTCAGCCGATTGGTGATGCAACAGGCCGAACCGCTGCTGCGGCAAGGTCGCGGCCAACTGTTGGAAGCTTGGCTGAGCCGGTTGCCATCGGCGATCCGGGACCGTTCGCCCTGGTTGCTGTTCTGGCGGGGCCAATGCCAATTGTCCCGCGACCCGGTCGCTGCCCGCACCACCTTGGTTCGAGCCTATCGTCGCTTCAAGCACGCTGGCGATGTCACTGGTCTGTGGCTGGCGTGGGCGGCCATCACCGATACCTATGGCTTGGCCTGGGATAATTTTCACGCCGCTGGCGGCTGGCTGGTGGAATTCGAACGATTGCGGACCCGCTACCCGAGTTTTCCCTCGACCGCCCTCGAAGCGCGGGTCACCTGCGGGGTATTTAATCTGCTGGTCCACGCCCGCCCGGAGCACCCGGAATTCGCCGACTGGGAACGACGCATCACCCGGCTATTGCAAACCGATGGCCCACCGGATTTATATCTGGTCTCGCTCAATACGCTGTTGCTCCACTACATCTGGAACGTCGGCCAACACGGTAAGGCCGCTTGGGCGCTGAACATCCTGCGCGCCGCGAATGCGGATGCCACCCACGTCGAACCGGTGCTGCGCTGTGCCTGGCATTGGGGAGAATTTTGCTATCAATACTGGTACGAAGGCGATCTAGCCCGTTGTCTCGCCATCGCCGAGGCGGGATGGTCCATCGCCGCCGAATATGGAGTCAAAGTTTTCAACGGCATCCTGTTATCGGCTTTTATGCATGCCAACCTGAGTACCGGACGACTGGAGGCCAGCCGGGCGGCGCTGGAGCGGTACACGCAATTACAGAAGTCCTTCCGGCCTCTGGAACGTGTCCTCTACGATGTCCTGAGTGCTTGGGAAGCCTGGCAATCTGGACGCCTGCCCGAAGCCTTGGAGCGATTGGAACAAACCCTGCGAGTGGCTCGTCGCATATTTTACCATACCACCGCAGTCATCCACTTAGCCTTGGCGCAGGTACACGCCAGCTTGGGCCAGCGCTCGGACGCCTTGCGCCACTTAGCCGGCATGCGCTCCTGGAGCCGAGTGACGCACAGCCAAGTCGCCGCCTTCTTACACACTTTGGCCGCCGCGCAGTTCGCCTTGGCCTGGGGTCAGAAAGCCCGTTGCTTGCGACTGCTGCGCCAGGCGTTGGCACTGGGCCGAGCGGAAGGCTATATCTTTTTCACTTTCTTCAAACCGGATGATGTGGCTCGGCTTTGCGCGGCGGCACTGGATGCCGATATCGAAATCGAATACGTCCAAACCCTCATCCGCAAGCGCGGGTTACTGCCCGACCTGACTATGACACCGTCGGAACGCTGGCCCTGGCCGGTGAAGATTTATACCTTAGGGCGCTTTGGGCTGGTGGTGAACGACCAGCCCGTGACCTTTGGCCGTAAGGCGCAACGCAAGCCACTGGAGTTGCTGAAAATTCTGATTGCTTGGGGTGGACGTGACGTCAACCAGGCGCGCATCGCCGACGCGTTGTGGCCGGATGCCGACGGCGATACCGCTCAGCAAACCCTGGCCACCACGCTCCACCGGCTGCGCCGGTTGCTGAGTCACGAACACGCCTTGAGCGTGCGAGACGGTCGACTGTCCCTGGATTCGCGCTATTGTTGGGTCGATATATGGTGCTTGGAACGTCGAATCAGCCAGACTCTGACATGGGTTCGCGAGGCGAACGAGGGAAGTGCCGCATCGGGGGATTTGGCCACCGCGACCAACACACTCCTTCGCGCCTATCGTGGCCCGTTCCTGGGTCAAGACCCGGAATCCTGGGCACTCCAAGCCCGCGACCGCTTGCGTGACCGGTATCTGAAATGTTTAGAGGAACTGGGTGGTTACTGGGAACAGCAGCAGAACGAGGAAATGGCTCGTGCGTGTCACGAGCACTTGGGCCAACCTGCTCAGTTGCAAGGCTATTGATAGCGCCTGGGAGTCTTGGCAACGCGTTTGGGCGTTTCTCCTCCAGCACGTCACGGATATCTCCATCGCCACAACCCCGACCGGCGAAGTCGCGCGGAACGGCGCTTATACTTACAAGCGGTCACCCAACCCGTCGCTACCCGCGCGAACCGGCCGCCGCTCCGCGTGCTTGCCGGTTTTGCCGCCGGAGGCTCGCCGCATGAATACCGTCGATTCGTCCCCCGCCCTGTCCGAACCGGTGCGAACCGCCTTGCGGCTGGTGATCGTCGGTTCGCTGCTGCTCGCCGTGCTGTACATTCTGCGACCGTTTCTGCCCAGCCTGCTGTGGAGCGCGTTCATCGTGATTTCGGTATGGCCGGGGCTGGCTTGGTTGCGGCAGCGTTTTCGCTGGAACCGGCTGGCCTGCACGTTGCTGTTGGCATCGATGCTGATCGGGGTGCTGATCGGGCCGCTGCTGACCGGCATCACCGCGCTCGTCGCCCATGGCGAAACGCTGGTGACCGATATCAAGGCCGCCGTCGAAAAGATTCCCGACGAACCGCCGGCGATGCTGGCGGATTTGCCGCTGGTCGGTTCCGGGCTGGCGAAACAATGGCGGGAAGCCGTTGACGACACCCAAAGCCTGCGAGCACGGCTCGCGCCGAAACTACAGAAGGGCAACCACTGGCTACTTCAGCAAATCGGCTCGATAGGCGCGCTGTTTCTGCAATTGTTGCTGGTGGTGGTGTTCTCGCTGGTGTTCTATGTCAACGGGACCACTCTGGATGCGCTCACAGAACGGATCGCCCACCGCATCGGTGGAGCACAGGCGCTTCAGGCCCGCGACCAGGCGCGGCAGGCCATCCGCTCGGTGGCGCTCGGGGTGGTGCTGACCGCCATCATTCAGTCGGCCCTGGCGCTGCTGGGCTTGTTGCTGGTCGGTGTGCCACTGGCGGTGCTGATCACCTTCATTTGCTTTCTATTGGCCATCGCCCAGATCGGCGCGGCACTGCCATTGCTGGTGGTGGCGGGTTGGTTGTACTGGGGGCAGGGCGAAACCGGTTGGGCGTTGTTCATGGCCGGCTGGGGCTTGTTGGTGGTGGGTGGGCTGGACAATATTTTGCGTCCCCTACTCATCACGCGCGGCATTCGCATGCCGCTGACCCTCGTGTTTACCGGAGTGATCGGTGGCCTGCTGGCGTTTGGCCTGATCGGTGTATTTCTGGGGCCGACCCTGGTGGCGATCGCCCATACTCTGCTGCTGGCTTGGCTTCAGGAGCCTTCCAACCCGGAACCTCCCGTTCCAGCCACGCCCCAGTGAGCGCGCCCCATGCCGCTTGATCCGTTCAGAATCCTCGGCGCCGCGCTGCTGGCCACGCTGGCGATGACCTCGTTGCTGATCGGCGTGGTGATCGGGCTGTACGGCCGGCCGTCGCGGCGGACCAACGCCATCATCATGGCCTTCGGCACCGGCGCGCTGATCCAGGCGCTGGCGCTGGAACTGGCATTCGAGGGCGCGGAGCGCCTGATCGCAGAGGCTCACCTGAGCGGTCTGGTCAGTTGGTGCTGGGTCGCGGCCGGCTTCGTGCTGGGCGGCGTACTGTATTCCCTGGGCAACCACTGGCTGGACGATTACGGCGCCGCCCTGCGCCATCCGGCGCTGACCAAGCTGTACCTGCTGCGTCAGAAGCGGGAACGATCGGCCGATTTGCTGGGCCGGTTGGCGCGAGTGGATTTGCTGTGCTCGCTGCCGCCCGAGGAGATGGAAGAGGTGCTGCTGTGCGTCCAGCCGGTGCATGTCGCGGCCGGCGAGACCATCTTTCGACAGGGCGATACTGGCGATGCGTTGTATCTGATCGATCAGGGCGAGGTGGCGGTGCTGGTCAACGATTCGGCCTCCAGTACATCCACCGCGCCGAACGCGGTACCACTGGCACGGCTGGCGGCCGGCCAGTCGTTCGGGGAAACCGCGCTGCTGACCGGCGAACCGCGCACCGCCACCGTTACCGCCATCACCGACGTCGCGCTGCTGAAAATCGGCAAGGAGCATTTCGACGAACTGCTCGACGAATCGCCCCGCCTGCGCCAAGCGGTCGAAACCCTGAACTCGCAACGCCTGCTGCAAAACGTCGCCACCCTGCGCGAGCGACCCGACGCCGCAGCCTGGCAAAAAATCGCGCTGGCCAACGTGCAGCGTCTGAGCCGTAAGGAACAGGACCTGCTGCTGGCCAAACAGGCGGCTACCGGTTCGCCGCTGGCGCTGTTTCTCGGCGCTACGCTGGATGGCATCCCCGCATCGGTGGTCATCGGCGCCAATTTCGAAACGCTGGATGCTTTCCGCTTCACCTTCCTGGTGGCAATTTTCCTGTCGAGCGTGCCGGAAGCGATCGGCAGCACGCTGGGCATGCGGCAGGCCGGCTTCGGCACGCGACGGATTTTTACCCTCTGGAGCCTGCTGGTGCTGGCGGCGACGCTGGCGGGTGGGCTGAGCAGCGCCTTTCTCGCCGAGGCGTCGCCGGTACTGCTCACCGTGATCGGCGCCATCGCCGGCGGCGGCATTCTGGCCATGGTGTCGTCGGTGATGATGCCGGAAGCCTACGAGGACGGCGGTCCGGCCGTTGGGCTGGCGACCATCGCCGGCTTTCTCATCGCCTTCCTGTTCGCCTTCGTCTAGCGGCCGACCCATGACCTCCAGAATCCGTTTCGTGCACCGCCTGGGGCTGTGGCGCTCCGTGCTGATGTACCACGCCATTCCGCTGCGTCGGCGCCGACTGACCCGGTTCTACGCCCAGTTCATCCGGCCGGGCGATCTGTGCTTCGACATCGGCGCCCACGTCGGCAGCCGGCTACGGGCCTGGACGCCGCTGGGCGCTCGCATCCTCGCCGTGGAACCGCAACCGGAGTGCATGGCCCTGCTGCGCCGCTGGTACGGCGATTTGGCGCACATTACCCTGATCGAGCAGGCAGTCGGCGCCGCGCCCGGCGTTGCCGAGCTGCTGGTCAGCGCCCGGACGCCGACCGTGACCAGCCTGTCGCCGGCTTGGATCGCGGCAGTCCGGCGGGATCGCGGGTTTGCTGGCGTGCGCTGGGACGAGCGAGTTCCGGTCACGGTGACCACATTGGATCAACTGATCGCCGAGCACGGCCTGCCGGCGTTCTGCAAGATCGATGTCGAGGGGTATGAACTGGAGGTACTGAAGGGGCTGTCACAACCCATTCCGGCTCTTTCCTTCGAGTACATCCCGGCTTGTCTGGAGCTGGCGCGGGATTGCGTGACTTATCTGGCCCGACTCGGGCCGTACCGATTCAACGGGTCGGTCGGAGAGACGCAGCGCTTGCGGTCGGAAGAATGGCTGGACGCCGCGCCACTGCTCGAATGGCTCGCCGCCGTGGCCCGGACCGGCCGATCCGGGGATATTTACGCGCGCCTTGACCCGGTCGCGGGCAACGATATGGAGCCGGACAGCGCATGATCGCCCAACGGCAAGGCACCGAACATCCTCTCGGACCGGAACGAATGTGGCCGCTGTTGCTGGAACTGCGCCGCACGGTTCGGACACTGTCGACGGTTCCCGACCGCTTCGGTTTGGGGCTGGATGCTGGACAGCCGGCCATCTTGTCCGCCGACGATCCCGCCGCCTGGGTCACCGTGTACGCTGACGGTTCCTGGATCGCCAGGATACCGATAAGCGAAACCGGTGCGGAGTTACTGGATCTTTATCTGCCGATCGCCTTGGCGGGTCGGAGTCGACCACTGACGGTGGCGCATCTCGGACAAAGCCTGGACGGGCGCATCGCCACCACGAACGGCGTGTCCCGTCACATCAACGGCCCCGAGAACCTGACGCACCTGCACCGGATGCGCGCGCTGTGCGATGCGATCGTCGTTGGCGCCGGCACCGTGGAATGCGACGATCCACAACTGACCACTCGCCGGGTCGTCGGCCCACATCCGGTACGAGTGGTGCTTGATCCTCGCCGCCGTCTCGCCGCCGGATATGGCCTGTTCCAGGATCGAGCCGCCCCGACCTTGCTGGTCTGCGACGAAGCGCTGACTGATCGACCAGGACCGGATCATGTCGAGATAATCGGCGTGCCTCGCGATGGCCGCCACCTGGATCTCCCGAAAATCGTGCGGCGCTTGCATGCGCGTGGCTTATACGGAGTTTTCATCGAAGGCGGTGGCCTGACCGTGTCGGCCTTCTTGCAGGCGGGTTTGCTGGACCGCTTGCAGATTGCGGTGGCGCCGTTGATCATCGGTTCCGGCCGACCAGGCATCACCTTGCCGGCGATCGACGATTTATCCCAGGGATTGCGTCCTCGTCACCGCCGCTATGCGATGGGCGAGGACGTGTTGTTCGACTGCCGGTTACGCCCCTGACCCTCAATCCTGTTCTCACCAGGGCACGAGGGAAGCAAGATCGCGATCCACTCAGCGCGATTCCACCGGCACCCGGAAGTTGAAGCGTAGCAAGGCGCCGCGAGTCGTCGAATCCGCGCCTTGGGTGACCAGACCGGCCACGCTGCCCTCGACGCTGTCGGCACTGGCGAGCCGGATCTTCTGGTTCTGGATTTCGCCGCTCAGCACGACTCCCTGGCGCGGGGCACTGGCGGACCCGGTGACTTCGGAACCATCACCGGCCATCAGCTTGACCGGTTCGATCATGGAGCCCTCCGCCGAACCGTACACCACAAAGTGCGCGGCCACGAACTGCGGCGCGTCTTGCGCGCAGCTTTGAAAGCGCGCCACCACCACCAACTTAGCTCCGGCGGGTGAAATGGCCTCGTCGCCTGGTTCGTCGGGGAGATGCTGCCCCCACCCGGTGGAAGAAGGCTGGCGCATCGCAACCTTGGAGAACCCGCTGGTTGCGCCGTCCGGGCCGGCATCGAAAAAGGCGGCTACATCGCTCACCACCGGTTGTCCGCTGCAAAAAGGCGAGCTCATGCCCGGCGGACTGTCGATTTCGAGGCTGGCCACCCGCCCCGCCGATGTGGCCGACGGAACGAGGTTCAGGGTGATGCCGGTCACCGACCGCAAACGATCATCGGCTGCGGGACACACCACCGGATCGTCATGGCAACCGGCATCGGTTGCGACCGAATACAGCCGATCGAGGATTTGGCGACCGCGCTCCTCGCGCAGTGCGGCACACACTGCGGGACTGCTTTTGATCGTGTTGTCTTCGACATGCACCTGTAGGGCGACTGGCGCGTTCGGCGCCAGATCGGCCGGATAGGTGAATACCAAGGTACTGTCGCTTTCCACCCGCGCGGCAATCCGCAGATCCTGCTTCAACTCCCGCCCGTCCCTCACCACCACGACCGGGTCCCGATAGTTCCGCAGGCCGATGCCATGGACGACGACCTCCTGGCCTGGACGCACAAAGGTGGGTGCGGAACCGGCGTAGAGTGCCGGGCGGATGCCCATGCAGGCCGATGTATCCGCCGCCTGGGTCGGGACTGGCATCAATCCGACGCCCGCCAGCATCAAGCCGCCCAACAACGCCGGCAGGGTACGCCACCAGGATGGTGGCGAAAGAAAGCGATGGGGGATGTAGGCGGCGGTCATGGCGGTCATTCTCCCGGAGGTGATGCGCGGCAATACCGAATACTTCAGGAAGAATCATACCATCATGTCCATGTGATTGTTTTCACAAATTTAAAATGATTATCGCAACTGCTGGCCCGAACTGATCGGGTCACCATGGCCAGCTTTCTGGCGCCATTCTGGTCCGAAGTCAACCAACAAGGCTCAAAGTGAGCCGATCGGCACCCGGAGACGAAAAATAGTCGCACGACCGGACGAAAAAATTGTTTGCTGGATCTTTTTCAGGACGGCACCGAACAAAAAAACCCGGTGGGGCGTTGCGTCCCACCGGGGCTGTTGTAAAACCTACAAAATCGGCTGCTATATCAGCCCAGAATCTCTCGCAGGTGTTCGCGGCGGTGCAAAGCCACTTCGAATTCCTCCGCTTCCAGCGCCAAGGCGTCGCGAGCTGACACCATGCCCAACGGCCGGCCGTTCTCGGCCACCGGCACATGACGGAAACCGTTTTCGTACATCATATGCAGGGCATGTGCGAACGGTTTGTCCGGATGCACGGTCAATGGGTCGGAGGTCATCACCTCGGACAAGGGGGTGACGTCGGGGTTCAGCCCTTCGGCGAGAACCCGAAAGAGTGCGTCGCGCTCGGTGAAGATACCCACCAGGCGACCGTGCTCCACCACCAACAGGGCACCGACCCGGGTTTGTTTCATCACCTGGGCAGCTTCGCTGACGGTGGTTTTGGCCGGCGCGGCAGTCAGAATTTTCTGGTGCTCGACAATCTTACGAAGCGTGCGATAAGGCATGGTATTTCTCCTATTTCCAAATGAAACTCAATGGGTCTGTACTTCAAGAGTCATCGCATACACAAATTGCACCATGGAAAAATGACCATTCCAGGAACAAGTTATGTTGCGTTGGTTGTTATTGTTTTTCAGTTTCATGCATCAAAATGACGCATGCGGCAATCGGAATGCCTTGAATGCCGGCGCGAACGGTCCGTTGCTCGACGAGGTAGCGCGCCAGCCATAGGAACCACAGTGCGCGCAGCGCACCTCGGCGGCGGTTGGCCACTGGCTGTGCGCCAGCACGGATTCCCGGGTGCAACTCAGGCACTGAATGATGGGGGTCAGTTTCGACATGGCTCGTATCCTCAAAGGGTCGGTTGTGGGGGTTGGTGCGCACCATGCGCTTCCAACCGACTAGCCGATCCAACCGCAGTGTTCGGCGGGTTGAAAAAATCCCTGTGGAAGTGCGGAATTGCAGATTGCCGAACGCGTTTTGACCACGTGACGATCGCAGATCTGGCACCAACCGTAGGCCGTCGGTCCCTGATTGTCAGGATGCTCGGGCCTCAGTTCATAACGGCAATGAGGACAAACCAGGAATACGCGAGTACTCATATCACTTCTCCAAAATACCGCCTCTCCTCGAATTCACAGCCATCCTTGATGGCGAGATAGTTCTGCTCCTTATCTCCACTTTGGTGGAAAAAATCTTTATCATGGCCTCAAGAACCATTCAATTCTCACGCCATTAAGACCTGATGACTGAACGATGAAAAATTTGATTCTAGCCATCGCCTCATTTTTCGTGTGCGTTACTGACAATTTTTTGCCTTTCTTCGATGTATTAATTTGCTTTTAGTTCAACATGGCCAATCGATGCCGCTTGTTTGTGCCTATCATGTACATCGATCTTTACGGGTTTTATCTGAACGGCAGATGAACGGTGTCACTGCGATAATATGATCGACGATCATCACGATATTATATTTTTGCATTAATATGAAGCTGATTGATGGTTCAGGCGCACTCGATTAGAGCAATGGAAGCCAGCATCTTATTTTTATAACTGAAAATCGACACGCATTATTAAGAACTCGCGTCGAATAGCCTATTAAAAATCAAGGGTATTCCAAGACGGATCAAAACACTGTTCACGCCATAGCACCTGAATGGACGCGCAACAATCGCCATTCTCATAATTCGAAAAGCTTGCGAAAGCGCTGACCAAACTCGAATCGGGCAATGCACCGGCCTGCGGCGTCAAGGTGTTGACCGGATTGGCGGACGAGGACGGCGAAAAACAAGCGCGGCACGCATCGGCACGGTCCGTCCTGGTGGCGCTGGACAAGCTAAACTCATGACACTTGACAATTTTTGAGGTATCGTTATCCAATCGAAGACAGCAATGTGCCCCACAGCGTCATGATTGAACCATACTTGTGAGAGAACAGAACCGTCATCGGGAAAATACTCTTTCCGTCTTCCAAGCCGAATAACATGCCTCAAAACCCGCTAACCCATTGGCAAAGAACATTTTTAGTACATTATTAAATTGGATGAATCAGTGTGTGGTAATCGAATTTCGTTATGAATAACAAGCAATCCTCCGCTCAACGACAAAAAGATCGCGTCGACCCTTGTTGCGCACCCATCACCCATCTTTGACACTACAGATGTCTATTAATAGGGACAGCGAGCCGATGCCATGGAGTGCTCATAAGCCGTACAACTTGATCATCCCTACTTCCCTGCTTGTAAGAATTAATGCAACAACATGATTGGCATCATTTGTGCTTAAAACTCCGGCTCGATATGGATTTCGGACAGGTAAGACCGAGGGGTTCCGATCAAGGCGAACGAATACACTGAACAAGTCCAAACTGACGCAAAAGTCTGGCCCGACAATGCGCAACCGCCAGAACCAGTTGGATGACACCAAATAACACGAAACCATCCTTCGATTGCATTGCGCTGGCAGGGCTTGTTGCTCCCACCGCAGTGCGATGGCGATAGCTTCCATGTCACCGTTGCCGGGGACTTCCGGTCGCCACTGCGTTCCTGATTGCAACCCCACCGGGGATCTTCATCGGGAAAACCGCCATTTTTCAGGTCGCTTTCAGGCGGGTGTTAACACCCATATCCGTGGAATAGTCTTGCCTAGCCCTCTTTTGGAATTGCTGATCTCTAAGGTAGCCAATTGCTCGCAATTCATATTGGACTTTATTGGAATACAAAGCCGCTGCCTCATATATTAAAAATTGATATAAATCAATGACAATTTGAAAATCATAATTAATTATGATCAGTCAATTCATAGAGAATATACAAATAAATATGAAAAAATATTGCGGCTTTACGCTGGTAGAATTATTATTGGCGTTGCTGATAAGCAGTATTTTAGCGACTATCGCGGTAAACTCATACGGGGCATATATGGAGCGCTTAAAAATCGGACAAGCAAAAACTGATATTATACTTATTGAATCGGAGCTCGAACGTTTTTACACAATCCATTTAAGCTATCCCGAATCCCTTAGCGAACTGGCGGGACAAATTCCTCTATTGGATCCATGGGGAAATCCCTATCAATACCTGAATATTGCCACTACTAAAGGAAATGGCAAGGTCCGCAAAGATCACAACTTAGTTCCCTTGAATACCGATTATGATCTTTACAGCATGGGAAAAGATGGGAAAAGCGTATCTCCACTGACAGCTAAAGCAAGCCGAGACGATATTATTCGAGCCAATAATGGAGGCTTTATTGGATTGGCTTCTGAATATTGATAAATAAGATATCTCAACTTATCATGAAAATTGAAGTAGCTTTTCTTCGTAGCAAAGTAGCACGAAGAATATTTACGCTGTTCATTATTTCATCTTTGATTCCTGTTATATTATTAATGCTTTTAGCTTTTAGGCAAATAAATAATCTGATTTCTACACAGCAACATGAACAACTTAAGCAAACTAACAAGCAATACGGTATAACAGTGTTTGAGCGCTTGCTATTGCTAAAAAAACAAATAGATTGGATTGCTCAAAGTTTTAGCCAAGAGGATTTATCGACTCGCTTGACAGAAAACCATCAGTTTAACTTGAGAATGAGTCAGGGCTTTAAAAAAATGGGATTGATTGACAACGCCAATCAATCTACATTTCCATTGGGAGGCATCGCAAAAATAGCAACACTCATTCAAACAGAACAAGACTATCTCAAGGCAGGCAACAGTATCCTCACCAGTGATTATAAACCTCATTTCTCATCAAGGATTTTTTTATTTCGGATGCTTGATCCACGATACTCAAAGCAAGAGATATTGGTTGGAGAAATTGATCAGTCTTATTTATGGGGAAATGCTGATTCACTTGATCCAGAGATACAACTCTGTGTTTTTGATGAATTCAATAAAGCATTATTCTGTTCGCATCAAGAATATGAACCTAGCCCTGAAGAATTAATAAAATTAAAAACATCATCTTCAGAGCAATTCGCATGGTATAACTATAACAATGAGGAATTTTTGGTGAATTATTGGCTTCTATTTCTAGAGCCTAATTTTTTTGTACCAAAGTGGACGATAGTCAGCAGCCAGTCGAAGACCAATGTATTCTCACCCACAACTGATTTCAGAAATATTTTTTTATTTGTGATTATTTTAACGCTTGCCATCGTGGCATTGCTAAGCGTTTATCAAATTCGTAAGAGTCTAATTCCACTCGAGAAACTAATGGAAGGGGTTCACCATATCACCAATAAAAAATTTAACAAGCCTGTAGAGGTGAATAGTGGTGATGAATTTGAAGAACTAGCCGCTTCAGTGAACAATATGGCGATTCAAATAGACAAGCAATTTCATGTCTTGTCTACAATGGCAGATGTTGATCAACTTATTTTATCGACATTAAAAATCGAAGATATCATTAAAATCGTATTGAACCGTATGCGTGAGATTATTTCTTATGATTATATAAGCATGACGATTATTGATCATGATCATCATGAATCCTGTCGCACTTATACCCAGAGCAATCCAGTTAGAGAGCAAATAACCACAGAGACGCTGAAAATAACCTCAGCGGAATATCAAACACTCTTGGAAAACCAAAAATATTTAATTATAACCCATCAAAGAAATCCACCAGACTACCTTTTATCCTTACTCCAACTAGGCGCGCTTTCATTCTTGGTATTGCCTGTCATACTCAAGGAAAAAGTGTCTGCGATGATCTGTCTTGGATATCGAATGCTCTTCACTGTTAAGGAAGAAGAAATATTTCTAGCCTGCGATTTTACTAATCGCGTAGCCGTCGCACTATCCAATGCGCGCTGGGAAGAACAATTATATTATATGGCTCATTATGATGCTTTAAGCGGGCTACCTAACCGACTACTACTCAAGGATCGATTACAACAAGCACTAGCTAGGGCTGAACGACAAAAAACTTTTGTGGCTATTTTGTTCATCGATTTGGATCGTTTTAAATATGTCAATGATTCTCTTGGGCATATGGTAGGCGATTTATTATTATGCGAGGTAGCTCAACGACTAAGCAGAAACTTACGAAGTGAAGATACGATCTCCAGAATTGGAGGCGATGAATTTATTATCGTAATTTCGTACTTTGAAAACAGCAAAGAATCATTATCGGTAACGACAGCTATCGCTAAAAAAATCATGGCTGATCTGTCAGTGCCATTCAATATTAATGGCCATGAAGTTTATTCAACAGCCAGTGTTGGTATTTCTTGTTACCCAACTGACGGGCAAACAATCAATGAGCTTTTGAAAAATGCGGATTCAGCCATGTATCATGCAAAATCCATTGGAAAAAACAATTATCAGTTTTATTCCAAGGCATTGAATGCTGCGGCTTTCGAAAGCTTGGATATGGAAAATAGTCTTCGCCACGCATTAGAGCGGCGCGAGTTTGAATTATATTATCAGCCAAAAATAGAAGTCAAAAATAGAAAAATTTGTGGGGCCGAAGCTCTCTTACGTTGGAATCACCCAAAAAAAGGGCGAGTCTCACCGGCGCAGTTTATTCCTCTCTGTGAAGAGATTGGATTAATCATCACGATTGGAGAATGGATAATTCATACTGCTTGTATGCAGGCTAAGAGCTGGCAGGATCAAGGTCTTCCAGCATTACGTGTCGCCGTCAATCTTTCTCCCTTACAATTCCGGCAACCTGATTTAATCAAACAAATCAGGAATGCTCTATATATAACAGAGCTTAATCCTAACAAACTGGAGCTCGAAATTACAGAAAGTGCCACCATGGAAGATATTGATAAAGCCATTGCAAGCTTAGGCACATTCAATAATATGGGGCTCCATCTCAGCATCGATGATTTTGGGACAGGTTACTCTTCACTGAATTATTTGAAGCGCTTTCCGATTCACACTCTCAAGATTGACCAATCATTCATTCGTAACCTTGATGCCAGTTTTGAAGATGCAGCCATTGTCAAATCAATTATAACTTTAGCACATAGCTTGAGATTAAGCGTCGTTGCCGAAGGCGTTGAGACAAAAGAACAATTTGATTATCTTGATAATCTTGGTTGCGATGAGATTCAAGGCTACTTATTTAGCCCCCCCATCTCGGCAGATGAGTTTAGCAAAATACTAAGCTCACCAACTATTTTTTGTGTCGAATGATGCATTTATTTACCTAATGTTGCTCCGATCGATCATGCTGGAGAAAACCGCTGATGTTTAAAACAGAACGAGCAAATCGATATTCTATAGATTTTATCGCGACAGCTTTTTCGCCATGACGAGGCAATAATTTCAAGAGTGGTTACCCATCGAATTCTGATTGAACCAACACGGGCAGTTTTTGAGGTGGCAATTCGAATGCAGTCTGGCGAGATTCTCGCGCAAGCGACCTTGGTTCTGGAGGCAGGGCGGGACAGGGATGAGTGCGGTCTTAAGCACCACACAAGGACGGCGATGGTGGATTGAACGCCGGGATTGGCGCTCCCTAGGGGTTTCGAACCCCTGTTCCCGCCGTGAGAGGGCGGTGTCCTAGGCCACTAGACGAAGGGAGCTGAATGACTGGCGTCTTGGAAGGAAAGTAGTATTATACGAATGTTATAAATACTTACAAGAGTTTGCGAACGTTCCTTGGAAGCAAGAAGCTCGAAATCCCAACCTGTCGTCATTCCCCGCCCCGCCCATAACGTTTCGCGGGCCGATATCAGCCCCAACGCGGTCAAGGTGTTGTACCGGCTGCGCGACGCCGGCCATCGAGCCTGTCTGGTCGGCGGCGGGGTGCGCGATCTGCTGCTCGGCCGCGAGCCCAAGGATTTCGATATCGCCACCGACGCCCGGCCCGAGCAGGTTCATGCCCTCTTTCGCAATTGCCGGCTGATCGGCCGCCGTTTTCGGTTGGCTCACGTTCAATTTGGCCAGGAAATCATCGAAGTTGCCACTTTTCGTGCCTGCGGCGAAATCGGCGACGAGGGCGACGGTCCCGCCGTGGAACGAGCCAAAGACGGCCGTATCCTCAGCGACAACGTCTACGGCAGCATTGAGGACGATGCCTGGCGGCGGGATTTCACCATCAACGCCCTGTATTACGACATCGCCGATTTCGCGGTGCTCGATTACGTGGGCGGCATGACCGATCTCGAAGCGGGTCTGATCCGGCTGATCGGCGATCCGGGCGAACGTTACCACGAGGACCCCGTGCGGATGCTGCGGGCTGTGCGGTTCGCCGCCAAGCTCGGATTTCGGCTCGATCCCGCCACGGAAGCACCGCTACAGCGCTTGGGCCATCTGCTGGAGCAGATTCCGCCAGCTCGTCTGTTCGACGAGATCCTCAAGTTGTTCATGAGCGGCAGCGCCATCCAGACCTTCGAGCTGCTGCGCCATTATCGCCTGTTCGGCTGGTTGTTCCCGGCGACCGAGCGTTGCCTGAACCGTCAGCAGCATCATTACCCCAAAACCCTGCTGGTGCACGCGCTGGCCAACACCGATCAACGCTTGGTCGAAGGCAAACCAGTCCATCCAGCCTTCCTGTTCGCCGCCCTGCTATGGGAGCCTTTTCGGGAACGGTTGCAACATCTCGAAGCGGAAGGGCTGGACGTGCACGAAGCTCAACAGGCTGCCGCCGAAGCGGTGGTCCAGGCGCAAATCCGCCATACTTCCCTGCCACGTCGCTACAGTCTGCCGATGCGGGAAATCTGGGAGATGCAGCAACGCTTGGCTTGCATCACCGGCAAGCGCCCGCTGCGACTATTGATCCATCCCCGGTTTCGCGCCGCCTACGATTTTCTGCTGCTGCGGGGCGAGGCCGACGAATCCGCGAGGGAACTGGCCGACTGGTGGACCCGGTTGCTGGCACAGGATGAAAACGGACGGAACCGGATGACCCAAACGGCGACCCCAGCGAAAAAAGGCAAATCCCGCCGCCGGCGCAAGCCCCGCTCCGCCCGTAAGGACGCATCGGCCGCGCCGCCGGCGCCAGAAGCCTGATCCCTGGCGGCGAACACATGCGGCCGGCACGAGCTTATATCGGCATCGGCGGCAACCTGGATGATCCGCTCCTCCAGATGCGCCGCGCGTTTCGGGCCTTGCGCGAACTCCCCGCCAGCCGCTGCGTGGCCTGTTCGCCGCTGTACCGCAGTGCGGCGGTCGGCGGTCCGTCGGGTCAGCCCGATTACCTCAACGCCGCCGCCGCCCTGGACACCACGCTCGCGCCGGACGAACTGCTGACGGCACTGCAGGCGATCGAAACCGCGCAGGGACGAACTCGGACCGTGCGTTGGGGACCGCGTACCCTGGACCTGGATCTGTTGCTGTACGATCAACTCGTGCTTGACGAGCCACGCTTGACGCTGCCGCATCCCCGCTTGCACGAACGGGCGTTCGTACTGTATCCCCTGTACGATATTGCGCCGGATCTGGAAATCCCCGGCCACGGATTGTTGACCGAATTGCTCACAAAATTCCCGCAAACAGCGCTTGTCCGTCTGGACAGCGCCGAATAAGCGATTACGATACTCCCGCCGGTTTCCTCCGACAGACTCTTCTCCTTCGAATTCGCCGCTGCCGTTGCCGTTCGCAAAGTGGCGCGGCCCCAGTCAGAGCACGCCATGTACAAAGACGCACCGACCCGAAAGCCGATCACGGTTGCCACCTTGGCGAAGATGAAGCGCGACCGGGAGAAATTCACGGTTTTGACTGCTTATGACGCCAGCTTCTCGACGCTACTGGAAACAGCGGGCGTGGAAGTCTTGCTGGTCGGCGATTCGCTGGGCATGGTCGTCCAGGGCCAGCACACCACCGTGCCAGTCACGCTGGACGACATGATCTATCACACCCGTCTGGTGGCGCGTGGCCGCCATACCGCCCTGCTGATGGCGGATATGCCGTTCGCCAGCTACGCCACGGTCGAACAAGCGCTCCGTAACGCTGCCAGCCTGATGCAAGAAGGCGGCGCTCAAATGGTGAAGCTGGAAGGTGGCGGCTGGTTGGCGGAAACGGTGCGCCAGCTCAGCCGCAACGGCATTCCGGTCTGCGCTCACCTGGGCCTGTTGCCGCAATCGATCCACAAGCTGGGCGGTTATCGAGTACAAGGTCGAGAGGAAGCCGCCGCCCGCCAGATCATCGACGAGGCATTGGCCTTGCAGGACGCCGGGGCCGACGTGGCGCTGGTGGAGTGCATCCCGGCCGAACTGGGGGCACGATTGGCCGAGGCGCTGGCGATTCCAGTGATCGGCATCGGCGCCGGACCGGGCTGCGATGCCCAGGTTCTGGTCAGCTACGACATGTTGGGCATCACGCCCGGCCGCCGGCCGAAGTTTTCCAAGGACTTCCTGACCGGTCGCGACAGTCTGCAAGCGGCGGTGGAAGCCTACGTACAGGCTGTCAAGAGCAGCGAATTCCCCGGCCCCGAGCACTGCCTCGCCTGATTTTTCCCAAGAGCGCGCGCCATGCAAAAAACCGTACACACCATTGCCGAGCTGCGTGCCCGGATCGCGGCTTGGAAACAGGCTGGCGAGCGGGTGGCGTTCGTGCCGACCATGGGCAACCTGCACCGTGGCCATATCCATCTGGTCGAGCGCGCCCGCGAATTGGTGCCACGCACCGTCGCCAGCATTTTCGTCAACCCGATGCAATTCGGCGCCAACGAAGACTATGCCGGTTACCCCCGCACCCTGGAGGACGACAGCCGCCAGTTGGAAGCGGTCGGATTGGATCTACTGTTCGCGCCCAAGCTGACGGAAGTCTACCCGCGCCCGCTGGCGGACATGGCCCAGGTGACGGTGCCGGAACTGTCCGCGGTCCTGTGCGGGGTCAGCCGACCGATTCATTTCAGTGGCGTCACCACGATCGTGGCCAAGCTGTTCAACATGGTTCAGCCGGATGTGGCGGTGTTCGGCGAGAAGGACTGGCAGCAACTGGTCGTCATCCGCCGGATGGTGACCGACCTCGACTTTCCGGTCGAAATCGTCGGCGTGCCGACCGTACGCGAACCCGACGGACTGGCGCTGAGTTCGCGCAACGGTTATTTGTCGGCCGAGGAACGGGCGACGGCTCCAGCGCTGTACGCCACCTTGCGGGCGACGGCGGAGCACCTGCGGGCGGGTGAACGGGATTGCGCGATGCTGGAGGTGGCGGCGAAGACACATCTGGAAGCGGCGGGTTTCCGCCCAGACTACTTCGAGATCCGCTGCTCCGACACCTTGCAGAGACCGACTCCGGCGGATGTCGATTTGCGGATCTTCGCGGCGGCTTGGCTGGGCCGGGCTCGGCTGATCGACAATCTGGCAGTAGTGCTGGATTATAGTCATTCCGTATAATTTCCATAACACTTAATGATTTCGGCAAGAGCG
>ERZ795053.1590-NODE-1590-length-28741-cov-23.169177_pt1 | contig 28741 bp, 23 predicted proteins | sample MGYA00375137_ERZ795053 | MGnify/ENA primary metagenome ERZ795053 (study PRJEB30182, sample SAMN05720284) | activated sludge metagenome | isolation source: Anaerobic digester | place: Hong Kong | collected 2014-12-17 ...
CCGGTATGGACCGCTTGGCCTTGATAGTTCCGGCGCAATGCCGGGCTGTTCGCTTATTGAGTGACCCAAAGGAGAAACTATGCGCAGGTTACTTCCCGTATTGATGCTCTTATCGCTTCTATTGAGTTTGATGTCCTTCCCGGCGCTTGCCCAAGATGACCCAGGCGCCGACGCACAACCGCCTCAATCGAATGCATTTCTGCCCCTCATTGCTGACGGCGCCGATTCCGCAGAGGCGCAAGACGTCGCGGCCAACCCGGAGCAGGAGCCGGCCTCTGCACCGGCGACCCCGGAAGACACACCGCCGCCGCCAACCGGTGACTGGGGCAACAACAAGCACGGCAGAGTCTCGCCGGCCGAGCGCCAGGCCGCTGCAGCACGGGCTGCGGCGCTTGGGTTGGAGCCGGCAACGGTCACGGGTGAGGTGCCGGTTGGCGCGATGGGCGGATCGCCGCACTATTACGGGCCCTATCCAAACTATGCAAATAGCCCGCTGCCCGAGGTCACCGGTGCGATCACAGGCGGGATTCGCAAGTTCATGAGTTCACTACCGGGCTTGGGACCAACGGGCGCCAACAATCTAGGCCAATATATCCCGGTCGCAGTTGCCGACACGACCAGCTACCCCGGCTCCGACTACTATGAGCTGGCTATCGTCCAGTACCGGGAGCAGATGCATCCTGATCTGCCGGCCACTCTGTTGCGCGGCTATGTGCAACTCGAAACAGCCGAGAATGCCGGTGTCAGCAAGCATGTCGCACTGGTCAATGAAAGCATGGAAGGCGCGCCCACGCCGATTCTCATCGACGGCAATCCCGTTTATGCCGTGGACACTCCCCATTACCTGGGCCCGGCAATCTCGGCCACGAAAGACAGACCGGTGCGAATCCTATTCCGTAACCTGCTGCCGACTGGCCAGGACGGCGATCTATTTGTCCCGGTCGACACCACGGTCATGGGGTCAGGCATGGGGCCAGAGATGGGCGATGCGGCAGTCATGGACCCGCAGAACCCTGCGTGTGGCGAGTCGCCCAAGCCGCGTGGCTGTTACACGGAAAATCGTGCGGTGCTCCATCTGCATGGTGGCATCACGCCGTGGATCAGCGATGGCACACCGCATCAGTGGATTACTCCGGCCGGCGAGGATACGCCGTATCCGCGTGGGGTCAGCGTGCAAAATGTGCCGGATATGCCCGATCCCGGACCCGGCGCTGTCACGCTGTTTTACACCAACCAGCAAAGCGCGCGGCTACTCTGGTACCACGACCATGCCTGGGGCATCACGCGCCTGAATGTCTATGTTGGCGGTGCAGGACCTTACCTGCTCACGGACAATGCGGAGCAGAAGCTGAAGCAGGACGGTGTCGTGCCGGCGGACGAGATTCCGCTGGTGCTTCAGGACAAGACGTTTGTTCCGGATCCTGCTCAGCTCGCTACGGAAGATCCGACCTGGGACACGGCGCGATGGGGCGGCAAGGGTAATCTGTGGCTGCCGCATGTCTATGTGCCGGCCCAGAATCCGGGCGATGCGTCCGGTGTCAATGCCTTTGGGCGCTGGGCATATGGTCCCTGGTTCTGGCCGCCGACCATCAACCTGCAATACGGCCCCATGCCCAACCCCTATTATGACGCCGGCTGCAACCCGGATACCACCTGGTGCGAACCGCCGCAGATTCCGGGCGTGCCAAATCTCTCCATGGGCATGGAATCGTATCACGACACGCCAATGATCAATGGCGCCGCCTATCCGACCATGACGGTGGAGCCCAAGGCGTATCGGTTCCGCATTTTGAATGCCGCCAACGATCGCTTCTTCAATCTGTCGCTGTACAAGGCGGTCGACGCCAATGGCGCGCCGTGCGACCCAACCAACGTTGCGCCGGCGCCTGAGGCCAGCGGCGTTGCCTGCACCGAAGTCGCGCTGAATCCCGACGAGGTCAACGCGGCCCTGACCGATCCGGCTGGCTCCTTCCCCACGCCCAACACCACGCTCAGCACGCCCGGTCCCGACTGGATCCAGATCGGCACGGAGGGTGGTTTCTTGCCGGCACCGGCCGTGATTCCGCCGCAGCACATCACCTGGGTAACCGATCCGACCGTGTTCAATGCCGGCAATGTCGACCAGCATTCGTTGCTGCTCGGACCCGGTGAGCGCGCCGATGTCATCGTAGACTTCGCCAAGTTCGCCGGGCAGACGCTTATTCTTTACAACGATGCGCCGGCGGCGTTCCCCGCACGCGACCCACGCTACGATTACTACACCGGCAATGCCGATCTACGCACCAGTGGCGGCGCGCCATCCACGATTGCCGGCTACGGCCCAAACACGCGTACCATGATGCAGATCAAGGTGGCGGCTAGCGCGCCGGCCCCGGACTTCGATCTTGCCAAGCTCGAAGCGGCATTCGTCCATCATGCTGACGGCTCCGGCGTCTTTGAGTCGTCCCAGCACCCCATCATCGTCGGCCAGAGCCCTTATAACTCGGCCTATGGATCGTCGTTCCCATCGAACGGACCGCTGGCGGGCCTCGTGCAGATCTTCAACACGGCGTTGACCTTCAGCACGCTGTCGAATAATCAGTTGACCATGCCACTGGCGCCGAAGCAGATCCAGGATGAGATGGGCGAAGCCTTCGATCCCGAATACGGCCGCATGAGTGGCTTCCTGGGCGTCGAGGCGCCCAACGCCAACGCGCTGGCGCAGAACATGATCCTCTATCCCTATGTGAATCCGGCCAGCGAGATCGTCAACGCGCTCGATGTCCCGTTCGGCGTCGAAGCGCAACCGATCAGCACGACCGACGATGGCACGCAGATCTGGAAGATCACGCACAACGGAGTGGACACGCATCCGATCCACTTCCACCTGTTCGATGTCCAACTGATCAATCGCGTGGGGTGGGATGGAATCATCCGGCGGCCTGACGCGAACGAGTTGGGCTGGAAGGACACGGTGCGTGTCAGCCCGCTGGAAGATACAACGGTTGCCCTGCGCCCGATCATGCCCAAGGCGCCCTTCGGCCTTCCCGATAGCATCCGGCCGCTGAACCCGATGATGCCGCTGGGCGCAACGGGCGGGTTCAACAACGTGGATACCAACGGCAACCCCATCGTGCCGGGCATCGTGAACCAGATCGTGAACTTTGGCTGGGAGTACGTGTGGCACTGCCATATTCTCAGCCATGAAGAAATGGACATGATGCGGCCGATCATTCTGAACGCGCTGAAGAGCCTGCCGGCCAAGCCCAATCCGGTGACGGCCGATGCCTCGCTGCCGGCGCCCGGTCAATCGCAAGTCGCGCTCACATGGCAGGATCCAACGCCACCGATCCCTGCGAACTGGGGGAATCCCGCCAACGAGATCGGATTCAAGATCGAACGCTCGGCGAGCAGAGGTCCCTATACGCTGATCTACACGGCGGGCGCCAATCAGACCGCTTACGTGGATCGCACGGTCGGATCGGATACGACCTATCGCTACCGCGTCACGACCTTCAACGCGGCGGGCAGTGCGGTCTCCGATGCTGTGACCGTGCAGACGGGGGTGGATGTCAAGCCGCCGACGCCGAGCAACCTGGCGGCAACGGTGCAGAATGGCAATCAGCTACGCGTAACGTGGAATCGAACCTCCGGCGCGACCGCATACGTGCTCACCCGCACGGGCGGCAATACGGCCGTCCCGCCGGTGACCTTGAACGGCAACAACACCACCTCCTACACGGACAATCGCAGCATTGTGCTGGGCATGAGCTTCACGTACGAACTGGTGGCCGTGAACGGCAATGTCAATCCGCCGGTTCAATCCGATCCGGCCACGGTGACGATCGCGGTGCCCTTCCCTGTGCCGACCAATCTCCGGGTCACCAACCGCACCGTCAACAGCATTTCGCTCTCCTGGAATAACGTGCAGGCCGGTCAGCCCGTGCGCTACGAGATCTGGCGGAGTCTGAACGGCACAGATTGGGCGCCGGTAGCGCCGGCTGCATCGCTCTCGACCACCAACTTCACAGATACGGGGTTGACGACTGCCACCACCTATTGGTACCTGATCCGGGCATTCACGACCAGTTCGCCGCCCCTCGTCTCGGCATGGTCAAGCCCTGTGAATGCCAGAACGCGGTAAGCTTCGCGGGCACCAGGCGACACCTGCCGCCTGGTGCCCATAATGATCAAAGAGGAAGACGTCATATGCGCAAAGTTCGGTCTGCCTTACCGATTATTGCCCTTATCTTGGTTCTGATTCTGACGGCGGGGCCGCCCGTTTCCGCCGAGCCTTCTGTGCTGTCGCGGCCGATCGTGATCGGGCAAACCGGCGGGGTTACCAATGCCGTGGCGTATCACGACAGCTATCTCTTCTTCAACATCGGGCCACGGCTGGCTAGAGTCGAGGTGCCGGCTTCGGAACCGGAACATCCATTGATTCCACCGGTCTACAGCACCATCCTGCCTGGTATCCCGGAGGATATCAAGATCGCAAACGGCTACGTTTATCTTGCCCTTGGCACGGCCGGCATCGCCATCCTGGATTCCAGTACGATGCGGCTGGCCAGCTTTGAGGAACTCCCTGACAACGCGTTCGGCATCAACTTTGCCTTCGATCTCGCCATCACCGATCTCGCCGTGGACTCGCGCTATCTCTATGCGGCTGTCGGCAAAGCCGGCATCCTGGTCTATGATCTTGGGGCCGGCCATGACGGACTCACCTTCGTTCAGGCCAAAACCTTTCTCAATCCGGTTCGCAACATTACGGATGTTGAGATCCAACTGCCGGTGGCCCAGAATGGCTTCCGAAAGATCCTCTATGCGGCCGCAAACAACTATGCTGTCGACCCGGCGCCGCGCGGTGGCGTCATGCGCTTTGATGTGACGGATTCGCCTGTGCTCGGTGTCCCGGATGCGATTGCCGGGCAGATCGAGGTCAATGCGCTCGAGATAGCTCTCCCCAATGTCTTTGCTGCTGGCCAGACCAATTTCTATGTGCTCGACCCAGCTACGCTCAACGTCCGCAACGGCGACTTCCCACTCGCCAACCCGTCCATCGAGTTGACGTTGGGGCCGCAGGCGCGCATTGCGTACGTCACGAATCCGGCCGGGATCGATGTGCTCGACCTGAGCGCGCCGACGGCACCGGTTGCGTTGACGACGACACCCTTTGCCACACCAGGCGCGGCAATGAACGTGGCCGCAGCGTCATTTGCGGATGATGGCGATGTCTCTCTGTATGTGGCCGATTTCGATGCCGGGTTGAGTATTGTTCGCTCGCCGCATACGGCGCCCGGCGTGCTGGAGTTGATCGCGCCGAGCTATGTCGCGCCGTCGCTCTCGATCGTCAGGGCGGTGGCAGGAGACATGCTTCAGGCATTCGGCTTCGGCAACACAACCAAACTCTGGCGTGCCGACGGCAGCAGCCCGTCCAGCCTGCGCTTTGCCGGTTCCGGCGTTACGCCGCCGGTTGCAATCAACGCAATGGTCACCCACGACTCATGGCTGCTGGCCGCCGCTGGGACAGCGGGCCTGTTGCGCTATGCGCTGCGTCCAAATGCCGATCCCGCTGACCAGGAGACCTTTACAACGGGCGGCACTGCCATCGACTTGGCGATTTCGTGGCCAAATGCCGTGGTCGCTGACGGCGCGAATGGGCTCGTCGTGGTCAACATCGACGGCGATCTGCAACTGACAGGCGCTGCCGGTCCGCCGCAGTTCAACAGCAACTTTCAGAGTGTAGACGTTGCCGGGACCTACGCCTATGTGATCGACGCCAATGGCACGTTTCGCGTCTACGACCTGACCGATCCGAACGGCCCGATTGCGCTGGGCACGCTCGCACTCAAGGGGATGTTGGCAGTCGCCGTGCACGGGCACCACGCGTTCGTGGCTTGCGGTGAGGACGGTCTCCGCGTCATCGATGTGACCGACCCGAATGCGCCGGTATTTGTCGGCACTGAGTATTACGAGACCGCGGACCTTGCACAGAGTGTGGAAGTCTATGGCGACTTTCTCTATGTGGCCGTCAGCGGATCGGGTGTCCAGATGCTGGCAATCCAGCCCGACGGCCAACTATTCCCGGTGACCACGGTCGAAGTCCCCGGCAACACCCTGCGCGTTTCCATGGGTCGCGACGGCTACCTCTACACGGCATCGGAAAATGGCGGGTTGGCGATGATCCAGTTCGACGATTTCCGACTCTACTTCCCGATTGTCGGCCAGCACGCGCCAAGCAGACGCTATCTGCCGTTTATCGGACGCTAATTCGCTGGTGCCGGATACAGGGTCCGGGACTCGATCAATCAGCAGGAAAGCGGGGTCACAATGAGAGATTGCGACCCCGCTCCTTTTTGTCACGGCTTCTGCTACCGGCTGCGGATCGTATAGCCCAACCGGGCCTTGAGCAGCGACCGTGCCGGAATGTTCTGCCAAATCGCTAGCCCCGAGGCGATCACCGACTCCGCCCCTATCGTGACCCCGGGCTCGATGAAGATGCCCGTGCCAAAGCGCACGCGCTCGCCGATGTGCACGCGGCTGGATGTCACCACGCCCGGCCCGAAGCTGCAATGGCTGCCCAGCACGCAGTGGTGCTCGATGCTGCAATAGGCGCTGAGGAAGTTGTTGTCGCCCACCGTCGCACACGCGCCGAAGTGGCAGAAGGCCATCACCACGTTGCCCTCGCCCATGGCCACGTTCATGCCCACGACCGCGCTGGGATGGACGACGTTGGCGAAGGGGATGCCCGCCGCCTTCCACTCGGCAAAAATGCGCGCGCGGAAGGGGATGTTCGTGCTCACCGAGATCACTGCGGCGTGGATGTCGCCCGCCGCCAGCATTTCGGTCGCCCGTGCCCCATCGATCGCCCCGACCACCGGCACGCCGGCCACTGTCTTGCCGTGGATGGCGGCGTTGTCGTCCATGATCGCCACGGCCGCCTGCTGCGGAATCCGGCTCAGCGCATCGATGATCTGCACCGCACCGTTGCCGCCGCCGATGATGAGCAGCCGCTGGATGCGGTTGGCGGGGTAGCGGTCGTCGACGAGATCGCGGGGAACTTGTGAGTTGGTGGGGTGTTGGCGTATTGGGGGCTGTGCCGCCCCTCGCCCCTCGCCCCTCGCCCCTCCCTCCACAAACGCAAGGACGTCCGCCTCGGTGATGCGTTCGCCGCCGGCCGGGACTTGCGCCAGATCGATGCCGTGGCGCTGGGCGAGCAGTTCGGCCTTCTTGGTCGCCGCCTTTGCGCCGGCGGCCGAGTCGGGCTGTGCGTGCGTGGGCGCGGCCTGCTGCGCGGCCAGCCATGCCTGTGCCGCCTCGATGGACGCCGCGGCCGGGCTGAGCGCCGCGATCACGCCGCCGACCGCCACTTCCTCGCCCGCCGCGACCAACGGGTAGAGATGGCCGGCCTGCGGCGCCTCGATGTCGAAGACGCTCTTTGTCGTCTCCGCCGCCGCCACGGTCTCGCCGGCGTTGACGCGGTCGCCCGCCGCCTTTGCCCACTCGACGAGGATTGCCGTCACATCGTTCGGCCCCGACTGGGGAAGGTAAATGGGTGTGAACTCAGTCATAGAGAACTCTTGGTTAGCAACTCGAAAATCGCCGCTTCGATGGAAGCCGTCGACGGCAGCACCGTATCTTCCAGCGCTTTGGCTGCAGGGATCACCATCGGCGCGGCGCCGAGACGCGCAACCGGCGCCAGCAGGCGATCGCCGGCCAGCGCGCTGATCTGGGCAGCGACCTCGGCGCCCCAGCCAAAGGCGACCGGGCTCTCCTCCACCACAAGCACGCGCCCGCTCTGCCGCGCCGCCGCGACGAGCGGGGCCGCGTCCAGCGGGCTGATGCATGCGGGCAGGCACGCCAGCAGCCGGATCTCCTCGTCCGCCAGGCGTTCCAGCAGCGGGACCAGCAGCCGGCTCATACCGCCGTAGGCGATCACCGTCACGTCAGGTGACTCGCCGGCGCCATAGTTACGCAGCGTCACGACCGGGTAGCCGTGGCTGTCGGGCGCCTCCTCCCGCGTGATCGTCGCATTGCCGCGCTCCAGCCGCAGCGGGTAGAGCAGCTTGTTCTCCACGAAGATGACCGGCTCCGGGTCGGCCACGGCCTGCTGCAAGAGCGCGCCGGCATCGTGGGCGTGCGACGCGGCCACCAGCTTGAGATGCGGGATGCCGAAAAAGAGCCGTTCGAGCGACTGGCTGTGCGTGGGGCCGTAGCCGCGTCCGCCACCCATGGGCGTGCGGATCACCAGCGGCACGCTCACCTGGCCGTTGTACATGGCCGGGTACTTGGCCGCGTGGTTGACGATTTGGTCGGCGGCCAGCGTCACGAAGTCGCCGAACATGATCTCGGCGATGGGATGCAGGCCGCGCAGGGCCATACCGACGCTCATGCCCACGATGGACGCCTCGCAGATCGGCGTGGTGAGGACGCGATCGGGGAAGCGCGTCGACAGACCCTGCATCACCTTGAACGCACCGCCGTAGGGATCGAGGATGTCCTCGCCGAGCACGACGGCCGCGGGATCGTGGTCGAGGATGGCGTGGAGCGTAGTGCGCAGGCTTTCGAGGTAGGAGATTGGAGATTGGAGATTGGAGACGGGAGATTGGAGATTGGAGAGTACGAGATTGGGCGATTGCGATTCTCCAATCTCCAATCTCCAATCTCCCAATCTCTTCATCCCTGCCGCCCGAAACTCGTCAACCGCCTGCGGTTCATCCGCCAGCGCCTTTTCGACGGCGGCCTGGATGCGCGTCTCGATGGCGGCGTTGATCTCGTCGCGCCGTTGTGCATCCAGCGTTGCCGCCAGCAGCGTCAGCGGGTCGCGCGCCCATTGGCGCTCCAACTCTTCGGGCGAACGCGTGTCGTCGCCCTTGCTGTGCGGGGCAAGGCGATAGGTGTGCAAGGTCAAGAAGTAGGGCCGGCTGTTGGCGCGTACGAAGTCGACGGCGCGACTGGCTGCTTCGTATACGGCGAACACGTCGTCGGCCTCCAGTTCCGCGCCCTCGATGCCGAACGCAGCGGCCCGGCCGGCCAGATCGCCGGCGTGTTCCTGCGAGCGGTGGGTGCTTTGCGCGTACTGGTTGTCCTCCAGCACGAAGAGCAGCGGCAGCGACCAGAGCGAGGCCAGGTTCATGCTCTCGTAGACGACGCCCTGCCCCATGGTGCCGTCGCCCAGGAAGACAACCACGATGGCGCCGCTCTGCTTGAGTTTCTCGGCCAGCGCCGCGCCGGCCGCGTTGGGGACGATGCCACCCTGCACGCCGTTGGTGTAGAGGTTGCGTACATGCAGGTGCTGCGTGCCGCCGACGCCACCGACGATGCCGCCGGCGCGCCCGAGCAACTCGGCCACCAGCCCATCGACCTCGTCGCTATAGGCGAGAAAGTGGCCGTGTGCGCGATGGCTGGAGAAGATGACATCGCGCGCACGATCCAATGCGTTGACCACGCCGGCCGCACACGCCTCCTGCCCGATGGACGTGTGCACCGTGCCGGCCATGAGCCCGCGCGCGTAGAGGTCGAAGAAGGTCTGCTCCGTGCGCCGGATCAACCGCATCTGCGCGTAGAAGCGTTCGCGCTGCTCCATCTAGTCCTCGTACACGCGCCAGCCAAGCTCTACGGGATCCATGCCGGCGATGGAGTCGAGCTTCAGCCGCACGTATTTACCACGTGCGGTGACCGCCACGCTGCCGTCGGGCAGGTAGAGTTCGCCGGTTCCCTCGAAGATGCGGTGGCTGTCGCGCGAGATGCGCCCGCGCGCCTCCAGTTCGACGCCCAGCGGCACCGGCTTGTGAAAGCGCACGTTCAGCTCGGCGGTGACGCCCCACGTTTGCGGCTCCTCGCCCTCGCCGATGTTGACGGCACGGCCAATGGTCTCGTCGAGGATGCCGGTGATCACGCCGCCGTGCATGCGGCCGGGGTAGCCCTGGTGCTGCTCCTGGCCGGTGAAGCGGGCGACGATCTCGTAGCCGTCGCCATCGGTCTGTGCTTCATAGAATCGGACATGCACGCCGGCGCCATTCTTGACGCCGCAGATAAAGCAGAAATAGCTGTTCGGCTGTTTGTTCATCGCTCTTCGGACCGATCTGTCGCCGGCGGTGGCTCCACCGAGAGCGCCGAAATCTCCGCACGCCAGGCCGGCGTCATCTCGACATCGGCGGCGGCGAGCGACGCATCCAACTGCTCCAGGTTGCGCGCGCCGATGATGGGCGCGGTCACGGCCGGGTGGCTCATCACCCACGCCACGGCCAGCGTCGCCGGGTGGATGCCGCGTGCATTGGCGTAGTCGGTGAAGCGCTCGGCCACCGCGTAGTGAAGATCGGCGCCGTAGCGTTTCTGGTACATGGCGTTCTCCACCAGGCGCCCCGCGGCCGGGCGTTGGCTGGTGCCGTACTTGCCGGTCAGCAAGCCGCCGCCCAGCGGGCTGTATGGGATCACGCCGATCTGCTCCTCTTGCGCCAACGGTAGCAACTCCACTTCAGCCTGGCGCTTGGTGAGGTTGTACATCGGCTGCATGACGGCGAAGTGTGCCCAGCCGTTGAGCGTCGACAGCCCCAGCGACTTGGCAATCTGCCACGCCGCCCAGTTACTCACCGCCGGGTAGAGGATCTTGCCCTGTTGTACTAGCGTGTCGAGCGCAGCCAGCGTCTCCTCCATGGGCGTGCCGGCATCGAAGCGGTGGCAGAAGTAGACATCGATGCGGTCGGTGCCCAGCCGGCGCAGGCTCTCCTCGACCTCGCGCAGGATGTGGCGGCGGTTGAGCCCTTCGCCGTTGAGGCCGTCACGCATGCGAAAGCCGACCTTGCTCGTGATGACCAGTTCGTCGCGGTGGCCGGCCATGAACTTGCCCAGCAACTCCTCGGCGCGGCCGCGTCCGTAGACATTGGCGCAGTCGAAGAAGTTGATGCCGGCGTCGCGGCAGCGGCCGTACATGGCTGCCGAGGTCGTCTCATCAGCGTCGCCGCCAAAGGACATGGTGCCGAAGCAGAGACTGGAGACGGTGACGCCGGTGTGCCCGAGCAGGCGATAATTCATGGGATAAAGCTCCTTCGCTGGGGCGACAGGCAGTGTTGTCGCCGGGACGAAAACGATACTACATGCCGTCGGTCGATCTGTGCCGATCGGCTAGCCGTCCGCCAGCAGCAGCGCACCGATGGCCGTTGCGTAGCCGGGACGGTCGACGACTTTGAGTTCGGCCGCATAGTACTGGCCGACCAGCCCGACGACTTCCCGAAAGGTGGACATGTCCACCATGTGGCCGGTGAGCACGACCTGCTCGCAGCCCTGCGCCCGTGCCGCGTTGATGGTGATCAGCGCGATGGTCTGGGCAATGAGGTTGACGAGCGCAGCGGCCAGATCCTCGCGGCTGACCTCGCCGTGGAAGCTGCGCCGGCCCAGCCGCCCGAAGTTGACGGCGGTGGCGTCGGCCGGCAGCGAGCCGATGGGGCCGGTAATCACATCGGCCAGGCTCAGGTCGGCGCCGTTGCGGTCGCCCTGCGCCGCCAATGCTTCGATTTCGAGCGGGTCCATCGTGCCCAGGATCAGCCGGGCCAGGCCGAGCATGGTGCCGCCGCCGACTGCGCTGCCCGACACGTGGGCATAGCTATCGCCCTGCGCCTTGATCAGCGCCGTGCCGGAGCCGCAACTCGCCACCATCAGCGACGTATCGCGCGCGTCGCCCTCCAGGCCGAGCAGCGCCTGCCCGCCGCGGCCGATGGCCTGCACCTCGTTGATCTTGACGACCTGCGTATCGCCGATCGCGTCCGGCAGCACGCGGTGGCGGCCGCCCGTGACTGCCAGCCGCGCCAGGTCGTCGAGATCGACATCGCGCGTCGCCAGCAATTCGCGCACGCTGGCCGGGTCGGGGTCGCGCGCGTACGGTTGGCTCCACGTGATGAGGTCTCCCCCGCGCCGGACGACGACGTCGGTGTTGCTGATGCCGAAATCGATGGCGGCGGCAAGATCTGGCTGGTGGGTCATGGTAGCAGGCGTCCTGGTTTGATGTGCGGATGCGAGTTGCTTTGGCGAGACGCGCCGGCAGCGCGCTGCCACGAAATTTCCGGTGCCATCGTATCACAGGTGCGCCCGCCCACGGGAAGTGCAAGCCCTGTGATGCCGGGGACGCGCCCTGAGCCACCGGCAACGACTGAAGTCGTCACTACGGCTCGAATCGCGCTCCCCTGACTTTCGTGCCCGCACGAAAACCGCAAGACATTTGCAAGGTATCATCCGCCAGTGGGATCTCCACTTCTGGTATACTGCGAACGTAGCCAACGATGAAATCCGCACGCAACATTGGGGAGCCTGATACGGCACAGCACATGGCACGCCATGCCCGCGGCAGCCGCCCGACGATCGGCGTTCTGGCGGGCTGGCAATTCTACTGGACGGCAACGCCGCTCAGCTATCTCGACCCCCTCTACCGCGGCATTCGCCAGGCCGCAGCGCACCACGGCTGCAACTTGATGCTCGGCTGCGGCATGGGGTCGTCGGCCGCGGCCAGCGATCCCATGCGCCCGGCGTGGCCCGCGCCGTCGGCGGAGGCCGATTTCGTGCCCATCGGCCCGTGGAACACCGACGGGCTGATCGTCGTCAATCCGCTCCATTCGGCCGAACGCTCGCGCTACATGGAGGAGGTGCGCGCCGCAGGCCATCCCGTGGTCTTTGTCGGCTCCGGCGAGAACGGCCCGGCCATCGTGGCCGACAATGCCGGCGGCATCCACGCCGCAGTGCGCCACCTGGTCGAGCACGGCCATCGTGCGATCGCCTTTGTGGCGGGCAGTCCGAATGACATGGCCGGCGACACCGGCGCGCGACTGGACGCCTTCACGGCCGCGTTACGCGCGTTCGACCTGCCGATAGAGAGGCGGCACATCGCCTATGGCCATCACACCTTTGCCGGCGGACAGGCAGCCATGCAGCAGATCATGGCCGCGCAGGCGCCCTTCACGGCTGTGATTGCCAGCAACGACGAGTCGGCCCTGGGCGCGATGCAGGCGTTGCGCGCGGCCGGTCGCGCCATTCCTGGCGATGTCGCGCTCATTGGCTTCGACGACCGGCCGGAGAGCGCGGTGCAATCGCCGCCGCTGAGCAGCGTGCATCTGCCGCTCTTCCAGATGGGCGCACAGGCGGTCGACTTCTTGTTGCGCCAGATCGACGGCGAGGCGGAACTGCCGCAAGCGGTGAAGGTCGGCACGCGGCTCATTCCCCGCGCGTCGTGCGGCTGCGCCGGCGGGGGCCGATTGCTGCCGGCGAACGCTACACAGCCCGTTCATGCCGCACCGGGCGACCGCGAGACCGGCGCGGAATCTATTGCCCGGGCGATGAGCACGGCCGTTCTGACCGAGGCACATGCGCTCAACGCACAGGATGTGCTCGAATTCTGCCGGCTGCTACAGGCGGCTCTGGCATCAGCCCTGACGCATGACGACGAGACGCCCTGGGATGCGGCGCTCGACACGCTGCTGGAGCGGACGGAAGGAGCCGGCGACGATGCGCAGATCTGGCAGGCGGCGATTGCGACCCTGGCGGATGCGCCGGCGTCGTGGCTGCCGGACGCGCCGACGGCGACGCAGGAGCGGCGGGCGGCTGCGCTGCTCAATGGCGCCCGCGTGCGGATCGGCGAGGCCATGCGGCGCCAACACCGCCACTTCGTCGTCGGCGAGCGTTGGACCATGGATCGCATCGGCCTGCTGACGGCCAATCTCTTGACCGCACGCAATGAGGAGCAGGTTTTCCGGATGCTGGCCGAGCACCTGCCCGCCATGGCGATTCACGATGCGTGGATCGCCGAATTCGACCCGCCCGGCGACAGTGCGCTGCCCGTGCCCGCGCAGAGTACGCTGCGCTCGCTCACCGCACCCGCGTCGACGAGCCGGCGTTTTGCGACCAAGGACTTCCCGCCACCGGCCCTCTTCTCGCCCGACGAACCGTTCAGCCTGGCGCTGCTGCCGCTGGTCGGCCCGCGCGGCCAGCACGGCTACGTGGCCTTTGACAGCGCGCACTTGATGCTCTACGGCGCGATCGTGCAGCAGATGGCCGCGGCGCTCAACTCGGCGCAACTCTACCGCGAGGCGACCGAAGGGCGGCGTCTGGCCGAAGAGGCCAACCAGATGAAGAGCCGCTTTCTCTCTACGGTCAGCCATGAGCTGCGTACGCCGCTGAACCTGATCGTGGGGACGAGCGGAATCCTGCTCCAGGAGAGCGACGAGCGCGACACGCCCCTGCCCGACCAGATGCAGCGCGACATCGCGCGGATCTACGGCAGCGCACAGCACCTGACCGGGCTGATCGGCGACGTCCTCGACCTGGCGAGCAGCGATGCCGGCGAGTTGCGCCTCGTCGAGGAGACCGTGGATCTCAGCCAGGTGCTGCGTATGGTCGAGGAGACGGGGCGCCGGCTTGCCGCCGAAAAGGGGCTGGAGTGGCGGGCCGAATTTCCTGCGGCCGGCGCCTGGGTACGCGGCGACCGGACGCGGCTGCGCCAGATCGGGCTGAACCTGGTCAGCAACGCCGTGAAGTTCACGGCACGCGGTGCGGTGACCCTGCGCGTGGAAAGCTCAGCCGGCACGGTGACGGTCGCCGTGGAAGATACCGGCATCGGCATTCCGCCTGACGAGCAACGGGCGATCTTCGATGAGTTCCGCCGTACGGAGCGCAGCATCACCCGGGGATACGGCGGGCTCGGCCTGGGACTGGCGATTGTCCGCCGCCTGGTCGAGTTGCACGGCGGCACGATCGGGCTGTATTCCAGCGGCATCGAGGGCGAGGGCACGACGGTGCACTTCACGCTGCCAACCGTCGCGGCGCCGATGAAGGCTGCCCCGCCGCCCGTGAATCCGCCTGCGCCCGAACGGGTGGTGTTGGTGCTGGGCGTCGAGCGCCGCGCGCCGGAACGGCTGGCCGCACACCTGAACCGCCGCGGCTTTGACGTGCAGGCTGCGCGCCCGGACGTGCCGGAAGATTGGCTGTCGCAACTGGCCGCCGGCCGCTTCAGCGCAGTCATCCTCAATATCGGTGATGCGGAGGATGCGGGCTGGCGCGCGCTGACGAAGATCAAGGAGAATCCGGCGACGCAGGATCTGCCGGTGCTCTTCTACACGGCGGCGCCCCAGGGCAGCGCCGTGCTGGAACTCGACTACCTGACCAAGCCGATCGAGGTCGCCGACCTGACGCGCGCGCTCGATCAGCGCTGGTTGGCCGCCGACAGCGAGAGGCCGGGCCGTGTCATCCTGGTCGTCGACGACGATGCGGAGACGTTGGAGATGCACGCCCGCATCGTCGAGGCGCATTCGCGGTCGAACCGCGTCATTCGGGCGCGCAACGGACGCGAGGCATTGGCGATCCTCCAGCGCGTGCCGGTGGACCTGGTGCTGCTCGATCTGATGATGCCGGAGATGGACGGCTTTGGCGTGCTTGCCGCGATGCACGGCGAACCGGCGACGCGCGACATTCCGGTGGTGGTGGTGACCGGCCGAACGCTGACGGCGGCGGAGATGGAGCGGCTCAACCGCGGGGTGGTGTCGGTGCTGGGCAAGGGGCTGTACAGCCTGGAGGAGACGCTGGCGCACCTGGACGCCGCCCTGGAGCGCCAGCGCAAGCTCAGCAGCGATGCGCAGCGCCTGGTGCGGCTGGCCATGGCGTACCTGCACGAGCATTACGCCGAGCCGTTGACGCGCGCCGACATCGCGCGGCACGTCGGGCTGGACGAGGACTATCTCACCTATTGCTTCCGCCAGGAGCTGGGCGTCACCCCGATTGCCTATCTCAACCGCTACCGGGTGAACCAGGCCAAGAGCCTGCTGACGCAAACCGACAAGAGCGTCACCTTCATCGCACAGGAAGTGGGCTTCACCGACAGCCGCTACTTCAGCCGCATCTTCCGCCGCGAGGTGGGCGTTTCACCCGACGCCTTCCGGCGCGCCTAGCGCTTCATCGCAGCGTCGAGGCGTTCAGTCCGTCTCGAAGCCGATCTCGAACATGCTCTCCAGGTCGTGACGTGAGAAGACCTTGAACGCGATGAGCGTCTCGGAATCGACGATGCCGTCGACTTGCAGCATCTCGCTGGTCACCAGGTCGGCCAGCGTGTTGTTGTCGCGAACGCGCAGGATGGCGACGAGATCATATTGGCCGGCGACCGAGAAAACCTCGGAGATACCCTCGACACCGGCCAGGGTTTCGGCCACCGAGTTGATCGTGTTGCGCTTGCATTTGAGTAGAACGACAGCGGAAACCATGCTCTCCCTCCCAGGGACTTTGGGCGTGCCGCCGGTGCTGGAACGCGGATTGGGCGGATGCACGCGGATCGATTTGTGCAGACTGTGTGCGATGCAGATTATGCCGATTTCCGGCCACGCTACGTGACGACGGGACGGTGGCTCGAGTAGCGGGCGAAGATCCGGTCGTCGACAACACGGCGCAGGCGCTCGACGGCTTCGTGCAATTCCTCGAATGTCGTGTAGAGCGGCGCAATGCCAAGGCGAATGTTATCAGGCGCGCGAAAATCGGGCAATACGTTCAATTCGCGGATCAGCGCCTGATTGATGCGCCAGCCCTCGGCGTGGCCCAGCGACACGTGCGACCCGCGGCGCGTGGCGTCGAGCGGTGACTTGAGCGTGTAGCCGCGCGGCTGCAAGATCTCTTCCCACAGCGCGATCATGTACTCGGTCTGTTGGACCGACTTGGCGCGCAACGCATCCATGCCGGCCTCCAGCAGCAGGTCGACGCCCGGCTCGATGAGCGCCAGCGACAGCACGGGCGGCGTGCCGGTCAGGAAATGGCGGATACCCGGCTCAGGAGCGTACGCCAGCGCAAAGTCGAAGGGCGCGTGCTGACCCATCCAGCCGCTGAGCGGGTTGGCCAGCGCCTCCTGCAACGCACGGCGCACGAAGAGAAAGGCCGGCGCGCCCGGCCCGCCGTTGAGATACTTGTAGGTGCAGCCGATGGCCAGGTCCGCGCCGGCGCCATCCAGGTCTACGGGTACACTGCCGGCCGAGTGGCTCAGATCCCACAGCACCAGCGCGCCCACGGCGTGCGCCGCCGCGGTGACGGCTGCCATGTCGTAGACGTAGCCGCTCTTGAAGACAGCGTGCGACAACACCACCAGCGCCACGCGCTCGTCGAGGCGCGCCAGCAGCGCGTCGACCGGGCCGTGGATGCCGTCAGGCGACGGGACGATCTCGAGCACGTGGCCGCTGCCCAGCGTTGCGACCGCGCCCTGCAAAATGTAGACGTCCGACGGGAAGTTGAGGTCGTCGGTGAGGATGCGCGTACGACCGGGCTGGTGGCGCAGGGCAGCCACGACCAGCTTGAAGAGATTCACGGAAGTCGAATCGGCCACGATGACCTCACCGTCTTCCGCACCCAGGAGGTACGCCAGCTTGTCGCCGATGCGCGCGGGGAGGTCGAACCAGCCTTCGTTCCAACTGCGGATGAGCCGCCGTCCCCACTGGCCCGCTACGATCTCGCCGGCCAGCGCCTGGCTGGCAAGCGGCAGGCGCCCCAGCGAATTGCCGTCGAGATAGACGAGGTCGGGTTCGTCGAAGGCAAAGCGGCTGCGGAAATGGGCCAGCGCATCCTGGCTGTCGAGCGAACGGGCGTAGGCACTGCTGTACGGTGACGTCATCGGTAACCCCTGCAAGGTGAACGGATTGTGCGGGCCGCCTCTCCCTGCCCGAACGGGCGGCTGTGCGATCCTCAATCGCATGTGTTCGGCGGCTGCCGGGCTGTGATAGACTGGAGGGCGCGCCGCCGATACGGTGCATTGTATTTTGCGCCGGCGGATGGCACAAAGACCGCACAGCCACGATGGGACGGCGGCGCGCAAGAGCAGCAAATCAACGGGAGTCAACCATGATTATCGAACTCAACGGGGTGCGCCCCACTATCGCCGAAGACGCGTACATCGCGCCGACGGCCGTCGTGATCGGCAACGTCACCGTCAAGGCCGGCGCCAACATCTGGTTTGGCGCGGTGCTGCGCGGGGACACGGGCGCCATCGTCATCGGCGAGCGCACGAGCGTGCAGGACAATGTTGTGATCCACGTCAACGAGCACGAGGATACCATCATCGGCGACGACGTGCTGCTCGGCCACGGCGCGGTGCTGGAGGGCTGCACCATCGGCGACGGCGCACTCATCGGCATGGGCGCGGTCGTGCTGAGCGGGGCCAGCGTCGGCAAGCAGACGCTGGTGGCGGCGGGCACCGTTGTGCGCGAGAACAGCCGCCTGCCGGAAGCGGTGCTCGTCACCGGCGTGCCGGGTGCGGTGCGCGGATCGCTCAGCGCGGCGCAGACCGACCGCCTGGGCGAAGGGCCGGCGCACTACCAGCGCATGGCCGAACTCTACCGCACGCAGGCACGCGTCGTGAGTTGACCGATTTGTTATCCAGTTGTAACTCTGCCCGGTTACACTCGATGCAGTCCAAACGCACGGCGATTTAGTTACCAAAAGGATGGTGCTCCATGATGGACTGGACGAAGCAGATGGAAGAAATGACTCAGAATATGACAAAGGGCTGGACTGATGTCCAGAAGCAGATGGTCGATGCGCAGAAGCAGATGTGGTCGTCATTCAGCGGCGCTGCCGAGCAGATGACGGGTGGCCAGGTCGAGACCATGTGGCGCCAGACGCTCACCAACTGGCAGCAGATGGTCGACAAGTCGCTGGAGACGCAGGCCGACGTAATGGCCACGTGGATGGAGAACTTGCAGTCGGCCGGTATGCCGGAACCCATGGCCGCCTGGGCCGAGCAGATGGGTGCGATCACCAAGAACTGGACGACGGCCCAACAGCAGATGTGGGACAACTGGTTCCAGATGGTCGGCAAGATGGAGCCGACCATGGATACGGCGAGCATGAATGCCGCGGCCGAGACGATGATGAAGCAGTGGCAGGAAATGACGCAGAACATGCTCCAGACCCAGCAGGAGTGGCTGAAGAACTGGGGCAAGATGTTCGGCCAGGCCAGATAATTCTCTCCCGCAGGGGCAGGTGGCGCGTGTGCCGTCTGCCTCTTCTTTTTCCCGTGCGGAGATTCTCATGAATGCAAACCACGCAAGCGGCGCGCCGGGTAATCCGTGGCTGGAAGCCCAGAACCTGTGGATCGACTCGTGGCGCCAGATGATGGACGCCGCCGCGTCTCCCGCCGCCGCGACGGCGAACCCGTTCCTGCCCGGCATGATGGGCCAGTGGCAGGAAGCCGTGCAGCGCTCGCTGGGCGGCATGAACGACTACACCGCCTCGACCGCGCAGGCCGTCAGCCGGCAGATGCTCGTCGCGCAGGAGCAGATGCTGCGCATGATGCAGATGGCGACCGATGCCTGGCAGCGGCTGGCTGCATCGGGCAACGACCCGGCCAACTGGCAGGCCGACCTGAACGATATCGCCGAACAGATGCGCCAGCAGATGATGGACAGCTATGTGGCCTCCATGCAGGGCGGCGGCGAAGCGGCGCAACTCTACCAGGCGTACCTGGCCGAGATGGCGACGCTGGCGGCGCCGTGGCAGGCGGCCATGACGCAGATGCCGGCGTGGCGCCCCGGTGCAGAGGGTTGGAGCGCCGGCGTGGCCCAGGCCATGGACGCCAATCTCAAGGCGTTCGACCAATCCTTCGGCCGCTTCCTGACCAGTCCGACGCTGGGTCTCTACCGCAACTCCATCGGCCAGGTGAACCAGGGCTTCAAGCTCTGGCTGGAGGCACGCACGCTGGAGGTGGAGTACCAGACTGTCGTCAGCGGGGCGTGGGCCAAGGCATTCCAGGCGATGATGACGAAGCTGGTCGCGCTCGTGCAGGAAGGCAAGCCCGTGCAGAGCGTGCGCGAACTGACCGACATCTGGGTCGAGGTGGCGGACAAGGAGTTCTTTGCCCTGTTCCACTCCGACGAGTTCGCCGCGCTGCAAGGACGCTATCTCAACAGCAGCATGGCGCTCAAGCGCGCCCAGCGCGACCTGCTCGAGAACTGGCTGCGCGCCAACGATCTGCCGACGCGCAGCGACCTGGACGAGGCGTATCACGAGATCTACACCCTGCGCAAGGAAGTCAAAGCGCTCAAAAAGACGCTCAACCAGATGAGTGGCGGGCCGCGTGAGGAAGCGCCGGCCGGCGCATCCGCAGAGACCGCGCCCGTGAAGAAACCGCGTGCGACCAAGAAGAGCGCCAAGGCTGTGGCCGCGGCAGAGGAGAAACCGTCGAAGAGCAAGCGCAAGGCCGGCAAGGGCGAGAAGGAGAAGAAGTGATGGCGGCGGCAAACGTACCACCAACCGTCAACGATCTCATGGAGGAACTGGCCGGTATCAATCGCAAGGTTCTGGCCGGGCTGGAGAATCTCAGCCACCTGCACGAAGATGACATCCAGTTCGGCACCACGCCCAAGGACGAGATCTACCGCGAAGACAAGATCGTCCTCTATCGCTACCGTCCCGTGGTGGAGAAGCCTTTCGGCGTACCGCTGCTGATCAGCTATGCGCTGGTCAACCGCCCGTACATGGTTGACTTGCAGGAAGATCGCTCGCTGGTGCGTAACCTGCTCAAGCTGGGCATTGACGTTTATCTGATCGACTGGGGCTACCCCGGCCCGACCGAGCGCTGGCTGACGCTGGAAGATTACATCGATGGCTACCTGGACAACTGCGTCGACGCCATTCGCACCCGGCACGGCATCGATCAGATCAACCTGCTGGGGATCTGTCAGGGGGGCGTCTTCTCGCTCTGCTACGCCGCCACGCACCCGGAAAAGATCAAGAACCTGATTACCATGGTGGCGCCGGTCGATTTTCACGTCAAGGGCACGGCGGGCTGTGGGCTGCTCAACTCCTGGTGCCAGAGCATGGACCCCGATCTCATGGTCGACGCCTTCGGCAACGTGCCGGGCGATTTCATGAACTTCGGCTATCTCATGCTGCGTCCCTTCCAGCTCAACGTGGGCAAGTATGTGAACATGCTCGACGTGCTGGAAGATGAGGCCAAGCTGCTCAACTTCCTGCGCATGGAGAAGTGGATCTTCGACAGCCCCGACCAGGCGGGCGAGGCATGGCGCCGCTTTATCAAGGAGTTCTACCAGAAGAACGCGCTGATCAACGGCACGTTCGAACTGGGCGGCCGGCGCGTCGATCTGGAGCAGATCCGGATGCCGGTGCTGAACCTCTACGCCGAGGAAGATCACCTGGTGCCGCCGGCCTCGTCGATTGCGCTCGAGCGTCACGTGGGCACTGCCGACTATACCGTGCGCGGCTTCCCGGCCGGTCACATCGGCATGTATGTCAGCGGCAAGGTGCAGCGCGATCTGCCGCCCACCATCGCCGACTGGCTCAAGGCACGCGCATAAGCAGGCAAAGGCATTCAGCCGACGCGGCAGGAACCTTCCCTTCCTGCCGCGTTTTTGCTGGGGGCAACCGGCGCATTTTGACGCAACTTGCATTCTGCCCAGCATCTGATATTCTCTCCCCACTCTCCATTCGTACGTTGTCAACCAAAGGAGGAACCACCCTATGGACCATTTTGGTCTGAAAGATCGCGTCATGTTTGTGACGGGCGGCAATCGCGGCATCGGCGCGGCGATCGTCGAGGTGCTCAACAAGACCGGCGCGCGTGTCGTCTATACCTACCGCAACGAACCAGGCCCGCAGGCAGAGCTTGCCTTCCGCGCCGACGTGACCGATCCTGCTTCCATGGATGAGGCGATCGATCGCACCGAGAACGAAGTCGGCCCGATCTACGGCGTCGTGCTCAACGCCGGCATCACCAAGGACAACCTTTTCCCGCGCATTTCGGTGGAGGATTGGTACGCCGTCATCGACACCAACCTCAACGGCATCTTCAACACGCTGCGCCCCATCGTGCCCAGGCTCTACGATCGCGGTTCCGGGTCGCTGGTCTTCATCAGCTCCGTGGTGGGCGAGCAGGGGAATATCGGCCAGGCGAACTACGCCGCCTCTAAGTCGGCGGTCATCGGCCTGGCCAAGACGCTGGGGCTGGAAGGCGCGCGCTATGGCGTGCGCTCGAACGTGGTGGCGCCGGGCTTCACCTCGACCGATATGGTCAAGGCCATCCCGGAGAAGGTGCAGGAGCGCATCCTGCAGAAGATCCCGCTGCGCCGCTTTGCCGACCCGGAGGAAGTCGCCTGGGCCGTCGCCTTCATGATGTCGCCGCTCATGGCCGGCTACATCACGGGCGATGTGCTCAGCGTCAACGGCGGGCAGTATACCTAGGATGAGCACCCCCCAAGACGCCGTCTCCGCCTGGTTCCAGATGATGGCGGAAGCCATGCGCGGCGCGACGGAGGCACAGGCGGCCATGCTTGCCTTTGCCCAGGCGCGCACGCCGGAGGATGTCGCCCAGTGGATGGCGCGCTATCTGCCCGATGCTGTGGCAGGGCAGCCGGCCGGCGCTTACTCGCCGGAGACGTGGTGGCGATTGACGGGCTTCGTGCCGCGCATTCGCTATCTGGAGCAGCTCGAACGCAACGAGCTGTTGCGCCAGCGGCTGGATGAGGCAGAGGCTACGATCGCCCGTTTGCGCGCGCAACTGGGCGCGACCGGGCAGGCAGCCGCGCAGGTGCAGGATGTCACCGCGGCGTGGCAGGGAATCTTTGCGGAGATGCTCAAGGCGCAAACTGATTGGCTGCACGCGTGGAATGCGGCGCAGGCTGGTGGCGCCGGAGACGCTGTGGGCGAACCCGCTCCATAGCCGGCGGCCGATGGCACAAAAAAAGCGGCGTGGCGGATCATCCGCCACGCCGCTTTCGTTTGTCGCTATGCGGTTATTTTTCCTCGACCATGGCCATCGGCACATTCGCCTCGACCAGGCGCTGCTCCAGCTTTTCACTGTCGCCGAAGAAGGCCCGGGCGTAGGTCTTGCCGTCGTAGTCGCCGGTGAAAAGCCAGCGCTTGACGTAGTTCATGTAGACCAGCATGCCGGTGTTGATATCGTGGCAGGTGTTGCCCTCGTAGATGGTCGTCCAGCCGCCGCCTTCCTCGATCTCGACCGAGTGCGGACCGGAGCAGAAGACCTCGACACCCTCGCCATTGCCCAGCGGGAAGACGCCGACAGCATCGCCGGGATTGGCGCCCATCCAATAGCTGTAGAGGAAGTTCTGTTCGGCTTCGCCCGTGCGCTCCTCGCCTGTCTTCTGGTTCACCTCGAAGGTCCAGGCGTCGGTGGAGAAGCACGAGTCATCCCACGTCACCGTGTGCTCGACGGGCAGGAAGTCGCCGCTCGGCTGCCGGTTGACGACCGCATCGACCTCGGCCTCACAGCTCTTGATCTGGCAGCGGTCAGAGTTGCAGCTCCAGTCGACGGCCCACTTGACCGCCAGGTCGGGGCCGAACAGCGCTTCGGCGGCAGCCGGCGCGTCGACAACGGGCGCTTCGCCCTCGCCGGCCACACGCACCAGTTCGGCGGCAACCCAGCCGTTCTCGATCTGGTCGCCGCTGACGCCGGTCACCTTGGAATCAAGCTGGTACCAGCGGCCGTCCTCGCTGCGCCCGAGCACGTCGAAAGTCTGGCCAGGGTTCACCTTGGCGACAATGTCAAAAGAGGTGCCGGGGCCGCTGCGCAGGTTGGCGCGCACGCCTTGCGTGGCAATCGTCACGCGCAGCGGTTCGTCGCCCTCAGGCGTGGCGGTGGGCGTGGGCAGCGGCGAGTCGCTCTCCTCCTCGGTCGCCGGCGGCTGGTAGGCCGACAGCGGCTCGATGACCGTGTTGACCGAGGCGGGCATGGCGGCATCGGCGACGGCGGCGCCGGGGCTCGACTGCACGGCAACACCCGACGCGGCGCAACCGCTCAGGACAAAAAGGGCGACCGTCACGAGCAGGAAGCCGGCGGTCAGGGTACGCAATGGTTTGCGGCCGTTGATGCGAACGTCAGCGGCATTCAGAAATTTTTGGTCATGCATGGCTGGTCTCAAAACATGTGAGAATAACGAGGTCTGCAGGCATGCCGGCCATTATAGCACGGTCACAAAATTGCAGGGAAACGAACAATCGCCCAGATTTAATCCAATGTCACGAGGATGTTTTCGAGCAACCCCATTTCGTCCAAGCCCTCGTAGGCGTAGGCTCGAACCATGTGATTGGGATCGTTGAGCAGGGGGTAGAGCACGGCGGCCGCCTTCATCGTGGCGATCTTGCGCAGGGCTGCCGCGGCCCGCGTGCGTGCGCCCTGATGCGTGCCCTGGAAGATGACCGCGGCCAGCGCCGGTACGGCATCGTCGCCGCACTGGGCGAGGGTATCCGCCGCGGCCTGGCGCACCATGCCGTCATCGTCGGCCAGCAGGCGCGCCGTCGCGCCGAGATGGGGCTCCACCGCCGCCGGCACACGCTGGTGGAGAACGGCCAGCGCCATGGCCGCCGCGGCGCGCACACCGGCATCGCCGTCGCCGAGCGCAGCCAGCAACGCCGGCACCGCCTGTGTTCCGCCGCAGACCGCCAGCCCGCGTACGGCCCACCACCGGCGGTCGCTGTCGTCCGCCGCGACCAGCGCCAGCAGCGCCGGCTCGTCGGCCGCGGTGAGTTGGAGCGCAGCACGTTCGGCGCGCTCGTCGTCGCCGGCGTCGATGGCATCAAGCAGGTTGGGAACAGGCGCGTTCATGGGCATGGGTGAATGGCGTGGGCAGGCAGCACGGCGATGCCGGATTCATCGGCAGTGTGCTACCGGCTGGAAGGCGTCGTCACGATCAATTCGAGAAAGTCGACGGTCACGCTTTGCGAACTCGTCGCCTGCGCAGCAATGCCGGCCGCGCCCCGGGTTTCGGCGCGTGGTGCGGCCACTTCCGCCAGCAACGTGTCGTTGCCATAGAAGCGCAGCACGCTGCCGTTGTCGTCGAGGCGGAGCCGATTGGTGCTGCCGGCCGGGTTGAGCACGGCCTGGCTCACCAGCACGGGCAGCGGATTCGCGAGGCTGTCCACCCACTGCGTGACGCTGACATTGCCGCGCCCGTCGACGGCGAAGAAGACGAAATCTCCCTTGTCGGCAAAGCGGCCGATGATTCCGGCGGCGGCATCCGGCGTCTCCGGAGAGATGGCCACCGTTGTCTCGAGTTCCATGGCCGCGGCTGCTGGTATGGAGATGCGACTCCAGCCCAGGTAATTCGGCCACACATCCAGGCGATAGACACCCAGTTCCGGCAGCACGGCGGCGGCGAAGACGTCCGGCTCGGTGTAAGTGGCCAGGAATGGGCTGGACGCATCGAAGCGATCGGCGAAGTTGATGACGGCCTTCTCGGGCTGGTCGCCCCCGACCGCCGGTTTTCCGAACCAGGCTGTAAACGGGTTGTTGACGGTTTCCCAGGTGGTGTCAGGATCCATCGTGCGCGCCACGGTCAGGATGCCTACGGCCAGTAGCAACACGATGAGGCACATCACCAACCACCACTGCGACAGGCGCAGTCCGGCATTGGGCGGGCGCTGCACCGACTCGCGCGCGGTTGCCCGGTGTGCCGTCAGCCCGATGGACGTGCGCTTGCTTGCCTGCACGGCAGGGTCGGATTGATAGACCCCAGTGGGTTGTTCGGTGGCGGGCTGGTTTGCATCCATGGTAGCCATGCGTTGCTCCGGGCTGGTGATATGAATGGTGCTGGCCCGGATTATACCACGAATTGGCGCAGTGATCTCGCCCAGATGCGCACCGGGCGCGTCGCAGACCCGCTGTGCGATCCCGTTCGCCAATGTTGCGCGCGCCCTGTATACTAGAGAGCAGTTCCGTTTCTGCCGTGCTCCCCGCATTGTGTGCAGCCCGCTCAGGCCGCCGAGCCGGCGCGGGAATGCCGGAACGCACTGAACGTCGCAGCACGTTCGTACATCGGTATGTTCGTACATCGGTGAGAAGATATGACGATCCTTGTCGCGCCCGTCAACGAAATCGACGCACCGGCTTTGCCCGGGGTGGGCACTGCCGTCGATCAGGAGCAGGCACTCGAGCCGCTCTGGCAGGTGATCATTCACAACGACGACGTGACGCCCTTCGACTATGTCATCGGCATCCTGCTGTCACTCTTCATGCTCTCGGAGGAGATGGCGGACCACATCGCAACGACTGCCCACTTTGAAGGCCAGGCGGTGGTCGTCGTGCGCCCGCGCGCCGAGGCCGAGCGGCTCGTCAAAGTGGCGAGAACGCGGGCACGGCTCGACGGCTATCCGCTGACCTTTTCCATGGAGCTTGACGCCTGATGAGCAGCGACTTGTCCGCCGCCGAACCCGGCTGGGTGCACGGCCACAGCCATGACCCCAATCCCGAGCCCCCGCCGGGCGATGCGACGATCGCCGCCCACCTGCCCAGCGGCGCGACCGAGCAGCTTTCCGTCGCAACGCTGCGGGCGCTGCAATACCGGGAGATCGGCGACTGCTATATCGTGAGCACCGGACACGGGACGTCAGGGCCTTTTGTCTTTGGTGGGGTAACGCTGGCGGACGTACTTGCCCATCTCCTGCCCGGTGTGGGCTGGCAGCAGGTGGATGTCGTGAGCGGCGACGGCTTCGGCACGCGCCTCACGCCGGCCGACCTGGCCGAGGCGCCCGCCGGCCGGCCGCCACTGCTCGCCTACATGCTGGACGGCGCAGAGATGACCCGGCAGGCCGGCCTGGTCCGCCTCGTCGTGCCGGCCGAAACGGATGATGCGCTCAAACAAGTCAAGTGGATCGCCCGCCTCGAAATCCGCTGATCCTCCGAACGACAGTCGGCGTCTCCCGCATCGCGCATCACGTTTGACCTCTCATACATCACGCATCAGGTCTCACGTCTCACGCTTTACTCATCACGCATCACGTTTGACGCATGACGTTTGACGTTTGACCCGTCCCGCCTACCCGCCCGCCTTCTTCGCCTGATAACCAAGTCCCTGGAGAATCGCCACGATCTTGTCGCGCTGATCGCCCTGAATCTCGATGACCTGGCCCTTGACCGCCCCGCCCGTGCCCAGGCTGTTCTTCAACTGCTTGCACAGCTTTTCCAGTTCGGCCGGTGCGGCGGTGACACCGGTGACGAGCGAGACCGTCTTGCCGCCGCGCCCCTTGCGCTCGATGCCGACGCGCACGGACTGCTGCTTTGGCGGCACGGCTTTGCCCTTCGGTGTGGGTGCAGGTTCCGGATCCGGATCGGTGGAAAAGACGGTGCGGCGATTTGAATCGGCCATGAGCAATAACCTCGATAGTGGGAGGAGTGGGTGTGACCGGCGATCAGGTGGCGGGCACGCGCCGGCGGACAAAACGGCCCATGGTTGCGAGCGCCTGGCGTGCCTTTGGCTCCAGCATCCAGGTGAAGTGCCAGACATGCACCATGTGAGCGTACACTTCGAGCGTCACGTCGACGCCGGCCGCCTGCGCGCGCGTCGCAAAGCGCCGGCTGTCGTCCAGCAGCATCTCGGCCGAACCGGCCTGGATCAGCAACGGCGGCAGCCCGGTGAGGTCGGCGTAGAGCGGCGAAATCAGCGGGTCGTGTGCATCGTGGTCCGTGGCATACATGCTCGCCGTTGCCCGCAGGATGTCCGAGTTGAGAAAATCGGTCGGTTCGTTGACGGCCATAGTCTCACCGGAGAGGGTGAGATCCAGCCAGGGCGAGATGCACGCCGCACCAGCCGGCAGCGGCATGCCGGCGTCGCGCAGGGCCAGCAGCAGGGCAATGCTCAGCCCGCCGCCCGCCGAGTCGCCGGCAAGGACGATCTGTTCCGGCGCCAGGCCGTGCTCGGTGAGCAGCCACCAGTACGCTGTCCACGCATCTTCGACCGCTGCCGGGTACGGGTGTTCGGGCGCCAGGCGATAGTCCAGCGCAAAGATGCGCGCACCGGCGGTGTCGGCCAGCCGCGTCGTGACTGCGGCGTGAGTGGCCGGCGATCCGCAGACATAGCCGCCGCCGTGCAGGTAGAGAATCACGCGGCCTGGCGCGGAGGAGGGCGTCTCGACCCACTCGCCGGCAAGGTGCAGAAACTGGACGCGGCGCCGCGTGGCCCGTGTCGGATAGCTCAGGCGCGTGACGCGATCCAGCGGGGCGCGGATCTCGTCGGCGCTGCGGATGGTGCCGCTGGGCGTGCCGAGCGTCATCATCTCGACGACGCCGGCGTAGGGCAGCGACCAGTCCGCCACGCGCGGCGTGTGGCGTGCGCGATCGGCCAGCGTTCGATAGCCGGCGCGCGCAACGAGCCGATTTATGGCAAAATAGGCATTGGCTTCTTTGGCGACGCGACGCACTGGTTCCTGGAGCATGGCCTGATTCTAGCCAAAAGGCTTGCATGAGCCAAATGATCGAAACGGAGACAACATGCTTTCCTTGACAAGCGACTACGTGACCGGCACGGGCGATCCCTCCCCTTATCTGCGACTCATGGCGGAGGCGGGCTTTACCCACGTGCACTGGTGCCACCAGTGGCGATCCGATTTTCTCTACGCCGACAGTGAGATCGAACAGATCGGCCGCTGGCTGGACGAGTACGGTCTCAAGCTCAACGATGTGCACGGCTCGGAAGGCATCGAGAAGTTCTGGTACGCACCCGAAGAATATGCGCGGCTGGCCGGCATCGAGCTGGTCAAGAACCGTATCGACTTCACGGCGCGGATGGGCGGCGATGCGGTGGTCATGCACGCCTACCCGCCCACCCTGCGCCCGGACCTGGCGCCCTACAACGACTTTCTCTTCGACCAGATCCGCCGTTCGCTGGACGATCTGCAATCATACGCAGTTGAACGCGGCGTGCGCATCGCGCTGGAGAATCTCATCGACTTTGCGGCTACCGAAGCGAAGGTTGCCGACGTGACGCAGGTGGGCGACAATGCGGAG